>Ga0075429_100002371_pt1 | contig 15859 bp, 12 predicted proteins | sample RhiMetdeltSRZDD3_FD_75295 | JGI IMG/M metagenome (GOLD analysis project Ga0075429, IMG submission 75295) | Populus rhizosphere microbial communities from Tennessee, USA - Rhizosphere MetaG P. deltoides SRZDD3 | ecosystem: Host-associated > Plants > Roots > Rhizosphere > Soil | place: USA... | reverse complement strand
TGGAACGTGTTCCCGCACGCCCCGCTGCAGCTCCCCGTCATGAGGCAGCCCTGCTGCAGCGTCGTGGGTGCGAGCGGCACGAACGTGAGCGCGGCGGGATCGAACTCCACCACCATCTCGAAGCCGTTGAACTGCGATCCGGCCGCCGTGACGTCCACGAACAGGTCGAAGTCGGTCCCGGGGGTGACCGTCCCATTCGTCGGCGTCAGGGCGACGGTGACCGCCGCCTGCGTCGGGGTCGCGAGCAGCGCGATCGCCACGACCCCAGCCATCGCGAGCGTGCGGGTCTTGAGTGCGAAGTTCGCCATGATACCCCCGATCTGCATTAGCGCAGGTGAACGATGGTGCGAGAGAAGCGGCGGCCGTGCGTGACGAGCTGGGCGTAGTACACGCCCGGCGCGACGTCGCGCCTCTGCTCATCGTCGCCGTCCCAGGTGAAGTGGTAGCTGCCCGGTTCGAACGGCCCGCTCGCGAGCGTGCGCACGCGGCGGCCGTCCACGGAGTAGATGGCGAGTTCGGCATCCCCGCGTTGCGACAGCGCGAAGCTGACGGTCGCGGGCCCGCTCGCCGGGTTGGGCCAGGGCGCGAACAGCATCGTCCGCGAGGGCGCGGCGGCCTGGATGCCGTACACGATCGCACCGTTCGCGACCGGACGGTTCGCCGCGTCGCGCGCTCGAGCCTCCGCGATCCGGATCGCCGGGTCGCCGAGCCGGTGCGCGCGGAACGTCAGGCGCGCGAGCGTCCCGCTGCCCGTGAGGCCGCGGGCGCGAGCACCGAGCAGCGCGGCGTCCACCACCCCCGGAGCCGACGACCACACCACGCCCCGTTGGGCCTCGACCCACCCGGAAGACGTGAAGGTGACCGGTGCGACCACGTTCGGGTCCCACCCGAGTGCCACGGACAGGCCCTGGACGCGGCCCGCGGCCTGCATGTCGAGCGTGACCTCGAACACCTGGTCCACGTCGACGAGCGAAGGCGCGTGCAGGTTCACCTGCTCGGCACCCTTCGCGGACCGAGCGGCGGCATCGGCGCCGGCCACGATCGTGGCCGGGCTCGAGACCGCGCCGTAGTTGGTGGCGCAGACGATGAGGTCCTCGAAGTCGAGCCGGATGTCCGTGAACGGCCGTGACGTCACCAGGAAGTCGGTCGTCGGCCCGACATCGAGGTAGTGCACTCCGGCCGAGGTGAGCGCGTTGCCCGAGATGCCGTAGTGCGCACCCAGCAGCGAGATGTCGAGGTCGTCCACGGCATTGTCGCCCGAGCCGGCGACAAACCCGTCGGAGACGTCGCCGAGCGCGTAGTTCGGGTGTGTCGGCGTCTTGTTGGAGACCGTCGAGACCTGTCCGAGCGAGTTCTTCAGGAACACGACGTACGCCCACGCATCCCGGTTCGGAGGGTTGTCGGTCTGCCCGCTCGCCGTCACACCCGTGAGCACCCACGGGGAACCCGGGGGATAGCTGGGTGTGGGCGGCACCAGGCCGCCCGCGTCGTCGTAGCGCGGATAGCCGCCGAACGGCGCACGGTAGACCTCGGCGGAGGTGGTGAACGCCGTGGGTGTGAACGTGACCTGCATGAGCGAGGTGCCATCGGCGTCGTTGCCGGTGGTCTGGCGCGTGACCGCCAGGTCGTTGGCCGCAGCCGGCACATCCGGCACGATGACCGTGATCGAGAACGCCCGGCTCGCCGTGTCCCCGACCGCGTCGGTGACGCGCGCGACGAAGCCGGCCGTGGCCGCTGAGTTCGACGTCCCGCTGATCTCGCCGGTGCCGCCGTCCAGCCCGAGCCCCGGCGGCAGCGCGCCCTCCGCCACCGTCCACGTGTAGGGCGATGTTCCGTTGGTCGCCTCGAGCGTCGCCGAGTAGGCCGCGCCCGCGGTGGCATCCGGCAGCGAGGCGGTGCTGATCTCGGGGGCTGCGCGCGCGGCGCCGGAACAGCAACCGACCAAGACGCCGGCGAGCGCCCAGCGCACGAGGCTCGTCGACCGCGTGCGTGCTCGCAGAACGGATGCGAGGGCAAACGCGGAAGCACGGGACGGGCGCATGGGCGTGGTGTCCTGGTTGGGCGTGGTGCAGAGGTCGCGAGCGCGGCGCTCGTCCGGATCCGGGCGGAAGGGGGTTGGCCCGGCGCAGCATCAACCCGTCATGCGGACGGTGGGGGACTTGACGACGAGATGATACTCGGCCGAATCGAGCCAATCCAAGCACCATTCGTGATTTCCGGGCTTTCCGGGCAGCGCCGGAAAGTGTCGGTCAACAGCCGTTCGGGTCACTTGCGCCCCGGGTGAGTGAACGACCGCATCGGGCCCGAGAACCACCCCCGCCCGGTCTCGCCCCGGCTGCCCTCGGATAGACCAGACCTCAGTGTCGGCGTGCATCCTTCGAGATCGTCCCCTACCCTGCCGGCATGGCCGTGCTCAACTTCCACCATCTGCGCTACTTCTGGATGGTCGCGCGCGAGGGCAGCGTTCGCCGCGCCGCCGAGCGCCTGCACGTCTCGCAACCCACGGTGTCCGCGCAGGTGCGCGCGCTCGAGGACGCGCTGGGCGTGAAGCTGTTCCGGAAGTCCGGGCGCGGGCTGCTGCTGACCGAAGCCGGCGAGCGCGCAAGGCGTTACGGCGACGAGATCTTCACGCTCGGCGACCAGCTGCAGGCGAGCCTGAGGCAGCCGGGCGAGGAGGCCTCGCCGCGCGTCAGCATCGGGATCACCGACTCACTCCCCAAGTACCTGAGCCACGCGTTCATCCGCCCCGCGTTCGACCTGGCCCCTCCGCCCCAGGTGATCTGCCTCGAGGGCCTCGCCACCGACCTGCTCGCCCGGCTCGCCTCGTACCGGCTCGACCTGGTGCTCGCAGACGAGCCGGCCCCCAGTTCCTTCCCGGTCAAGACACATCACCACCTGCTCGGCAGTTCACCGGTCGTCCTGTGTGCCGTGCCGCGGCTGGCGGCGAAGCTCCGGGGGCGCTTCCCGCAGTCGCTCGACGGCGCCCCGGCGCTGCTCCCTGAGGCCGGCTCCGCGCTCCGCCGCACGCTCGAACCCTGGTTCGAGTCGGTGGGTGCGCGCCCGCGCGTGATCGGCGAGTACGCCGACAGTGCGCTCATGAAGATGGCGGGTGCCGAGGGCCTGGGCTTCGTGCCCCTGCCCGAGGCGGCGGCGAGCGAGGCGCTGTCGCGTTGGGGCCTGCGCACGATCGGCCGCGCGGGCGAGTGCCGGGCTCAGTTCTACGCGATCACGGTCGAGCGCCGCGAACCGCACCCCGCGGTGCAGGCGATCACGCGCGCGGCGAACCGCTTGCTCGGGGAGCGGTCCCGGGCCTGAGCGTGCCGGACGTCAGCGTCGCGCGGGCGCGGCCGGCGCGCGGCCGAAGCCCGCGGGCAGATCGGCAGCCAGCCAGGCGAGCGCGGCGTAGCACGCCACGTTGCGGCGGACGAGCAGCGGATCCACCTTGTCGAACGTGTCGTTCGCGGTGTGGTGCAGGTCGAAGTACTCCGACGCATCGGTGTCCAGGTCGCAGACGGGAATGCCGAGCGGCACGAGCTGGCCCACGTCGGCGTCTCCCGACGCGTCGTTGCCCCGGTACTCCACGCCGAGCGGCGCCAGCACCGACTGCATCTGGCGTATGGCGGGCAGCCGGTCCGCCGGCACGCGCGAGCGCAGCCCGAGCGGTGCGTAGGCACCGAGGTCCGACTCCATGCCCAGCACGTGACGGTCCGCCTCGCTCGCGTGTTCGCGCGCGTAGGCGCGCGCGCCGGAAAGCCCGAACTCCTCGTTCGCGAACAGCACGACGCGAATCGTGCGCCGGGGCCGCTGGCGCGCCTCCCCGATCAGTCGCGCGGCGGCGGTCATGATCGCCACGCCGGCGCCGTCGTCATGTGCACCCGTGCCCAGGTCCCACGAGTCGAGGTGGGCACCGAGCACGACCAGCTCGCGCGGCAGCTCGCGTCCCGGGATCTCGCCGATGACGTTGGCGGACCACGTGCTGTCCGCCCACCTCGAGCTGTTCGTCAGGCGCATGCGCACGGGCCGGCCCGAGGCCAACTGGTCCTCGAGCAGGTCGGCGTCGGGATTGGAAAGGGCGAGCGCGGGAATGCGGGTGTCCCCCGAGTCCGGGCGCATGCCCCCGGTGTGCGGCAAGCGGTTCCTGTCCGTGCCGACCGAACGGATGACCACGCCCAGTGCGCCCCGGCGAGCGGCCTCGACCGCACCGCGCCCGCGCACCGTGACCGCGCGTCCATATCCCGAGCCGTCGGTGGCTCGCGTCATCCGGCCGGTGAAGAACACGATGCGCCCGGCCAGCCGCGTGGAATCGATGCGAGCGAGCTCATCCAGGTTCGTGACCGGCACCACTTCGGCTTCGATGCCACCCGGCGGTGTCGCGACACTGCCCCCCAGTGCGACCGCGGCACAGGTCTGCGGCCAGGGCGAGACCAGTTCGACGCGGCACTCCCCGCGCCGCCAGCTCGGCACCTTCACGCGTTCGGCGCGCACGTTCTGGAACCCCAGCGTGCGCATCTGCTCGAGTGCCCACGCCACCGCGGCGGAGTCCCCGGGCGTGCCGGCGAAGCGCGGGCCGACGCGGCTCGTGAGCGAGCGCAGCAGTTCGTAGCCCGTGTCATCCTGGAGCGCGCGGTCGCGCAGGGCGCGAGCCTCGGCGAGCTGCAAGCTGGTGAACGTCAGCGCGGCGGGCGCCGCGGGGGCGGAAGGCGGCGGGGCGGGCGCCGGAGCGGCGGAACGCGGAGCGGCGGCGCGCGCGGCAGGAGCGGCCAGCGCGCAGGCGAAGCCGAGCGCGGTGAAAAGCGCCAGCTTCAGCGCCGTGCGCAGGAGCGTGATCGCTCCGGACACGGCGGTGCACAGGGGAGTGGTCGTGCGAGTCACGGGCGGCGGCCCTCCGGGTGGCGGTCCCACTGCGGGCGCGCGGCAGGCGCGACCCGGGCGATGCTACGGCTTGCGCTCGCGTTTCTCCTGCGCCTCGCGCGCGCGCTGGAACGCCAACTGCATCGGCGTGAGTGCCGGTGGCTCGTCCTTCGCCGGGCGCGATTCGTAGGACTCGACCGCCTGGCGCTCCTCTCGGCGCGGGCCTCGCGACTCGCCACGCGGACCCCCGCGAGATTCACCGCGCGGACCTCCGCGAGAGTCACCGCGCGAGGGACCCCGAGACGGAGCGCGTGCCGCGCCGCGATCGGGGGAAGTCCCCGACGGACCCCGAGACGGACCCCGAGACGCACCGCGATCGGGTGAAGTCGCCGACGGACCTCGAGACGGACCCCGAGACGCACCGCGAGACGGACCGCGCTGGCCGGCGCCGCGATCGGTGCCGCGCTCCGCCGGAGCTCGATCGCCGGCAGCCCGATCGCCGGGAGCCCGATCGTCGCGTGTCATCCGCGAGGCTTCGACGGGCTGCTCGAGCGCGTCGCGGATCGACAGCGAGATGCGCTTGCGCTCGGGTTCCACCGACAGCACCACGACCTCCACGGCCTGCCCCGGGCTCAGGACCTCGCGCGCGTGCTGGATGCGTGTGTGGCTCACCTGCGAGACGTGGACCAGACCGTCCAGGCCCGGCGCGAGGTTCACGAACGCGCCGAAATCCGCGAGGCGCACGACCACGCCCGGCACGCGCGCACCGGGTGAGAACTGCTGCGACATCGTCTCCCACGGGTCGGGTGCGATGGCCTTGATCGAGAGCGCCACGCGCGGGCGGCCATCCTTGCCGGTGTCGAGTTTGAGCACACGCACGCGCACCTTCTCGCCCGCGCTCACCGCCTCGCGCGGGTGCGCGACGCGTGCGTGCGACACCTCGGAGACGTGCACCAACCCTTCGACGCCGCCCAGGTCCACGAACGCGCCGAACGGCTCCATCCGCGTCACCGTGCCCTCGAGCTCCTGCCCCGGCGCGAGCGTCGCGATGCGCTCCCGGGCCTTCGCCTCGCCTTGCTGCTGGAGCAGCCGGCGGCGGCTCACGACGGCGCGCGAGCGCGATTCGTCCACCTCGGTCACCAAGAACTCGAACACGCGTCCCACGTAGGGGGCGGTGTCCTCAACGAAATGGTCGTCGATCTGCGACACCGGACAGAACGCGCGCACTCCGTCCACGTCCACGGTCAGTCCGCCGGTGTTCACAGCGGAGACCTTGCCGCGCACGGTCAAGCCCGCGTCCTTCGCCTGCCGAAGCGCAGCGAGGGAAACCTTGCCGCCCTGGCGCTTCGCGGTCCGCGCGAGTGTCAGCGGTTCGCCCGCAACGGCGACGTGCAACTCGATGCTGTCTCCCACGTTCACCGTGAGCGCGCCAGACTCCTCGCGGAACTCGCGCGCATCGGCGACCGCCTCGCTGCGCCCGCCGACGTCGATGAGCATCACGTCGTCATTCACCGCGACGATGCGGCCCCGCACCCGCTGGCCGACACGCGGCGCGGCCGCCTTGCGTTCGGGTTTCTTCGCGGCGGGTTCGGGTTGGGTGTGCTCGAAGGCCTCGAGCGCGGCCGAGAACTCGGCGGCCGCATCGGCCGCTTGTGCTTCGTCCTCGTCCTTCGGAGTTGGAACGCGGTCGGGATCAGTAGGAGGAGTCATGACGTCATCTTGCGTCACCGCGTCCGCTCGGGGAAGCCGGGCGGGCGGAGCGCCCGGGCCGGGCCTGATTTCCTGACCCGATTCGGCCGGCACCGGACCCATCCGACCGCGACGAAGTGGTACCAGTGGGAGATCTCCAACAACGCGTCTGAACACTGGTGTCCAGACGAGCATGCGACCTGCCCTGCCTTCTGGGAGCGCAGTCCGTTCACCCGACGTCGGGGGCGTTGGTCCTCGGCAGCGCACTCTTCCGGGTCATTTCCTATTCGACAACCCATTGGCCCTTAATGACTTATTCTAGTGCCGAGGTTCTTTAGGGTTGTGTGTGACGAGGTGATTTTCCTGTTCCATTTGGGAAGGGGCCCGGTTATCTTCCGCGCGTGGGTTGCAGGATGCACAGGAAACTGGCACCGGGACCTCATGTCCCGCCCCCCCGGCCAGCGAATGTGCCCGGTCGCGAAGGTCGCCGCCACCCGGGAGGCGACCGTTCCTCAAGGTTCCCAATTCGACCACGCTCCGGGACATCGCAGCATGACATCCGAGGAGGGCTGCAAATGAAGCGTCTCGTTACCATGTGCGTGAGCATGCTGATGCTCGCTGTATTCGCCGCATCGGCGTCGGCCGCGCTGCGCGCGCCGCAGATCGTCGTCAATGGCGGCACGCTGCAGGGCTACCTGAACAGCGTGTCTGAAACCATCAACGTCAACACCGACCAGCTGGACATCCAGCGCTGGACGTCGACGGTCTCGAACAACTCCACGTTCTCGATCCAGGTCGAGTTCACGGGCAATGCCGGTTCGAACACGGTCGGCCTGTACAATGCGTCGCTCGCGGCGCCGCCGCTCTACCAGGTGTTCGGCGGCGCGGCCACCGCTGGCTGGTTCGCGATCGCCTCGTTCCGCACGGCCCCGATCCGCGTGGTCGTGAACGTGTTCGACAACAACGCAGCCATCCAGGGAACCGTCACGTACCTGGGCGCCGACAAGAACGACTTCGGCTTCTATCTCCAGCAGCAGGGCGGCCTGGTGCTCTACACGCAGGACTCCCGCAATGGTGGCAACGCCCAGGCGCTCTCGTACGCCGGCAACGGCATCAACGCCGGCAGCTGGTGGCTGTGCTGGGAAGACGCAACGCCCGCTCAGGGAGCTGACAACGATTTCGATGACTTCGTGCTGTTCCTGGAGTCGGTGAACCCGACGCCGGTGAGCAAGACCACGTGGGGCCAGCTGAAGCGGCACTTCAACTAGTCCAGAGCAGTCCCAAAACCCGGCGCCGGACCTCCGGCGCCGGGTTTTTGCTGTCTACAGTCCTGCTGCTTCTCGCAGTGCTCGCTCCTCCTCCGGGATGCGCACCGTCATCAGCGCCGCGTTCGCGGCCGAGCCCACCAGCGCCGTGGCCCACGCTCCGAAGAAGAGCGGTGCGGCGATGAACTCGAGTGCGACCGCCAGGTAGTTGGGGTGGCGCAGCCAGCGGTAGATCCCACGGGTCACGGGCGGTTCGCCGGGCACGACGACGATGCGGGCGTTCCAGCGTTCGCCCAGCGCGGCCATCGAAGCAAGCCTCAGCGCCTGTGCGACCAGCCACACCGCCGCCCACAGCGGCCACGCCGCACCGGGAGTGGCCCCGGCGTGGATCTCGAGCGCCAGCACCAGCGGGAACGCGGTGTGCAGCAGCACGAACCCGGGGAAGTGCCGCGCGCCTCGTTCGCGCGCGCCGCGTGCGCGCAGCCGCTCGAGGTTCCGTCGCGACAACAGCAGTTCGCTGATGCGCTGCAGCGTGAACACCGCGAGGAATCCGGCGAACAGGCCCCACGGGTGTGCGGCCATCATCCCCCGGCGGCCCCGCGCAGCAGCACCGACTCCGCGGAGAAGCCGGGGCCCAGCGCCAGCAGCAGCGCGAATTCCCCCTCGCCGATGTCGCCCGCTTCGAGGAAGCGCTCGAGCACGAACAGGCACGAGGGCGACGACATGTTGCCGTGCACGCGAAGCTCGGTGCGCGCGTGCGCCAGCCCGGCCTCGGGCCAGCCCAGCGAGGAGGCGTAGGCCTCCAGCACCTTGGCACCGCCGGGATGCGCGACCATGTGCGTCACGTCGGCGAGCGTGAGCCCCTGGCGGGCGAGGAACTGCTCGAGGAACGGTTTCACGCGCTCGCGCGCGATCGTCGGGATGTCACGCGAGAACACGACGTGCAGGCCCTCGCTGCTCACCTCCCAGCCCATGACGTCGAGCGTGTCCGGCCACAGCGTGCTTCCGGACCCCACGAGTTCGAGCGCTCGCTTCGGACGCGTCCCGGGACTCGTGCCGCCGGCGCGGGCCACAGCTCCCGTGATGACCGCGGCGGCGGCGCCGTCCGAGAACAGCGAGGTGGCCACCAGGTTGCGCTTGTCGCGGTCCGCGTGGCGGAACGTGAGGCTGCACAGTTCCACGGCCACCAGTAGCACGACCGAGGCCGGGTCGGCCAGCGCCAGGTCGCGGGCGCGCGCGACCCCGGCCGCGCCTCCCGCGCAGCCCAGGCCCCAGACGGGTGTGCGGCGGCAGTCGGGCCGGCAGCCCAGTGCCAGCGAGATCCGCGCGTCGAGGCTCGGTGTGGCCAATCCGGTGGTCGAGACGAAGACGACGTGATCCACCGCGGATGCCGGCAGCCCGGCCGCGGCCAACGCGCGGCTCGCCGCGCTCGCGCCCAGGCGCAGGGCGTGCTCGACGTAGAGCGCGTTCTGCTGGGCGAACGTGCGCGGTTCCGTGTACCACTCCAGCGGCATGCACACCGAGCGCGTCTCGATCCCCGAGTGATCGAACACCTGCAGCAGCCGGCTGTGCCCGGCCGGGCCGCCCTCGAACAGCCGCTCGACGAGCTCACGGATGCGCGCCTGCGGCACCAGCGGTTCCGGAGCGGCGGTCGCGAGCGCGATCAGCCGGGGCACGGGACCGCTCACCGGGCCGCCGTGGGCGGTTGCGACCGATCGAGTGCCATGTCGTCCCAAGACGCCGGATCGTCGAGCGACTCCAGGTGCGTGAGCACGGAGACGTTGGGGATGACCCTGCCGATGTCCGTCTCGATCCGCTCGAGCAGCTCGTGGCCGCGCTGCACCGTCCAGTCGCCGGGCACCAGCACGTGCATGGAGACGAACCGGCGCGTGCCGGACTGCCGCGAGCGCAGCGCGTGGACCTGCACCGGTGCGACCACGTGCGGTCCCAACGCGCGCGACAGCGCCTCGCGCTCGTGCGGCGGGAGTGCCGTATCCATGAGACCGGTGATCGCGCGGCGCACGATCCCGAGGCCCGTCCACAGGATGCCGGCCGACACCAGCAGCGCCACGACCGGGTCGATCCACAGCACGCCACTCATTCCGACGGCGACCACACCCGCGAACACGCCGAGCGTGGTGAGGACATCGGTGTAAAGGTGCCGCGCATTGGCCTCGAGCGTGGGGGAGCCATGCTGGCGGCCCGCCCGCATCAGCACGATCGCCACGACCAGGTTGATGGCCGCGGCCACGCCCGCGAGCGTGAGACCCACGCTGACCTGCTCGAGCGCTCGCGGCACCAGCAGACGCTGGACCGCCGTGGTGCCGATGCCCAGCGCACCGAACAGGATGAGGGCACCCTCCACCCCGCTGCTGAAGTACTCCGCCTTGCCGTGCCCGTAGGGATGGTCTTCGTCGGCGGGGCGCGCCGCGATGGTCAGCATCATGATCGCGAGCCCGGCGCCGGCGAGGTTGACGAGGGTCTCGAGCGCGTCCGAGAGCATGCCGACCGAGCCCGTGAGCACCCATGCGAGCGTCTTGAGCACGAGCGTGGTGATGGCCGCGAAGAGTGAGAGCCAGGCGAAGCGCGGCAGCGAGCGGGAGTCGGTCACCGTGGCACTCCTGTCGGCCCAACGGAGAACGGATGGCACCGGGCGCTCGCGGCTGCGCCCCAAGATGGAGGAGTCTCGGCTCGCGACCGCGCCGGGGTCAAGCATGCAGACCCCGCTCGTACGGACTCGCACGCGGTCCGACGACACTACCGCCCGGCCGGCTCCTCGCGCAGCAGGCCAGCGTGGTGGGCTCGCAGCTTCGCCACCTTCGGCGCGATCATCGCTCGGCAATAAGGCTGCTCGCTGTTTCGGCGGAAGTAGCCCTGATGGTGGTCCTCGCCCGCGAAGAACGGCGCCGCGCGTTCGATTCGCGTCACGATGGGTGATGAGAACACGTGCTCTCGCGTGAGTGACTCGATGACCTCGCGTGCGAGGCGTTCCTGCCCGGCGTCGGCGGGGAAGATCGCCGAACGGTACTGCGGGCCCGCGTCCGGCCCCTGGCGGTCCACGGTCGTCGGGTCGTGATACGCGAAGAACACTCCCAGCAGCTCGCGATAGGTCACGACGCGCGGGTCAAACGTCACCTGGATCGCCTCGGCGTGCCCGGTCGAACCCGTGCACACCTCTTCGTACGTCGGCTTGCGCGCGCCACCGCCGGTATAGCCGGAGACGACACGATCCACCCCGCGCAGCCGCTCGAACACGGCCTCCAGGCACCAGAAGCATCCACCCGCCAGCGTCGCGGTTTCACGGGTCTCGTGTTCCATGTCGTCCTCCAGGTCGGGGTCGGCTTCGCCCCCCATCCTACGCCTGTCCCGGCCTGTCGTGACGGGCACTGTGGCGGCGCTTCCCCCGGCCTCTCGGCCACGCGGTCGTGACCGTCCGGTGCGCTGGCCGGGCACTGGCGGCGTGGCCTCCAACGGGAACCGCATCTCATCTGCGCGACTGGCCACGACCGACCTCGGGATGGCATGCTTCCGTCACGGCGAGGGCGGCTGCTCTCGCCGAGCTGCGAGGTCCCCCGGGCCGCGTGAGCCACACGCAGTCCGCCTCACGGATGTGCCGAGCGGAGAGACCATGTCCCGCCGCCCAGGTTGCGCCGTCCTGATGACGCTGATGCTCGCAGGTCCCTCGTTCGCCGGTTCGATCGCCGGTCAGGTGATCATGCCCGGCCCCGTGGCGGGTGAGAAGCGCGCTCGTCCTGAATACGCCGTGATCTGGCTCGACGTCATCCCCGACAAGCTGGAGCGGGATCTCGTGCGCGGCCCCAAGCGAGGCTTGTTCGGACGGCGCCAGCCGCCACCTACGCCGGTGCTCAGCCAGGCCAACGGCCAGTTCGAGCCGCGCGTCGTCACCGTCGTGGCGGGCCGGGACCTGGTGCTCCGCAATGCCGACCGGGTGTGGCACGGCGTGTTCAGCGTTTCCAAGCCGGGCGCGTTCGACCTCGGCAAGCGCGCGCCGGGAAAGGCGGACACGCTCCGATTCGAAACGCCGGGTGTGGTCGCATTGCGCTGCGAGCTTCACCCGGACGAGTCCGCGTTCGTGGTGGTGACAGCGAACCATGCCTCCGTGAAGGCCGGCACGGAGGGCGAGTGGCGCCTGCCGGAGCTGCCGGCCGGCCGCTACACGGTGCGCGCCTGGGCACCCGGTCGCGAAGAACTGCGACGCGAGGTGGAGCTGGGCAAGAAGTCGAGCGTGAAGCTGTCGCTGCGCTGGTAAGTCCGTTCCATGCGCTCGACGTGCGAGGTGCACGCGAGGCGCGCGTCGCTGGTGAGCGCTTCACGGGCTGAGGTAGAGTGCCGGGATGACTGACCTCCTGGTTGCACGGCGCGAACGCGCCGCCGCCGCGTGGGCACTGCGCGATGAAGTCGTGCTGATCGGTGCCGGTTCGCTGATCCCGGTCCCGGGTGGGGCCGACCTGACGTACCCGTTCATGGCGCATGGCGAGTACCTGTGGCTCGCGGGCCACGAGGTGGTGGACGCCGTGATGGCCTTCGACCCGCGGGACGGCTGGACCGACTTCGTCCCGCCGGTGACACAGGCCGAACGCGTCTGGGAGGGCCGCACCGAGGCCCCGGGCACGCCGCTTCACGAGCTGGGCGGCTGGCTCGCCGCACGCCGCGGCAGACCCGTCGTCGTACTCGGCAGCCCGATCGCCGGGCTGGGCGGTGACGCTGTGCGCGCGGCCCAGCTTCGCGAACAGTTGCTACACGCGCGCCGGCCGAAAGACGCGCACGAGCTCGATCTGCTGCGGCGTGCGTGTGAGGCCACGGCCATGGGCTTCAAGTCGTTCGTCCAGGCGCTCAAGCCGGGGCTCTCGGAGCGTGAGTTGCAGGTCGAACTCGAGACCGGGTTCCGCCGCGGCGGCGCCGACCGGACCGGATACGGCACGATCGTCGGTGCGGGAAGCCACGCCGCCGTGCTGCACTTCACGCCCGGAGACCGCCGCACGCAGCCCGGAGACGTGGTGCTGGTGGACGCCGGCGCCGAAGTCGAGCGCTACACGGCCGACGTCACGCGCACCTATCGCCTTCCCGGCGGCGACGACGCGTTCTTCCGCTCGCTGCACGACCTGGTGCTGAGCGTCGAGCGCAACGCCATCTCGCGCTGCCTGCCCGGTGCGGAATGGCGTGACCTGCACCTGCAGGCGGCGCTGGAGATCGCCGATGGGCTGGTGCAGCTCGGCCTGCTCACGGGCTCGGCGGAGTCGCTGGTCGAGCGCGACACGCACGCGCTGTTCTTCCCGCACGGCCTCGGTCACATGGTGGGCCTCGGTGTGCGCGACGCGAGCGGCTTCCTGCCCGGCCGCGCGCGCAGCACGCGCCCGGGGCTCTCGATGCTGCGCACCGACCTGCCGCTCGAGAAGGGCTACGTCATGACGGTGGAGCCCGGCATCTACTTCATCCCCGCGCTGCTCCAAGACCCCACCCAACGTGAGCGCCATCGCGACGCCGTGCGCTGGGACCGCGTGGACGGCCTCATGGACTTCGGCGGCATCCGCATCGAGGACGACGTGCTCGTGACCGACACCACCCCCGAGGTCCTCACCGCCGCCATCCCCTGAGCCAGTGGTGTGGTGAACCCGCGCCGCCGCACCGCCCCGGGCGGGAGCGGGGGTAGCCTGCTCCGCGAGTGGCGGCCGCGAAGCCGGGCCGCCAGCGCAGCGCCGCGGCACTGAGTCAGGCGGGAGCGGGCGTGGCCGGATTCGTGAGTGGGGGCCGCGAAGCGGGGGTCCCCCGCGAACGAATCCGGCCACCCCGCCGCCCGCCGGCTCGGAGGGCACCACGACTCGCACCCGCTCTCGCGCTCGCCGTCTCGTGAAGCGCCCGAAGAACGAACTACGCCGTAGTCGCCGCCGAGCTCAGCCTCTGCTCCAGCGCCGAAAGCTCATCCGACAACCCCTTCGGCAACTTGCTCCCGAACTTCGCGAAGTGCTCGCGGATCAGCGGCAGCTCGTTGCTCCAGCGCTCCACGTCCACCTTGAGCAACTCGGCGATCGCCGTCTCGGGCAGGCTGAGCCCCGACAGGTCCAGCGAGCCCGGCGCCGGCAGCCGGCCGATCGGCGTTTCCACCGCCTTGGCCGTGCCCTGCACGCGCTCGAACACCCACTTGAGCACGCGGCTGTTCTCGCCGTAACCCGGCCACAGGAACTTGCCGTTCGCGTCCTTGCGGAACCAGTTCACGTTGAAGATGCGCGGCAGTTTGGCGGCATCAGCCTTCGCACCCACCTTGAGCCAGTGCGCGAAGTAATCCCCCATGTGATAGCCGCAGAACGGCAGCATCGCCATGGGGTCATGGCGCAGCGCACCCACGGCGCCAGCCGCCGCGGCCGTGGTCTCGCTGCTCATGATCGAGCCGAGGAACGTGCCGTGCTGCCAAGACAGCGCCTCGTTGACGAGCGGCACCGTGGTCGCTCGGCGGCCACCGAACAGGATGGCCGAGATCGGCACGCCCTGGGGATCCTCCCACTCCGGCGCGATCACCGGGCACTGGCTGGCGCGCACGCAGAAGCGGGCGTTCGGATGCGCGGCCTTGCGGCCGCTCTGTGGCGTCCATGGCCGGCGCAGCCAGTCCGTGAGGCTCGCGGGCGGCACGTCCGTCATCTCCTCCCACCACACGTCGCCATCCGACGTGAGCGCGCAGTTGGTGAACAGCGTGTCCTTCTCGATCGTCTTCATCGCGTTCGGATTGGATTTCACGCTCGTGCCGGGTGCGACGCCGAAGAACCCGGCCTCGGGGTTGATGGCGTACAGCCGGCCGTCTGCCCCGAACTTCATCCACGCGATGTCGTCACCGATGGTCTGCACCTTCCAGCCGGGGAGCGTGGGGTTCAGCATGGCGAGGTTCGTCTTGCCGCAGGCCGACGGGAACGCGGCCGCGACGTACGCGCTCGTGCCCTTGGGGTCGGTGAGCTTGAGGATCAGCATGTGCTCGGCCATCCAGCCCTCGTCGTGCGCCTGGACCGAAGCGATGCGCAGCGCGTGGCACTTCTTGCCGAGCAGCGCGTTGCCGCCGTAGCCCGAGCCGTACGACCAGATCTCGCGTGTCTCGGGGAAGTGCGAGATGTACTTGGTCGTGGCATTGCACGGCCACGGCGAGTCGGGTGTGGACGGTGTCGGCAGCGGCGCCCCCACCGAGTGCAGACCGCGCACGAAGTCGTCCTGGCCACCGAGCACCTCGAGCACTCGCGAGCCGACGCGGGCCATGACGTGCATGCTGGCCACGACGTAGGGCGAGTCGGTGATCTCGACGCCGATGCGCGCGATATCCGACCCGATCGGCCCCATGCTGTAGGGGATCACGTACATTGTGCGGCCCTGCATCGCGCCATCGAACAGGCTGCGAAGCAGGGTCTTGGTCAGTTCCGGGTCGCGCCAGTGATTGGTCGGGCCGGCGTCTTCCTTGTGCTTCGAGCAGATGAACGTGAACTCTTCGACGCGCGCGACGTCGGCGGGGTCCGAGCGCACGAACACACTGCCGGGACGCTTCTTCGGGTCGAGAGGGATCGCCGTTCCTGCCTGCACCAGTTGCCGCAATATCTCCCGGTACTCGCCGTCCGAGCCGTCACACCAGACGACACGTTCGGGCTTGCACATCGCCCGTGTTTCTTCGACCCACGCCTGCAACCTCGCGTTCGAGCTCATGGAATCTCCGGTCGGACTCAACTATGGTGTGCGGCAAGCCCCGAGGGACCCGCCGAGTACGGGTATGTGCATGGTCAGCAGGCAGTCTAGCGCGTCGCGGTCCGCACCCGCAACTGGCGCAGTTGCAACACGTAACCCCCATCTCCGGAGTCACGATTGCCCCGCACGCTCGACTGGCGGCATCTCCTGCCCGATTCGCGCGAGGACGACGCGGCCGAACCCGCCTCGAGCGCGCGCTCCCCGTTCCAGCGCGACCATGACCGCATCCTGTTCAGCGGTCCGTTCCGCCGTCTCGCGGACAAGACGCAGGTCTTCCCCCTGCCGGTGGACGACCACGTGCACTCGCGGCTCACGCACAG
>Ga0075429_100002365_pt1 | contig 15870 bp, 10 predicted proteins | sample RhiMetdeltSRZDD3_FD_75295 | JGI IMG/M metagenome (GOLD analysis project Ga0075429, IMG submission 75295) | Populus rhizosphere microbial communities from Tennessee, USA - Rhizosphere MetaG P. deltoides SRZDD3 | ecosystem: Host-associated > Plants > Roots > Rhizosphere > Soil | place: USA... | reverse complement strand
CGCCTTCGGGCGCTTCCCAGAACAACATCACGCGATCGGCGAGCCGCGACACTGTCTTCACCTGGTCGCCCGACGGACGCGAGATTGCCTTCATGAGCGACCGCTCCGGCAACAACAACGTTTGGAAGGTCAACGCTACGGGGAGCGGTGCAGCGACGAACCTGACCCAGCAGAGCACCGACGAAGGGTCGCCGGTGTGGCTGCGGTGTTCTCCGTAACCGTGGCCGTCAGGGACCTCAGCGAACAGCGCGACGACCGTGCGCGCCGCGCACGAGCGTCCAGCCGCCGATGAGAAGGACGGCGGCCGAGAACGCGGCGCAGAGGCCGCCCCAGAACCAGTAGGGCGCCGCGAGCGCGTCGGCCATCTGCTGGACGTCCGAAGGCATCGGACCGGTGGCGGTCTCGGCAACTTTTGTGAACAGGTAGTCGCTCCGCGAATAGACGCTCAGGGCGAGCTGGACCGCAAGGAAGACGAGGCCTAGCTGGCCGATCTGATCCGAGGCGATGACCGCGAGCCCGATGCACGCCGCCGCCAGCGCGCCGACGAAGAGCATGCCGAAGGAGCCGCGGACCCAGAGCACGAGGCAGACGGCGAGGAAGAGGCCGAAGGCGCCGAGGCAGCGCCGGGCCCACTTCGGATCGCGGCCGGCGGCGAGGAAGAGGCCGGCAGCCACCGCCGGGCCGCACAGGCCACCGGCGGCGACGAAGGCGCGCGCGAACGCGCCGCCGGACATGCTGTGCAGCGCACGCCCGGACCCGTCCGCCCACATCCGGAAATCCACGAAGTCGGCGCCGACGAGGAGGGCGGCGATGCCGTGGCCCAGCTCGTGGACCACGGTGGAGATCAGGATGAGCGGGTACGCGACGTAGTAGCCGTAAGGGACGACGTACAGGGCCAGCGTCACCGCGACGCTGATGAAGAGCGTCCAGCGGGCGCGCCTCACCAACGCGGCGTCGTCAGCGGTTCGGATCGGCGCCATGCGTGAAATGTAAACTGCACGCGCCGGTGCGGCCATTCCTTCTTATGGGACGGCGCCGTTGCAGGGCTCGCCTTGGGCAGTCACGGCCTTGACGTGCGCGCAGTGCGTGGTCGGATCAATAGAGGCCTGGGTCGCGTGGTAGAGGCGGCATGCGTAGTCGTCTCCGCTCGTCGCGGTCGCGCTGGACGCGCGAGCCTTGTCGAAACCACCGCACGCCGTCGTGCACTCGTCCATGGACGCATACGGGTTCGCGGCGCCCTGACACGCGCTGAAGACCAGCTGGCAGAAGCCGGCGCACGCGTCGCCGCACGTCGCCGCACCGTTGGCTCCTGCGCCACCGGGGCCGGCGTGCGGGCAATGGGTCGCCGGCATGCCCGTCGTCATCGCGTTCTTGGCGTGGTACAGGCGGCAGCCAAGGGTGTTCCCGCTGGTATCGGCCGCGGTGCCGGTCGGGAACGCCTTGCATGACTCCGCGCATGAGTTGTCGCCAGCCTTGTACTGGGCGTTGTCGCCGGTGCAGTCGGCCGCGATCTCCGTGCAGTAGGCGGCACAGGTCAGCTCGACAGCGGGCGGCCCGTCGGGCGTGGTGCCTCCATCGTCACCACACGCGCCGAGGAAAAGCGAAGCGGTTAGGAATAGCGCAAGAGAGGTGAGTGTGTTCCGCATGAGCGCGATCGTACTCCCACGCCGGAAAGACAAGCGGGAGGACGGCGACGAATGTCGACTCCCGCACACCAGATTTCTGGCCCCTGGAGCGAAGAGCCCCACCGGGACGACGAACTGATGTCCGGTCGCCGGACGTCACACGCGCGTCACGGAGGACCGATCGACGTCGAGGGATCCTCGACGCGGCGGCGCAGGCGATCGAGGGCGTGGGCGCAGTAGAGGCCGTCCTCGACGCGCTCGTCGTAGGTGTAGCGGATCAACACCGTCGGGCGGGCGGTGACCATGCCGTCGTCGGCGACGACCGGGGTGCGGGTGACCTGGCCGAGGGCGACGAAGAGGGGGCAGTTGCCGTGCTCGTAGAGATGGTGATAGGCGGCGTCGATCTTGATGCTGCCGAGGTTGGCGACGAAGGCGCTGGCGTACATCGGATCGCTGTCGAGGAGGGCGCGCGGGGCGAGGCCGAACGCGTCGAGGCGGTGGAGCAGGCCGACGACGCGGTCGAGGACGGGCGCGGGCAGGCGCAAGAGGAGGTCGAGCTCGCGGTCGATGGTCGACTTCTTGTCGGAGCGGGCGTCGCCGACGTCGCTGGTCAGGCCCTCCATCATCTGCGCGAACGACTCGCCGGGCTCGAAGCGGCGCTTGATCGTTGCCAGCGGCGCGTCGTCGTCCATGCGCTTCTTGGCGGAGAACGACACGTAGACGCCGTCGCGATCGTAGAGCTTGCGGCCGACGGCGAAGCGGTTGAGGCGCGGGCGCTCGTGGAGGGTCGCGCCGAGGGCGTGGAGGAGGACGTGGAAGATCGTCGCGCGGCGGCCGGCGGCGGCGTGGCGGACGTTCCACTGCTCGATCCACGGCAGGGTGCGGGTCAGGTCGAGGGTCTGCTCGAAGTAGACGGCGGCCTCGTTGCGGCCGCGCATCAGGAACTGCATCATGCGGCGGTACGGCGGAACGTCGGCCGGGCGGCCGTCGAAGCGTCGAAACATGGCGACATCCTACATGCTCGGCGATCCGCTCGCTGCGGGCGCCGACGACCTCGACGTCGGCGCCGCGATCGCGCACTGGCGAAGCCACGGCTGGGCGCGGGCCGGGGTCGCGCTCGCCGCCGACGCCGCGGCGGCGCTGGGCGCGCGCGCCGACGATCTCATGCAGGGCCGCGCCCCGATCGACCACCTCTTCTTCCAGCACGACGCCCCGACCGGCGCCTACGACGACCTCGAGTTCGGCAAGGGCTGGGTCGGGCCGTCGCCGTCGTACCGCAAGATCGAGCGGCTGGAGCGCGACCCGGCGTTCCGGGCCTGGATCGAGCACCCGTGGATGGAGCGCATCGCGCGCGCCATCATCCCCGGCGAGGTCGCGCTGTACCGCGCGGTCCTGTGGACGAAGAGCGCGGCCGGCGGCATGGACCTGCCGTGGCACCAGGACGGCGGCCGCTTCTGGGGCGTCGACCGCCAGCCGGAGCTCACGATCTGGACCGCGCTCGACGACGCGCCGGTCGAGGCCGGCTGCGTCGAGGTGATCGACGGCAGCCACGCCGGCGGGCTGGCGACGCCGGAGGGGGGCACGATCCCCGACCGGCTGACGGCGAACGCCCTCGCGACGCGGCTCCCCGCCACCCGCGGGGAGGTGCTCCTCCTCCACAACCTCGTCTGGCACCGCAGCGGCCGCAACCGGACCGGCGTGGCGCGGCGCGCCCTCAGCGTCTGCTACATGAGCGCCGACACCCGCTGCACCCGGACGCGGCGCGCGCCGCGCAGGTTCGAGCCGCTGTTCACGCGGTGACCGCGGGCGCGTCGGCGAGCTGGGCGGCGGCGCGCTCGAGCGCGGCGGCGGCACCGGCGTCGACGATGTCGCCGTGCGAGGGGATCACGCGCACGATCCCCGGCAGCGCCGCCAGCCGCCGCAGGTGGCCGGCGTAGGCGGCGCGGTCCTTGACCATGAACCAGCGTGCGATCGGCGTGACCTTCGGCCCGCCGGCGGAGCCGATCGCGCGCACGACCAGACCGCGCCACCCCGGTGGGCGGTCGGGTAGGTTCATGAAGGCATCGTTCAAGGCGACGCTCACCTCGCCGCGGGGGTCGGTATGGATCAGGGCGCCCTCGGTCGGCACCCCGGCGAGCGGCTCCCACCGCAGCGACCGGTCGGCGGGCAGGAGCTCGGGGCCGCCGTCGACGCGGACGACCTCGCGGACCCGCGGCGCCGCCGCCGGCATTGCCAGCACCTTCGCCTTCGGGTAGCGCGCCCCGTAGGCGGGGGCGTCCATCCGGTGGTAACCGCTGGGCACGATGAGGTAGGCGACCGGGCCGAGGCTATCGATCTGCGCCATCGTCGCCTCGTCGCAGGCGATCGCGCTGTGCACGACGAGCTCGCCGCTGCCGAGGCGCACGACCACCATCCGGCGCGTGAACGGAGGCCCGAGCATCTCGGACTCGAGGTGCCAGAGGCCCTCGGCGAGGAGCTCGAGCGCTCGATGGGGTGCCACGGTCCACGGGCGGGTCTTCGCCATGCCCTACCTTATGATCGAGCGCGCGAACCGCCGCGGTGTAAGCGCGCTCACCGTAGACGGCACCGACCCATCTGCGCGAAACCGATTGTCTTTCGCCGACGCTCCGGATTCCGGTTCGCAACGCGCGTGATACCATCGTCACGCCGAACGCGCGAGCGGGGGCACGCGCCGGGCGCGCGTGCGTCCGCCCGGGTTGCCCGCCTCATTCTGCTCGCCGACTCGCTGGGGGATTCATGGCCGCCGATCGTACCGAGCTCGACGCCGCCGTCCGCGCCGTCAGAAGCGCGCCGCACTCCACCGCTCTCTGGGACGAAGTCGAGGCGCTCGCCGCCAAGCACGATCGTCCCGACGACGTTCCCGCCGCCTACGCCGGCGTCCTCGCCGACGGGCTCGACGCCCAGATCGCCGAGATGATCGGCGAGCGCGCCGCCGCCTTCTGCGACGAGTGGTTCGGCGACGAGCCGGACGTGCTCGAGGGGATCCTCGCCCGCGTGCTGGCGCTGGCGCCGCAATCGGAGTCGGCGCTGCAGCGGCTGAGCGTGCTCTACACCGTCGGCGAGCGCTGGCAGGATCTGCTCCGCCTCTACGACCGGGCCCTCGACGCCACCCGCGACACCATGCGCCGGATCCGGCTCCTGCGCGAGGCGGCGCAGATCGCCAAGGACGTCGCCAACCTCCCCGACCAGGCGATCGGCTACCTGCAGCGCCTCCTGCCGCTGACCCCTGACGACGTCCAGCTCGGCCACGGCCTCGAGCGCCTGCTCGAGCGCCACGAGAACTGGGGGGCGCTGATCGCCCTCTGGGAGAACCGCCTCGAGACCCAGTCGCGCAAGGATCGCGAGCGGACCCGCGCCCGCATCGCGGCGTGCTGGCTCGACAACCTGCGCGACGCCGGCCGCGCCCTCGCCGCCGTCCGCCCGCTGCTCGCCGACGCCGAGGACGATCGCGAGGCGTGCGCGCTGCTCGAGCGCATCGTGCAGGCGCCCGGCGTCGCCCGCCCGGTCCGCGACGCCGCCCTCGATCTGCTGCGCAGCCACTACGACGCCACCGCCCGGCCGCGCGAGGTCATCCGCGTTCTCGAGCGCGTCATCGAGATCGATCCGACCGGCAGCCGCGCCCTGCGCGAGGAGGCCGGCGCCCGCCTGGCCGAGCTCGACGCCGACGACGCCGCCATGGATCACTACGCGGCGCTGCTGGCGCTGACGCCCGACTCGTCGGTGACCCAGGAGAAGCTGCGCCAGCTCGCGCAGCGCTCCGGCAACTTCGCGCGCTACGCCGACGGCGTCGCGGCCGCCGCCAAGACCGCGCCGACCGCCGGCCGCCGGGTCGAGCTCCTCGCCGAGGCGGCGCGCACCCGCATCGATCTGCTCCACGACGCCGCCGGCGCCATCGAGCTCTACCGCGCCGCCCTCGGCCAGGACGGCGCCAGCGAGAGCGATCAGCTGCTGGTCTGCCGCCGCCTGTCCGAGCTGTACGGCACCACCGAGCAGCCGCGCGACCGCCTCGACATCCTCGAGAAGCTGGCCGCGCTCGAGAAGGAGCCGTCGGCGCGCCGCTCGGTCCTCGGCGAGGCCGCGCGCCTGGCCGACTCGCTCGGCGAGACCGATCGCGCCCTCGAGCTGTGGCAGAGCCGGATCGACGGCGACGCCACCGATCTGCCCGCCCTCGACGCCCGCATCGCGCTCTTGCAGTCGGCCGGGCGCTGGAACGCGCTCATCCACGACCTCGATCTGCGCGCCGAGCGCAGCGGCTCGCCGGTGCAGCGCCGCACCGACCTCATCAAGATCGCGACCATCCACCGCGACCAGCTCGGCGATCGCGACGCCGCCATCGGCGCCTGGCAGCGCGTCCTCGGCGAGTTCGGCGACGATCCCGAGACCGTCGAGGCGCTCGCCGATCTGCTCGCCGCCGCCAACCGCTGGGCCGAGATGGCCGAGCTGCTCGAGCGCGCCTCCGAGCGCGACACCAAGCGCACCACCGAGCGCCTCGTCCGGCTGGCGGACGCTCAGCGCGAGCACCTGGCGCTGCCGGTGCGCGCCAGCGCCGCCTACCGCAACGCCCTCGCCATCGACTCGCGCCACGGCGGCGCTCGCGCCGGCCTGGTCGCGCTGCTCGACACCGCCGAGACCCGCGCCGGCGCCGCCGACGCCCTCGCCGCCAGCTACCGCGACAACGAGGACTGGCCGGGCTTCCTCGACATCCTGCCGGCGCGCCTGACCGAGGCCCGCGACGATCGCGCCCGCCTCGGCCTGCTCCGCGAGGCGGCGTCGATCCGCCTCCAGCACACCCGCGACGCCACCGGCGCCCTCGCCGACCTGGCGGCGGCGTTCCCGCTGGCGCCGCGCGACGGCGTCATCGAGGGCCAGATCGTCGACCTCGCCGGCCGCACCGGCGACTGGGCGACCTCGTCGCGCGCCTACGCCGGCGCCATCGCCGCGCTCGCCGACGACACCCAGGAGGCGGCCCGCCTCCGCCTCGGCCACGCCGAGATCCTCGAGACCCAGCTCGGCGACGACGCGGGCGCGCTCGACGCCTACGTCGCGATCGCCGGCGTCGAGCCCGGCAACGCGGTCTCCACCCGCGCCGTGGTCCGGCTGGCGCCGCGCCTCGGCCGCTGGGACGACGCCGCCCGGATCGCCCTCGCCTACATGACCGCGCGCGATCGCTACGACGATCGCCTGCTCGCCGAGCTCGACGCCGCCGCCGACGGCAACGGCGCGTCGTCGTACGACGTGCTGATCGCCGCCGTCGAGCGCGCCGCCAGCCGCCCGCTCGAGGCGCCGATCGCCGCCGAGGTCCACCTCCGGATCGGCCGCTGGCAGCGCGACCGCCGCGGCGACGCCCGCGCCGCCATCACCTCGCTGCGCAAGAGCCTCGAGCTCGGCGGCGACCGCGAGCCGGTCCTGCGCGAGCTGGCCGAGCTCGAGCGCACGCTGCCGCCGTCGGTGGCGTTCCTCGACACCCTGCGCCGGATCGGCAACGCCGACGCCCGCGATCTCGACGTCATGGTCGAGGCCGCCGATGTCGCCGGCCGCCTCGGCAGCCGCGACGAGGCGATCGGCGTGCTCGGCCAGGTCCTCGGCCGCGCCACGTCGGCGTGGCGCGGCTCGACCGCGATCCGCTCGAGCCGCCCGGCCGAGGCGGTCGCGCGCTGGGCGATCGACGCCCTCGTCGATCTCTACCGCGCCGCCGGCCGGCCGCGCGCCGCCGTCGACCTCCTGGTCGAGTCGGCCCGCCTGCCGTTCGACGACCGCGCCCGCCGCGACCTCCGGCTGCGCGCCGCCCAGCTCGCCGCCTCCGATCTCGGCGACAACGCCGCCGCCATCGAGATGTACCGCGCGATCCTGGCCGCCACCCCGGGCGACCTCGACATCCTCGATCGCACCGCCGCCCTCCTCGAGGCCGAAAAGCGGACACCCGAGCTCCTGACCCTGCGCCAGACCCAGCTCGGCCTCACCACCGATCCGGCGCGCCGGCTCGAGCTCCGCCTCGACATCGCCCGCCTGGTCGGCGTCGTCGAGGAGCAGGGCGGCCGGCTCGAGGCGCTCAAGGCCAACCTCGCCGACCAGCCCGGCCACGAGGCGTCGGTCGACGCCATCGCCCAGCTGCTCGCCGACAAGGGCCAGCACCGCGCCCTGGCCGATCTGTTCGAGGCCCAGGCCGAGAAGCTCGAGGACGCCGGCGACGCGCCGCGCGCCGCGCGGCTGTGGGCGCGCTTCGCCCACGTCGCCGAGCACGAGACCCACGAGGTCGACCGCGCCATCGCCGGCCACCGCCGGGTCGTCACCCTGCAGCCGACGCCGGAGTCGCTGCGCTCGCTGGCGCGCCTGTACATGGATCGCAACCAGCCCGGCGCCGCGGTGCCGTGGTTCGAGAGCCTGCTCGGCGCCGTCACCGGCGGCGAGCGCCAGCAGGTGGTGCTGGCGCTGGCCAAGGCCCACCTCGGCGCCAACCAGCCCGACCGCGCGATCGCGGCGATCGAGGCCAACCTCGACGACCGCGAGCCGGCGGTGCCGCTGCGCATGCTGCTCGCCGATCTCTACCGCCAGGGCGAGGCGTGGGAGCCGCTGGCCCGCCACCTGACCCGATCGCTGGCGGTGGTCGGCGACGACAAGCTCGCCGGCCAGCTCGCCCGCGAGGCCGCGGTCATCTACACCGAGCGCCTCGACGCGCCGGCCAAGGCGATCCCGGCCCTCGAGAAGGCGCTCGAGCTCGACGCCAGCGACAAGGAGCTGCGCACCCAGCTGGCGATCGGCCTGCGCGTCGCCGGCCGACTGTCCGAGGCCCGGACGATCCTCGGCGAGCTGATCGGCGACTTCGGCCGCCGCCGCTCGCCCGAGCGCGCCGGCCTCCACGTCGAGCTGGCCCGGGTCGCCCAGGCCGAGGGCAACCTCGACGAGGGGCTGGGCGAGCTCGAGCAGGCGGCCAAGATGGACGTCAACAACGCCGGCATCCAGCGCGAGCTGGCCCAGCTGTTCCGCACCGCCGGCCAGCTCGACAAGTCCGAGCGCATCTACCGGGCGCTGCTCCTGGTCGTGCGCCGGCAGCCGCCCGGCGACGACGAGGCCGCGGTCGGTCAGAGCGAGGTCCTCTACGAGCTGCACCAGCTGGCCGCCCAGCGCGGCGAGGCCGACCAGGCCAAGGAGCTCCTCGAGAGCGCCATCGACGCCGCCACCCAGTCGGACATCGAGGTCCGCCGGCTGCGCCGCAGCCTGCTCGCCCACGGCCAGGCCGAGTCGCTGCGCCGCGTCCTCGACATGCGGCTCGGCGCGTCGACCGAGGCGGCCAGCCAGGCGCGCCTCCTGAGCGACCTCGCCGACGTCCTCGACCAGAACCTGAACAAGCCGGACGAGGCGCTCGAGGCCCTGTTCCGCGCCCTCGGCCTGGTGCCGAACCGCCTCGATCTGCACGACAAGTCGCGCGCGCTCGCCAAGCGCACCGATCAGACCCGGCGCTACGTCGAGGCGGTCGAGGGCGTCATCGACCGGCTGCGCCGCAAGGACGATCCGCCGCTGGTGGCGACCCTCCTGCTCAAGGCCGGCGAGGCGCTCGAGCTCGACGCCGGCGATCTGAAGGGCGCCGCCGCGCTGTACCGCCGGGTCGAGATGCAGGGCGAGCGCCTGGCCGAGGCGTACGCGGCGCAGGCGCGAGTCGCCGGCAGCCTGGGCGACACCGACGAGCAGGCGCGCGCCCTCGACCAGATGCTGCAGCTCGCCGGCAGCGAGGTCGGCGAGCCGTCGCCGGCCCAGGTCGACGCCTTCTACCGGCTGGCCGAGATCTTCATCGCCACGCCGGCGCGGCGCGCCCAGGGCATCACCCTGGTCGAACGCGCCTTCGCCGCCGAGCCGCGGTGGGCGCAGGCCGGCCGCGTGCTGCGGCTGGCGACCGCGGCGGATCCCGACGACGCCCGCGTGATGGCGCTGTACGAGCGGGTCGCCCGCAACGGCGGCGACAACGAGCTCCTGCTCGACTTCCTCGAGAAGCGCGCCCAGCTGCCGGGGGCGACCGCCGGCCAGATCCGGGAGGCGGTCGACGTCGCCGTCGACATCGGCCAGGAGGTGCGCGCCGAGGGCCTGCTCCGCCGCGCCGTGGCGGCGGCCCGCGACACCGCCGCCGGCGTCGGCGGCGCCATCTGGGCGGTGACCGCCCTCGCCGAGCGCCGGCTCATCGCCGACGACCTCGGCGGCGCCCGCGACCTCGTCTACGAGGTCGCGTCGGAGGCGGAGCCGCGCGACGTCGACGCCCTCGCCCGCAAGATCGCCACCCGCGCCGCGGCGTCGAACCGGGCGCCGCTGGCCGCCGAGATGTACGAGTTCCTGCGCGAGCGGGCGCCGCAGGATCGCGCGGTCTGGGAGCCGCTCATCGGCCTGTACCGGCAGATGGGCGACGGCGACCGCCTGGCCGCGCTGATCTCGTCGACGCTGCCGACCCTGACCGACCCGGCCGAGCGCAACACCCTGCGCTTCGAGCACGGCCGCTACATGATCGAGGTGCTGAAGCGCCGCCACGACGCCAACGACGTCCTGCGCGACATCCTGCTCGACGATCCCGACCACCTGGAGGCGGCCGGCCTCCTCGAGGAGAACCTGCGCGCCCTCGGCGACACCGACGGGCTCGCCGACTTCCTGTGGGGCCGCTTCGAGGACGCGATCAAGCGCGGCAACCGGGCGTCGACGGTCGACGTCGCCACCCGGCTGGGCAGCCTGCTCGACGAGAGCGGCTCGCCCGACGCCGGCCGGGTCTACCGGCAGGCGCTGGCGGTCGCCCCCGACGACCGCGACCTGCTGCGCCAGGTGGTCGCCCACGTCGGCGACAGCGACGATCCGCGCGAGTCCGCGCTGCTCATGGAGCGGCTGATGGCGGTCGAGACGCCGGAGCGAGCGTCGCAGCTGGCGTGGCAGCTGGCCACGGCGTGGGAGCAGGCCGGCGACTACGCCGGCGTCCAGCGCACCCTCGAGATCGCCCACAAGGCGGCGCCCGAGGACATGGCGATCCACGAGCGGCTCGAGAAGTGGTACCGCGACACCCAGCAGTGGGGGCCGCTGGCCGAGATGATGACCGGCGACGCCGAGCGGATGAGCGACAGCGACGCGGTCGCCCGCCTGCGCGAGGCGGCCGCGGTCTACTCGGGCTACCTCGGGCAGCCGCTGGCGGCGGCCAAGGTGCTGCGGGCGGCGCGCGCGCGCCGGCCCGACGCGCCGGAGCTGGTGTCGGAGCTGGCGGCGGCGCTCGCCGCCGGCGGCGAGCTCGGCGGCGCCGAGGCCGCGATCGGCGAGGCGCTCGACGGCGGGCTGAAGGGCGGCGGCCGCGTCGACCTCCTGCTCCTGCGCGCGAGCATCCGCCAGCAGCTCGGCGACGAGGCGGCGGCGGTGCGCGACCTCGAGGAGGCGTTCGGGCTCGAGCCGGGGCGCAGCGCCGAGGCGCTCGCCGACGGCCTCGAGCGCCAGCGCGTCCGCGCCGAGGCGCTGGGCGACCTGCCCGGCGAGCGGACGGCGACCATGCGGCTGGCCGGCCTGCTCACCCAGTACGGCGACGCCGAGCGCGCCCGCTCGCTGCTCGTGCAGTGGATCGAGCGCGACCCGCGCGATCCCGAGCCGCTCTACCTGCTGCGCGACATGGACGCCGCCATCGGCCACTGGGACGGCGTCATCGCCGCCTGCACCCGGCTGGCGTACGTCACCGAGGGCGAGGGCCAGGTCGACGCCGCGCTGCGGGTCGCCGAGGCCGCGGCCGCGGCCGGGCGCCCGGCGGAGGCGGTGGCGGTGCTCGAGGTCGTCCACCAGCAGCAGCCGGGGGTCGACGTCGTGCGCCGCAAGCTGCGCGAGCAGTACGAGCTCGCCGGCGCCCACCGCGAGCTGGCCGCGATCCTGATCTCGGAGGCCGACCACGGCAGCGACGACGACGTCCGCTACGACAGCTACCGGCGCGCCGCCGAGGCGCTGCTGTACCAGATGCGCGACGCCGGCGCCGCCGCCGACCCGGCGCAGAAGGCGCTGGCGCTGCGCCCCGACGATCACGCGGCGGCGATGCTGTGCGTCGACGTGCTGATCGAGTCGGGCCAGGTCCAGCAGGCGGCGCAGACGCTGGAGTCGTCGATCTCGAACCACAAGAAGCGCTCGCCGGAGCTGGCGGTGCTGCAGCAGCGGATGGCGCGGGTGTCGGCGATGATGGGCGATCGCGACGGCCAGCTCGGCTGGCTGAAGAAGGCGTTCGACGTCGACCGCAAGAACGGCGAGGTCGCCGCCGAGCTCGCCCACCTCGCCACCGACCTCGGCGACTACGAGCTGGCGCTGAAGCCGCTGCGGGCGATCACCCTGATGGACAACCCGGCGCCGGTGACCCGGCCGATGGCGCTCCTGTGGGAGGCCAAGATCGAGCACGCCCGCGGCAACCGGGCCAAGGCCGAGCTGTGGGCGAAGAAGGCGTTGCGCGAGGACCCCGGGTTCGAGGAGGCGCAGCAGTTCCTCGCCGAGCTCGGCGGCTAGACCACGCGCCGGGCGGCGCTACTTCTTCGTCCCGATATCGACCTCGATCTTCTTGTCGTGGTGGTCGCCGCCGCGACTGCCGAAGAAGCCGCCGAAGTACAGGATGGCGCCCAGAATCAGGATGATGATCACGACCAGGAGGGCGTAAATCCCGCCCTTGTCCTCCGCCATGCGGCCTCCTGACGAGTCGAAGTTGTCCTGGATCGATGCCGGCGGCGCGCCGCCGGTTCCAGCGGAACAATCCGCCGCCTCCGGGCGTCTCGTAGGGACGTGATGCGCCGCCCTGATCTCTTGCCGACGCTGCGCGGCCTCGCCCACGCCGCGCTCGCCGTCGCGGTGGCCGGGCTGGCCATCGCGACCGCCGCGGCCGCCGCCGGCTGGCCGTGGCCGCTGACCCTCGCCGAGCACTTCCGGATCCAGCTCGTCGCCCTCGCCGGCGCCGGCGCAGCGGCGGCGCTGGCGCTGCGAGCCGGCGTCGTCGTCGACGTCGCGCTCATGGTGGCGATCGCGAACTTCGGCGCGGTCGCGCCCAGCCTGCGCGCCGCCCGGCCCGGGCCGGCGGCGGCGGACGCGACGCGGGTGAAGGTGCTGTTCCTCAACGTCCACATGTCGAGCGACGCCTTCGCCGACGTCCGCGCCCTGATCGATGCCCTCGATCCCGACCTGATCGCGCTGGCCGAGGTCGACCGGCGCTGGACCGAGGGCCTGGCGCCGTCGCTGGCGCGCTACCCGGGACGCATCGAGGTGCCGCGCCGCGACAACTTCGGCGTGGCGCTCTACCACAAGCGGCCGCTCCTCGCCGCCGACGCCCTCGCCATCGGCAGCGAGTGGCCGACCCTGCGCGCGCGCATCGACACCGGCGGCGCGCCGCTCACCGTCTTCGTCACCCACCCGATCCCGCCGGTGCGCGGCTCGCTGGTGCCGCTGCACGCGCGCCAGCTCGCCGGCGTCGCCGAGGAGGCGCGGCGCACCGCCGGGCCGCGGATCGTCCTCGGCGATCTCAACACCACGCCGTGGTCACACGCGTTCCGGCGTTTCCTCGCCGCCAGCCGCCTGCGCGACAGCCGCGACGGCTTCGGCCTCGGCGGCAGCTTCCCGACCGACGCGCGCTACCCGGGCCTGGCCTGGCTCCTGCGCATCCCGATCGATCACTGCCTGGTGTCGACGCAGGTGGTGGTGGTCGAGCGCCGCATCGAGCGCGACGTCGGCTCCGACCACCTGCCGGTCTACCTCGAGCTGGCGGTGGCCGGCGGTGACGAGATCGCGGCTCCCGAGGCTCCCTCGGCCCGCGGCTTGCGCTAAGGTGCCGCGCATGGGCGATCCGCGGCCCTCCGCCGGCGCCGTCGACGCGGCGGTCGCCGCCCTGGCGCGCCACCAGCTGGCCCGCGAGCACGGCGTCGTCGTGCTGTCGGTCCTCGGCGACGACGACGCTGTCCAGGGCTGGCGCCAGTACCTGGCCGGCGCCCGCCGCGCCGACGTCACCACCCGGGCCGCCGACGTCGACGCCGTCCTCGGCATGTGGCTCGATGCCGTCGACGCCGGCGCGGTCGCCGACGCCGCCCGCAACGCCGCCGCCGCGGCCGCCGGCGTCGGCCCCGACGCGCTGTCGGCGCACTTCGCGTTTCGCGGCGCGCGCGAGCGCGAAGAGTGGATCGCCGACTGGGCGCTGACCCCGGCGCTCCACGTCGCCGCCTGGCTGTGCGAGCACGCCGCCGACGGCGATCGCCGGCGGGTCGCCGAGGCGCCGATGGCGCGCACCGCGGTGGCGTCGGCGGTGGCGTCGTGGCTGGGCGGCGCCGCGCCGGCGCTGGCGCTCACCGCCGGCGACGACGTCGTCGCGGCCGCCCGCGCCGCGGCGGCGCTCGCGCACGCCATGCCGACGGTGCCGGTGGCGCTGCTCGCCACGCCGCCGGCGCTGATCGCGTACCTGCGGGCGGCGCCGGAGAGCAGCTCGAAGGCGCTGGTCCGCCAGGGCCTGGTCGGCGAGCTCGGCGAGCCGGCGGCGCCGTTCGCGGCGCCGATCGAGGCCGACGTCGCCGACGTCTCCGACGCGGTGGTGATCGCGATCGACGCCCGGCGCCGGCCGACCAGCATCGGCGAGGCCGGCGAGCCCGGCCGCAGCGCCGCCGAGCGCGAGCTCCACGCCGCCCTCGAGGCCGATCCGCGCACGCGCGGCCGCTTCGCGCTGTGCGCGAGCCTCGACGTCGACTTCGGCGGCCAGCCGGCCGAGGTCGATCTGTTCGCCGCCGCCGACCGCCTGGTGGTCGAGGTCGACGGCTACTTCCACTTCCGCGACGCCGACGCCTACCGCCGCGACCGCCGCAAGGACGCGCTGCTGCAGCTGCACGGCTACGTCGTCCTGCGCTTCCTCGCCGACGACATCGGCGGGCGCGCCCGCGACATCGTCGCCGTCGTCGTCGACGCCCTCGAGGCGATCGCGGCGCGCCGGGGGGGCGCATGATCGTCGACGACGATCGCCTCGACCTGCTGATCCTGGCACGCATCGGCCGGGCGGCGAAGAAGGCGCCCGGAGCGAGTGACGTGCGCAAGGCGCTGGCGCCGCTGCTCGAGCACGCGCTCGGCCCCGGCGAGCTGCGCCAGCGCGTGGAGGCGCGGATCGCGTCGCTGCGCGAGCGCGGTCTGGTCGAGCCGCGGCGGCTGGCGATGACCGAGGCCGGCGCCGATCACCTGCGCCAGGCGCTCGGCGTCGAGCGCGCGCCGACCTGGGAGCAGGTGAAGAAGAAGATCGCCCCGGCGCTGGCGCTCGGCGTCGAGCCGGGCGACCGCGCGCTCGCCAGCGGCGAGGCGCTGATCGCCACCGTGCTGGCGCGCCGGCTCGGCATCGAGGACGTCGGCGCCACGATCAACGCCGTCATCGACGCCGCGGTCTCCGATCGTCTCGGCCTGCCGCGCGGCAAGCTGGACTTGAAGCGGATCCGCGCCCACGTCCTGGCCCAGCTCGGCGCCGGCGCCGGCAAGGAGCCCGACCAGCTGGCGCGCCGCCTCGCCGCGGCTTCGGTGCGCGCGCCGAAGCCGGGCGCCGACGCCGTCCGCGACGCGCTGGTCCGCCGCTGGCTCGCCGGCAGCGCCGACGGAGAAGCCCCCGCCCCGCCGCCGCGCGCCGACGTCGCGCTCCCCGCCTTCGCCACCGCCGTCCGCGCCGCCGCCGTCACTGCCGCCAGGGCCGACTCCGGCCGCCTCGGCCACAAGGTCTTCATCTCCGCCGTCTGGCGTCACCTCCACGGCGACCCGCGCTTCGCCGCCATGCCGATCGATCGCTTCAAGCAGCTCCTGGTCGACGCCAACCGCGAGGGCCTGCTGACCCTGACCCGCGCCGACCTCGTCACCGCCATGGACCCGGGCGAGGTCGCCGCCTCCGAGATCCGCCACCTCGGCGCCACCTTCCACTTCGTCACCGGAGACTGACCGAATGGAGCAGAGCGGACTCGACCCGGTCCAGATCACCGAGGACATCGAGCGGATCGCCGCCATCGTCGAGCGCACCGTGCCGGCGGCGAAGCGCAGCGAGATCCTCGGCCCGGGCAGCCGCGAGCTCCTGCGCCCGCTCCCCGACAAGCCGCTCATCAGCCTGGCCCTGCTCTCCGACTGCCTCGCCGTCGTCGACGCCATCATGGCCGCCGACGGCAAGGTCACCGGCGACGAGATCGACAACGCCTTCCCGCTGCTCTACGTCGCCAGCAAGTGGTACGCGCGCGCCGTCCGCGGCTACCAGCCG
>Ga0075429_100002362_pt1 | contig 15885 bp, 15 predicted proteins | sample RhiMetdeltSRZDD3_FD_75295 | JGI IMG/M metagenome (GOLD analysis project Ga0075429, IMG submission 75295) | Populus rhizosphere microbial communities from Tennessee, USA - Rhizosphere MetaG P. deltoides SRZDD3 | ecosystem: Host-associated > Plants > Roots > Rhizosphere > Soil | place: USA... | reverse complement strand
GGACAGCGGTCGATCTCGATGCCGTGGAACGCCTCGGTACGCAGATTGCCCCCGTCCTTGGGGCATTTCATGAAATGCGACTTGCGCTCGGCGGCGCTCTGCTCGGCCCGCCCCTTGGCGCGCAGCTTTGCCAGCCGCTCGGCCTCTTCCCGCGCGAAGTATTCGTCCTCGTTCCGGCTCGGTTTGTCGGTGCTCATGCGCCCTGGGGCTCCGCGATCATGTTGGAAGTGAGTGAGGTGAAGACCCGGTGGCCGGCATCGCTGCCGAGCAGCGACTCGGCGAGGCGCTCGGGGTGCGGCATCATCCCGACGACGTTGCCCGCGGCATTGCAGATGGCGGCGATTCCGAGGGCCGAGCCGTTGGGATTGGCGGGGACGTCGGCGGAGTCACCGGCGTACCGCAACACCACCCGCCCTTCGCGCTCGAGCTGGTCCAGGAGGGCGTCGGGGGCGACGAAGCGGCCCTCGCCGTGACCCACCGGAATGCGGATCACCTCGCCCTGCCGGTATTGCGACGTGAACGGGGTCGCGGTCCGCTCGACCCGGACGTCCACCGGGCGGGAGAGGTACTTGAGGCCCGCGTTGCGGACCAGCGCGCCGGGCAGGAGCCCCGCTTCGCACAGGATCTGGAAGCCGTTGCAGATGCCGAGCACCGGCGCGCCCGCGGCGCCGTGGGCGCGGATGGCGTCCATGATCGGGCTCATCCGGGCGATCGCTCCGCTCCGCAGATAATCACCGTAGCTGAACCCTCCCGGCAGGATCACCGCATCGGCGCCGGCGAGCGAGGTCTCGCGGTGCCAGACATAAAACGCTTCGCCGCCGGCGCGCTCCACCGCCCGGCAGGCCTCGGGTTCGCAATTGCTCCCCGGAAACCGGACCACGGCGACTCGCATCACGATCCGCCGCCCGACTCGACCGCAATTTCGTAGTCTTCGGTCACCGGATTGGCGAGCAGCTTGTCGCACATGGTCCGCACCCTCGACTCCGCGTCCGCGGCGCTGGCCGCCGCCACGTCGAGGGCGATCGCCTTACCGACGTGGACGTTGCTCGCTTCGGGAAAATGCAGCGCCGAGAGGGCGTGTTCCACCGCCTGGCCCTGCGGATCGAGCAGGCCGGCGCGAGGGAGAATCCGTACATGTACCCGCCAGGTCATTCGTCGGCTCCGCGCTCGGTGAGGATGAGCACCATGTGGCGCAATACGCCGAAGCTGGCGTAGGCGATGAAGAAGGGGAACAGAATCGAGGACGGGAAGATGATCGACCCGACGACGATCGCGAGCAGCAGCAGCAGGACCACGATGCCCCGGGGCGTCTTGAGGCTGACCGGCGCGCCGCGCGGATACATCACCTTGCTCACCATCAGGACCGCCATCAGGAGCAGCAGCACCACCAGTCCCTGGTGCTCCAGATCGAGGTTCGCGACCTCCATCCGGTACCACTTCGTCTGGCTGAAGGCGTAGTAGGTGGCGAGCGTCATCCCGGCGGCGGGCGACGGCAGCCCGGTGAACCATCCCGGCGTCGGCTTGCCGTGGGACAGGACGTTGAAGCGGGCCAGGCGCAGGGCGACCGCGACGACGTAGAGAAAGCACACGATCCAGCCGTACCGCCCGGCGGTGGAGAACTCGAGAAAGTAGATCAGCAGAGCCGGGGCCACACCGAACGAGATGACGTCCACCAGGGAATCGAGCTCGGCGCCGAACCGGCTCCCGGTGCCCATTCGACGCGCCACCCGGCCGTCGAGAGAGTCGAGAATCCCGGCAAACACGATGAACCAGCCGGCCTGGCGGAAATTGCCGTTGAAGGCCTGCACGATCGCCCAGAAACCGAAAAACAGATTGCCGAGCGTGAACGCGCTCGGAATCACCACCACCACGCGCCGGATTCCTTCCCGCCGCTCCGGCTGAGCCTGTCTCATTTCCATCGCGCCACGACCGTCTGGGCCGCCAGGGTCTTGTCGCCCTCTTTCACCAGGACCGTGGTCCCCGCCGGCACGAACACATCCACCCGCGAGCCGAACCGGATGAGTCCCATCCGCTCGGCCTGGCCGACGTCGGTGCCTTCGGGATGGTCGGTCACGATCCGGCGCGCCACCGACCCCGCGATCTGACGGATGAGGAGCCGGCCATTCGGGGTGTCGAGGCCGATGCTGCAATGCTCGTTGTCGGTCGAGGCCTTCTCCCGTCCGGCGTGGCCGAACTGTCCCCGCGCGTAGGCACGCAGGGCGACCCGGCCGCGGTTCGGATACCGATTCACGTGAACGTTGAAGACGTTCATGAAAATCGCGATCCGGATCGCGGGACCACGGAGGTAGAGCGGCTCGTCGATCGGGATGACGCTGACCACCGTGCCGTCGGCGGGCGCCAGCACGATCTCGTCACCCCTCGGCCCCTCGCGGATCGGATCCCGGAAGAACGCCACCACCCAGACCGCGATCGCAAGCCAGAGGACCGCGGGAATCCAGAGATGCAGCCACGCCAGGACTCCGAGGACGATCCAGGCAATGGCGATGAACGGCCATCCCTCCGGCGCGACGCGCATCAGGCACTCTCCGGCAGCGGCCGACCGGTGAGCAACCGGAAGGCCTCGAGATATCGGGCACTGGTGGCGAGAATCACCTCCGGCGGCAGCGGCGGCGGGGGCGGGTTGCCGTTCCACCTGCCGGCCGTCCGCAGCTGAGCCAGGTAGTCGCGCAGCGGCTGCTTGTCGAAGCTGGGCTGGGTCCGGCCGGGACGGTATTCGGCGGCGGGCCAGAAGCGCGACGAATCGGGTGTCATCACTTCATCGATCAGGCGCAGGATCCCCGAGGCATCGACACCGAACTCGAATTTGGTATCGGCGATGATGATGCCCCGCCGCTCGGCGTGATCCCGGCCGGCCTCGTAGAGGGCGAGGCTCCGGGCTTCGAGCTCCGCGGTGCGCTCGGTCCCGAGCGAGCGGCGCATCGCGTCCACGGTGACATTCTCGTCGTGCCCGGTCTCCGCCTTCGTCGCCGGAGAAAACACCGGGCGCGGAAACCGCTGGCTCTCCTCCATTCCATCGGGGAGGCGCTCGCCGGCCAGCGTGCCGGTCCGCCGGTACTCCTGCCACGCCGAGCCGGAGAGATAGCCGCGCACTACGCACTCGAACGCCACCGGCGTAGTCCGCCGCACCAGCATGGAACGGCCCGACAGGGCGTCGCGATGGCCGGCGAGCCCCGGGACCTCGGCGATGATCTGGTCGGCATCCGCCGTCAGGAAATGATGGGGACCCAGCCCCCCCAGGACCTCGAGCCACGCGACCGTGATCTGGGTGAGGACCTCGCCTTTCCTCGGCACCGGCTCGGTCATGACGACGTCGAACGCGCTCACCCGGTCGCTGGCGACCAGGAGAAGTCGCGCCTCGTCGACTTCGTAGACGTCGCGAACCTTTCCGCGACGCCAGAGCGGGAGCGGAAGCCGGGTCGAGGCCACCAGGGTCATACTCGCACCTCCCCGGCCGCTGCCGGCGCGGCATGCCCGGCCGCGCGCGCGATCACCGGCTCGAGGAATTCTTCCAGGAATTCCGTCACCTGCGCTTCCGACCGGCCGGTGTAGTGCGCGGGGTCGAGCTCGGCGGCGAGCGCCGCGGCCGGGATCCGCGAAAACGCCGGATCGCCGGCGAGGCGGTGCATGAGGTCGTTGGGGCGGCCGGCGCTGACCTCGGCGGCAACGGCCATGCTCAGGCTGCGGACGACTTCGTGCAGGGTCTGGCGGTCTCCGCCCGCGGCGACGCCGAGCATCAGCCAGCGCTCCGTGGCCATGAATGGCATCTGGTCGGCGACGTGGCGCGCGATGACCGGCTCCCGCACCTCGAGGCCGGTCACGATGTTGGTGGCGAGAATGAGAATCGCGTCGGCCGCCAGAAACGCCTCCGGAAGCACCAGCCGGCGATTGGCGCTGTCGTCGAGGGTCCGTTCCAGCCACTGGGTCGCCGCAGTGTGAGCGGCATTCTGCTGCAGCGAAATCAGGAACCGGGCCAGCGCGGTGATCCGCTCGGCCCGCATGGGATTCCGCTTGTACGCCATCGCGCTGGAGCCGATCTGCTCTGTCTCGAACGGTTCGAGCAGCTCGCCCTCATGCTGCAGCAGCCGGAGATCCGCGGCCATCTTGGAGGCCGACTGGGCGAGGCCCGAGAGGGCGTCGAGGATGGTGCTGTCGATCTTGCGCGGATAGGTCTGGCCGGAGACTGCGATCGGCCGCGCGAATCCCATCCGCTCCGCGATCCTCCGGTCGAGCTCCCGCACCGTGACGTGGTCGCCCTTGAAGAGCTCGAGGAACGATGCCTGGGTTCCGGTGGTTCCCTTGCAGCCGAGAAAGGGGAGGCCGGTCAGCCGGTGGCAGAGCTCTTCGGTGTCGAGCGCAAAATCCTGGGCCCACAGCGTCGCCCGTTTGCCGACGGTGGTGAGCTGGGCGGGCTGGAAGTGGGTGTAGGCGAGGCAGGGCAGCGCCGCCTGCCGGGCCGCGAATGCCCCCAGCGCCCGGAGCAGCGCGCCGAGCCGGCCGATCAGCAGCCGCATCCCGTCCCGCATGACCATGAGGTCGGCGTTGTCGGTCACGAATGCGCTGGTCGCGCCGAGGTGAATGTAGGGACGCGCGGCGGGGGCCTGGTCACCGAGTGCGTGGACGTGGGCCATCACGTCGTGGCGGAACCGGCGCTCGTATTGCGCGGCCACCGCAAGATCGGCGTCGTCGAGATGCGCCCGCAGCGCGTCAATGGCGGCGGCGGGAATCGGGAGCCCCAGGTCGCGCTCGGTCTCCATCAGCGCGAGCCAGAGCCGGCGCCAGAGACCGACCCGGTGAGCCTCGCCCCAGAGGTGCTGCATCGCCGGGGACGCATAGCGGGTCCCCAGCGGCGACTGGTACCGCGCCTCGGTCACCGGAATACCAGGTCGGTGAAGATGGTTTGCCCGTTGCGCTCGAAGTAGATCCGGAAGGCCTGGTCGGCCCGGCTCGCCTGGAGGAGATCGCCGAACTGTTTGGCGTCGGTCACCAGCGAGCGATTGATCGCCAGAATGACGTCGCCCTCCCTGAGGCCGGTGCCCCGGGCGACATCGTCGGTCACCTGGATGATCAGCACTCCGCGCGGGGCGCGAAGCCCGCGCTCGGCCTGGATGGAGGGCGTGACGGTGACGACCTCGAGTCCCCGCAGCACCGTGACCTTGGTCGCGGTGCTGGTCGGCAGATCGCCGGTGGTGAAGTCCCGCGCCTCGCTGCCGGAGCCCCGCTTGATCCGGAGGGAGACCTTGTCGCCGACGTGGAGGTCGAGCTTGACCGCCTCCCAATCGAGATAGTTCCGAAGCCGGCGTCCGTTGGCTTCGAGCAGAACGGTGCCTTCGGTGATCGCGCCCCGCGCCGCGGGCCCGTTGGCCGCCACGCGGGTGACCGTGACGCCGCCCTGGCTCTTCCAGTCCTGCATGGCGCTGGGGCCGGCGACCTCCAGTCCGGTCCAGGCACGCTGCATCGTGCCGGTGCGAAGCAGCTCGTCGGCCACCCGCATGGCGCGCTCGATCGGAATCGCAAACCCGAGGCCGATCGAGCCCTCGCTGCCCCCGCCGCCGGTGAAGATCGAAGAGTTCACCGCTACCACCTCGCCCAGGGCATTGGCGAGCGGTCCGCCCGAATTGCCCGGGTTGATGGCGGCGTCGGTCTGGATCATGTCGAGGTACAGGCCGGGTTGCTCGCCATTCGGCAGGATGTTGCGATGGGTTCCGCTGACCACACCGGCCGTCACCGACGGTTCGCTGTTGCCGAGCAGGAACGCATAGGGATTGCCCAGCGCCACCACCCACTCCCCGATCAGCAGGTCGGTGCTTCGGCCCAGCGTGACGACGGGAAGGTCGCGCCGATCGACCCGCACCACGGCGATGTCGGTGGTGGGATCTTCACCCACCAGGGTGCCGGGAAGATCGGTGCCGTCGGGGAGCGTCACGGTGATCTTCTCCGCCCCCGCGACGACATGCTGGTTGGTGATGATGACGCCGTCGGACTTCACGATGAATCCGGTGCCGGAGCTCGGGACCAGCTGTTCGGTTTCCCGCGGGATGAAGAAGAAATCCCAGGGACTGCGCTCGGTGACCCGTCGGCGGGAGGACACCGTGATCGACACCACGGCAGGGGAGAGCCGGCTCGCGGCGTCGACGACCGCGGTACGCCTGGAGGTGCTGAGGGCGGCGTTCTCGGCGGCGCGCTGGGCGCTGGCAGGCGGAATCAGTCCGTCGTTGGGGCCCTTGCAGGCCGCCGCCGACGCCGCCAGGCCAAGGGCGAGGAAACGGTAGCGGCTCACGCGAAGCACTGTTCGGGGTACTCCGCCGCCACGAAATACAGACCGCGCGCCGGCGCGGGCGGACTGGTGGTCACGCCGGCATCGAGGGCAAGCAATCGGTCCATGTCGCTCAGCGCGCGGCGTCCGAGGCCGATGTCCACCATCGTGCCCACCAGCATTCGGACCATATGGTGAAGAAAGCGGTCGGCGGCAATGTCGAAGACCATGCCCTGGCTTTCGGGCCGGGTCGACCACCGGGCCGCTCGAATGCGACAGCGTTTGTGGGCACGAGGAGAGCTCCGGACGCTGAAGGCGTGGAAGTCGTGCTCACCCAGGAGGGTGTCGGCCGCGACGTCGAGACTGTCGCGGTTCAGTGGCCGTCCCAGGGCCCACTCGTAGCGCCGGCGGAAGGGCGATGCAGCCCCGGGATCGGTGCCGATGAGATAGCGATAACGCCGACCGGTGGCGGACATCCGTGCGTGAAACCCCGGTTGCATCTCCCGCACCGCTTCGCTCCAGCAATCGTCCGGCAGGAGCGCGTTGAGTGCCCGCGCGAATGCCTCGGCGGTCCAGCGCGACGGCATGGTGCAGCTGACGGCCATTCCGCGGGCGTGCACTCGGGCATCGGTCCGGCCGGCGGCATGGGCCCGGACCGGAGCTCCGGCCAGGCGTTCCAGCACCGCTTCGAGCACCGCCTGGACCGTGCGCCCTTCTGCCTGTCGCTGCCACCCGGCAAACCCTCCGCCGTCGTAATGCAGCGTGACCAGAAAGGTGCGCGCCATTGCATGGAAATTTAGTCGTGCGGGGAGGTTAGGCAAAGGGAGGAGCGAGGCGCGAAGAGCGAACAGGAAGCGGGAGTAGCGAAGCGCGAAGAGCGAGGTGGGAAGGCAGTCCCTCCTCGCTCCTCGCTACCCACAACTCCCTGGCTAGTAACGTCGAATTACACCCACCACCACGCCTTGAATCATGATGTCGTTCTCGGGGAACCGGAGCGGCTGCATGGTGGGATTGGCGGGCTGCAGACGAACCCAGCCGCCGGGCTCGCGAAAGAACTTCTTGACGGTCGCTTCCGACCCGTTCACCAGCGCGATGACCATTTCGCCATTATCGGCGGTCTGGCGGCCGTGAACGACCACGAAATCGCCGTCCACGATATGTTCGTCGATCATCGAGTCGCCCCGGACCCGGAGCGCGTAATTGGGGCCGCGGGCAGGCAGCATGGCATCGGGGACCGGCAGTGTTTCCTGATGAAGGACCGCCTCGATCGGCATGCCCGCGGCCACGACACCAAGCAGGGGGATTTCGGTGGCTCCGCTCATGCCCTTGGGAGGAAGCACTTCGATCGAGCGGCTCTCGTTGTAGCTCCGGCGGATGTAACCCTTGCGCTCCAGGTTGGTCAGATGTTCGTGGACTGTGGCGAGAGACTGGAACGAAAAATGTTCCGCGATTTCCTCGAAGCTTGGCGCGAAACCGCGGGCCTGGATGTGGCCCTCCAGGTAACTGAGGATTTCCTTCTGCCGTTTGGTGAGGGGCATTGCCGGCTGGTCCTCGATTCTTGAAGCCGATTGCGGAGCTACCCAAAGGGACACCATAAGCTAACCGAACAAGCCCCGAAAATCAACTGGATACCGATCACCGCGCCTAGTGCCTTAACCCACAGTCCCATAGTATGTTGCACCGGACTTCCCACTCCTCGGCCCCATTGCGACGCTGAGGTCCGCTCGTGACGATTCCAACCGGTTCAGAACTCGCGCTGCCTGCCACGCAGGTGGAGGAGTTGCTACGAACCATCGTCAAGGGTCTGCGGGCCTTCCAGATGTACCTCCCCAACAATCCGATGTATCAGCGGGCCGAGATGGCAATCCGGGAGGCCTTTGTCCCGATTTGGTCCTCCACCCAGCAGCTCTCCCTGGCAATCGTCGAGACCGACATCCACTGGGCGGACCACGTCGTGTATCGGCAGCCCAACCGGCACGACAGCTTTGCCTGGATGCTCTACAAGGACGGCATGCGCCACCTCGTCATCCGCCCGGGAGTGGAAGACGAGGAGCTGGTCCGCTTTCTCAAGGTGGTGTCCCGGGCCCGGATGCTGGCGAGTGACGCCGCCGACGATCTCCTGACCCTGCTGTGGGAACAGGATTTTCATTGCATCGAATACCAGTTTGCCGAGATCATCACCGACTCGCTGATGGTGCTCGATCCCCAGGCCGCCGACATGGCGATGCAGCAGGATCCTACCGCTCAGGAAGCCGTCAAGGAGGAGGTGCGGGTCGACGCGGCGGATCGCGGCGGATCGGTCGACCCGGACGATTTCGATTCGACGCTGTACTTCCTCGAAGAAAGCGAGACCTCCACGCTCCGGCGTCAGGTGGAGGAGGAATACACCCGGGATGGCAGGAAGGCGTCACTGGAGGCGCTGCTGGACACCTTCGAGACCCAGCCGGTCACCGTCGTGCGGGTAGAAATCCTCGGCATTCTGGATGGGCTCTTCCCCAACCTGCTGACCCGGGGAGAGTTCCGCACCGTGGCGGGTCTGCTCCGGGAGTTCCGCGCGATCTCTCAGCGCGTCACGGTCCTGGATCCGGAGGTGCGCGACCACCTGATGTCGTTCCAGACCCGGCTCAGCCAGCCGACGATCCTGTCGCAGCTGCTGCAGTCGCTGGAGGAATCCTCGGCGCTCCCGGAGGAGGAAGACGTCGGCGAGGTCCTCGGCGAGCTGCATGCCGAAGGGCTCGAGACGATGCTCACGTTCATTCCCGCCCTCAAGCGGCCGGCCATTCGCGCGATCCTCGAGGCGTCGGTGGATCGCCTGGCGGGGCAGAACACGGAGATTCTGCTCTCGATTCTCAACAGCGGCGTGTCGGAGGGGCTCGCGGCCGCGACGGCGGTCTGCAAGCGGCTCAATCTCCAGCTGGCGGTTCCGTCCCTCGATCGACTGGTGTCGCACAACGATGCAGCCGTTCGGCTCGGAGCAGTCGAAGCCCTGGCGCAGATCGGCTCTCCCGGTGCGCTGGCGGCGCTCGAGCGGGCGGTGGACGACTCGGATCGGGCGGTGCGCGCGGCCGCGCTGAATGCGGTGACGGCCAAGGGATATCGCGCTGCGCTGCGGCGCCTGGAGGCGGTGGTACAGGGCAAAGGACCTCACGAGCTCGAGCGCGCGGAGCGACGCCAGTTCTTCGAAGCCTATGCCGTGGTGGCGGGGCCGGCGGCCCTGCCGGTACTCCTCGAAATCCTGGAGCCCAAGCGGCTGTTCCGGCGCCGGGTAAACTCGGAAACCCGCACCTGCGCTGCGTACGCCATTGCCCGGCTGCAGAATCCCGAAGCCCGCGTCGTCCTGGAGCGGATCCAGCTGGACAAGGACCTTCCCGTCCGCAACGCCGCGGTCCGGGCGTTGCGCGAGTGGCCGGCGTGACCGACGACCACTCGCACGCGCACTCCTCCCGGCCGGGCACCGGGGACGAAGGCTTTATCCGGTCGGTGGGCCGGGGCTTCCTCCTCACGTTCTACGCCGCGCTCCGAGCCCTCAAGCTCTATCCGGTCGAGAATGCGACGGTCCAGAAGGCGCTGGACGAGCTGCAGGGTGCCGCCACGGCGGTGCTGCAGCACGAGTCCGAGCTGGAGCTCCGCCTGGCCGGCGACTTCCTCTTCATCAACGCGACCCGCCTCAGGCTGGAGCTCGACAATTTCGCGGCGTTCAGCAATCTCCTCACCACCCTCCGGGCGTTCGATATCGGCGTCTTCCGCACCCACGTGGGGGTCGAGCGGCGGGAATGGCAGGCGTTGCTCAGCATTCTCTTGAGCATCTCCGGCGATGCCACGGTCGAGGATCGCTACCTCGCTCTGGTGGAGCGGCTGGGACAGGCCAACACGCCTCATATCGAGTTCGAGCCGGTCTCGGCCGTCACCGAGGAGCTCAATGCCCAGGAAGCGCGCGAGGTCGCCAAGCGGACCTACGCGCAGGGTGTCGCCGTGACCAAGGAGGTGGTCAACAGCATCCGGATGGGGCGGACCAGCAGTGTCAAGAAGGTGAAGCGCGCGGTGCAGATGATCGTGGACCAGGTGCTCACCAACGAAACGTCCATCATGGGGCTGACCACCCTCCGGGACTATGACGAGTACACCTTCACCCACTCGGTGAATGTCTGCATTTTCTCGGTGGCGCTGGGCCGGAAGATCGGACTGACCAAGCTGCAGCTCTACGACCTCGGCATGACCGCGCTGCTCCATGACATCGGGAAGGCCAAGATTCCGATCGAAATCCTGAACAAGACCCACGGCCTCGCCGAGGACGAATGGCGCGTCATCCAGGCGCATCCCTGGCGCGGCGCCATGACCCTGTTCGGCATGCGCGCCTACGAGGAGATTCCGTACAAGTCGATTCTGGTGGCGCACGAGCATCATATGAAAACGGATCTGACCGGGTATCCCCGCGCCATCCGGCCACGCACCCTGGGGATTTTTTCGCGCCTGGTCGCGGTGGCCGACGGCTTCGACGCCGCGACGACCCGGCGTGCCTATCAGACGGTTCCGATCGAGCCCGACCAGGTGCTCCGGGAGATGTGGACCAATCCTCGGCGCGGTTACGATCCGATCGTGGTCAAGGCGCTCATCAACCTGATCGGGGTGTACCCCATCGGAACCTGCGTCATTCTCGATACGTTCGAGGTGGCGATCGTCGCGCAGGCCAATCCCGACCGGGAAACGCTGAATCGGCCGGTGGTCCGGATTGCGATCGATCCCACCGGCGGCGCGCTCGCTCCCCCCGGCGTGGCGGTGGACCTGACCGAGCGCGGCGGGGACGGAAATTTTCTCCGGTCGATTGTCAAAGTCACCAATCCGGATCGGTACGGTCTCACGGTGGGCGACTATTTCCTCTGATCCCGTGGTCCCCGACGCTTCCAGCCGGCTGTTGGAACAGTACGCCCGGATCCTCTCACTCACGGGACCGGTGCTGGTCGTCGTGACCGCCCTCCGGGACGACCGCTGGATCGCACATCCGATCGCGCTGGTCATCGTGCTGCTGTCGGTGGCGCTGCTCCGGGTCGCCCCGGTGCGGCTGAGCAAATTCTCCTACCTGACCCAGATCGGGATTCCCGCGCTGGTCGCCGCGATCGCCATGCCGCCGTCGGTCGGGCTGATCGGGCTCGCCGGCGGAGTCTTTGTGGCGGACCTCGTCTGGATGCGGAAGCACTTCCAGGTCGCCTCGGTCAACGCCGGCCGGGAGGCGCTGGGGTTTGCCGTGGCCTATGGATTCTACGCGCTGGCGCTCTCGGTGAGCGGCGCGCAAGCCATCTCGCTCGACTTCATGGCGCCGTTCGTGGTGCTGGCGGGCACCTACTTCGCTGTCACCCGCGTGTTGTTCTATCTGTCGCTCATCATGCGGGGCAAGCTCGAGGTGGAGGAGCGGCTGTTCATTCTCCGGTGGGAGATCATCGCGTTTCTGATGACTCTGCTCGGTGCCGCCATCATCATCTGGGCGCTGACCCAGCTCACCACCGCCGGCTGGCTGGTCGTGGCCTCGGCGCTCGCCGTGTCGGGTCTCGTCACCCGCGCGCTCCTGGAGGAGGCCATCTCCGCCGAGGACCTGAACAAGGTCCACACGATGCAGGGGACGATCACTTCCAATCTGAGTCTGCGCACCTCCTTCGAGCAGATCGAGCAGCTGGCGTACCGGCTGCTCGACTGGGGCGACTTCCGGATCTATCGAGCCGGGATCGGCGGTCAGGGTCCGGTGCTCGCCTACCGGGCCCAGCAGGGCCGCCCCGGCCGCATCGCGCCCGACCCGGGTCTCGACCTGGTGCGAGGCCGGGTGCTCCTCAAGGGCGAGCCGCTGATCATCGACGACACCATGGATGAGCAGGTGCTGCAGTATCCCGATCCGGGCGTACGCACCGTCGCGCTGCATCCGCTGCGCTACGCCGACCGGGTGATCGGCACCCTGGAGCTCGAGCATCACAAGCGCCACCACTACCGGGCCCGGGACCGCTCCGCGATGAAAGCCATCGCGGGCCAGATCTCGACCGCGATCCAGATCGCCGAGCTGCGACGTCCATTGCTGGAAACCGTCGAGAAGATCGGCGTCCAGATCAATGCCCTGGCCCGCGCCGCCAACTCGCTGCGCTCCTCCGCGCTGGCGCTGCAGCTGGCGTCGGAAAACATGCGGCGGGATGCCTCGAGCCAGGAATCGTTTGCGCGGACCGGCCTCGAGGCCACCGCCGAGCTGGGACGCCACGCGGAGGCCGCCGCGGAGGCCGGGGCCCAGTCCGCCCGCGTCAGCGCCGATGCCGCCGATGCGGCCGCCAAGCACCGGGCGGAGATCGAGGTTGCGGTGGACCGGCTGGTCCACGTCCAGGCCTTCGTGGCGGACAGCTCCCGCTCGGTCGAGACGCTCGGCATCACCACCGGACGAATCCGCGCGTTCCTCACTTCGATCCAGGAAATCGCCGAGCTCACCAACATCATTGCGCTCAACGCCTCGATCGAAGCCAATCGGGCCGGTGAATCGGGGCGGGGCTTCGCGGTGGTGGCGGAGGAGATCCGCCAGCTCGCGATGCAAAGCGCGGCGGCCGGCGCGGATGCCAGCCGGCTGGTCAGTGATATCTCGAGAGAGGTATCCGGGATCGCGACCCAGATGGAGCGCGGCGAGCAGCTGGTCGAGGACGTCGGCGAGCTCTCGGGTGATACGGCGCGGGCCCTCGATGCGATCGTCCGGGCTACCCAGGAGGCCGGCCTGCAGTCGCGGGCGATCGCCGAATCCGAGCTGGCGCACGAAGCGGCCAGCAGGCGGCTCTCGGCACAGATCCGGCAGCTGGCCGACGCGGCGATGCGGGCGCGGGGGCAGACCGAATCGCTGGCTCGCGAAGCCGGCGAAGCGACGCGAGGGCAGGCGGAGCTGGAATCCGCCATCGGACAGCTCGAGAAGGTGGCGGGAGAGCTCCGCGGTATCGCGCGCCACTTCGCCGTCGAGGGATGACCGGCGCCCGCGTGTACGTAGCGCTCGGAAGCAATCTGGGCGACCGGAGGGCCCATCTGGCCCTCGCGCGCGAGCGTCTGGCCGCGTTGCCGGGGACCACCCTCCTCGCGAGCTCCGCCATCGAAGAGACCGCTCCCCTCGGTGGCCGCGCCCAGCCTCCCTATCTCAATCAGATGGTCGTGCTCGAAACCACGCTCGCGCCCCGCGCGCTGCTCGACGCCTGTCAGCGCATCGAGGAGCTGGCCGGTCGCCGGCGAGGCGAACGGTGGGAATCGCGAACCCTCGACCTCGATCTGGTGCGGTACGACGGGGTGCGGCAAGAGGAGCCGGGACTCACTCTGCCGCACCCCGCGCTCGGCGACCGCCCGTTCTGGCAGGCTGAGCTGGACGAGCTCGCCCGCATGGGGTGGTGAGCAGTGGCATTGCCGTCGGAGTTACCTGCCGGCCTGCCTCCCTGGGCGCGGGTGCGTCCGAAGCGGCTTGCCCACATCGAGCGGGTGGCGGATCTCGTCGGGCGATGGGGAGCCGAGATGAGGCTGCCCGCCGCGGAGCAGGCCCGCTGGCTTCGGGCCGCCTGGCTTCACGACGCGCTCCGGGATGCTCCGCCCGAGGAGCTGGTGAAATGGGCCCCGGGGATTGCGGGACCGGTCGAGCTGTTGCACGGTCCTGCCAGCGCATCGCGCGCGGAAGCGGAAGGGGAAAACGACCGCGGCGTCCTCGACGCCGTGCGGTACCATTCGATCGGGTTTGCGGAGTGGGATATGCCGGGGCGGGCGCTCTACTGCGCCGACTTTCTGGAGCCGGGTCGATCCTTCGATCGGGTCGGCCGCGCTGCCCTGGCCACCAGGTTTCCCGCGGACCCTCGAGGCGTGCTCTACGAGGTCGCCCGTCGCCGGCTGGCGTATTCGATCGAGTTCGGCTGGATGATCCCCGAGCCTACCTTCCGGTTTTGGAACAGCCTCGCCGTCCCACCCGTCGCGGAGTAACGCGGCTGGCGCTCGCCTTCGCGGCGGGGACGGCATTGTTCGCCGGCTGTTCCGACGCCGGAGAGCCGCGAGCGGCGCCGCCGGTTCCCGAGGGCGAGCGTATCCTGGTCGAGGTCCTCAACGGTTCGGGACGGCGGGGACTCGCCCGCGCGGCGACCCGGGTTCTGCGTCAGGCAGGCTTCGATGTGGTGTACTTCGGCAATGTGAGCCAAACGGTGATCGCCACCCAGGCGCTCGCCCGGCGCGGTGACTCGGCGGCGGCGGTGCGCGTGGCCCGGGCGATCGGGGCGACACAGGTGCGGGTGGTCATCGACACGCTGCTCCGTGTGGATGTGACCGTGCTCCTGGGAACCGACTATCGGGCTCCGCCCGGGCTCCGGCCGTAACGCGCTGGGGGGTGGGTGCCGGGTGTTGGGGGTTGGGGTGTGCCCCAATCCCCAGCCCCCAACTCCCAACCCCGTTCCATCCTTGCGGAGATGCTGCTAAACCCCCAGCTCTGCCGCGATGACGAGGATGTCTTCTCGGAGCACCCGCCGCTCGATTTGCAGATGGAGAAAACTCCGGCGTCCCAGTATCCAGAGCCCGACCGCCCGGAGCGCCCCCAGCGCGCGATCCCACAGCTCGGCCAGCCGGAGCGCGGCGTAGCCGGAGAATGGCGCGAGCACCAGCGATGCGATCCCGGCCGCGGCGCCTGCCCGGCGCCAGACCAGCCATGTCACCACCATCCAGGTCAGCGGAAAGACGATAAAGGCGCTCACCGCCTTGGCGGTGGCGAGGATGTCGTCGTACTTCCCGACCGCCCGCTTGGAGAGCTCCCCCACGAGTCGGTAGGGAAGGTAGTGCAGCAGGAGTCCCGGCACGCCGAGCGGAATCAGAAGCAGAAAGCGCAGCAGAAACAGACCGGTGAGCACCATGATGCGGCCGGTACTGAACCGCCCGACCGGGACGTCCCAGGGATCGATTCCGGCGCCGCGCAGCTTGTCCTCGTAGCGGAGCACCCTCCGGCGAATGCTTTCGAGTCGTTCCGGGTCCCGGGCCTTGAGTGCGTTGTAACCGGCAAGCACCCGGCGGCGGAAGGCGAACTCCTCCGCCAGCTCGGGACGGGGGGCATCGTCACGCTCCCTGCGCGCGCTGGCCAGGATGCGTTCGGTGCGGGCGACGAAATCGTGAGCTTCGAACGCGTCGGCCTGCAGAGTCACGTCGCCGAGGGCCTGTCCAATGCGGTCGGTGAGCGCCTTCACGACGTCGGGAGGAGGCTCGCCCGCGGCGTCGAGGGGCGCCGGAGTCACCGGGAAGGGCTCCCCGAAATAGACCAGGGCCGCGCTGCGAAAAGTTCGCTTGTCGGTGTAGAAGAGTCCGACCGGCTGAATCCGGAGCGGCGTCGGTGACGCGACGCCCAGGGCGATGCGCGCGGCCCCGGTCTTCATCGGTTTGAGGCGGGGATCGCTGTGGCTGGTTCCCTCGGGAAAGAGCGCCACCGCGCCACCGGCGCCGAGGTGCGCCCGTACCCGGGCGAACATCTCGCGGTTCTTGGTCAAGTCTGCCCCGGGATCCTGGCGGCGCTCCACCGGGATCGATCCCGCTCCCCGGACCAGCGCACCCACGAGGGGAATCCGGAACAGCGGGGCCTTGGCGAGAAATGAGGCCGG
>Ga0075429_100002358_pt1 | contig 15888 bp, 17 predicted proteins | sample RhiMetdeltSRZDD3_FD_75295 | JGI IMG/M metagenome (GOLD analysis project Ga0075429, IMG submission 75295) | Populus rhizosphere microbial communities from Tennessee, USA - Rhizosphere MetaG P. deltoides SRZDD3 | ecosystem: Host-associated > Plants > Roots > Rhizosphere > Soil | place: USA... | reverse complement strand
CCCACCTGGGCGCTCACCGACTGCTGGACGCCGCCGTCCTTCGCGCCGCAGTTGACGGCCGTGCCCAGAAAACTCGCGCCGTCCTTCGCGGCCACGTCGAAGAACCACGGCGCCGACTCCACGCCGTCCACGTCGCCCCATGTTGTCCAGCCGGCCAGATCGTCCGACTCGAAGGTGACGTTGGCGAGCATGGGCGCCAGGCGCGCCGCCAGCACCAGGCCGACCGTCGCGCTCTGCCCATCTGAGACGGCAACCCCGGGCAACGTCAGAGGGCCGTACCCGTTCTTCTCGGCCGACAGGTCGTACCGCCCCGGCCACGCCAGCAGGATGAACGTGCCGTCCGCCAGCGTCCTCGCGCGATGGCCGCCCGGCTCCGAGACGATCGTCACGTCCTTCAGGGGCGCCCCCCGGTCGTCCAGCGCCGTGCCCGCCACCATGCCCACGCCCGGCACCAGCCGCGCGTACTGAAGGCGCGGCTGGGTTGGGAAGCCGTGTGGCGTCGTCGTGGAGGACGGGTGGACCCAGTCGAACGTGCGCCAGGAGCCGTACCAGCCTGCCAGCTCGAACGGGGTCACGGCCTTGACCTCCGGCCAGCGAGGCCAGTACTGCTCTAGCGCCGCGCGGATGTACGCCGCCCTCAGCTCCTCAGAGATCGCCGGATGCTCGGCGTGGTGCCGGTCACCCAGTTCGTAGCCGGTCTCGGTCAGCATCACCTGGCGGCCAGTGATGTCGATGCCGTTCGCAGTCAGCGCGGCCAGCTCCAGCAGGTACGAATCGATGGTGTACCGACTGCCGGGCTCGGCGGTGCCGTCGTGGAGGTTGCTGGCCGGCGGGCGGTTGCGTGGGTACGGGTGCGAGGCCCAGTCGTCGAACGAGGTTGCGAACCTGGGATCGGCCTCAATGGCCTCGGCGATGAACTGAAGGTTGTCGACGTTACCCTCCGGTGCCAGCGCCGCGTTCAAGACTCTGATCCTCGGATCGCCGATCTCGCGAATCGCCGCCGAGACGTCCGCGAAGAAGCGCGCGTACGCGGCCGGGCTCGAGGTGCCGCCCCACATCTCATGGAGGTTCGGCTCGTTCCCGACCTGTACGTGCAGCGCGCGGCCCTCGGTCCTGGGCAGCCCGGCCACGAACGCGGCGTACCCCCGAGCCTCCCCGAGATACCCACCCTCAGGCCCGTCAGACGTTGGTGCCAGCCAGCCGACGTACCCCGTACTGTTGCAGCCGTCGCGGTTGACGAACCTGCCCTGCAACACCAGGATCGGGTTCAGGTCGCGCGCGTACGCCTGCTCGACGTAGTAGGTCGCGTCCGGACTCGGGCCGGCGGTGGTCGCGTCGATCCCGAGGAACGGCTGGGTGACGTAGCCGCCCGGTCCGACCAGGCTGCGCGCCCAGGTGAGCTGCTGGTCCACGTCGCGGCGTGAGACGGCGAGTGTATGGATGCCCTTGATGTTGCGTTCAGTCTGCTGGGCCGCGCCAGCTCGCGGCGCCGGAGCCAGCAGGAGCAGGAGCGCCACCAGGGCGATCGAGGTCCGTTTCATCGACACACTACGGGAGTGTAGCAGTACCATCTGTGGATTCATGGTTAGGACGCAAGGTGTGACCCTGCCGCCGGACGATCACACCCACTCGGAATGGTCCTGGGACGCCGTCAACGGTTCGATGGAAGGCTCCTGTGCCAGGGCCGTCGAGCTCGGGCTGCCCTCGATCGCCTTCACCGAGCACATCGACCTCGACCGCTGGTACGCCGATCCCGATCACCAGCCGGCGATGCTGCGCGGCGAGTTTGGCCCGGTTGCGCAGCGGCTCGCCGGTTGGGTCGACGCCGATGACTGCTACGCGATGCCGCCGTTGGACGTGGATGGCTACCTGGAGAGCATCGAGCGGTGCCGCGCAACGTTTCCCGGTCTTCGTATCGTGACCGGCCTCGAACTGGGTGAGCCGCACTGGTTCGCCGATCGGTGCGCCGCTCTCCTGGCAACCGGCGCCTTCGAGCGAGTGCTCGGCTCACTCCACTCCGTCGAGATCGGCGGGAAGCTCTGGGAGGTCAACGGCGCGTACCGGATCCTGACGAGACATAACCTCGAGCCCGAAGACGTCGTCCGCCTGTACCTCGCCGATACGCTCCAGATGATCGAATCGTCGAGCATCTTCGCGGTGCTCGCCCACATCGACTATCCGGTCCGCCGAATCCCGACCGACGGTGGGCCGTTCGACCCGACCCTCTTGGAGGAGGAGTACCGCGCCGTCCTGCGCGCCCTGGCCCGGTCCGGTCGCGCCCTGGAGGTCAACACCAGGATTCCGCTCGATGCCCGGATCGTCCGCTGGTGGCATGAGGAGGGCGGCGACGCCGTCACGTTCGGCAGCGACGCTCACGAGCCGTCGGCCGTCGCCACCGGGTTCGCCGAAGCCGCCGCGATGGTCGAGGCCCAGGGCTTCCGACCCGGTCCCGCCCCTCTCGACTTCTGGGCCCGCCGCCTGACACGGTGAGGCCGGGCCTGCTACGCTCTCGGCACCCCGAGGGAGGCTGGTGATCGTGTCGGAGCTCCAACCGGGACTCGTCGGCGAAGCGCACGCCGTGGTCCAGCAGGCTGATCTCGCGAGCGCCATCGGCTCAGGCCGGCTCGACGTCTACGGCACGCCGGCCATGCTGGGCCTGATCGAGCTGTCGGCCGTCAACGCCGTCGACCATCTCCTGCCGGAGGGGTCCACTACGGTCGGCACCCACCTCGACGTGAAGCACCTGGCGCCGTCGCCGCTCGGCATCGCCGTCCGAGCACGGGCCGAGCTGATCGGCGTGGATGGACGCCGCCTGACCTTCATGGTCGAAGCGTTCGACGCCGTCGACAAGATCGGCGAGGGCACCCACGATCGGGCGGTGGTGGACGCCAGCCGGCTGCTTGCCCGAGCGAACGCCAAGGCGCCCTCACCTGGGGCGTAGCAGGACCGGCGCCGAGCAGATCTGCGCCGCCGCGTACAGCGCCAGTCCCGTCAGCGCCGGCGCCAGGTGCCAGACATCGGTGTAGCCGACCGCGAAATGCGTACCGACCGCCGCCACGAAGCCCGGCACCCCGGACGCGAACAACGTCCACCAGAGCCAGCGCGCCCCCGGCCGGTATCCCCAGAGCGACGCCAGCAGCACGCCGATCCCGTTCGCCACCAGCGCCCCGCCGAGGCTCGCCCGATCGTGGGCGATCAGCGGGACCAGGCGTGGGCTGGCCGCGTCGAGCGCCTCCCGGGTCGCCCCCATGAACGCCAGGTCTTCGGGCACGAACACCCGGGTGACGCCGATCGCCGCCAGCGAGATGCCGCCCAGCACCAGCCCGACGCCGACGGCCACGAACAGCAGCAGGCCCCACGAGCGGCGAGGCACCCGCCAGTCCTTTGCAAGGCCCGGCCGCGTCTGCGCCCGTGGCCCGAACAGCCCGAGCAGGAAGAACGGCAACAACAGCAGCGTCACCAGCGCGTGGAGCGGGTCGAAGTAGCCGAATCCCAGGAACAGGAAGAAGCTGGCGAACCCGACCGACGCCGAGATCGTGATCGCGCGCCGCGCCCACAGCTCGCCGCGCCGCAGCGGGAAGATGGCTAGCTGGCCGTACAGCACCCCGATCGCGATCATCGTGCCGGAGAGCGTGACCCGGTCATGGGCCAGGAACGCCAGCAGCCGCGCGTTCACCGCTTCCAGCTCGGCCCGGCTCAGTCCGACGAACGCCTCGTCGTACGGCAGCACGACGCGCGTGGCCGCGACCAGCCAGGCCAGGCAGCCGCCGAGCACCATCCCGAACCCGAGCAGCGCGATCCAGACCCAGTCACGCGGCCAGCGCGCCGCTATGCCGAGCGCTCGACTGTCCGCCGGGTCCGACAGGCTCCCCGAACGCCCTGCCGCCATCTCTACTCTCCGCGCGTACGTTGTCATCATCGGCAACCCGACCACGACACGGAAACACGAATCGCGCAGATCTCGCCAGACGTAACAGTACCGCAACAGAACACCTGACGAGAATGACATGACCTCTGCATTTCGCTGACAGAACTGTACAGATATCTAAACATCCCTCTCGATCTTGTCACTCCGCGCTGTATCTTTCGTTCTCCCGAGGGGTCGGTACCGTTACAGTGCCGTTTCGACGACCTCAATACGCTCCGTGAGGGACAGATTCCATGCGTCGTTGGCTCACTGCTCGGGCTTCTGGGGTGCTGCTCGCCCTGATGCTGGTCGTTGCCAGCACCGCGACCGCGTTCGCCGACCCACGAGACTTCGAGCTCGTCAACAACTCCGGCCGCGACATCGCCGAGATCTACGTGGCCCCGTCCAAGATGGACGACTGGGGCGACAACCTGATCCCAGAGGGCAAGGTGCTCCCAAACGGCAACCAGGTGCCGATCGCCTTTCAGCGCTACACCGAGGGCGACTGCTACTACGACGTCAAGGTCATCACGACCGATGGCGACGAGGGTGAGCTGAACCAGGTCAACCTCTGCGAGACGACCACCGTCACGTTCAACTAGTACACCTTGGCTGAAGACGGTCGGTAGTGCGAGAATCGCGTCCCCGCTGGGGAGAGGAGGGCGCGATGCCGGGTCCGAAGCCGCCATCGGTCGATCTGACCACCGAAGAACGCCGTGAACTGGAAGGGCTGGTCCGGCGGCACACGACCGGGCAGCAGGTGGCGGAGCGGGCGCGGATCGTGTTGTTGGCAGCGACGGGTTTGAACAACAGTGAGATCGCGCGGCACCTGACGCTGGAGCCTGACACGGTCCGGCTCTGGCGGCAGCGCTGGCTGCGGGTATCCGGGGTGGCACTGGCGGATCTGAGCGTGGCGGATCGGCTGGCCGATGCGCCGCGTTCTGGGACACCGGCTCGGATTACGCCCGAGCAAGTGGCGCGAATCGTGGCGTTGGCGTGCGAGGCCCCCGGCGAGTCCGGACGCCCGATCAGCCACTGGAGTACCACGGAACTCGCCGCCGAGATCGTGCGGCGCGGGATCGTTGCCACGATCTCGCCGCGCCACGCCGCCCGCCTGCTAAAAAGGGGGACCTCCAGCCCCATCTGATCCGGTACTGGCTGACGCCGCCGGCCGCCGATGAGCAGTTCGACGCCAAAGTCACCGACATCTGCACCCTCTATCACGACGCTCCTGCGCTCGCCGCACCTGGCGAGCGCAGTGTCAGCACCGACGAGTTGACCGGTGTCCAGGCCCTCGAACGCAAGCACCCCGGCCTGCCGCTCACCCCGGGCAAGGTCGAGCGCCGCGAGTTCGAGTACGTCCGCCATGGCACCCGCTCGTTCATCCTCAGCCGCGACAGCGTGACCGGCCAGCTCATCGCTCCGTACGCCGGGCCGACCCGGACGGAGGCCGACTTCCTGGCCCACCTCCAGGCCGTCGTCGCGACTGATCCGACGGCCACGCGCTGGCACATCGTCGCCGACAACCTCGATACTCACCGCTCCGAGTCGCTGGTCCGCTGGGTCGCCGACCTGTCGGGCCTGGGTGATCTCGATCTGGGCGTCAAGAGCAAGTCCGGCATCCTGGCCTCGCGCCAGTCCCGCGCCGCCTTCCTCAGCGATCCATCCCATCGCGTCGTCTTCCACTACACGCCCAAGCACAGCTCCTGGCTCAACCAGATCGAGATCTGGCTCTCCATCCTGACCCGCAAGCTCCTGCGGCGCGGCTCCTTCATCTCGGTCGATGACCTCGCTTCACGCGTCCTCGCCTTCATCGATCACTACAATCGCACCGCTAGGCCCTTCAAATGGACCTATCAGGGCACCGTCCTCGCCGCCTAACTGCTCAACGACTTCGGCCAGGCTGTACTAGCCTTCCCTGGGAGCGCGGCCATCCCTTCGCAAGCTCAGAGCAGGATCTGGCCGCCTCGTTTGTGAGGGGTCAAAGTGGGCGGCGCAATCGTGGTGCCGCCCACTTTCGTGTCCTGAACCTGCAATGACTGCACGGCCCGCGTCAGGCGCCCGTGTCAGCCGCTATCTGTCAGATCGGACCTGCTCCAGTGGCCGTGCGAAGCTCAGCTCGTGGCCGTCCGGGTCTGTCAGGTGGAAGTAGCGCTCACCCCAGGATGCGTCGCGCGGCGCGAACTGCGGGTCGAAGCCGTGTTCGACCGCCCGCGCGTAGACGGCATCCACGTCTGACACGTGGAAGATCACCCGGCCCCACCAGGCTGACTTCCACTCCGGCGAGGCCGCGCAGACGTTCAGGTAGCTCGATCCGACGTTGAAGCTGGTGAAGGCAGCCTCCTCGCCACCGTAGTGCAGCTCGAAACCGAGAGCGCGGTAGAACCGCACCGACCGCGCCATGTCACTGGTCGCCAGCGTGATCGCGCTGATCGACTCGATGGAAACCGGCGCGTTGCCAGGCCGCGCTCGATCTTCGACTTGCCGTGCCCCCGCCATCGCTCCACACCTCGTTGACTTTGAAGCCATCTCACGTCGACCGATCCCGTAGCGCGGGGGCTTGTCCCCCGCCTGAGAGGCTCAAGTACGAGCGGGGGACAAGCCCCCGCGCTACATCACGAATCGGTCAATCAAAGAACGCACGGTCCTCGGCACGCAGGTACTGGTGCGCGGCCTCGACGTCGATCTCGATGCCGAGCCCCGGCCGATCCCAGACCGTGATGTGTCCATCTTGCACGATCGGGTCCGGCAGCCCCTTCACAATCTCGTACCACCAGGCCGGCCGGCCGTACGGATACTCGAACGCGATGTAGTTGTGGGGGAGCGTCGCCGTCAGATGGACGTGCGCCGCCAGCCCGATCAGGCCGTCGAAGACGCCGTGCGGCGCCATCATGATCCCGTTCAGATCGGCGTACTCGGCGATCCACTTCAGCTCGGCGAGCCCGCCGACGTCCTCCGGGTCTGGGCCCACGATGTTGACGGCCCGCTTGTCGATCAAGTCCTTGAAGTTCTGGCGCAGGTAGATCTGCTCGCCAGTGTGGATCGGCGTCGTCGTCGCCCAGGTGACGTCGCGGTACAGGTCAGCCAGGACGTACGGCGTGTAGTCGCCGGTGATCATGTCCTCCAGCCACATCAGGTTGTACGGCTCCATCGCCCGCGCGAAGCGGAGCGCGTCGCTCGGGAAGAAGCCAGGGCCGCAGTCGAGCGCCAGCCCGACGGCATCGCCGGTGACCTCCTTCATCGCCTCGACGCAGGCGATCAGGTGTTTCAGGCCCTTCTCCGTCAGGGCGCCACGGTCCAGCGCGCCGTGCATCCCGACCGGTCGCGGATCGCCGTAGAAGTAGTCTGGCACGACCCGCTTCATCGGGCTGTGGAAGCCGATCGGCTGCTTGACGATGGTGAACCCCTCCTGAGCCGCCAGCATCTTGCGGGTGCTCTCGGCGTACTCCTCCGGCGTGTACTGCTCGATCGGGAAGCGCAACCCGCCGTTGTAGATCCGAACCCGGTCGCGGACCTTGCCGCCGAGCAGCTTGTAGACCGGCACGCCGGCCGCCTTGCCGGCCAGGTCCCAGAGCGCGATCTCGATGGCGCTGACGGCGCTGCCCCACGGCTTGAAGCTGCCGCGCTGGCGGATCTTGAGCATCACTCGCTCGACGTTCGTCGGGTCTTCGCCAAGCAGCGCGTCGCGGAAGAACAGCACGTGTGGCGTGGTGTACGGCTTCGTCGATTCGATCTGGCCGTACCCGTCGACGCCCTCGTCGGTCACGATCCGGATGACCGGGTTCTCGCCCAGGATCGCGCACTTCAAATCGGTGATCTTCACACCCATCCCCTCGCTCTCCCGAGATGGTACCGGCGACCCCTTCTCGCCGACGAAGAAAACGCGCCCCCGGCAGGACCGGCCCGGCTCCTGCTATCACGGTACGGCATGTACGGCCTGCTGTCTGCACTCCTCCTGCTGGTCACTGAACTCAGCCCGTTCACAAGGGCGCAAGACCCCTTCACCCCGTCCCCGGGCGACCCGTTCACGCCCGCCTTGATCGACCAGCGACTCGAAGAGCCGCTCCGACTCCTCGCCGAGGTCCGCGACCGCGACGGCCAGCCGATCGGCGAGCAGTACGCCACCCTGGTCCGGACAATCGGCCTGACGCTCGAAGTTCGCGAGCTCCGACCGGGGCTGGCAGGAAGCTACAACATCCCGACCCGGACCGTGACGATCTCCGAGGCCGCCATCCGGGAAGACCCGAAGTTCGTGGCAGCGGCGCTCGCCCACGAGATCAAGCACGCCGACGACGCCGATTTCGTCGGTCTCGGGCTGCTGGCGCCCGACTGCCTTGAGATCGAAGCGAGAGGCTTCGAGGTCCAGGCCCAGATCGCCCGGGCCTTCTGGCCGGATCAACTCCCGACCCGCACCGACTTCGAGCGTGAGCTTGCGCTGCTGGTCGATCTGCGCGAGAAGGGTGGCCTCGACGCGCTCCGACGCTGGGTCGCCGCGCATCCCGGCTACCAGCAGGCGTGCACCGGCTAGCCGCCCACCGCCCGTCGCTGACGCCCCTGACGACGGGCAGGCGTGTATCGTATCCAGGGGGTGCCAGATGAAGCTTTCGCTGTCGGTCAGGATTGCTGAGCTGGAGAACCGAAAAGACCACGCGTTCATGCCTATCGAGGAGCTGGCTCCACTGGCGAAAGAAGTGGGCTTCCAGGGCCTCTCGATGCGGGCATCGGTCGTCTCCGTGGACTCCCCGCCCGAGCGGATCGCCGAGGTCCGCCGCCTGCTCGACCAGACGGGCCTCGCAGTCTCGATGGCGACCGGCGATGTCCCGCTCGCCGCCAACCGCGGCGACGTCGCCCGGATCCTCCGTGAGCCCGGCCCGTACGTCGCGCTGGCTCAGGCGCTCGGCTGCGATCTGCTCCGCGTCATGGTCCGCTCAGACCAGGAGGTCGAGCTACTTCGGCACGCCTGCGACGTCGTCGCCGAGCACGGCATCCGTTTCGCCCACCAGACCCACTGGTACACGCTTTTCGAGTCGGTCGACGGCGCCCTGGACGTGGTCAAACGTGTGAACCGTCCGAACTTCGGCGTCACCTTCGAGCCGGCCAACTTGATGCTCTGCGGCGACGCGTACGGCCGTCGCCAGATCGAGCGGCTGGCGCCGTACCTGTTCAACGCCTACTTCCAGAACATGCGGATCGTCGAAGGCGGCCCGGTCGTCTGGCGCCCGACCAACGGCGATCCTGTTGCCGCCGAGTACGTGCCCGTCGGCGACCACTCGGCGATCGACGTCCGCGAGATGATCGCCGCGCTCAAGGACGTAGGGTATGACGGCTGGTTCAGCATCCACCAGCCGCTCCAGCCCGGCCAGTCTGTCGAGGACGCCATCCGCGACTCCCACGCCGCCGTGGCACACCTGGTTTCGTAGCGGCACGGTGTCACAGCGTACTCGCGAAGCCTGAGCACTGGCCATCGGTGGCACCTGGCCCTACGGCGTGGGCGGCACCGACGACGCAAGCGGCTTACCGGAACGGTCGCCCGACGCAGAGCGGGTCGCGGAACGACGGATCGAGGGCTCGGTACTCGTCGTCGGGCATTGCACCGACCGCGTCGAAGAAGCGGCTGATGAAGTTTCGCCACGCGGCACAGAGCGCGATGTCGGAGATCTGCGCGTCCGAGAACCCGTGCTCGCGGAGGCGGTCGACGTCCGCCTGCTCGATCTTCGAAGCGGCGACGGTCACCTTCTCGGCGTACTCCAGCATCGCCACATCGCGGGGAGAGAGCCCGGCCTGTCGGAAGTCTCGCTGGACGGCCAGGACGGCTTCGGGCGAGCCCAGGTCCCCAAGGAGGCCCTTGCCGTAGGCGAGCGAGCAGTACGTCGAGGGGATATGTTTGGCAGCCACCAGGGTGATGAGCCGCCAGTCCCGCGCTGGCAGCGTGAAACCGCCGCGGATCGCGCCTACGAAACTCGTGTAGGCGGCGAGCACGTCCGGTCGAGTCGTGAGGGCGCGGGTCGACTCCGGGACGTACCCGGACGCATCGATTTCCTGGCGGTAGATCTTTGCGACCTCGCCGGTCGCCTCGTCGTCCGGCACGGTTTGGAGGAAGGTCACGATGCACCTCTGCACGGGCACGCGATGCTCACGATTGCCTGCTTTGCAGTGTACCGAGCGCGCTTCACAAGCGGAAGCCCCGTCCTCGGTTGAGTCCATCCGCGTCTCCGGGGTACGCTGGCTCACGACTCATCCCTTGACAGACTCGGCACACGCGGAGTGAACATGACCGGCACTGGCCGCGACTACGGTCCGAACGCCCTGCCCCTGCGCTACCCAGATCCAGACGTCGTCGTCCTCGATCCCAAATTCGCCAGCTACCGCCAGGGGAACACCCCGATCTTGCGACTCTGGACCGGCTCCCTCTGGGCCGAAGGCCCGGCCTGGAGCGCCAACGGCCGCTACCTCGTCTGGAGCGACATCCCGAACAACCGGCAGCTCCGCTGGCTTGACGAGGACGGCCACGTCTCCGTCTTCCGGAGCCCCTCAGGCAACAGCAACGGCAACACCTTCGACGCCCAGGGCCGCCAGATCTCCTGCGAGCACCTGAACCGACGCGTCGTGCGCTACGAGCTCGACGGATCGACGACCGTGCTGGCCGACTCCTGGGACGGCAAGCCGCTCAACTCCCCGAACGACATCGCCGTCCACGCCGACGGCGGCGTCTGGTTCACCGATCCGCCGTACGGCACCGTGGCGGCCGGCGGCTACGAGGGCACGCCCGGCGGTACCGTCTACCACGACTGCTTCGTCTACCGCGTGGCTCCCAGCGGCGAGGTCACCCGCGTCCTCCCCGAGGGCGAGATGGACCGCCCGAACGGCCTCTGCTTCTCGCCGGACTTCTCGAAACTGTACGTCGTCGACACCGGCGACCCGAAAGACATCCGCGTCTACGACGTCGTGGACAACGGCACCGCGCTCGCCAACGGCCGCCAGTTCACGGACTGCTCGATCACCGTCGACGGCAAGAAGCAGAACGCCATGTCGGACGGCATCCGCGTAGACATCGACGGCAACGTCTGGTCGGCGGCGGCCGGCGGCCCCGGGATCGACGGCGTCCAGGTCTTCTCACCCGAAGGCGAGCGGATCGGCCAGATCCTCCTGCCGGAGCGCTGCGCCAACGTCTGCTTCGGCGGGGCCAAGCGAAACCGCCTCTTCATGGCCGCCAGCCAGTCGATCTACGCCCTCTACGTCAACACGCGCGGCGCCCACTGGGGATGATCCTCATGGGTAGTCGGTACGAGCGCCTGCGCCGGCTGCTCCCGCACCGGCCGCCGCGTCTCCCGTCAGACTTCCTCTTCGGCACCGGTACGTCGGACCACCAGTGCGAGGCGTTCGATCCGCGCTACCCTGACGTCTGGGACACCTGGGAGGCGAGCCACGAGCTGCGCCACACGGGTCAATCCTGTTGCGTCGCGCGCGGCCGGGCCACCGAGTTCTGGACCCGCTACCCCGAGGACGTTGCCCTCGCGAAGCGGCTCGGTTGCCGGGCGTTCAGGTTCTCGATCGCCTGGTCCAGAGTCGAACCGGCCCCTGGACAGTTCTCGCAGGAGGCGCTCGACCACTACCGGCGGCTGGTGGACACGATCGTTGAGGCCGACATGGAGCCGGTCGTCACCCTGATGCACTTCGTATGGCCTCACCACGTCGAGGATCGCGGCGGTCTGCGCGCGGCCGAGTTTCCGGCGTGGTTCGGTGAGTACACCACCAGGGTCCGCGACGCCCTCGGAGATCGGGTCCGCTACTGGATCACCATCAACGAGCCCAACGCGCTGCTCTTCGGGTACCTCAAGCCGTTCTGGCTCGACCAGTACGCCTGGCCGCCTGGCCTATCTGCCGAATCTGACGACGCCGAAAGCATGCGCGCCACCGCCGAGGTCATCCGCAACCTCTTCCTCGCGAACCGAAGCGCGCGCCTCGCCCTCCGGAGCGGCCCCGGCGGCGAGCGCCGACTGGTTTCGGCCAACAGCTACTACCTCGGCCTCCCCAACCGCCTCTTCTACCTGCCGATCCCGCTGATGAAGCTCGTCGACCAGCGCGCCCGTTCCGAGCGCGGCTGGTCCGAGGAGGACTGGGTCCTACGGGAAGGTCGGGTTGTGCTGCACCCGCGCCTCGCCGCTGCCCCGCCCACGTCGGCCTCGTACCGTCTCCGCCTCATTCAGCGACTCGCCCGGCCCCTCACGAGTGGGTACGAGCGCGCCAAGATCTTCGTCACACTCTTCTCGTTCATCGGCGCCAACTGGTGGCAGCTCGGCCTCAAAGGCGACCTGCCCGAGTTCCTCTGCCCGCGCGAGTGCGTCGGCCAGCTCGACTACGTGGCGTTCGACTACTACTTCGGCACGCCGTTGCTTCACAACGTCGGCCACCTGATGGACGTCATAGAACGGCGCTACCACACCGCCCCGATCTGGTCCGGCGGACTCTACGACGCCTTGCTCTACTTCCAGGGTATGTTCCCGACGCTGCCCGTGTTCGTCATCGAGAACGGCGTGCCGGGCGTCTCGACCTCGATCCAGCGCGCCCGCTACTTCCGCGATCACGTCCGCGAGGTCCAGAAGGCCCGCGAAAAGGGCGTCAACGTCATCGGCTACCTCGCCTGGAGCCTGACGACGAATCATGAGTGGGGCCTCCCGCACGGCCCGGCCGCCGACTTCGGCCTCTACCACATCGACATGGCCACCGATCCGGAGCTACGGAGACGCCCGACCCCGGCCTCCGTCACCTACCGCGCCATCGTCCAGCGCCGCCGCGCCTGACTCCCCCTTCTCGCTAGAATCCCTCTCATGCCGACACTCGTAGGACGGATCTGGGACGAGGACACTTCCCGGCCGCTCGCGGCCCGCGTCCAGGTGCTCGCGGCGACTGGCTCCACCCGCGCCCCGGCCGACAGCATCCATAAGCACGGCTCCGGCGAGCCGTTCTTCTACGCCGACGGGACGTTCGCCGTCGAGCTGCCGCCCGGCCAGGCCGACGTCCTCGTCGAGCGTGGCACCGAGTACCGACCGCTTCGGCAGACCCTCACCTTGCAACGTCACGGCACCGTCGAGATCGACCTGCCACTTCAACGCTGGATCAGGCTGCCCGAGCAGGGCTGGTACGCCGGCAATACCCACATCCACTACGACGAGAAGGAGACGCGCGCCCTCGACCGGCTCCAGCTCGATCCCCGCGTCGAAGACCTCCCCATCTTCATCGTCAGCGTCCTCAAGCGCCGGGAGCTCGCGTACGCCTCCAACGCCTTCCCGATCGGCCGGCACGCACTCTCCACGCCCGAGCACCTGATCGACGTCGGCGAGGAGAGCCGCCACAACCAGGAGCCGTGGTCGATCGGCTACGGCCACATCATGCTCGTCAACATCCGTGAGCTCGTCGAGCCGATGAGCCGGGGCGTCCTGGTGGACGACTCCAGCCCTGACTACCCGCCGCTGATGGACGCCATCGACGGCGCCCACGGCCAGGGCGGCACGGTCCTCTGGTGCCACAACGCACAGGGCATGGAGGCGCCGATCGCCGCGATCCTCGGCAAGCTCGACGGCATCAACCTGTTCGACCCCTGGTGGATGGACCCCGAGTACGAGATCTGGTACCGACTCCTGAACTGCGGGCTGCGCATCCCGGCCTCAACGGGTTCGGACTGGTACCTCTGCTCCAGCAACCGCGTCTACACGAGCGTCGCCGGCACCTTCTCCTACGAAAGCTGGCTCGACGCCCTTCGCGCCGGCCGAACGTTCATCACGGACGGCCCGATCCTGCGCTTCACGGTGGGCGGGCACGCTCCCGGCAACGACCTGCTCGATCTCTCGACCCTCCGGCAGACCGCCGAGGTCGTCGTCGAGTGGGAGGGCGCCCAGCCGATCGACCGGATCGAGATCGTCTGCGACGGCGAAGCCGCCTATACCGAGCAAAACGCGGACGGTGCGCTGGCCGGCCGGGTCCAGATCGACCTGGACGTCGCAGAGGCCGGCTGGCTCGCGGCCCGCTGCTGGGGCAGCCGCCGCAACACCTACGCCCACGCGCTCTGGGCGCACACCAGCCCGGTCTACGTCCGGTCTACGCCGGCGTCGCCCACCGTCCGCGCCGCGGCCGGCACGTTTCTGGAGCACGTCGACCGAGCCCGGGACTACCTCACCTCGCGGGCCCGGTTCGACAACTCGGCCCAGCGCGACCGCCTCCTTCAGCTCTACGCCGAGGGCCGCTCCGCCTTCGAACGCCTATCTCTTATGTGAGGTTGGTGCGGTCCAGGACCTCGCGGTTGACGCAGTTGCGTGGGCGCCTGCCGGTCAGGATCGCCGCGACCTCCTGGCCCACCCGCCGCCGGCTCTCCACGAACGCTTCGTCCGAGTAGAACGCCGTGTGCGGCGTCACGATCACGTTCTCCATCTTCAAGAGCGGGTTGTTCGGATCCGGCGGCTCGTCCTCCAGCACGTCCAGGCCCGCCGCTGCGATCATTCCCTCCTTCAGCGCTCGGATCAGCGCTGGCTCGTCCACCACGCGCCCGCGCCCGGTGTTGATGAAGATCGCCGTGGGCTTCATCAGCGCGAACTGGGCGTCGCTCATCAGGTGATGCGTGCCCTTCGTATGTGGCGCGTGTGCCGAGACGAAGTCCGCCTCCCGCAGCATGTCCTCCAGCGACCGCGCCCCGACCCCGAGCCCCTCCATCACGTCCGCCGAGACGAACGGGTCGTAGGCGATCACGTTCATGCCGAACGCCTGCATCCGCTTCGCCATGTTCCGCGCGATGCTCCCGAACGAGAGCAGCCCGAGCGTCCGGCCCTGGAGTCGCGGCACTCCGGGCAGGTTCGCGTGGACCTGCGACCACCGGCCGCTGCTCGCCGTCTCCGACACGAACTTCAGCTTCCGCGCGACGGCCAGCAGCAGCAGCGCCGCGTGATCCGCCACCTCGTTCAGCCAGACGTCCGGCACGTTCACCACTGGCAGCCCGGCCTCGGTCGCCGCATCCACGTCGATTCGGTCCACCCCGACGCCGCCGTTGATGACCACCTTGACGTTGCGCAGCCCCTTGATCACGTTCGCCGTGACGTTGACCCCACGCCCCACCATGATCGCGTCGAGGTCCTTCACCGTCTCGGTGTACTGCTGCTCGTTCTCCCAGACCACCCGCACCAGCTCGGCGCCGATCGGGTCCAGTGCCTCCCGCTCGTACGCGAAATCGTAGTCCGGTCGATTCGGCGTCGCCGCCACCTTGAACGCCATCGCTCAGTCTCTCCCTGCATGGATCGTCGGCGAGATGATAGGCCGCTGTAGCCAGCGGAACCAGAGCACCAGCGGCACGACCATCGCGAAGATGGCGGCCACGAACCAGATCGGCGCCGCCGACGAGCCGGTCAGGTCCACGAGAAAGCCCGCCACCGCCGGCAGGACCGCGAACCCGACATAGTTCGTCGTGAAGAACAGCCCGAAGCCCGTCGCGCGGGTGTCCGGGCGCAGCACTTCGCCCGGCAGCGCCATGCTCCCGACCACGACCGGCGCGAAGACCACGCCGAACAGCACGATCCAGAGCCAGGCCGGCTCGAGCACTGGCAACGCCAGGCAGGCGGCCGTCGAGAGCGCCGCCGACCCGATCAGCCAGGCAGTCACTCGGCCCAAACGGTCCAGGAACAGTCCGGCCAGCACCAGCGTGGGGATCAACACCCAGGAGCCCCAGCTCGTCAACACGCCGGGATCGACAGCACGACACCCGGCAGCAGGAAAATCCCGATCAGCGTCCCGATCTCGCCGTACCCGAGGCCGAGATCGGCGATCAGGAACGGCGCGACGGCTGCCACGACCTGAAGGTGGAGCCCCATCGAGACGCGCGCCAGACAGGTGACCGCCAGCACGCCCCACCGTCCCATCACCACTTCGCCACCTTCCTCAGCCTCTGGCTCCTCTTGCGAACATCGGGCGCCGTGGGTTGAAACCCACGTCTAGGGTTG
>Ga0075429_100002356_pt1 | contig 15890 bp, 14 predicted proteins | sample RhiMetdeltSRZDD3_FD_75295 | JGI IMG/M metagenome (GOLD analysis project Ga0075429, IMG submission 75295) | Populus rhizosphere microbial communities from Tennessee, USA - Rhizosphere MetaG P. deltoides SRZDD3 | ecosystem: Host-associated > Plants > Roots > Rhizosphere > Soil | place: USA... | reverse complement strand
GGCGTCCTTCGGCCTGCGGATAGTCGGCGAGGAGTTCCCTCGGCATGGCGCGCGGCAGGGTAGCACCCGTGCCGCGAAGGTGCAAAAAGTCCCCGCGGCTCTAGCGCGCAGCGTCGCCGCTGCGACGTGCGTCGTTCATGGTTGCTTGCAAACCTCGCTTCCCTTGTCGAAGACGACGCGCCACACGCCGGGCGCTTCGAGCCGCCAGATCGAGTTGAACGTCGCGAACACCTTGCCGCTCGGATCGCGCACCGGTCCCGAGCTGTGCGCAAGCGTTCCCGACTCGAGCACCTCGACCTGCGTCGGCTCCCACGAGAACGGTGCTTCGCGCTTCTCGTAGAACTTTTTCCAGTCGTCCGCGACCGCCTGCTTGCCGCGGATCGGTTTCTGTCCGGCGTAGAAAACCGCGTCATCCGCCAGGAACGAGGTGAATGCGTCGAAGTTCCGCTCCGCCATGGTGCGCGCGAATGCGCGCTCGGTATCCGCAACCTGCTTGCTGAGCTCATCGAGGCTCGCTCGTTGCGGGGTTGCCGCGCACCCGGCGATGAGCGCCACGCAGCCGATCCCCAGAAACACACGCGTCATGGTTCCTCCTGCCGGGGTCTAGTTCGCGTCGTCCTTGAAGCCGATGCTCCAGTGCGCGCCGTCGCAGAAAGGCTTGTTCTTCGAGCTGCCGCAGCGGCACAGCGTATAGCACTCGCTCGCGGAGAGGCCGTCCGCCGCCTGCCCTGCGAGCGGGACATTGCCGACGACCGCGTACGGTCCGTCCTTCGTCACGGTGATTCCCGGCGCGCGCTTCGCTGGCTGGGCTTCGATCCCGTCGATCGCGTAGCTCAGTGCGCCGGACGGGCACTTGCGCACCGTCTCCATGATTGCTTCGATTCCCGCGCCGTCGGGGTCGATCCAGGGCTCGACTCCGTACTTGAAAACCGCGGCAAGGTTGTCACTGCAGCGCGCAGAATGAGCGCAGATCGCGCGGTCGTCGTAGATCGTGATCTTTTTGCCGCGATAGGTGTCGCGCGTAGCCGCCGCTTGTGCCTCCTTCGCGCCGGAGAAGCCGTTCTTCTTGTGCGTGCCGTCGCAGAAGGGCTTGGTCGCCGATCCGCCGCAGCGGCACAGCGCCATCACGGGCTTGCACTCGATCGGCTCGCCCCTGGAATTCTCGAGCGCCGCGACGTCCTTGACCAGGTACGGCCCGTCGGTCCTGCACTCGATGCTCGGTGGCTGGGTCATGGGAGAAGGGTACAGCGATCGTTACGCGCAATCGTGCCTGGAACGACGACGTCGGCATACATGCCGAAGATGAGATCTGCATCGCGGATGATGGATGCGAGCACCCTGGGCTCGGGCGGCAGGTCGGCCTGCGCCAGCGTGGTCATGCGGCAGCGCTGGGTCGGCTCGCTTACGAGCAGCCGCACCGTCGCACCGACGCACAGCGTCCTTCCCAGCCAGCCGCGCTCGACCTGCGTGTTGCCGGGCGCGTCGATCACGAGGTTCGGGCGGAAGCGGCGCTCATCCACGCGCGCATCGGGCAGCGTCGCCCTGAGCCACGCGAGCGCGGCGGTGGTCACGAGGTGCACCGGTCCGCAATCGAGGTGCGGGATTTCGTCTTCGCGCGCCAGCGTCACGGGCGTGCGCAACCTGTCGGAAAGCGCGGCGTGAATCTGCGGGTCGCTGCCAAGCATGCGCTTGCCGTCGGGAAACGTGATCTCGGGGACTTCGCCGCGATACGCGGCGCGAAAATCGAGCAGCCCGTCGATCTGGCGAAAGCGGCGCGTCGTCTTGCCGCTGCCGAGCCTGCGGTGCGCGTCGTAGACCGCATACACTCGATCGCCGGTGACGCCGCGCTCGTTCAACTCGATGAGCTCGCACTCCTCGCCGCGCATGGACTTGACCGGGTAGCACCACAGTTTCGCCACCGCACCCAGGTGCTGCGTCATTTCGTCTGCCTTGTCAGCGCGGTCGCGATTGCGGGTAGGTCGGCAGGCCGTCGCCGAATCGGACCCATTCGACGTCGTCGCTCAGCCACGAATGATGCGTCGGCGGGAACGATTGCGGAGCGTCGAGGCTGCACGTGGTGACGTCGATGCTCGCCGGCGAATCCTGGTGGGCGTAGGTCAGAGGAGTCCCGCAGGACCCGCAGAAGGTGCGACGGACTGGCGGCGAGGAGCTGAATTCGACCGGCTGTCCCCTGGTGAACTGGACATCCGCCGTCGCGAACGTCAACCAGGCGACGACCGGCGATCCTGCCGCCCGCCGGCAGCTCTGGCAGTGGCAGATCATCGTATTCGTCGGCTTGCCGCTGACGCGATAGCGGATCGCACCGCACAGACAGCCGCCGTCCAGCGTCTTCACAGACATCTTGCGATCAGGAGCGCGGGCTGCACGCCGTCGCGAGCTCGACCGGGAACACGGTGCCGCCGGCATAGGTGAAGTAGATCCTGCGCTGGCTGTGCGCGATCAGCACGCGATGCGTGCGCAGGAAATCGGCGCCGAGCAGCATCGCCGGCAGGCCCTGCATGTTTCTAGCCATGCCGCTGGTAGCGGTGGTATGGGCCAGATCCTTCCACAGCTCGGCGAAACGCAGCTTCGGGCTGCGAATCAGCTCGTGGCCGATCGCGAAGCTCTCGAACTGCCCGATCCACGATTCGATCGGGTTCCTGCCGAGACCCGGGCTGCAGCCGCCGGGAACGACGCCCGGCGATTTCGCAGTGACGCCGAGTTGCGACGCGACCTCGGACTCGATCACCGAGGTGCTCGTGCCCGAGTCGAGTTGCGCGCGCGCCGCGCGGCCGTTGACCTGGACGGTCAGCTCGAGCTGGACGCCGGGCTCGATCGCGACCTGGCCGGCCGGCTCCCGCGTCCAGTACGAAAGCGCGACGTTGCCGCAATCTTCGGCCTGGAAGAAGCGCACCGCACCGCCCGGCAGGTCGAACTCGACGTCTAGGTTCTGGAGGAAATCGTAGCCGAGGACGACCGCGATGTTGCTGCCGAGCGTGCCCTCCCCGGAAACCAGCACGCGCCATTCCTTGCGCACCGCATTGCCGAACTTGAACTCGTCGATCTGCACTGCGCGCGCGGCGGTTTCGCCGCCGCTGCCGAACATGCGCAAGCCCGTGACGTCGACCGGCGTCAGCCCGAGCTTCTCGACGGTCGAGCGGTGGACGATGCTCGGTCCCGCGCCGGTGTCGAGCAGGATGCCGACCTTGTGGCCGTTGATCGAGCCTTCGGTGACGGGCTTGCCGTTCTGCATCCAGACAGGCAATTCCGCGATGCGCGAATACTTGCATTTGTGTGGGGTCGTGGCCGCGTGCGCAGCGGCACTCGCCGCGAGCAGAACCAGCGCCAAACTCAGCTTTCGCATATCAGGTCCCCTGGCGTGCTCTCTTCGGGATGAGCGAACTGTAGCACTTGCAGATGTGCGAGGCGGTCGGCCTCAGGCGACACGCTCGTCATGACGCCAAACGACGAAAGCGACGATCCAGCGAACCTTCGTCAACGGCGCAGATCGAGCGTGAAAGGGAAGTTCGGGTTGCGGGGCTCGGAGCGGACGTCGATCCGGCCCGGGGTATGGCCCATCCGCACGAAGCGCGCAAGGCGCCGGCCTTCGGCTTCGTATGCGTTGACGGGGAACGTGTCGTAGTGCCGGCCGCCCGGATGCGCGACGTGGTACTGGCAGCCGCCCATCGAGCGCTGCATCCACGTGTCTACCAGGTCGAAGACGAGCGGCGCGTGCACGGGAATCGTCGGATGCAACGCCGACCAGGGCTGCCACGCGCGATAACGAACGCCGGCGACAGATTCGCCGGTGTTGCCGGTCGGCTGCAGCGGCACCACGCGGCCGTTGCACGTAAGTACATGCCGCTCGCTGATCAATCCGGTTGCTTTCACCTGCAATCGCTCGAGCGATGAATCGACGTAGCGCGCGGTGCCGCCGGGTGCGCCTTCCTCGCCCATTACATGCCACGGCTCGAGCGCCGTGCGCAGCTCGAACTGCGCGCCGCGCGCGGCGAAGTCGCCGGTGCGCGGAAAGCGGAACTCGAAGTGCGGCGCGAACCATTCCAGCCGCAGCGGGTAGCCCGCGTCATCGAGCTCCTCGATGACGTCGCCAAAGTCCTGCCAGACGAACCACGGCAGCATGAAGCGATCGTGCAGCTCGGTTCCCCAGCGCTTGAGGCGCGCCGGCCGGTACGGCATCGTCCAGAAGCGCGCGACCAGAGCGCGCAGCAGCAACTGCTGCGTGAGCGACATGCGCGCGTGCGGTGGCATCTCGAACGCGCGCAGCTCCAGCAGGCCGAGGCGGCCGTTCGCGGAATCCGGCGCATACAGCTTGTCTATGCAGAACTCGGCGCGGTGCGTGTTGCCTGTCGCGTCGACCAGCAGGTTGCGGAACAGCCGATCGACGAGCCAGGGCGCGACCGGACCGGCGCCGCGCGCCTTCAGCTCCTTCAGCGCGATCTCCATCTCGTACACCGAATCGTTCCGCGCCTCGTCGATCCGCGGATGCTGGCTGGTCGGGCCGATGAACATGCCCGAGAACAGGTACGACAGCGACGGATGGTTGTGCCAGTAGGCCAGCAGGCTCGCGAGCAGATCGGGACGGCGCAGGAACGGAGAATCGGCGGGCGTGTCCCCGCCGAGCACGAAATGGTTGCCGCCGCCGGTGCCCGAGTGCCTGCCGTCGAGCATGAACTTCTCGGTAGTGAGCCGGCCCTCTCGCGCTTGCTCGTAGACGAACGTGGTGTGATCGACGAGCTCTTCCCAGTTGTGCGCCGGGTGGATGTTCACTTCGAGGACGCCCGGATCGGGCGTGACCCTGAGGCTCTGCAGCCGCGGATCGCGCGGCGGCTCGTAGCCTTCGATCACCACCGGGACGGCGAGCGAAGCAGCGGTTTCCTCGACCGCGGCGACGATCTGCAGATAATCCTCGAGCGCCGAGGTCGGCGGCATGAACAGGTAGAGCACGCCGTTCCTCGGCTCGGCGCAGATGGCCGTGCGCGTGATGCCCGTCGCCGACTCGAACGGGGCGGGCGCACGCTCTGCGCCCCGCGGTTGCGCCCTGCGTGGCTGCATCCGGATCTCGCGACGCGAGGGCATGGGGACGATCCGCTGCGTCGGATCCGGCGCGTGAATCGTCGGCGCCTCGGCCGCGCGTACCCACGGCAACGAATCGAGCGGCAGCCGCAGCCCCAGCGGTGAATCGCCGGCGATCAGCAAGCAGCGCTCCTCCCGCAAAAACCACCGCCCGCTCTTCCACGCGCCCGACGGCTCGCGCTGCACCGGGAAGACGTGTCCGGCGACGCGGTCGAGACCGTGCATGTAGATGCGCCGCAAGCGCTCGCGCTCCAACGGGTCCGCGAGCCGCGAGTCGAACGGGTCGACGTTGGCCGGCAGCTTGCGCTCGCGCCACAGGTAGTACCAGACATCCTCGTACGCGGGAAACACGTACTGCGGGTCGAGACCGAGGCGCTCTGCGAACGCGCGCAGGAATCGCTCCGCCTGCGCCGCGTCCGCGCCTTGCGGCGCGCGCTCGTCGGCGAGCAGCGCCGGGTCGTTCCACAGCGGCTCGCCGTCCTTGCGCCAGAAGCAGCCGAGCGACCAGCGCGGCAGCTGCTCGCCCGGATACCATTTGCCCTGGCCGAAATGCAGCAGCCCCTGCGGCGCGTAACGGTCGCGCAGCCGCTTGAGCAGGTCCGCGGCGAGCGTGCGCTTCGCGGGGCCGAGCGCCTCGGTGTTCCACTCGCCGCCGTCGCGGTCATCGATCGAGACGAACGTCGGCTCGCCGCCCATCGTCAGGCGCACGTCGCGCGCATCGAGGTCCGCGTCGACCCGCAGCCCGAGCGCTTCGATCTCGGACCACTGACTGTCGCTGTAGGGCTTGGTCACGCGCGGTGCTTCCCAGACGCGCTCGATGCGCATCGCATGCGAGAACTCGGTCTCGCATTCGTCGGTGTAGCCGGTGACCGGCGCAGCGCTGTCGGGAAGCGGCGTGCACGCGAGCGGGATGTGTCCTTCGCCGGCAAACAGGCCCGATGTCGGGTCGAGCCCGACCCAGCCTGCGCCCGGGAGGTAGACCTCGCACCACGCGTGCAGGTCGGTGAAATCGGCCGCTGGCCCGGAAGGCCCGTCGAGCGACTTCACATCCGGCGTGAGCTGGATCAGGTACCCCGAGACGAAGCGCGCGGCAAGCCCGAGGTGACGCAGCAGCTGCACCAGCAGCCACCCCGAATCGCGGCACGAGCCGCTTGCGTTCTGCAGCGTCTGCTCCGGCGTCTGGACGCCGGCCTCCATTCTGATCAAGTACCGGATGTGCTGCGCGAGCTGGCGGTTGAGCTCGACGAGGAACTCGACCGACTGGCGCGGCGCGCGCGGGATCGAGCCGAGGTACTCGCTGAACAGCGGCGTCGGCTCCATCTTCACGAGATACGGCCCGAGCTCGCGCACCTGCGACACGTCGTAGCGGAACGGGATGCTGTCCGCGCTCGGCTCGAGGAAGAAGTCGAACGGATTGATCACCGACATCTCGGCAACCAGGTCGACCTCGATCTCGAATTCCCGTGTCTTGTCGGGGAACACGACTCGCGCCAGATAGTTCGACTGGGGATCCTGCTGCCAGTTGACGAAGTGCTTCGCCGGCGTTACTCGCATCGAATACGCATGCACCGGCGTGCGTGCGTGCGGCGCGGGGCGCAAGCGGATCACCTGCGGCCCCAGGTTCACGGGCCGGTCGTAGCGGTAGCGCGTGACGTGGTTGAGCGCGACGTGGATCGACATCGTCTAGGCGGCTCCAAGATAGGAGCGCTGGATGCGCACGCCGAGCGCGGCGAAATCCTCGAGGCATTTCTCCAGGTACTCGTGCAGGCCGTCCTGGAAGATCTCCTCGATGTGCGCGTGCGTGAGGCGCGCATTGAGCTCGCTGGCGAGGCGCTTCGCAGGAGCGTCCTGCTGTCCGCGGATGCGCCCGAGCGCGATCGTGATCTGTTCGAGGCACGCGGCAAGCGAGCGCGGCATGCGCCGCTCGAGGATCAGCAGCTCGGCCACCTTGATCGGCAGGATCTGGTCGCGATACAGCGTGCGGTAAGTCTCGAACGAGGACACCGAGCGAAGCAGCGCCGTCCACTGGTAGTAGTCGAGCGCGCCGCCGACGTCGGCCACGCTCGGCAGCAGGATGTGGTATTTCACGTCGAGGATGCGCGCGGTATTGTCGGCGCGCTCCAGAAACGTGCCGATGCGCGAGAAATCGAACGCCTCGCCGCGCACGATCGTGCCGTAGGTCACGCCGCGAAACAGGTGGCTGCGTTCCTTCACCCAGTCGAAGAAGCTGGTCGCGCCCGCGCCGTCGAGGCGCTCGCGGCGGATGCCGCGCATCTCGATCCACGTCGCGTTCAGCGTCTCCCACATCTCGGAGGTGATCTGCCAGCGCACTTCGTGCGCGCTCTCGCGCGCGAGGCGCAGGCAGGAGTAGATCGAGGACGGGTTCTGGGCGTCGAGCGCGTGGAACTCGATCAGGTTCTTCAGCGACAGCGAGCCGTAGCGCGCAAAGAAATCCTCCCCGGTATCGGTGATCGTGAGCGGCGCGATCAGGTTCTGCTGCTGCACCTCGCGCGTGCCGAAGACCGCGAGATCCGACGTGACGCCGAGGATCCTCGCCATGTTCTCGGCGCGCTCCATCTGGCGCGACATCCAGAAGATGCGGTCGGCTACGCGGGAGAGCATAGCCAAAAAATGGGGACGTACCCCATTTTCCTGGGTCTCGGAAAATGGGGTACGTCCCCCGTTTCTAGTCCACGACCCATGTGTCTTTGGTGCCGCCGCCCTGCGACGAGTTGACGACCAGCGAGCCGGGCTTCAGCGCGACACGCGTCAGCCCGCCGGGCACCAGGCGCACTTCCTTTCCGGAAAGCACGAACGGCCGCAGGTCGACGTGACGCGGTGCGATGCCGCGCTTGACGAACGTCGGACAGGTCGAAAGCGAGAGCGTCGGCTGCGCGATGTAGTTGCCTGCGTTCGCGAGCAGGCGCGCGCGGAACGCCTTGATCTGCGCCTTGGTCGACGCCGGTCCGACCAGCATGCCGTAGCCGCCCGAGCCCTGCACCTCCTTTACCACCAGCTCGTCGAGATGGCCGAGCACGTACTTCAGATCCTCGGCGTCGCGGCATTGCCAGGTCTGGACGTTGGAGAGCAGCGGCTCCTCGCCGAGATAGAAGCGGATCATCTCGGGAACATACGGGTAGATCGACTTGTCGTCCGCGACGCCGGTGCCGATCGCGTTGGCGAGCGAGACGTTGCCGGCGCGGTACGCAGCGACCAGCCCGGGCACGCCGAGCACCGAGTCGGGCCGGAACGCCTGCGGATCGAGGAAAGCGTCGTCGATCCGCCGATAGATCACATCGACGCGCTGCGCACCGGTCGTGGCGCGCATGTAGACGTAATCGTCCTTGACGAACAGATCTGCGCCCTCGACCAGCTCGACGCCCATCTGCTGTGCGAGAAACGCGTGCTCGAAGTAGGCGCTGTTGTGCTGCCCCGGCGTGAGCACGACCACGCTCGGATCGCGTCGCAGGCGCGGCGGCGCCGAGGCGCGCAGCGTCTCGAGCAGCAGCGCCGGATACTGCTCGACGGGCTGTACCGGCTGGCGCGCGAAAAGCTCCGGAAAGAGCCGCAGCATCATCTTGCGGTTCTCGAGCATGTAGGACACGCCCGAAGGCGTGCGCAGGTTGTCCTCGAGCACGTACCAGAGACCGTCCTCGTGCCGCACCAGGTCGATGCCGGCGATGTGCGAATAGACGCCGTTCGGCAGGTCGAGCCCGCGCATCACCGGCTGGTAGGCGTCGTGCATCGTGACCTGCTCGGCCGAGATCTTGCCCGCCTTGAGGATCTCCTGGTCGTGGTAGATGTCGTGCAGGAACCGGTTGAGCGCAGCCACGCGCTGCTTCAGGCCGCGCTCGAGCGCCTCCCACTCGGTCTTCGGGATCACGCGCGGCACGATGTCGAACGGGATCAGCCGCTCGTCGCCCTGCTTGTCGCCATAGACGGCGAACGTGATGCCGACGCGATGGAACAGCAGGTCCGCTTCGCGCCTTTTCTCGGCGACGCGCGCGGCCGGGGTTTCCGCGAGCCAGTCCGCGAGCGGCTGGAAGTGCGGCCGCACCTCGCCGTTCGGCTCGCGCATCTCGTCGTAGTGGTGCCGTTCCACGACTCAGCGCCGGAAAATAGGGTACGTCCCCATTTTCTAGTAGGCGAGCCAGCGCGGGCGCTTGGCGGAGATCACCTTGGTGTTGACGCCGACCCAGCTCAGCCCGCCGAACAGCCGCCCGTGCTCGATCTTCATGCAGCGGTCCATCACCGTCTCGAGGCCTGCCGAGCGCGCCGTGGCGGCCGCCGCCTCGTTCTTCACGCCGATCTGCTGCCACAGCACCTTGGCGCCGATCGCGATCGCGTCCTCGGCGATCGGAGGCACGTCCTCGGTCCTGCGAAACACGTCGACGACGTCGACCTTGTCGGTGATCTCGCGCAAGCCCGCGAAACAGCGCTCGCCGAGAATGCTCCTGCCGGCGTAGCGCGGGTTGACCGGAATGATCCGATACCCGTGCTCCTGCAGATATTTCGCCGCGAAATAGCTCGGGCGGAACCAGTCGCCTGAGAGACCGACGACCGCGATCACGTGGTTCTCGCGCAGCAGCCTGCGCAGCGTGTTGATGTCGTCCATGGGGAGCGCGAATTATAATCGCTGCATCGCAGCGAACGGGAGAGGAACACGATGAACGCGCCGCATCCGCAGGTCGTAGCCGTGCTCGAGCGCGTCGCGCGCTCGCCACTACCGCTGTATCACACGCTGCCTCCGTTCGTGGCGCGGCGAATCTACCGCGATACCCGCTCGGTCCTCGCGCCGCCGGCGCCCGAGGTCGCCGAAGCGAAGCTGATGCTGGCGCCGGGGCCGGCGAGCCCGGTGATGATGCGCGCCTACCGGCCCAAAGGCGCGGCGCGAGACGAAGTTCTTCCCGCGCTCGTCTACTTTCATGGCGGCGGGTACGTGATCGGGGACCCGGACACGCACGACGTGCTCTGCCGGCAGCTCGCGAACGGGGCGCGCTGCGCAGTGTTCTCGGTGGACTACCGCCTCGCGCCCGAGGCCCGGTTTCCGGCGGCGCTCGAGGATTGCGTCGCCGCCACGCGTTATGTGTGGGCGCAGGCGAAGGAGCTGCTCGTCGATCCGCAGCGCATCGCGGTGGGCGGCGACAGTGCAGGGGGAAACCTGGCGGCCGTAGCTTCGCTGATCGCGCGCGACGCTGGCACGCCGAAGATCTGCTTCCAGCTGCTCATCTACCCCGGCATCGACATGCGCGCGGTGCATCCGTCGCACGAGCGCAACGGCGAAGGCTATCTGCTGACGAAGCACACCATCAAGTACTTCATGGATCACTATCTGCCGAACGTCGAGCAACGCGCCGACTGGAGAGCATCGCCGCTGCTGGCGAAGAGCCTCGCGGGATTGCCGCCGGCGTTCCTGCTGACCGCCGGCTTCGACCCGCTCGTCGACGAGGGACGCGAGTATGCCGAGCGCCTGGCGAAGGAAGGCAACGAGGTCTCGTATCGCGAGTACCCGGACATGATCCACGGCTTCATCACGTTCGGCGGCGTCCTCGACACTGCGAACGAGGCGGTCGCCGAGTGCTGCACGAAGCTGCGCAGCGCGTTCGAGCTTGTCATCGCGTGACGCAGCCTCGCCACGGCGGCAGGATTCTTGCCGATGCGCTCGCCGCGCACGGAGTGAAAGTCGCGTTCGGCGTTCCGGGCGAGAGCTACCTGCCGGTGCTCGACGGGCTGCACGACCATCGCGAGCGGCTGCGCTTCATCGTCTGCCGCCAGGAAGGCGGCGCGTCGTACATGGCGGAAGCGTACGCCAAGATGACCGGCGAGCCGGGCGTGCTGTTCGTCACCCGTGGTCCGGGCGCGACCAACGGCTCGGTCGGCGTTCACACCGCGATGCAGGATTCGACGCCGATGGTCGTCTTCGTCGGCCAGGTCGGAAACGACATGGCCGAGCGCGAGGCATTCCAGGAGATCGATTACCGGCGCATGTACGGGCCGCTCACCAAGTGGGTCGGGCAGATCGATCGCGCGGACCGGATCCCAGAGTATGTCAGCCATGCGTTTCACACGGCGATGGCGGGGCGTCCGGGACCGGTGCTGCTCGCGCTTCCCGAGGACATGCTGTTTTCCGAGGCGACGGTCGACGACGCGCCGCACTATCGCAGCGTGCAGGCGGCGCCAGCAGCCAGAGACATGGAAGAGCTGCAACGCCTGCTTGCCGGCGCGCAACGCCCGCTGGTCCTCGTTGGAGGAGGCGGTTGGACGCGCGCGGCGCTCGAGCGCCTGCGGGCTTGGGCCGAGGCTGCGTCACTGCCGCTGACGACCTCGTTCCGCTGCCAGGATTACGTCGACAACCGTTCGCGCGCCTACGCAGGCGACGTAGCGATCGGCATCAACCCGAAGCTTGCGCAGCGCGTCAAGGACGCAGACCTGATCCTCGCGATCGGCGCGCGGCTCGGCGAGATCACGACCAGCGGCTACACACTGCTCGAGGTCCCGGTGCCGAAGCAGACGCTGGTGCACGTGCACTCAGGCGCCGAGGAGCTCGGGCGGGTGTATTCGGCAAAGTTGCCGATCAATTCAGGTATGCCGCAGTTCGTCGAGGCGCTCGAGCGCGTGCAAATCGACGCAGCGCGCTGGCAAGACTGGACGCGCACCGCGCGCGCTGAGTGCGAAGCGTGGCGCGCGCCCATCGCGATGCCCGGCAAAGTGCATCTCGGCGAGATCGTGCAGTGGCTGTCGACGAATCTTCCCGAAGACGCGATCGTCGCCAACGGCGCCGGCAATTTCGCCACCTGGCTGCACCGCCATTTCATCTACAAGGGCTATCGCTCCCAGCTCGGGCCGACCAGCGGCTCGATGGGCTACGGGTTGCCCGCGGCGGTCGCGGCGAAGATCGCCGAGCCGAAGCGCACCGTGCTTGCATGGACCGGGGACGGCGAATTCCTGATGACCGGGCAGGAACTCGCGACCGCGGTGCAGTACGCGCTGCCGATCATCGTGGCCGTGGTCAACAACGGCATGTACGGAACGATCCGCATGCACCAGGAGCGCTCCTTCCCGGGACGCGTCTCCGGTACCGGCCTGCGCAATCCGGATTTCGCCGCCTATGCGCGCGCTTTCGGTGGTCATGGCGAGACGGTCGAAGCGACGGCGCAATTCGCGCCTGCGTTCGAGCGGGCCCGCGCGTCAGGCAAGCCCTCAGTGATCGAGTTGCGGATCGATCCGGAGGCGATCACGCCGAGCGCGACGATCTCGGGACTGAGGGAGAAGGCGCTGAAGTCGAAAACTAGCCCTTGATTCCGCCGCTCCCCCAGCCAGCTACCAGGTAACGCTGCAGGAAAACGAACACCGCGAGCACCGGCACGAGCACCAGCATGCCGGCGGACATGATCATTCCCCAGTCGACCACGGACGCGTTGTAGAGGTCCGCAATCCCGACGGGAAGCGTCTTCAGCTCGTCCGCGGCAAGCAGCACGCGCGCAAAGATGTAGTCGTTCCAGGCAAGGATGAAGGTGAACGTGCCGGTCGCCACGACCCCCGGCAGCGCTACCGGCAGCAGCACGTGGCGCACGGTCTGGGCTCGGCTTGCGCCATCGGTCATCGCGGCCTCCTCGAGCTCGACCGGAATGGCCTGAAAGTACGTACGCAGCAGCCACAGCGCGAACGGCAGGCAGAACGCGGTGTAAGCGAGCACCAGTCCGGCGTGCGTGTTGACCAGCCCGAGCGCGCGCATCAGCACGTAGAACGGAATGATGATCATGATCGGCGCGAACATGTAGGTGAGCAGGATCGTCGCCGTGACGCTCTCGCGGCCGCGGAAGCGAAAGCGCGTCAGCGCATAGGCGCCCGGCACCGCGAGCGCGAGCGTGAGCAGAACCGTCGCGCCCGCGACCAGCACGCTGTTCAGCATATAGACGGCAAAGCGCGTCTCATCGAAGAGCCGCGCCAGGTTCGCGAGCGTGATTCGGCGCGGAAGCAATTCGGGCGGCGACACGAAGATCTCGTCGGGCGGCTTGAACGCCGTCGTAATCATCCAGGCGAACGGGAACGCGGTGAAGAAAAGCAGCGCCGCGACGCCCACTGCGATCAGCGCGCGCCTCACAATCGTTCCTCGCGTCGCCACAGGTGGAAGTACAACGCCGCGGCAGCTACCAGCATCAGGAACATCAGCACTGCCATCGCCGAGCCACGTCCAGCCTCGTAGTAGGCGAAGGTGCGCTGGTACGTGTAGATCGGCAGCGTGCGGATATACGGCTCGGCGCCGCCGCCCTGGATGATCAGCCATGGAGTGTCGAACTTGGTAAACATCCAGATCGAGCGCAGCAGCAGCACGACGAACAGCACGCTCGCCAGGTGCGGCAGCGTGACGTGCCAGAAGCGTAGCAGCGCGCTCGCTCCGTCGACCTTCGCCGCGTCGTAGAGCTCCTCGGGGATCGTCTGCAGGCGCGCGAGCACCGCGAGCAGCACGAACGGGAAGAACTGCCATACGCTCACCAGGATCAGGGATACCATGATCCAGTCGCGCCCCATCCAGCTGATCGGGCGGTCGATCGCGCCGGCGCTTTCGAGCGCGTAGTTCACCAGCCCGAACTGGCTGTTCAGCAGCCATTTCCAGACGATCACCGCGACCACGGTCGGGATCACGTAGGGGAAGATCGAGATCGCGCGGATCAGGCCGCGCGCCGGCATCTTTTCGTGCAGAAGCAGCGCGCCACCCACGCCCAGCGTGAGTTGCAGGACGATCGTGGTAACCGAGTAGATCGCGCCGAGCTCGAGCGAGTGCCAGAACTGCTCGTCGCCGAACACGGCCACATAGTTGGCGAGCCCGATGAACTCCTGCTCGGGGAAGAACGAATGCTTGTTGAAGAAGCTGATCCAGATCCCGTATGCGACCGGATACAGGGTCAGCGCGGCAAGCAGCAGGAGCGCCGGCAGGACGAGGAGCCACCCCGTCCTCGCGGAAGCGTGCTGCGACACCGCTCGAACGTCTATTTCAGGTAGCCCTTCGACTTGAGCAGCTCTTCGAGCCGCTTTTGCGCCCGCGCGGCTGCGTCCTTGGCGGGCTTGCCTTCGAGCGCGACGTCCATGACCATGTCGCGCAGGATGCCGCTGCCGAGAACCTCCATCAGGTAAGGCTTCGAGGTCATGTCGTCCCAGTCGATCACCAGGGTCGGCTTGCCCTGGTCCTTGTTGAGATAGCCCTCCTGCACCTCGATCCAGCTCTTCCAGCGCTGGATCATCGGCGTCGCCTGGTAGTCCTTGTCGGCGCGCAGCGACTTGGTGATCGGGAACAGGTGGATCGGAACGGTCTGCACGTACTCCAGGTAGTTCTCCTTCTGGTAGAAGAATTTCAGGAACTCGATCGCCTCCTTGGTGTTCTTCGCGCCCTTGAAGAGCATCCAGGGTTCTTCGTCCACCTGCGCGGCCGGTTCCTTGCCGCTCGGGCCGTGCGGCTTTACCCATACGTCGAAGTGATCGGTGTTCGCCATCGCCGCCGGGGCGCTCTTCTCGATCAGGCCTGCGCCGCGCCCGTATCCCTGGTACATCATCGCGGCCTTCTGCCCGTACAGGTTGGTGAAGGTTTCCAGGTAGCCGTGGCCTTCCCACCCCTTTGGTGCGTAGCGCGTCAGCTCGCGGATGAATTCGAGCGTCTCGATCATCTGCTTCGCCGTCAGCTGCGGACGGTTCTGCTTGTCGAAGAAGATACCGCCGTTCGCTTTCAGCAGTTCGCCGAGCAGGATATTGATGAACAGGTTGTCGCCGGGGATGGTGATGCCCGCCATCTCGGAAGTGGTCAGCGCCTTGGCGTTCGCAATGAGATCGGCCCACGTCTTCGGCGGCTTCAGGCCCGCCTTCGTCGCCAGGTCCTTGCGGTAGATGAGGAGCGACGTGCCTGCGGCATGTACCAGCCCGTACTGCTTGCCGCCGACGCGGCAGACACGCTTGACCTGGTCCCAGATATTGGCTTCGCCGAGCGCCTTCACGACGTCGTCGAGCGGCAGCAGCAGCCCCTTCGCCTGCAGCGCAGTGCAGGTAATCGGCTGGCCGTGCGAGAGCTCGGGCGGCGCGCCCGCAGCGAGCGAGGCCATGATCTTGCCCTCGAGGTCGCCCCATGCGAGCCCTTCGACTTCGACCTTGACGCCGGGGTTCTTCGCCTCGAAGCGCTTGCCGATGGTGCGCATCACCTCCTGGGAATTGGGCTGCGTCTCGGTGTGCCAGACGCGGATGACTTTCTGCGCGTGCGCCGGCAGAGCTGCCACGCCGGCTGCGCATGCTAGCAACAACGCTGCAACGCGGTTCATGTTCTCCCTCCTTCCGTATCTAGGTTAGGAGCCTTGCCGCGGGCCGTCAATGAATCCGGCTGACCCTTTTCCCGGCCGGCTGCGTTTCATAGGGAAGTGCCGCCAAAAGGCGGCGATTTTCCTTGAAAGGAGTTGGCATGAAGCTCATGAAATGGGTTTGCGCTGCGCTGCTGACGGGCTGCGCAACCCAGGCCGCCGCCGCAGGCAGCCTCGCAGACGTCAGCGTCTTTGACCGCAGCGAAGGGCGGCGTCTGCCGGTCTACTATCACGAAGGGCGCGCGTGGGTCGTCGGCAAGCCCGGCAACGAATACCAGATCGCGGTGCGCAACCGCCGCGGCGAAGATCTGCTCGCCGTGATGTCGGTCGACGGAATCAACGTCGTCAGCGGTGAAACCGCCGATCTCCGCCAGAGCGGCTACGTGCTTTCGCCGTGGAACGGGCTCGACGTGAAGGGCTGGCGCAAGAGCCTCGAGCGCACCGCGGCTTTCTACT
>Ga0075429_100002354_pt1 | contig 15899 bp, 10 predicted proteins | sample RhiMetdeltSRZDD3_FD_75295 | JGI IMG/M metagenome (GOLD analysis project Ga0075429, IMG submission 75295) | Populus rhizosphere microbial communities from Tennessee, USA - Rhizosphere MetaG P. deltoides SRZDD3 | ecosystem: Host-associated > Plants > Roots > Rhizosphere > Soil | place: USA... | reverse complement strand
AACAGTTGGGTCTGAAGTATTATGAATAAGAACTGCTTCAAAATTATTCGATTCCGCGACATTAACAGCTTCACTAATAATTTGGGGTTCGAGGACGAAATCGGAGTCTACTCTGTAAATATATTTTCCTGAAGATTTCTTTACACCATAATTTAACTGAGAGCTACGTTCTGGACTGAATGTATAAACTGTGTTAGTATACCTTCTTGCTATTTCTAGCGTATTATCGGTTGAATGATTGTCCACAACTATAATTTCTATATGTTCATAGTCTTGTTCCTTTAGGCTGTCCAAACACTGTACCAGTGTTTTTGAAGAATTCTTAGTTGGGATAATGACCGAGACTAGAGGTTTATCTTCCATTAGAATCACCGGATAAAGTACCTTGACGATTATTCTTGGGCGATAATAGGTACGTAAAATATGACTCAATCATTATCATTGACAGATTCCACAAAAGGTTGCCACGTTAACATTCATTTCTTCACTTATTACATTTGCTAATATATACAATTGACATTATTACGAATTTTTCTTCCTCTACAAAAATTTATACTTCACCCCTAAAATCATTGTCTTAGATTCAAGTCCTGCTGCGAAATCTGAACTGTAAGCCAAAATCATTTGAAGGTTCAGTTAAGGATAAATGTATGCCAAGTCTGCATTAAATGAAAAGTGACAGGAGAAGTCTTTGTATCAAATTTAGCGGATAATCCTAAGAAAGGAATTTTATGGTTGTTGGATAAAGTTCGTTTACCCAACAACCTTTCTGACATATGTATTAAACCGAATTTAAATGATTATCGAAAATGGGAATCGGCGTCCACAAGTGATCCAAATTTACTGGATGCACTTTTATCAGTATTAAGAGACCGCTTTCCGAACGCATCTATATCAATCATAGAAAACAACAGTACAAGCGTTAACGCTGATAATATTTTTTCCTACCTTGGTATTAACTCTATAGCAGATAAATACGGATGTGTTTGTGTAAATGCTGCTAGGGAATCATGGAAATCTGTTCAAATAGATGGTTTACATTTTAAAATCATGGACATTCCTGAGAGACTATCATCTAATACTTTTTTTATTACTTTTCCTAAATTGAAATCTCATTCAATCACAAAATTGACATGTGGACTAAAAAATCAGATGGGTCTATTTCGTCCAAAACGTAAGATAATGTATCATCATATTGTACATGATTTAATCGTTGATTGTAACTTAGCTATGAAACCAAAATTATCATTAGTGGACGCAAATTTGGTAATGGAAGGCAATTTTGGACCAACTTATGGAAATCCCAGAAAGTTAGGTCTGTTAATTGCTAGTAGAGATGTTGTAGCAGCAGATTCGCTGTGCGCAAGATTCTTTGGATTTAATCCCATATCAATTTCATATATTAGAAAGTCGGCGGAAAGTGGTTTGGGAGACATAAAGTTCAAAATAACATCAGATTTTGATTTTGACGTAAAAAAATATAAACTGAAATTCTCAAACCTATTATTTCAACTTATTAGAAAAGGTTCAGCAGGTTTAAAACGATGAATATTGCTTTAGTTGGAACTGGGACAATAGCTGAAAAAAACCATCTGCCAATTCTTTGTTCTATTCCAGGTGTCAAAGTAGTAGCTTTATGTGATAGTAACAAAGAGAGGTTATCAAGAGTCGCGGACAAATTTAAGATAAAAAATTCTTATGATGACATAGATAAGATGTTAAAATACACCCAATCCGATGTTGTTGATATTACCACTCCTGGCTACACACATTATGAAATTGCAAAGAAGGCTTTAATTTCTGGTATCAATGTACTCGTTGAAAAACCTGCGACTTTAAAAACAGATGAGGCAAAGGATTTAGAAGCTGAATCTAACAAGAGGAATCTGAAGGTAGGAGTTTGCCAAGCTTATCGATATAGCGAGCCCATAATTCAATTCCAAAAGATTCGCAAGAATGGTGGAATTGGAACCATTGACCGAATTATTACAATTCAACGCGGGAGTACCATATTTGGTTTGCCAAAATGGTTTTGGAATGAGGATTTGAGCGGTGGGATACTTTTTGAGCTTGGGATACATGCCGTGGATTTACAATGTTACCTGATGGGAAACTGGAAAAAAGTACTGGACGTTAATATCGACTATAATAAAAACCTGAATTTTATTACATCGGTATTGGCTGTAGTAAAGTTTGAAGAAGGCATTGGGGTGGTGGATCTTAAATGGCTCAGTTCCTCAAGTTTTATGCATCAATATGTCAGCGGTTCTGTAGCTGATTCAATAATAAAGTTTTATCCTGATGGATTCATATTACAACATGGGGATTTTTCCCCTTTGTCTGAATTCACCGGAGAGCTGAAAAGAATATGGAATTTTGGGTTCAATTCATTTAGAAAAAGATATTATAAAAAGTCAGAACTGCCACACCGTAATATAATAGAAAATTTTGTTAAGTGTGTAAATAATCACGATCAGCCTTTAGTTCCTATATCAAGTATCATTCAGACTACTAGCCTTATTGAAGAAATTTGGCGTAAATCAAGGATATTAAGGGATTCTGACAAGAACTAGTCATATTGATCTTATTAGTGGTAAATATATGAACGTTGCATAAGGAAGAGGAATGTTCATATATCGCGTCGCGATATTGTTGTAACGTTAATACGAATCTTTAAAGATCGTCTCAAGATAGTTACTCATCATTCTCAGATCCTATTCTATATATTTTTCCTTTCCCAATAGAAACAACGTAGATGTTACCATCAGGTCCAACTTCAAGATCAGATATACCACCAAATCCTTCTCCAAATATTATATCTTCATTTTCGCTCTCTGTATCTACCACTTTATCAACAAGCGGTCCACCAAGTAATAACCCTGTTCTTGGTTGATTCAGTTTGAAGTGGTAGAGATTTCCATTATGCACGTCTCCAACAAACATGTCATTTTCATATTGTTTGCCCAATTTATCAGAGGTAAGAAACTTGATTGCAGTAGGACCTATGGTATACGCCCACGTAAGTTCGGGGGGACTGTACTTTGATTTTCCCCCAAAGTCTAACAAACTCTCAGGATTTGATACAGTTTTCTGTGTAGTTAATTGATTTTCTCCATCTGTGAGCCAGATACCTTGTACTTTATCCCATCCACTGTTAAATCCCGGTTCCACAAGATTAATTTCATCTCCAAAGTCCGGTCCATTTTCAGTATCCCACAGTTTCCCTGTTAGCGGATCAAAATCAATTCCAAAATTATTTCGCATTCCATAAGCAAAGTACAAATTCAATGGATGTGAATTGCCAAGGATATCATCTCTTACCTCTTCCCCATCTTGAGTAACCCTCAGAATCCCACCTCTTCCATTAACTGTGGAAATATCTTGGATTGATTTACTTCTAACGTCACCAATTGAGAAATATACGTTGTTATCCGATCCTATGATGACTGAGCCACCATTATGACTAGGTCCAGGCGAGGCCGGTAAGTCTAGCATTAGTTTGGGATTTATTAGCTTATTATTTACAAATTCATACCTGTAAAGTCGGTTGCCTAGTGGTTCATTCCCTGGATTACAATAATTAGATCTTGGACAATCATCACTGCCTTCTTCTACAGATTCAGTGTAATATAAAAATACGTAGGGCGGTTTGGTCTCAAAATCAGTAATAGCAATTCCTATCATACCTCTTTCGCTTTTATTGGCAACGTCTACATCAAGTATAGGTTCAGGTAATATGGTACCATTTACAATCCTCTGTACTGTACCTTTATCCTTCTCTAAAACCAATATATCATTCCGATCTAGAAATGCAATACTGGTGGGTAAATCGAGTCCTTCGGAAACTGACTCTACCTTAAGGTTAGAGTCTTTAATATAAGGCATTCCACTGCCGATTGACATTGTTGGTGTCTCCTGCTTGGCATAAGTAAAATTTAAGATTCCTGTTAAACCTAGCATCAAAATACAAAGGAGAAAAACTCTACTCATATGGTCTGAACGATACCTGTTCCCATATGTAAATTTAGGTTGTGTTAAAGACACGATATCAAATAGATTAATTTTTCAAATCCTAGACGATTACTTCATTATCATATGTCTAATTAGTCATTTTTTGTGCCGCTATGAATATATTTGTAATACCATTCACATTTGAGTTTAATTCTTGCTCAGATTTTTTATCCAAAAAGGTTTGAATTTTTCCACCTTTGTTGTGTAGAAAATATTTATGAAGATAGAAAATATTCATGGCCACAATTGTTTTCCAACCGCCTCTTATAGTTTTTTGATTTATTGAAAAACCAGTTTCGGTAATCAACCCTACAAGTTTTTCCAATACAAAATGTCTCTGCCTGCGGAGGAAAAAGTAATCGGGGTCCATGACATTATAAATGAAGTGATAATTTGGTGCCGATAACAAGAATCTTGCTCTAGGACTCAATGTCCGATGAATCTCTTGAATTGCGTTCCTTTCTCTTTCTATTTCAATATATTCAATTACTTCCCACATCAATACTAGATCAAATATCTCTTCCTTGAAAGGAAGGTGAATTACGGATGCTAGAATAAATTCTGAATTAGTACAGTATTTTTTTGCAGTCTTCAATGCATTTAAATCAATATCTATTCCAACAGTGCTGCATTTATCGACAAGATATGTATAACTTCCTATTCCACAACCTATTTCCAGTATTCTATTTGCGCCTTTCAAGTAATTTTTGCTAAAAATCTGGCTGAATTTTATACGAGGACTATTTGTGCTAGGTCTATCGTCAACTTTGGAACTCCATTGCATCCTAGTTCTTTTCATACACATAATGGTAGACTATTGGAATTTAAGATTTGTAGAGGTAGAACACGGCAAAACACCCTAGTCTCTAAATAAATTACCGAGTAGCACTTTAGACCAAAATTCTTGAAAATTATGTCGAAATTATGGAAATTTCTATATGATTCTTGAAAGAAAAGAATTTCATAAAACTTTATTAGCATACATTCTTACCGTAAATTAATTGGTCTCAACCCAACCTTCTACAAGTATCTCTATCGTAATACCTCTACATAACGAGGAAAACAGAGTTGTACAGTGCAAAGAAAGACTACTCTCCTATTTTAAAGAAAAGCAGTGGGATTTTGAATTAATTTTTGTGCAAGATAATAGCACTGATAATACCTCCTCCATTTTGAATGGATTTAGTTTATCAGAAAGTCGTATAAGAATTCTGAATCTTCAAACACGTCTAGGAAAGGGAGGCTCCATTATGTATACAGGTCTGAGTCAGCCTATTAAGAAATATATAGCGTACATGGATGTTGACCTAGCTGCCGACCCCTCTGAGCTTGAAAGGCTGATTGAATACATTGAGGATTACGATATAGTGATGGGTTCAAGAATTTTACGCGGCGATTTAATGCCAATAAGAAGACCATTTTACAGATCACTTCTTTCCCATTCGTATTCAAGATTATTTAGAATATTGTTTAGATCGTCAATCCGTGATCCTCAATGTGGATTTAAGTTATTCAGAGAGGAGATAATTTCAAAACTTTTTGATGATGTTATCGTTACAAATTTTGGATTTGATACAGATATGCTAGTCACAGCATTTTCTCAAGGTTTACGAGTAAAAGAAATTCCAATTAACTGGACAAATGGGGATTTCTCAACTGTGTCTGTTCTAGCTGAAATAAGATCAATGGGTATTGATCTTCTTTCAATTTGGTACCGATTTCACTTGAAATGGAAAGAAGGGAAAAACACCTATCCTCAAAAGAAAGGGAGTAGGCTTGGACGACTACTTTTTGCTATACTGAACTCGAGCAATAGAATAAGGAGTAGACATCTAAAGTATTTAGATATAAAGTCAGTAATAACAAATCAAATAAAAAATGACGTGGAATTAAATCCAAATATTAGCATTTAGGTTTGTATGCCAATCATAGCCTACATTCTAATTTTGTGACCTGGTTCTTATTGTCTCACACCCGAGAACATATATTTTTGTAACGCTAGTGTAAGATTATTTCAAAAGATAATGACAATTCTTTAATCTAATAGGTCTCCAAATTAAAACAAGATATACAATTATCTACCGACATACAATAGGATTCCACTAAGCATTCATCGCAATTTTTAATAACCAAATCTTATATGCCCGCTGCAACAGTACGTGTAATATAAAAATGAAAAAAATTCTGATCACTGGTGGAGCAGGATTTATTGGCAGTTATTTATTAAGCACGCTTATTCCATCAAATAAATATGATCAAGTTGTAGTATTCGATAATCTATCGACAGGAAAATTAGACAACATATCAAATTGGTTAGGAAGGTCTGATTTTGACTTTGTACAGGCAGATATTCTTGACTCTAGTACTCTTGATAAGACGGTTGAAACTTGTGATACTATTTTTCATCTTGCTGCCAACTCAAGTGTAGCATCGGGAGCAATTAATACCAAAATAGATTATGAGCAAAATTTGATGACAACTTACAATATACTTGAAGCTATGAGAAAAAGTCATAGTTGTAAGAAAATAATTTTTACATCAACTTCAACCGTGTATGGGGAAGTTGGTAAAATGCCCATATCTGAAAACTATTCTCCACTCAAACCAATATCATTATATGGTGCCACAAAACTTGCATGCGAAGCACTGATCTCAGGTTATTGTCATATGTTTGATATGTCCTCTGTAATAGTAAGATTAGCTAATATAATAGGGCTAGGAACACATGGAGTAATCAATGATTTCTTTGTCAAATTGTCTTCTAATCACAACTATCTGGAAATTTTGGGAAATGGTAAGCAGAACAAATCATATTTGTACATAAATGATTGCATTGATGCACTAATGCGATTATTGGAGGTAGTAGAAGGCAAGACTTTTGATATATTTAACTTAGGATCAGATGATACAATCACAGTCTCTGATATAGCCGACATAGTAATTCACGAACTTGATTTTAACAATGTTCAGAAAAGGTTCATAGATGAACATGATGGAAGAGGGTGGAATGGTGACATCAGGAAGTATTTGCTTGATTGTTCAAAGATGAAGGCTGTTGGATGGCGCCCGAGATACAACAGTATAGATGCGGTTACTCTCACTGTCAAGGATCATTTAAGTAGAAAGACCAACCTACCTTATCAGGTATGATGGTATAATGGAAAGAAACGTACTTCAGCCAAGTATCATTTAATTTTTCAATAATTACTGAATTGTCTATCTTGCACAAGTAAATCAAACATTTCATTTTGACAAGGGAGAAGCGATAATATGGGTGTACTCTGAAAGGCATTTTTATAAACTCGAATGTTAACTAAACTGCTGGACCTTATAACACAACATCTATCTGGTTAGAGAAATAATCTACAGTTTTATCCCAACTGAATTGTCTGGAATATTCTAATGCACTGACACACAATCTTTTCAGCTTTTCCTTATCGATCAATATGTTTAATGCGTTCTCTGCAAGGGATTCAGGAGTCCTATCCTTGACAAGTATTCCGTTTCTTCCGTCTAGAACCGAATCCCTGAGGCCGTTAACGTCATAGGCTACAACAGGTGTTCCCATGGCATTTGACTCCGTCACAACTAATCCCCAGCCTTCTCTCATGGATGGTACCAAAATGAGATGTGCTCTTGAAAGGAGATCATACTTTACTTGGTTCTCTGTGTGTCCAAAGAATGTGATGTCCTTGTTACCTAATTTCTCAAGTTCATTTTGCATGTACCCGGCTCCTATCACCCACATTTTGGCAGAAGGAATATCTCTTTTTATCATTAGGAAGGCTTTTATGGCATGGTCGGGGAGCTTGTGTCGCTTTAACCTGCCAATAAATGCAACTGTAGGATTGTTCTCCTTCTGTCTGACCTCACTTAGTGGCACTGTGCTAATTCCCATCGGTATTACTTTAACTTGTTTGAAACCTATATCTTCTAAATCCTTCTTTGATGAAGCAGACACTGTTAGTGTGGGTGTTTGCCTATACGGTACTAACCATCTATTCTCGTAGAAACTACAAAAGTAGCTGATAGGAAAAGGCATTTCATAGAACCATTCCTCTCGGATCATTTGGTGAAACAATACCAGCGCTGGTTTTCCGTCTAGTATTGAAGGATTAAGGAAAGGTCTTGGATTTACCTCATCTATTATGACATCATAATTATCCTTGTTTCTTTTAAAGTACGACCGCCCTTTATGATATACGGTGTATTTTCCGCCTTCTCTAACAATTTTAACTCCGTCTATTATTTCTCTAGATGGTCTCCCTTGAACCTTTGGGCAAAATAAGGTCATTTCGTACCCCCTCTTTACAAATCTTCTCATTACCTCGTGAGTAACAACCTCAGCCCCACCTGCCTCTGGATGTTTAATGTCTCTCCAATTAAACCACAAGATCCTCATTACATTATCTAAACTTGATGATTACAAAATGAGTCTAATTATAGTTTCTTATGTAATTTGATTCATGAATCACATTTTAATGGCCAGAATTCCATAAATTTTTAGAAATTGATATTAACCACATATTATTAATACTGAGAAATGGGCAACCTCTACTACTACATATTATCTTGTAGCTCCAGACTGAAGAAATGTACTCATTTTTTATAAGTTATTTTAACAGTATATCATACTATACATTTAGATTTCACAATTATCTGATCTGCTGTCGCCTTCTAGTAAATTAAAATCTAATACATTATCTGTGCCCGTGCCACAATCAAAGTAATCTATACCGCTATTTCCAGACAAAGTATCATCATGTGGACCTCCAAAAAGGTTATCATTCCCTTCACCACCTAATAAAGTATCATTGCCGAGTCCGCCAAATAACGTATCGTCACCAATATTACCCATTATACGATCACTTCCTGTATTGCCTTCGATTTCGTCATCCCCAACACTACCATATATAGTATCATTATTCCGTCCAGCAATAATATAATCATCTCCGTCTGAACCAATTAGGGTATCGTTTCCGGTACCTCCGTCAATCAGGTCATTTCCCCCTCCTCCAATCAAAGTGTCATTTCCCCCTCCTCCACTCATACGATCGTCGTTCATTGTTCCAGTTAGATTATTATCCTTCAAAGTCCCAATGATACGTTCGGCTGTGACCATGTTTATCATGAAAAGCAAAGAACCCACAGTAAAAGCGATTGCAGACAAAATAAAAACAATGTGTGATGACAGCATATTAAAGATTTTACAATGTAAAGTTAGTTGATATATATATGTATACTAGTTTAAACTCAAAGTCAAATTTTTAGAAATTAGACCTCGATATTTTAAGGTCATAAACGTAAACGTGATGATACAAGTTTTAAACTAATGATAATTTTGCACCATCTTTCAAATTGAACATAAGGCGGCATACTAATCATGTATTTTTTCTTGTTACTAGAAAAAAGGATTTGATACTTGGCATAGTTTCAAACTCGGAGCTTTACTTTCTTAACATATTCTTCAAAATTACTTCTTGTAACAACTGACCAATCATGTTCTGAGATATATCTTTCGTAGTTTCTGACAAGGGTTTTACGATATTCTACAGAGCCGAGAATCTTGATTATTTCATTTGCTAGAGCGTTAGGATTTCTAGCTGGAACAACCGAAATCAAATCAGAAAGCTCTTCAAAATGAAGTCCTGAACCAGTAGCAATAATTGGTATGTTGTAGGTCATGGCCTTATGCATGATCCCGCTTCCACCAACTGTTCTTGAATAGGAGAGAAGAACGATGGCTGACGTCCTTATGTATTCTGTAAACTCGTCATCTGAGAGGTACCTATCTTCCAGAATCACCGAGTCCGATAGCCCTAAATCATTAATGGTATTGCGTAATTTGTCAATGTATTTTCTTCCTTCGTCATAATTGGTTGGTGGTGTACTTCCAGCAATTACTAGTGATGATTCTGGAAATTTTTTCAATACATCCATCATTGCCTTTATTGTGAATTCATATCCTTTAGAAGGATTCATAACTCCTAAGCATACCAACCTATTTGAATTACTTGTCTGTGATGTTAATGGTGTCCTTTCTACCCATGCTCCATGTAATTCTTCTTTTACCCTGGATTGTGGGATGTGATACTGCTGACAAAATTCTTCAGTAAGTTTGGCTCCTCTAATATTTACAAGGAGGAATAGTTTTTGTGGGAATCTTGAAAGACAATATGTGAAAATCTTAAGATACCATCTTGCAAGTTTGGACAAAAACCTTTTTTTGGTTTTTTCATATATCCTTTCTTCTGCCTGATCTGGAAGCCACAAACTGTGAAAAGTAATATACAAAGGAATGCGCATTATTTTTAAAAGTATAAATAATATAAAGAGTGATTCGCCAAGAAGTCCACCGTACCGACCGTTTGGTATAGTAGAATACTGCAAATGGACCAAATCTGGTCGAATGTTCCTTATTTTATGGAATATCTTGATGAAGGCAAAGTTTCGACAGTAGTCAAGAGAATCGAATAACCTGAAAATTTGAATTTTGCCCTTTTTTTCCGGTTGAGTTAATTTACCTCCCTCCGTGTGAGTTAGAACATGAATTTCTGTAATCTCTGGGAAATATTTCTCTAAGGCGTGCGCAAAGTCCCTGGCATAGGTAGCCTCTCCTCCTTTAATGGGAGGAAAAGAAGATATCAAGCAAATCCTAAAGGTGAATCCCCACATAAATAAGTCTAAGGTGAGTATTTTAAAGTATCACGTATTTTCTAAAATAGAAAGACATTAGCTAAATGTCATTTAGAGTCGCTATTCGTGTCAATCATTATTCTAAGTTACTCCACAAGTCGTCAATGTCGTCGATGGGTCTAAGGAGTTTATGTTGGAATTCTCGAGACAAAAAGTCTTTATTTGTCTCAAAATATCACAAATTGAGCTAGTGAGTATTCGTGTCTCCTCTCGGGAAAGGTTCTATCCTGATCCTTTTGCAAACTAAATTCAGGAGGCTGTTGGATAAGCACCTTTACCTTTTATTATTGATACCACTTATCTTCATCGTCTACCCTTTATCGGCACCTGGAATTTCATTAACCGGAGACTTTCCATACCTGGATACTCCAGACTATGCATCCAATAGACTATGGACTTGGCTTGAGAGAGGAAGTTTTGATGGATTTGAATTTTTGTCCAGGCTTCCGATTATAGGGTCATGGTACCTACTAGGCTTCGTTGGCGTTAATTCTGAACTGGCAACCAAATCAATGGTTGTACTCGGATTTGTCTTGTCCTCTTTTTCATTCTATATCTCTTTCCTGCTGTTTTTCAAAGACAAGTTTAATGGTTCCAATATTGCTCTAAAATTATCCTCATTGATGGGCAGCTATTTTTACGCCTACAATGAATGGTCGTTTAATAGAATTCATCATTGGTACCTTTGGATAGGTTATTCCATCTTGCCTCTATTTTTCATATCAATTTATTTTTCTTTCAAGAATCCTAAGGATTGGAAATACATTATTTCTTCCATATTTCTCTGGTCTATTGCTTCCACTACTCCACATATGACTCTATTTTACGGTATTATCCTTGGAGTCACATTCCTCGGTTTTATTTTTAATAACCTGAAAAATAAAAAGAACGGAATAGTTGGGTTAGTTTTCGTTTTTGTGGTAATATTTGTTTGCTATGTTCTTGTAAACATGTATTGGATTTACCCATACATTTTGGCTTCAACGATGCATGCAATAGCTCCGAACTATGAAGTTACGCAAGATATTCTTCAAATTTTAAGCAGGGAAGGCAACTTCGTTAATACCCTTAGAATACTGGCATACTGGTTAAGTTCAGGTGTTATAACACCCGACGATTCGTACTACTTTATATGGATATATGCCAGTATTGTGATTCCTATTGTAGCGTTTTCGTCCCTATTATTAAGAAAATCAATAAAATATGCTGTAATTTTTTCTGGTATGGCATTAATTGCAACATTACTAGCTATGGGAACCAAATCTCCAATTGACTATTACAAACTAATACTAACAAGTGCCCCGCTAACAAGCTTTACGTGGTTACTGCGAGATGCAGATAAATGGTCGGCCCTAATAGTATTTGCTTATTCATTTCTAATAGGCATCGTTAGCTATAAATTTTTCTCTGTCACCAAAGAAAAGAACTATAATAAAAGGAAGCTATTGATACCAGGCTCTTTTATGTTCCTAATATTAGGATCCATACTTGTAGTTTCTTACCCATTTTATACAGCCCGAATGGATCCTTTGATTCCATTAATTTTGCCTGCTGAATTTGATAAATTAAATGTATATCTATCTACCATAGGCGAAGATAAAATTTACTTTATGCCATATCCATTATATGAGACGCAATGGCACAAATCAGGAAGAGTTAGCACTATCTACCAAAGTCATTCGATAAAACCGAGCATTGAAAGTACCGAATACAACTTCCTGGCCAGAAATTACTATAATTATCTTGCAAGTTCGATAAAAGAAAATAAAACAAAAAGTATTGGTAATATGATAAATCCACTCGGAACATCTTATGTAATCTTTCATAACGACACATGGAGCAAAACTCAAAATACTTATGACAAGTCCAACATCGATCTTTTAAATAAACTATATCTCCTTGAGGATTTAAAGAATGTGAGTAATGTAGGATTTTATAAAGTATTTAAAACTAGTAACGATACAGATGCGAATCCTATTGGAGAGATAAACATTCCTATGCAAAGTATTGGAGTTTTCTCGGGTCTTGATACATTCGCCTCACTTAGTACAATCCCATCTTTCAATACACTGAGATCATCACTAATTTTCTTAGATGACAGTCTCATTAAAAGTGCTGCTAATCTTAGAGGACTTGATGGATTCATTTTAAGCGGATCATCATCAGCCGATGATCTCGTTTTTTCAATTACAGATGAAAAATATCTTATAACACCATTTGATACCACATTCCGTAATGACCCATTACTAGTATGGTCAAGGTCACGTGCAACGGACCCAATACATGCAGAGTATCATCCTCCGCTAGAAAACCTAGGAATAACTAACTGGGATTTCGACTACGGAAAAGGTCTGGTAATGACAAAAGCAATGGACGCCAATCTCTCAATTCCTATTGAGATTATGGACCAAGACAACAATGGTAAGAATCAAGACAATGATTATTATTTGTTTGTAAGGTACCTTAAAAACCAAAAAGGTGGACAGATTAACATCCATCTTGATAACAAATTAATTCAAACAATTGATACTTTAGATAGGAACTCAAATAAGTTTGCATGGCAAAAGGTTGATTCGGTAAACTTAGCTAACGGAAACCACACTCTGAATTTGGAGAATGTTGTGGGTTTCAACGCAGTAAACCTATTCGCCCTTATACCACATGATGAGATGGATCGGTTGAGGACTGTAGCCAATGGAATATTAACAGACCACAAAAGGATAATATATCTGATGGAGGCAGAATCCAACTTTTACAATAGTAAGGGAATCAAAAAAGATTCTTTACTATTATTTGGCAACAACAGCAGTGTCACGAATGTCACAAGTAATAACAGGATTACAGGTGAGGATATCAGGACCTTCGAGGGACAGTTCAAAGTACCTGAAAATTCCGACCTTGTTGCCTTAGAATTTTTCGCCAAGGGTAATGCCAGCGTAGAAGATCCTTTATCAATTAATACTTTAGAAATTTCCCCTTCCAATAGAAAATACAAATTGTTCAATTCGGATTTAGAAAGAAGAATTGAAAATATTCCGCTAGGCTCGCTAAGAAAATTGAACTGGATTAATTACGATAAAGATTTACAAACAATATCACTAGAGACAAATAATACTCTACAGGGTAACTATTCTTTAAAAGTGTCTACCAAACAAGGAGATAGAGCTGGCTTTAATGTACTATCAACAGATTTTATCCCCCTCAAGGAAGGGTCCTATTATGGTGTTAACCTGGACGTTTCTGCAAAAGATGTGAAACAACTTCATTCAAGAATATTATATTATGATTTTAGAGGGGAAATAACTGGGGCAACAGATTATATCTTTGAGGGGAAGGATGGTACTTTCAGAGACACATTTACCTCCAGTATTGTTCCTCCCAAGCAGGCGGCGTATCTAAAGCTTCAAGTCTTGACACTGTCCTCTAATGCAAAAACAAGTAGTTATATTTTAGATAATGTCGGCATAGACGAAGTTACTTATCCTACTAATTATGAAAAAAACTCTTATTTCGAACACGGACCGAATGGACACAATATATCGGATTCTAAGCGGGCAGTTTATTCAAATATTGATGTTAAAAGTAACGCCTCAAATTCCATTATGCGAACGAATCCAATTCCAGTGCATCAAAATTTTACTTATAATTATAAAATAACTGCTGAAACAAAAAATATGACGTCTTATTATGCGACAGCTTCATTTAGGGATTCAGGTGATGTTTCTCAAAACAACACAAAATATGGATATAATGCAAGTGATGGTAGTGTTCTTTCATTGAGTAATGGGTCTGAGATACAGTCCGAATTAGAGATAATAAAACCGGCAAATTATTCGATTGCTCTAAGGGCAATGACATGCGAAACATGTACTTTTCTTAATTTAAGTATTCAAAATACCGAAGATTTGAAAGAAAATAAATATGACAAGAATCTACAAAGTGATTCCATTTCCTTACAAGATAAAAACTCCGGATTAAAATGGTTGAATTCCAACAGTACTTATTATCTTAATAAGGGAAGGTATACTCTTAAAATCTATTCAGATTCAAATGCTGACTTGGATTCAGTAATAATATATCAGAATAATAACAATATCGCCTCTGAGGTTACTAAAAATAGTAATCAAACTTTGAACAATTTATTCAACGTTAATTCTCCGGCAGCAAATTTAACAGAAATAAAGAAAATTAATCCAACCAAATATGTCGTTAATATCGAGAATGCTACAAAACCGTATACCATTTCACTTGCTGAGGCATACGATCCCCTATGGGTTGCCTATGAAGCAAAAAGTAGTGAAAATCATAATAGTAATAATTTCAAGACTAATAGCATTCCCATGTACGGAGTAACAAATGGCTTTTATGTAAACAAGACAGGTGATTACGAATTGGTCATAGAATACGAGCCGCAGAATTGGCTCGTTCAAGGTGCTACGATAAGCATCTCCAGTCTGATACTATTGTCGGTAATAACTATTTTTCTATACAAGAAAAAGTATTTTATAGCGGGCTATAGGAAAATACGGAAAAATAGTCAAACAGAGTGAGAACTGATTGGATCTTTCGGTCTTTGAGTAATAAAAGAAAAAGGACCTTATTAGTTATAAAATATTAAAACTGAAGGAATCTATCCGCCACCGAAATTAGAAAAGTGCGGAGGCAAGATTTATCTAGTTTGATTAATCTTCCATGCCTAATGTATGACAGAAAATATGTGACATTAATTATCGTTGTTATGACAGCAATATCAATAATACTTGTAGTAGTTTCTACGGGTACTTCTGATGTTTATGCACAAAATCAAACAAAATACAAATCAAAATTAGGCGGAGACAACGTAGTTCCGCCGGTTAATACTACTGCATCGGGTAGAGTAGTAATTTTTATTGGTAATGACTGGCTGTGGTGGAAATTGAATGTAACAGGAATAAATGAACCAACGATGGCTCACATACATATGGGCGAAAATGGTGTAAATGGGGCAGTAGTAGCGGATTTGTTAAAATCGGCTAACTTTGAAAACTCGACAGAAAGAATGATAATTACTGGAAATATTTCTGCTGCTGACCTTCAGGGTCCTTTGAGCGGAAAGACAATAGCAGATTTACAATCAGCAATTAATGCCCTTGGTGTAAATATCGATCTCCATACGAAGAATCATCCTGAGGGAGAGCTGAGGGGAACTATTA
>Ga0075429_100002351_pt1 | contig 15907 bp, 12 predicted proteins | sample RhiMetdeltSRZDD3_FD_75295 | JGI IMG/M metagenome (GOLD analysis project Ga0075429, IMG submission 75295) | Populus rhizosphere microbial communities from Tennessee, USA - Rhizosphere MetaG P. deltoides SRZDD3 | ecosystem: Host-associated > Plants > Roots > Rhizosphere > Soil | place: USA... | reverse complement strand
ATCCAGGGCGTGAGCGCCGGCGCTGCGGCCTTCCAGCAGATGATCAACTTAGCGCAGCGGTTGGGGATCGAAGTCCTGCCGCTCGCCGAAAACTTCCGGCGGTTTGATGCCGCGACCCGTGGGACGTCTATTCAGGGTGAGCAGGCTGCCCGCATCTTTGAAAACATGGTCGTGGGCATGCGGGCCATGGGGGCTAGCTCGCAGCAGACCGAGCGCGGCCTCCTCGCCCTCCAGCAGATGGTATCCAAAGGCATCGTCTCGCAGGAAGAACTGCGGCAGCAACTCGCCGAGGCCATTCCGGGGGCTACGCAGATTGCGGCGCGGGCCTTTGGGATGACGACCCAAGAACTCAATAAGATGATCGAGAAGGGGACGGACAGTATTGAGTTTGCCCGGCGCTTCAGTGAGCGATTTCGCATGGAGTTCGGCACGGCCGTGGCGACCGCGGTGGATACGGCTGCGGCGGCGTTTCAGCGCTTGGCCAATGAGATCAAACTGGCCGGAGAAACGATCGCCGCCTCCGGGCTCCTCGATACGCTGCGGAGCATGGCCGAGGCCGCCACGACGCTCCTGGCCACCGTCCGCAAGGCGCAGGAGGAACGCAGCCGGGAAGCGGGTCCCCCGGTCGGCGCCCTCCCGCAAGGGGGCATGGGCTTGCCGCCCGCCATTCGGGAGCGGCAAGCCGAGTTACAGCGCTTGCAAGAGCAGATTACGGGCGCCCAGGCGGCGCAATTGGTCGAGGGCATGCTGCCCGGCTTTGCGGGACCGATTACGGCGGAGGAGCGGCGGGCCATTCGGGACCGGCTCCAAGCCCTCCAGGCCGAACAAGCCAAGGCGATGGCCGAGTTTCAACAGAAACTGCAAGCGGAAGGCTTTGGACCGGGGGGGCAAGTCGGCTTTAAGTTCGAGATTGCGGCGGACGAACGGCCGCTGCAAGCAGCGGAAGACCGCTTGGCGAAAATCCTGGAACAAGGGCGCCAGCAACTGCGCGATATTGACCTGAATGCCCCGTTTCTCTCCGCGCTGGACGTGGCGGACCAGAAGTTCAAAGCCTGGGAAAAGACGCTCAAGGCCGTGCAGGAGGAAATTGGCAAACTCGGGGAAGGGCTGCGCCGCACGATCACGCCGAGTGGGGCGCCCAACTCGCTCGACGCGCTGATTGAGCGGATCGCCGGCGAAAAAGGGCTCGATCCGACCCTCATGCGTGCCTTAGTCGAGCAGGAATCCGGTTTTAATCCGCAGGCCGTCTCCCGTGCGGGGGCGCGGGGGCTCATGCAACTCATGCCCGGGACCGCCGCCGCGTATGGCGCCGGGGGCCGGGAGTTCGATCCCGAAACCAATCTGCGCGCCGGCATGACGTATTTTGCCGAGCTCCTCCAGAAATTTAACGGCAACGTCGAGCGCGCCCTCACCGCCTATAATGCCGGGCCAGCTCGCGGGGGTATTCCGCTCCCGACCGGGGAAAACGCGACCTTTGCGCAGGATGTTCTCCGGCGCATGCCGCAGACCATGCAGGGCATGCTCGACGCCGCCGGGCGCCAGCAACGGGCATTGGAAGCGGGGCAAGAGGCGCAGACGCCCGACCGTGAGCGCATGCAGCAAACCATGGCGACGGGCCGCGAGGCCCTCCGGGCCATTGACGAGGAAGAGCGGCAGCAAGACGTCGACGCGCGCGAACGGCGCCAGCAGGCCATGGCGACGGGGCGCGAATATCTCCGTGCCCTCGACGAGGAAATGCGCAAGCGGGATCAGGCCGTCGAGAGTCTCAAGCGCTTAGAGCAGCAATACTCGCTCACGGCGGATGCCCGCAAGGAAAGCGAGGCCGCGCGCCTCGCAGCCCAGTTTCCCCAGGATGAGGAAATCCAAAAACGGGCCGAAAACGTCCGGCTGCTCATTGAAGAAAAGCAAGCGATGGAGAGCAGTTTTGCGGCGATTAAGGCCCGCACGGATGCGCAGCGTCAGGCGCAAGAGACCGCCGACGCGATGACGCAGAGCATACAGGGCACGCTGGAACGCGTGCGGGCGCCGCGCGAGGAGCGGACCGAGGTCCGCCTCCGGGCGCAAGCGCGACGCCAAGGGGTGGAGTTGACGCCCGACGATGACGCGCGCCTACGCGCCATTACCGCCCAAGAACGCTTTAACGAGATCATGCAAGTCACGGAGCGGATTGGCGACACGGTCGCGCAGACCCTCACGCAGGGCCTGCTCACGATTATTGATGGCACGCAGCGGGTGGGCGATGCGTTTAAGCTCATGACGAAAAGCATCCTCGACTCGATTGCGCAGATTACCCTCAATGAAGGGTTTAAGATGCTCATCCGCCTCGGGCTGACGGCGATTGGGACGGCGCTCGCTCCCGGGACGGCCGGCGCGGCCGCCGGGAATCAAGCGGCCCTCGGCATTGCGCCGGGGACAACGTTTGTCCAGGCACAGGGCGGGGCCATTGTGAACCGCCCGACCGCCATCCTCGCCGGCGAAAACCCCGCGATGAATCCCGAATACGTCCTCAATCGGCCGCAGATGCAAGCGCTCATGAGTGGGGCCATGCGTGCGGCGCCCACGGCCGGTGGGCAAGCAATGGGGGGCGTGACGGTGATCAATGTAGCCAATCGCGAACAAGCGGCCCAAGAGGCCGCGCGGGAGAGAGCCCTCGGGAAAGCCGTCATCATCAACGAAGTGCTGAACGAAATCAGTCAAGGGTCGGGGTCGCGTATCGCGCGGACGTTACAAGCACTGCGATAAGAAAGGTATAGCAAGTGCCGGTCTACCCGATTGATCCCATACCGTCGAGCATCTCCGTTGCCGCGATGCAAGATCCCATGCATACGTACCTGACCGACCAAGGCTATGAGGTGCGTCGGTCGAAGCATAGCCGGCCCTTGCGCCAGTATCAGCTGGAATACCTAGGGCTGACGACCCCGCAGATGCGCGTCCTACGGGACTTCCTGCTCCAGCAGCGTCTGGGCGTGCTGTCGTTTGAATGGCTGCACCGCACCGGGGGGGATCGCGTCAACTATAGCAATACGACGCCCGTAATCTGCACGCTCCAGCACAGCTACGTCACCAATCAGTGGCTCTGGATCAATGGCGCGACGCATGGCGGGCTGAACGGGTTCTGGACGCTGACGCGCTTCGATTCTACGAGCTTTGCGCTCAATGGCTCGGCAGCGCAGGGCGGGACGGGGAGTGCCATCGCCGTGCCGTATCTGCCCAATGCGACGGCCCGCTTTGCGCAAGATGTCATGGAACCTGCGGTGAAGTTGATTGGTCCCGAGGCGGCGGATGTGTTCACGCAAGGGCGCGGGCGATTTAACATGGTGGTACTTATTCAGGAACAGTTCTAAATGCCACGCATTCTCTCAGCGGCGCTTCTGCGGGAAAAGAACCAGCTGCAATCGGATCATGTCATTACGTGGCTCTTTCAAGTCGATATATTAGGCGCCCCAGTACCCTATCGACTGGTGAATTATGACCAGGACATTCAGTTTCATGGGATTTGGTATAACCGCTATAGCGTGGACGTGGACGCGCTCGAAGACGCCACGAGTCAATCCCTGGTGCGGCTGCGGGCGACGGTGGGCAACGTGGATCAGGCGTTCATCTCATTACTGGAGCACTATTGGGGGCCGGATGCTCCCTGGGTCGTGACCATCTGGCCGATTGATACGCAGCAGCCCGACGCGACGCCCTTTGGTACGGGCGAAGTGTTTCAGGTGGTGCAGGTGGCGACGGACTTTCTCACGGCGGTGGTGGATTTGCAGGCGGAGGGCATTACGCTCACGGGCACGATCCCGAAGCGACGGTTCACTCAGTCCGGGGGCTTTCCAAACATACCTAGAAGGCTTAACTAGTAAAGTTCTATTATATATGATTCCATGTCTTCCGATGAATGATGCACTGAATAGCAAATTTCGAGACGCCATAATATTCGCCAAGATCGTGCATCGTGATAAAGCCCTCCGCATAGCAGGCACGAATGTCCAGCACCTGTTGCGCGGTCAGCTTGGCTTTGTGGTGCTGTTCGCCGCGTGGAAACGCTTCAGGCTTCGTATGGATACCCGTCGCCTTGCCGCGTGCCTGGCGTCCTTTGTTCACGGCATCTTGGCGGTTGCTTTGCCACGTACCTGGCCAGAGGTGCAGCGGGTTGCAGCAGCTAGGGGTATCGCAATGGTGAGCAATCAGCAAGCCTGGCAGCAATGGTCGAGCATTCCAAAGTTCATATATCACATGGGTTGCTCTCAGCGTCAGATGTTTGCCGTGAAAGGTCAGCGTAAATTTGCCATACCCATCTTGATCCGTACTTTTCAGCCATGGCCAGCAGCAATACACACAGTCCTCGCCATGGCCGCATTGCTGAATCGCGCTCCACAAGCGTTCCAGAAACGGCAACCTGGGCGGGACGCCGTGTGCATGCCGATGGGCATTGACGAGTCTATTCCAGCAGGTACGGCAATAACTATTCTTGCCGTCGCCGCGTTGCGTATTGGTACCAAAGTCTTCCAAGGATTTGACCAGATGACAGCGGGAACACGGTTTCTCAGTGCGGTGGCGTTTCATAACGTGACCTCCTGGATCACAGGTGCATCGTTGTGGGAAGTGGCTGGCAGGCGATGAACTCTGCCCCGGTTTCGAACCCGGTGCCACTCGACAGAAGAGTATAGCAGGTTATGAACAGTATTGTTATCCCTGAGATTGAGCCCTTAGTCGAGCCCTTACTGGGCTTGTCCTATGCCGAGTGCCACTGTTGGGACCTGCTGCGTCGGCTCTATGGGCAAGGCTGGGGGATTGACTTGGACGCCGATCCCGCTACGGCGGCCGCACAGGTGCAAGAAATCTGGTTTCAGCATGACGAGCGCGACCCGCTCAGCCTTATGCAGCCGTGGGATATCTTGATTCTGAAGACGACGGGCATGGCCTCAAGCCATGTCGGGGTGGTCGTCAATCGTGTGCATCTCATCCATACGAGACAAAGCGTAGGCGTATGTTTAGAACCCTTGAAACGCTGGGCGCCCCGCCTCATGCAAATGGCGCGGTTGCGGCGGCTCCTGTAGCCACGGTCACCTGTCTCCTGGTGCTGTCGCCCCTGCGGGCAGCCGATGGGCGCCTGCGCGTACAGCGCGAGGTCTTTCCAGCGGGCGATACGCTCGACGCCTATCTCCCCGAGGGGGAAGCCCTGCGCCATGTCACCGTGAACGGGGCGACGATTCTCCCCGAGCATTATGCGCGCTACGTCCCACAGGCCGGGGATGAAATCTGGCTCTGGCCGACGTGGGGGATTACGGGCGGCATTCTCGAAATCCTGGTGCCGATTCTGATTGGCCTGGCCGTCTCCGCCGCCTCCCATTTCCTCTTTCGTCCGAAGCCCCTCCTGCTCCCCCAGCAAAATCAGATGAGCGGGGAGTCCGAACGGACCTTCTCCTTTGAGGGCATTCGCACGGCGATTGGCCCGGGCGCCGTGGTCCCGGTCGTCTATGGGCGCCACCGCATTGGCGGGCAACTCCTCCTCGCCACCGTCGACCAGGCTGCCGTCGTCCTGGATGATGGCACCGCGGCCCACACGGCGACGATCAGCAACGTCACGCATGGCGCGCCCTCGGACATTGTCTATGTGACGGCGCCTGGTCACGGCTTTGTGACCGGGCAGGTGGTGTTTATCCAGGGCGTCCAGGGCAAAACGGAAGTCAATACGACCTGGGCCATCCACGTGGGCGATGCCGATACGTTCGTGCTCGATAGCTCGTGGGCCGTCGGCATCACGCATCCCTACCAGGGGGGCGGGACGGCCACGCTCTACAATCAGGGCTCGCGCACCTACCAGGCCATCACGAATCCGCCGACGCTGACGCTCATGATTGCCCTCTGTGAAGGCCCGATTGACGCGGTGCTGACCGACACCATCCAGATTAACGGGCAACCCCTGGCGAACTTTCCCGGCGTGCAGGTCTATACCGGCCTCGGCACGGCCACGCAGCCCGCCTTTGCCGAATTTGGCGGCGCCCGGAACACGTTTGCGGACGGGCGCGACATCGGCGACACCCCCCTGACCTATACCTCCAATGCCGCCCTGCATGCCTTTATTCTCAATCTCGTCTGGCCCGAAGGCCTCTATTTTCTCAACGACAAGGGCGAAAAGCACAACAACAATGCCGTGCTCCAGTATCGCTATGCGCCGGCAGGCACCGGCAGTTGGTCGGAGTGGTCCGTCTTTCAGGTCCAGGCCGACCGCACGGCCACCGTGCGCCTGGGCGTACGCCGTGAGGGGCTCCCGTATCAGTCCTACGATATTCAAATCCAGCACCTGCGGGCGGGGAATACCGATGAACTCCGGGCACGATACAAGAGTGTGCTCGAAAGTGTCACGGAGTATATCCCCGACACCTACGCCTATCCCTATACCGCCTGGCTGGGCTTACGCGCGCTGGCGACGGATGCCTTGCGGGGGGCCTTGCCCAACGTGACCGTGGAGGTACGGGGCCGTCAGGTGCGTGTGGGCTCGCTGGCCGTGCCCGAAACGTGGTCCGATAATCCCGCCTGGTGCGTCCTCGATGCCTTGACCAATGCGCGCTATGGGACGGGCGTCCCGGACGGCGATATTGACCTGACTGCCTTTGCCCTCTACGCGGCGTACTGTGATCAGGCCATTCAGGGCGAGCGGCGCCATACGCTCAATTACGTCCTCGACCGCGAGATGCGGGCCCAGCAATTTTTCCTCGAAACCATGGGCGGCTCGCGCGGCATCCTCCTCAAAACGGCCGGGCTGTGGACGCCGCGTCCGACGCGGGATGAAACGCCGACGTGTCTGCTGTCCTGGACGTCCGTCAGTAATGTGCGCCTCACCTATATCCAGGACGTCGATGGCATCAACGTGGTGGAAGCGCGCTTTGCGAGCGAGGCGCAGGACTTTGAGCAAGACGTTATTACGTGGCCGGCTCTAGCGCAGTGGCCGCCCGAGGTCCATAAGCATAGTTTTGACTTGCGCGGCGTGACCAAGCCGAGCCGGGTCATGCGCGCGCTCCAGTATGAACTGAATCGGCGGCGCTTTGAAAATCTCCTGCTGGAGATGGACTGCTCCCTCGAAGCCCTGCCGTTGCAACTGCATGATCTGTTTCGGTTTGCCCATCCCTTACCGGGCTGGGGCACGTCAGGCCGGATTCAACAGGGCTCCAATGCGGCCGTCCTGGAAGTCGATGAAGACTGCCTCTTTGAGCAGGATCTCACGTATGTGGTGTACGTGCGTCACGAAGACGATACGCTCGAAGCCCGCGAGCTGCTTACGATGACCCTGGGGCCGACGCGTACGCTGTATCTCGCGTCGCAACTCAGTTTCTTTCCCGTCCCGCGCACGTCGACGTTTGTCTTTGGGACGCTCACGACCAATGCCAATACGCGCACCTTTCGCGTCACGGGCCTGCGCCGTAAAAACGATCTGACGGTCAGTGTCGAGGCCCTCATTCACAACCCGAGCATCTATGATGAGGCGGTCGCCTCGCCGCTGGGCGTCATTACGACGCTGTTTAACCCCGAAGGTCCGCCGCCGCCGCTCCTGAGTCTCGTGGCGACGGAAGTCACGCGGATTCAGACGAGCGGCGCGAGCCTGCGCGTCATCAATTTGTCGTGGGACGTGGCCCCCCTCAGTAGTGGGTATGCGCTGTATGGGGGCGCCATGATCTTGCGCCGCGTGCTGCTCGCGACGGGGCAACTCGGCCAGGTCGAGGCCGGGACGATTGGGGCTGGGGCCATTAGTGACCCCAATGACCCCAACTATAACTATACGCCGGTCACGCAGGTGCGCGGGCATGTGCTCGATTGGGATGACTACACCGCCATCAGTGGCTCGACGTATCAGTACCGCGTCGTCCCCATCTCGCACCTGGGCGTGCCGAACAACATTGGCGCGCGGGAGGTGGTGATTCATGTCGCCGGCCCTACGACGCCGGGGTACTTCCCGGGGACGCCGCGCAACCTCCGCCTCCAGGGGCAGGCCGTCGGGGTGACGAGCTGGGAAGGCCGCGACCTGCATGTGGAGTGGGATACCGTGGCGGAGAGTCCGCTGTTTAGCGAGACGTTCTTTGTCGCCTTCTACATCGTCCAGGTCTGGGCGCCGGGACAACTCTATCTGTTGCGGGCCTATAACGCGCCCCTGGCCCCCGCCGGCCAAAGCGTCCAGTGGACGTATACGCACCAGCAAAATGAAGAAGACCAGATTCGCAGCGGCTACGCCGGCGCGCGCCGGGAGTTACAGGTGATGGTCTGGGCGGTCACCAATACGGGGCTGCTCTCGCTGGACCCTGCCGTCATCGTCGTGAGTAATGCGGCCCCCGATATGGGGAACATTCTGCCGGAAACGCTCGCGCTGTTTGAGGCGGCCCGCGTCGACTGGAAACAATGGGTGCGGCCGCGGGATTTCGATCATTTTGTCGTCCTGCTCGATGGGGGCAATCCGCCGACCATTCCCAATCAGACGCTCGGCATCGATTTCCAGGTGCTGCTCATTCCCGATCTGCTCGCGGGCGTGACGTATTATGTCCAGATTATCCCCTATGACTCCTTTGGCCCCGGCATTCCCAGTCAAATCGCCTCGTTTACGCCGGTGGCCCTCACGGCGGACAAGCTCGACAATACGCCCCCGGCCGTCCCGACCGGCTTCCGCCTCACCACCGGGACCGATGCCAGCGCCGACGGGACCGTGATGACCTTTGTGCAGGCGCACTGGGACCCCCAGTTTGAAGAGGACCTGGCGGGCTTTCAACTCTCGTTTCGGGTGGCCTCGCCCAACATCCCGACGGTCGTGCGGCCGGGGCGCTTTGATACGACCTACAAAATGTATGTGCCCGGCAATGTCACCGTGTTTGCCAAGATCGCCTCGATTGATCGCCTGGCGAACCTCAGTGTGTATACCGATCCCGAGATCTCCATTACGACCGGCCGCGATGGGACGCCGCCGAGCCCGGCCGCGAACCTGTATGCCGTCGGCACCGTGCAAAAGATTGCGCTCCTCTGGACGCCGCCCGGCGATCTCGATTACGACTACTGTGAGGTCTGGACGTCCGGGCTCAACGATCGGAGTACGGCGGGCGTCATCGGCCAGGGCAGCTACAGCTTTGAACATACCGGGTTTGTCGCCAATCAACGCGCCTATTACTGGATTCGCCCCGTCGATACCTCCGGCAATGTGGGCCCGTTTCACCCGGCCTCCCCCACGGCGGGGGTGACGGCGGTCGCCGGGCAACTCGATGACACCTTCATTAGCTCGCTCGTGGCCACGAAAATCCTCACCGGGAAACTGACCGCGCTCGTGAGTATTGGGGTGGCCGACCGCGTCTATATTGATGGCACGAATAGTTTGATGGTCATCCGGGATCAGTATCTCGGCAATAACCGCGTGCTGCTCGGCAAGTTGGGGCCGTTGTCCGATCAGTACGGCATTCAGATTTTTAATAATATCGGCGGCCTGATGTTTGATGCCAATGCGGAAGGCGTGACGGCGGCGGGGATTAAAACCGGCGTCATTAATGCCGGCCATCTACGCACCGATACCGCCGTCATTACGGGGGTCGCCCAAATTCAAGACGCGCTGATTCGCGATGCGCACATTCTGGACCTCGCTGCCGATAAGATTATCGCGGGGACGATTAATGCGCAGATCTACCTCGGGGGGCCGCTGGCGGGCGCGATCGCGCCGATTACGCTCGACGGCGTGAATCGCCAGATCATTATCCGCGATGACAATGGCACGATTCGGGTCTGGATCGGCCGGATTGCGGCCGGGCCGACGGATTATAGCATCCTGATCTATAAGGCCGATGGCTCGCTCATGTGGAGTCCGGACACGGGGGCGCAAACGGCGGGCATTGCGCCCGCCGCCGTCATTACCAACACCATCCAGGACAATGCCGTCACCAACAGTGTGTCCTATAACGACATTGTAGGGTTGAGCGTGACGGTGAGTGAAACGGCACTCGCGTCGCTGGTCTTTGCGCTGAACGCGGGCGATCAGGTCTGGATGACGCTCACCGCCACCGTGAGCGTGGCCACGAGTAGCGATGCCTGTTATTTACGGATCCGCGAGGATAGTGTGGCGGGTGGGGAGTTGACCTATGGGCAGATGATTGGCAGTTTTCGCTCGACGATGGTCGTGCAAGCGGTCTATACCGCCCCGAGTAATTTCTCGGCGAAAGCGTTTGTGGCCACGTTCATGAACGGCACGGGGACGAATGCGATTGGCGCGGATCATATCAAAATGGTCGGCTTGCGGAGGCAGCGCTGATGGCCTATCTGCTCAAATACCGCACGGACGATGGCAGCATTGTCGGGATCTGGGAAAGTACGACGCGGGCCTTTGTCGAGGCCCAGCGCGGCCTGGACGAGCCTGGCATCGGGTATCTGGTCCGTGACGAGACGCCGCCCCCGCGCATGCAGGAGCAGTGGCGCGTGCTCGGGGACCAGGTGGTGCAGGACGTCCGCCCGCGCCCCATGCAGCCGCAGGGACTCCCCCTCGCCGGCGCCGGGGTGACGCTCGACACCCTGGTCGCGCAGGTCGCGGCCCTGACGGGACGGGTGGAGGCACTCGAAGCCGCGAAAGGACAGGTCTAACATGGCCCAGCTTGGGGCGGGGATCGGAACGGGCTACCCAGGCGTCATCGACACGCGCCAGACGTTTATCAATGCGGGACCCATAGCCCCTGATAGTGCCAGCCGACTTGATTCTGAAGTGATTAACGATAGCCTCGCGGCTACGGTGGCGGTGCAGACGACCTTGGGCACGAATCCACAAGGCACGTTTGGCTCCGTGGCGGCTCGGCTCCAGCAGTTCCTACCGGGCGGCGGCGAGAGTCCCCTCTTTTTCACCTTCAATGCCACCACCAGCGTCACCATTGCCGGGACCACGCATCGCCTCGGCACGGCCGCGCCCCTCTTCCAGGCGTACAATGCCGAAACGCCGCGCCAGGTCATTCAGCCCAATACGGTGGCGATTAATACGCTCACCTATGATGCGACCTTTACGTTTCTAACGCCGCAAACGGGGATCATCAGTCTAGCGGCCCCGAGCCCCCAATATACGGTGTCGTTTACCAATCAGACGACCGTCAGCATTCTCGGCAGCACCCACGCCCTCGGGACCGCCGATCTGCTGGTGCGCGTCTATACCGTAAGCGGAAGCCAGAATATCCTGACGCAGGTGCCCGTCAGTATTGCGCCGGCAACGGCAGACGTCACCGTGACGTTTGTCACGCCCGCGAGTGGGACGATCATTGTCAGTGCGGCCGGGCCGCGCTTTGTCGCTACCTTTACCAGCGCCACGACGGTGACCGTTCCCGGGGCCACGCATGGGCTCGGGACGGCGGCGCTGCTCTTTGCCGTGTATGACAATGCGAGCCCACGCCAAAGCCTGCTCCCCAACAGCATTACGGTTGATCCCAATAGCTTTGACGTCGTGATGACGTTTGTCACCCCGACGAGTGGACGACTCCTCATTGTCAAAGCCACCGCGATTACCGGCACCGACTTTGAGATCCGGGACGCGGGGGTGACCAATGCGTCCGCCGTACGCGTGTTGAGTGACGAGGGCGCCCTGCTCCTCCAGATGGGCAGCGGGGAGGTGGTCGAAACCCTGAGTAAAACAGGCAGTGTGGTGCAGCGTGTCGATAACAGCGGCAATCTGACGATTACCGGCACGGCGACCAAGCCCGGCGGCGGCAGTTGGCTCAGTCCGTCGGACGAGCGCCTGAAAAAGGACATCGAGCCGTTTGTCGAGGGGCTCGACGTGCTCCTGGCGCTCGATCCGATCTGGTTTCGCTACAACGGCCAGGGCGGGATTCCGATCACGCGGCAGCGCCATATCGGCTTGCGGGCACAAGCGGTCCAGGCCGTCGCGCCCTATATGGTCACGAGTCGCCGGGGGGTCTTGACGCCGAACAGTGCGGAGACCGACCTCCTGGCCCTGGATACGGAGGCCCTGCCGTATCTGCTGCTCAATGCACTGAAAACGGTGTCGCAGCTCCTGGAGACGGCACGCCAGGACAAGGAGGCGCTGACGGCGCGCGTGACGGCGCTGGAAGCCCTCGCAGCCCAAGGAGGGACGGCATGAGAAACGCGATAGGCCTGGCACTGGCGCTCCTGGGCCTCTGGAGTGTGCCGGTGTGGGCCCAAGGCCAGTTTTTTAACTCCAACCTGACGGTCGCGGGCACGATCAATGCCGGGACGGCAACGGGGAGCGGCAATGCGTTTGTGTTGACGCTCAACCCGCCGATCGCGGCCTATGTGACGAATCAGTGCTTTATGTTCGCCGCGAATCATACCGTGACGGGCGCCGCGACGCTCAATATCAATGGGCGGGGCGTCAAAGCGCTGCGGAAGTTTGTCTCGACGGTGTCGACTGACTTAGCGGCCAATGACATTGCCAATGGGCAGATTATTACGGTGTGCTACGATGGTACGAACATGCAGCTGACCGGCGGGGGACCCGGGGGCAGTGGCGGCGGGGGCGGGGGCGGGAGTATTCCCGCCTTTGTGACGGCCACCGCGGCCCTCAGTGCTCATGCCCATGCGGGAGGGCTCTAGGATGCGCGGACGACGACTGATGGCTTGCCTGGCCCTGCTCGGGGCCTGCCTCGTGGGGCAGAGTGAGGCCGCCGTAACCCCCAATAGTCCGGTGTTTATGCAGACGCCCACGGTGGGCAAGGTGCAGTTTCTCCAAGGGACGGACTCGGCGGGCACCTATAAAACGCTCTATACCGCCGTGACCCCGGGCAACGGCGCCCGCTGTAATGCCCTGTGGCTGACTACGGATGACGGGACGGCGACCCATCTCGTGACCGTACAGGTCGTGGCGGGCGGGATACGCTTTGGCGGCGTGGCAGCCCTGACTACCTTCAGCCAGGGCTTTGCCAATGGGGTGCCGGCGCTCAACTTGTTCGCGCCGGCGCTCTGGCCGGGCTTGCCGCTCGATAGTGACGGGAATCCCTATCTGCAACTGGCGCCAGGCGATACGCTGCAGGCGACCTATGCCACCGCCCTTACGTCCGCGACGCGGATTAATTTGATGATAAGCTGCGGTGAGTTCTGACAGGTTGTCTTGCACTATGGGAGTGTTCATGTTACGACGCGGCGTGCTCTGTCTGCTCCTCCTACTCACCAGCGGTTTGTACGTCCTGAGTGAGGCCCAACAACTCGGCGGGCGCATGCACCAGAGCAACATGCGCCTCAACAAATTGCGTGCCGGCACGCTCGGCAACTGCGGCACCAATAATTTTGTGAGCGGCTTTCGCCCCGATGGGACCGCGATTTGTGCCACGCTCTCCCTCGCCACGCTGACCGATGGCAGTGACGTCGTCAAGCTCACGGCCGTCCAACGCGTACGGAATAAGCAAAACGTTGCCCGCGTCGTGGCGCAGACCATTGTGTCCGGCCCGCCCAACAATATCACGCCAGACGTGGACACGACGGATATTGCCACCCTCGATGCGATCCCGGCTGACCTCACGATCAATGCCCCCGTCGGGACGGGCGGCAATCCTGAACCGGAGCAGGAGCTGGAATTTCGCTTCCTGTGTGCGACGTCGCGGGCACTGACGTGGCATGTCATTTATACGAACGAAAACGGGATTCCGCTCCCGACCGCCTGTCTCGGCAACGGATTCTATAACCGCATCAAGTATCGGTTTAACGCTGTATCGGCCAAATGGGGGCTCATTGCGACGACCGTGGGGGTCGGGCGCGGCCTGACGACGCTGGCAAGCAATGCTACCTACACGTGCAATCCCGCCCTGGCGGAGAGCTGTGAGATGCAAAACACGCTGACGGCCGGCACGGGCGTCACCCTGGCGATTACGGCCGGGACGTACGCCAACGGCACGAAGGTACTGCTGCGTATTCGGTGTACCGGGACGCAGGCCCTCACGCTGCCCACGGGCACGTTTCTCGGCTCGACCACCGTACCGCTCACGGGCCTGAGCTGTTCGTCCAATAGCTACTGGACGCAACTCGGGTTCATTTACTCCGGGGTCGATACCCGATGGCAATTGTATGCCTTTGCGAACTAAGGGAGCGACCATGCAACGACACGGCATGCTGAGTCTGGGGCTGCTGCTGCTCTGGGCGGGCCAGGCCTGCGCTGGCGCCGCGACGACGCTGACCGAGGCGCAGTATCAGACGCTCAAAACCTATATCACGGCCACGGCGGTCAATGAGTTTGCCGCCGATGTGGCCGCGGGGAATGACCAAAACATTGCGACGGCGATGAATCAACCCTTTACGCCGACCTTCCAGGTGTTTCGCACGTCCGTCGCGCGGCGCACGGTGCTCTTTGAAAAGTCGCCAGCCGGTACGAGCTTTCTCTTTGAAGGTAATGGCTACTTGACCTTAACCGTCCAGGAACTCATGACCTTCCATGACTTTTTTGATGGTCCTGGGGCGTTCATGGATCCTTCTCTGCCTAACGTCCAGACCGGGCTGGATGCGATTTTTAAGCTGCCTGGCAATGCCACTAACAATCGCAACCACATTAAGCAGCACTCGACGCGTGCCGTTACCCGCGCCGAGAAACTCTATGTCACCGGGACCAATGTAGGCACGGCCGCGGATCCGGGCACCCTCCAATGGGAGGGGCTACTCACCCATAACGACATTGCGCACGCGCTCCGGGGCATTCCGCTGAATTAGGAGATTCGATGTTGCCTTTGTGGTGGCGTAGACAAGGTTCGCTCAACCGACCATCCTCTATAGAGGCGTGTTGCAAGTACGAGACGCGATATCCCTGTAATCTCGGCCCATTCCGTTGTACAAAGCGTACGGCCATTGTACGTCAACAGTCGGTTTCTGCGCGTGTTGCGGGCCTGTTGCTTCGGTGTGGCCCATCGTGTGTTATGGGGGGCATATGGGCCATTCGTATCTGGAAAGCGGTCCAGGCTATGTTGGGGCGTTGGTCGCTTGCCCATGTCAGCAAAAAACTGCATAAACGATGTGCGCCACTGTTCACATACCGTAATGCCACGACCGCCGTACTCAGGAAAGTCTTGAAATTGCGGACTCAAGCAGCGTCGACGCATGGTTTTCCAGTGCCGATATTCGGGGCTGTTCGTCATACCATGTCGTCGGTTTTTAGCGCCAGTGATTTCCTTGCGCTTGCAGCCACAACTGGCGGTGCGACCGTTACGCAGCAGTGTGCTCAGAATGAGCTTGCGCGTTCCACAGGCGCACAGACACCACCATTGCGTTTGTTTGTTGCGGGCGTTTGGTCCGCGTTCAATGACGTGCAAGCGTCCAAACGGTTGTCCAGTGAGATCAATCAGCGGCATGGTGCCTCCTTACAGGCAAAGGGGAGTTGGTCAGGCTCTCGACGGGTAAGGCCATCAAGACTTAGGCTAGCAAGGCAACCTGACCGCTCTATTGTACCAGAAAGGATGGCCGCATGAAAGAACATAAGGGCCGCATCGCGGCATGGATACTCGTGGTACTGCTCCTCTGGGCCTCGCCGCTCTGGGCAGCAGCGACCTTTGTGTGGCTTCGGGGCGCCATCGACACCTGGATTAGCAATAATACGAACGTGACGAGTGGCAGTCGTATTCTCTCGGCGGCCATTACGCTGACGAGTGCGAACTACACCCGCGCGGACTGTGAGCTCAACGTCCCGAGTTGGAGCACGACCGTCACCGCGAACACGGCGGTGGTCGTCTGGCTGATTCGCCAAGCCGACGGCACCAACTACGAAGATGGCGATGCGTCGAACGATCCGGGCCGTATCCCGGATATGGTGTTTCCGCTGCGCAACGTGAGCAGCGCACAGCGCGTCATGATTCCGAACATTGAGTTGCCACGGGGGCTCTTTAAGGCCCTCCTCAAAAACGAGGGCACCGGCGCCACCATGCAGGGTGCGACCACGGTCTGGACGCTCAAATGTACGCCCTAT
>Ga0075429_100002347_pt1 | contig 15918 bp, 17 predicted proteins | sample RhiMetdeltSRZDD3_FD_75295 | JGI IMG/M metagenome (GOLD analysis project Ga0075429, IMG submission 75295) | Populus rhizosphere microbial communities from Tennessee, USA - Rhizosphere MetaG P. deltoides SRZDD3 | ecosystem: Host-associated > Plants > Roots > Rhizosphere > Soil | place: USA... | reverse complement strand
GGTCGCTACTGTGCTATACTCATACTAGGAACTTATGCGCGGACAGGTAAAGGATGAATGAGATAACATTGCTCATCGCAGACGATCACCCGCTCTTCCGCCAGGGTGTTGTGGATACACTTTCGCTGGAGGAAGATTTTCGAATCGTTGGCCAGGCTGCCAACGGGACCGAAGCCATCGAACGCATCCGCGCCCTCAAACCGAGGGTTGCGATCCTCGACGTGAACATGCCAGGGCTGAACGGTCAGCAGGTAACCCATCAGGTGACTTCTGAGCATTTGACGACCCGCGTTGTTTTGCTGACAGGTTATGATGATATCGAGCAGGCGATCCACGCAGTCTTGGCGGGCGCGTATGGGTATTGCGCAAAAGACATCCAGCCGGAAGTTTTGGCGCGCACAGTGCGTGCCGTTGCTGATGGCAAGTATGCCGTGGCCGGACACATCTTCACCCGGCGAGAATTAGATCACTGGATTGACGAGCAAATGGATGGTGCACGTCGGTCGTATAGCGAGCCGGGCTCTCCCTTTCATCCGCTCTCCGATCGCGAAATGGAAGTCCTTGCCTGTGTCGTACGTGGGATGAGTAACAAGGAAATTGCCGGGTTACTGGGGATCAGCCACCAAACGGTCAAGAATCATGTCACCTCTATTTTGAGGAAGTTTGGTGTGGAAGATCGCACCCAGGCTGTCGTCTATGCTCTTAAGCGAGGTTGGGTAAAGCTCCAAAACGACCAGGTAAAAAATTAGGAGTAATCGTTTATGGCACTGGATCTCGTCACCTCTGATGGGGGAGAGCTGAATCTGCAATCCGAACTGGAAGAAACGGAAAAAGCCTTGCGTGAAGTGACCCTGATGATCGAACAGAGTCAGGGCGAGGTGCTAAAGCTTTCCCAACGCAATGCGGCGATTACTTCCCATCTTCAACAACTCCAAAACCAGTTTGACCAAATGCCCCCGCAGGAAATTCGCAACGTTTACGACTCTGCTCTGGATGCCCAGCAGCGCTTATTCGTCATGCGCGGTCAATTGGAGAAGCTGCAAAACGAAAAATCTCACTTAGAGCGGTTTAAGTCGACCCTGGAGCGGGCGCGCGTTGCTTCGGGCGCAGGATTGGCTGTCGCATCGGCCGCGGGCTCAAGAGGTCCATTAGCCAGCGTGGAGATGCTCGTCAATGCCCAGGAGACAGAACGGCAGCGGCTCTCGCGCCAGATGCACGATGGTCCCGCACAAGCCCTGTCTAATTTCATCCTGCAGACCGAAATCGCGATGCGTCTGATGGACGTTGACGCCGGTCAGGCGCGCGATGAACTCAACAGCTTGAAGGCCTCGGCGATGGGAACCTTCCAGAAGGTGAGGAATTTCATCTTTGAGCTCCGTCCGATGATGCTGGATGATCTGGGGCTGGCGCCCACAGTCCGCCGGTATGCCGACGCGTTCAAGGAACAGGCGGGATTGGATATCAATGTCACTATTACGGGCCATGAACGCCGTTTGGAGCCCTACCTGGAAGTCATGCTCTTTCGTGCCATTCAGGAATTGCTCGGGAATGCCGCCCGTCACAGCCAGGCGAGTCTGGTAAAGGTAATTGTGGATCTCGGCGAAGACCGTATCCGTGTCAGTGTGGACGACAACGGCAAGGGATTTGACGCTGATTCTCTTCAGCAAAGCAACAGCCTGGGGCTGAAGTTGATCCGTGAACGGACAGAAATGCTGGGTGGAAGCTTTGAAATCGACAGCGCTGTGGGAAAAGGGACCAGAATTCTATTTGCCGTCCCTGCCCGTTCCTAGCGATCTCAATAATTTCGATTTCATATGAATTACAGGATTGTAAGCCCCAAGAGTACTAAACCTCTTGCAGTTTTCGGTTTAATCAGTAAAATAAGGGTAAGTCTGAGAGTGGTTCTCAGAAAAACATTTATTCCAGAAAGGATTAATCCCATGTTATTTGCTCCGAAAGAAAAAGGTCAAGGTTTGGTTGAATATGCGATCATTCTCGCCCTCGTCGCCATCGTCGTGATCGCGGTCATGCGTCTGCTCGGACCCAAGATCGGCAATACTTTCAGCACCATCAACAGCTCCCTGCCGTAATCCGGGCTCTTCGCAGCTACTTTATGGACTCTGTCTTTGTACAGAGTCCTACTTTTTTACCACGTTAATATTATGTTTTTGGGGTTATACTATATGATAATTGCAAGAAAGACCTGCCAAAGTAAGCGGCAGAGCAGATAAGAGAGGAGAACTACTCTATGCGTCGCGGACGGATTTTCATATTCCTCATATTGATCGTCGTTGTTGGTCTCGCACTAATCTATTTCGCTTATACTCAGGTGTTGGGAGGCGGAGTAGCCCTCGAGCCGACACCCACGGCCCTTACTCAGGTTTATTTTGCAGCGCAGAACATTCCTCAGGGCACAACTATCACGCAAGATATGCTCGATACCTTTTCCATTCCCCCGGAAAATGTGGCGGAGGTCATGTTTACGGTCGGTGAGGAAGGTGCGTTGGTAGGTCAGGCTGCTCGCTTTTCTTTGGAACAGGGTGTGATCATTACGACCTCCATGGTCGGTGATGCGCCAGCCGAGATTGCGGGACCGGCCTGGGCCGTAAATATTCCGCCAGGCATGGTCGCTGCAGCCATTCCGACGAATCGACTATCCCTCATGGGTTATGGTGTGGATGACGGCGCCCACGTCAATGTAAATGCCTGCATGCTCTTTGTCGATGTGGACCCGGCATTTCAGACTGTGCTCCCGAATTTCACGTCGGTTCTCACGGGAACTGGATTTCTTGAAAATCAACTCCCGGTTTTATCGATAGGCGCTGCCAGTGCTGAGCTTCCCTCCAGGCAGGGACGAACGGAACTTGATCCCACTCTACAACAGCCGTTCTATGCCATCCCCTCTGAGGCGCAAAGGCCCCGGCTGGTTTGTCAGATGATCCTGCAGAATGTGGTGGTTCTGAAGCTCGGTAATTTTGAGATTCAAGTTCCCGTAACTGATCCTAACGCCACCCCCTCGCCGGTTCAGGCGCAACAGCAGGGCAACCCTGACATTGTCACGTTGATGGTAAATCCGCAGGATTCCATCTCATTGAACTATTTTGTCTACAGCGGCGCCACCTTGAGCCTTTCGTTGCGTAATCCAAATGACACCTCCCGGTTTGCGGCAGAATCCGCTACTCTGACAAGCTTATTGACGCAATACAATATTTCTCTGCCCTCCAAATTACCATATGCAACGCAACCGCGGATTGATGTCCTGACTCCTCCCGTGCTTCCAAATGATTCTGTGACCGTCCAACCGCAGCAGTAAAGACAGATTTGACTTTTGAGGTAACAATTCGGAATGTCTGGTGAAAAAATTCGTGTCATGATCGTTGACGATGTTTCCGAAACGAGAGAAAACGTTCGGAAGCTCTTACAGTTTGAATCCGATGTCGATGTCGTGGGCGTGGCCCGCACCGGAAAGGAAGCCATCCAGCTTTCGCTGGACCTCAACCCGGATGTGGTCCTGATGGATATCAACATGCCAGACATGGATGGGATTTCGGCAACCGAGGCGATCCGCGCCAAGCAGCCCGCGGTTCAGGTCATTATCCTTTCGGTGCAGGGGGATCAGAACTATATGCGGCGGGCAATGCTGGCCGGTGCCCGGGATTTTTTGACCAAGCCGCCTATGGGCGACGAATTGATCTCGGCGATTCGTAGGGCGGGTGCCATGGCACAGACGGAACGCTCAAAAAGCGTTCAGATTCCCATTGCCCCGATATCGGGTAACGTGCCTGCCATGATGGGCTACGGCACACCCAAAGGCAAAATTGTTACGATGTATAGCCCAAAAGGTGGGACGGGCTGCACTACCCTGGCTGTCAACCTGGCTATCACCCTCAATAACGAAGATACGCGTGTTGCCCTTGTGGATGGCAATCTTCAATTTGGCGACGTGGCGGTGTTTCTCAATGAGCAAGGCAAGAACACCATCATTGATCTCGCACCGCGCGCCGAGGAACTTGATCCCGAGATTGTCGAAGATGTGATGCTCAAACATGCAGCCTCCGGCTTGCATGTGCTTGCGGCGCCCAGCCGGCCTGAATATGCGGAAAGAGTTTCCAGCAGCCAGTTTGGGAGGGTGCTTGAGTATTTGCGGCAGATGTATGCTTATGTGATCGTCGATACAGCAACGCTTCTCACCGACGCAACGTTAGCAGCCATCGATGTGAGCGATCTGATCGTACTGGTGACGACGCAAGATATCCCTTCCATTAAGAATTGCCGTCTTTTTCTGGACCTTTCGCAGACTCTTGGCATTGAGCGGGACCGGATCTTGTTTGTCATGAACCGCTATGACAAGCGAATCAATATTACGCCAGACCGGGTCGCCGACAACCTCAAGCAGGAAGTCGTTTCGATCATTCCGCTGGATGAGGCGACCGCAACCAAGGCTGTCAATCGCGGGATACCATTTGTTCTGGAGAGCAAGAATCAGCCAGCCGCGCGTGGTGTATTTTCCCTGGCAGAAAATGTTCGGGCTCGTGTGGCAGCCCAGGAGTCGGCCGATGAGCCAAATCGGGTCGCTCGACGGTAGGTTTTTATCGTAATCGTTGTTTCATAGTGAACTAAAGGAAACACAAGATGTCACTCTTAAAACGAATCGAACAGGGCCAAGGCGGTAATTCTTCCGGCGGAGGGTCTGACAACCAGGCTGGTGGGGACAATTCCCGTCTGTCCTCTTTGCAGGCCCGGCGTGTGAATGCTCCCACCACGTCCCCTCAGGCAGGTTCCTATTTTGATCTCAAGACGCGCGTCCAGAACAAGCTTCTATCAGAGCTGGACCCCTCGATGGATATTACCCGGACAGAGGATGTGCGCCGCACTATCCAGGATCTGTTCGAACAAATCCTGGCCGAAGAAAATATCGTTCTTTCGCGCCCGGAGAAGGCACGCTTATTCGAGCAGATTGCAGCAGAAATCCTGGGGCTCGGCCCTCTGCAGCCCCTTCTCGAGGACGATACGATCACGGAAGTCATGGTGAATGGCGCCAAGAACATTTATATTGAGCGCAAAGGAAAGGTCCATCGCGTACCCGTGACCTTTGAAAACAATGATCACGTCATGCGTATCATCGATCGGATTGTGGCGCCTCTGGGCCGTCGTATTGACGAGTCTAGCCCGTACGTAGATGCGCGTCTGCCCGATGGTTCCCGCGTGAATGCCGTTATCCCGCCGATTTCTCTCGTTGGCCCCGTCCTCACGATCCGTAAGTTTTCACGAAACCCTATTACTGTTGAGCAATTGATCCAGTTTGGCTCCGTCACGCAAGAAGCGATCATGTTCCTGAAAGCTTGCGTGGAAGCCCGGTTGAATATTGTGATTTCCGGTGGTACAGGTTCGGGAAAGACAACCCTCCTGAACGTCTTATCGGGTTTCATCCCCGGGGATGAACGTATTGTGACGATTGAAAATGCTGCAGAATTGCAGCTGCGCCAGGAGCATGTAGTGACACTCGAGTCTCGCCCGCCCAACATCGAAGGCCGCGGCGAGATCACGATCCGCGATCTGGTGGTCAACGCCCTTCGTATGCGGCCGGAACGGATTATCGTCGGGGAGATCCGTGACGAAGCCGCGCTGGACATGCTGCAGGCGATGAACACCGGCCACGATGGTTCCATGACCACATTGCACTCCAATGGACCTCGCGATACTCTCGCACGTCTTGAGACAATGACCCTCATGGCTGGCATGGATCTGCCATCCCGGGCCATCCGGGAGCAGGTTTCCTCCGCCATTGATCTCATTTGTCATCAGGAGCGTATGCGCGATGGCACGCGTAAGGTTACCAATCTTACTGAGCTCAGCGGCATGGAAGGCGAAGTCATCACGATGACAGATATCTTCGTCTACGAGCAGACCGGAATCGAAAATGGGCAGATTACCGGCCGTCTGCGCCCGACCGGACTGCGTCCCAAGTTTATGGATAAGCTCGAAGCAGCCGGAATTAATCTGCCGCCATCCATCTTCGGTATCGGTGAACGTCGGCGATATTAGGCAGAGATTTGGTAGGCTAGACTATGAGTCCCGTAATTTTGCTAATTGGTGGCGTCTTTGTGTTGTTCCTCCTGATCATTGGTGCGGTTGTCGCGATCACGAGCGAGCGCTCCCTGGTCGAGCAGCGCCTTGGGCGTTTCCTGGAGGATGATCGGCCCCAGCCCGAACAGGAAGCTGGAGGTTCGATCATCACAGAATGGCTCAATCGCAGGGTGGCAAAATCGTCCATGGGCGATCGGGTGGCGCGTGAACTGGCGCGCGCAGACCTCAAATTCAAGGTTGCCGAGTACTACGCCCTGGTGTTCATGGCCACGGCTTTGACGGCTCTGCTTGCCTTTATCATTCAGCCGATTTGGATCTCGGCGGTCATCGGCGCAGTGATCGGATTTTTTATCCCGCGTTTTTACGTGAAGCGGCAGCAACGAGTCAGGCTGAATAAATTCAATGACCAGTTGAGCGATATGTTGAATCTGATGGTCAACGGCTTGCGCGCAGGTTACTCCGTAATGCAGGCTCTGGAAGCCGTGAGCCGTGAGTTGCCGGCCCCGATTTCCGATGAATTCCATCGCGTGGTGCAGGAGATGCAGATCGGCATCCCCATGGAAAAGGCGCTCGAGAATCTCCTGCGCAGAATCCCCAGCGACGACCTGGATTTTGTGATTACAGCGATCAACGTCCAGCGCGAGGTGGGTGGTAACCTGTCCGAGATTCTTGATAATATCTCGTTTACCATCCGTGAACGGGTCCGAATCAAAGGCGAGATCCGCGTGATGACCGCGCAGGTTCGGACCTCTGGAACCGTCCTCTCACTGATCCCCGTGTTCCTGACAATGGCTTTGTGGTTCATCAGCCCGGAATATATCGGCACCTTTTTTACCGAGAGCTCGGTCGTTCCCCAACCTTTGTGCGGTATTATCGCTGTCGTCGCGATCGTCGGTATGATCGTTGCCGGTTATTTTGTCATGATGAAGATCGCCGATATCGAGGTGTAATATGCCCTGGATCATTCTTATCGCTGTCGTTCTGGTTATTATCATTGCGGTTGTTGCCGTCAGCTGGCAGAGAGGCAGACCGGGTGAAGAAGATGATCCGTTGCAAGCACGTCTGGCTGAGTTTATTCAGCGAGGCGACGTTACATCTCTAGAGGAAATCGAGCTATCCCAGCCATTTAGTGAGCGTGTCATTATTCCTGTGGTCCGCCGGATCGGTGAATTCTCTGCCCGGTTTACACCACAGAAAGCCATACAGGATACGGCAAGAAGACTGGAACTGGCAGGGAATCCATGGCCGATCGATGCTGCAACGTTTCTCGCCATACGCTTCATCCTGGCTGTGGTGCTGGCTGGCTTTTTGATTGCCGTGGTGATTATCTCGCCTCCCTCCAGCGCGACCGACAATTTTCTGTACATTGGCGGTGCTGCATTTGCCGGTTTCTTCCTTCCTCACCTGATGCTCACAAGTAGAATTTCGCGACGGCAGAAGGAGATCCGCAAAGCCATGCCGGATGCACTCGATCTGCTTACGATCTGTGTGGAAGCTGGGTTGGGCTTCGATGCCGCGATGTCAAAGGTAAGTGAGAAATGGGAGAATGAGCTTTCCCTGGCGTTTGCACGCGTGATCCGTGAAGTGCAGTTGGGCAAGGTCCGGCGTGAAGCGCTGAAGGACATGTCAGACCGCCTCGGGATTGCTGAGATGACGAGTTTTGTAGCAGCGATCATTCAGAGCGAGCAACTCGGAGTGAGCATGGCAAAAGTTCTGCGCATCCAGTCGGATCAAATGCGTGTGAAGCGCCGCCAGCGTGCGGAAGAAGAGGCCCACAAGGCGCCGGTCAAAATGATCATCCCGATGGCGCTGTTGATTTTCCCCTCGATCATGATCATCATCCTGACGCCCGCTGCCATGCAGATTATGGAATCGCTATAAAAATTCGCTAAGCGGCATCTACCTCCTGTGAATAGGATACCCTGGTCGTATCGCCTTTATCGATTGACCTGGAATGGGCTGGACTTGCTCTTCCCGCCTACGTGTGGGGGCTGTGGAAAGGTGGGATGGCGCTGGTGCCCGGATTGTCAAGCACGCGTCCCGCGCATCGATAAGCCGTTCTGCGAAACATGCGGGATACCCACGCGAGGGACCGTTGTCTGCGAAAAGTGTAAATTGAATCCGCCCGCCTATCGAAAGATGCGATCGTGGGCGGTTTTTGATTCACCCATCCAAAATGGGCTGCACACCCTGAAATATCGCCGCAACCTCGGCATTGGGGAAGCGATTGCCGCCCAAATGGCGGATTTTGTCCGCTCGCTTCACTGGCCGGTTGACATGCTGATCCCGGTGCCTCTCGGAAAAAAGCGTCTAAAGGAGAGGGGTTATAATCAAGTCGGGTTAGTGGCACGACCGCTGGCATATCATCTGGGCCTGCGGTATGAGCCTGAAGCGCTCGTCAAGGCGCGCGATACACGTTCGCAGGTGGGTTTGAGTCTTTCTCAGCGCAGTGAAAATGTCCAGGATGCCTATCAGGCGAACTCACAGGTTGTGAAGAAAAAATCTGTTCTAATCATAGATGATGTTGCGACCACCGGTTCCACAATTTCCGCCTGCGCAACCGCTCTGCTGTCCGCAGGGGCGCAAGAGGTCTACGTACTGACAATCGCACGTGCGCTTCCACATCATGGTTTGGATCGTGTTTGAACAGTGGCGCGCTCGCGCCACTGAACTATCGATACAGGAGGTCACATGACTGAGAAAATTGAGACCGTCGCACGGAATATGAGGCTGACTGATAACGTACGTGAATATGTCGAAAAGAAAGCCGGCAAACTAGAGCGCCACCTCCAGGAAATTGATGAAATTCGCGTCGAGTTGTCCCATCTCAAATCGGCGCGCAGTGCCCAGGACCGGCAGGTGGCACAGATCACTTTACATGGCAAGGGATTTATTCTTCGCACGGAGGAACGCGCCGATGACATCCATGCTGCCTTCGATGCTGCCCTCGACAAAATGCAGCGTCAGGTGGAACGATATAAAGGCAAACACTACCGCGGCCGCGGTGATGGTCGCTCTGCCGGGGAGGTATTGGCGGAGGAAGAGGAAATGCCGGTGGATGAAACGGGCGAGCTGCTGCCTTTGATTGGCAGGCGCAAAAAGTTCATTGTCTTGCCCATGACCGAAGATGAGGCCGTCGAGCAGATGCGCCTGCTCGGACATGACAATTTCTTTATCTTTTTCAACGCGGAGCAGAATTCCATCCAGGTGTTGTACAGGCGCCGCAACGGGACGTACGGTTTGATCGAGCCCGTAGTTGGTTAATGTCGCTAGGTAAGCAGCCGACCAGTGGCGCCGGGTCGCGGTATGCCCCACACAAGAATGGGCATCCCTACCAACGGGCGCCACTGGTTTTATCAAGGAGAGAAAATGGAGTTTGATGATGATTTTGATGTTCGGGAATTGGATGGGGTAAACATGGACTTCGATGCGATCCGAAACGCGGTCCTGGAAGTCATTAAAGCTGTCGGCGAAGACCCCGACCGGGAAGGCTTGATCAATACGCCGGATCGAGTCTCGCGCATGTATGCGGAACTGCTGAGTGGATATACCGCCCATCCCGAAAAAATCATCAATGGCGCCCTGTTCAACGTCGATTACGATGAGATGGTACTGGTGCGCGACATCGAGTTTTACAGCCTGTGCGAGCATCACATGCTGCCGTTCCTGGGGCGCGCCCACGTGGCGTATCTTCCCAAGGGACGGGTGATCGGTCTTTCCAAGATTCCGCGCATTGTGGACATGTACGCGCGCCGGCTGCAAGTGCAGGAGAGGATGACGCGCCAGATCGCGGATCTCATCCAGCAGACATTGGAGCCGCAAGGGGTGGCAGTCGTGGTGGAAGCCGTGCACATGTGCTCGATGATGCGCGGGGTGAAAAAGCACGATGCGCGCATGACGACCTCCGCCATGCACGGAGCATTCCGAGCCAATCTGGCGACCCGACAGGAATTTCTGGAAAATATTGCTAGACCTCGGGTTGAAGGATTCATTTAAGGTATTTCGGAGAGTGGAAAATTGTTCTAAAGCCTATTCTGAAAAGGATTTTTGCCATGCGGGTTGGGTGACGGCTGGCTAATGTATTTTGCGGATGGGACGTCTATACTTTTTCCGTCTAAGCAATATAAAGGTACTTAAGCGGGCGGTTTCCGCATAAACCTTGGTTGGGCGCTAGGTAGTAGCATAGTTATTAAACAGCGCTCTGCTGTTGAATCATGGGTTGGGTGCTGTCTACTTGGAGTATGGTGAACCAAAACCAGCAAGAATTTTTGTCTATCCTTAGAGATGTAGCTGGAGGATTTACTAATATGAAAATTGGATTCGCAAATCTCTTTCTTGTTACTGCCACACTGACATTAGCTGCCTGTACGGCTTCCCGTGCTCAAGAGCCTATCCCGACGCCCACTTCAGTTCCAGCGATCCTGCCGACGCCATCATCAATTGTGCCTTTTGATGAACGGTTGCTGGCAACAATCAACATCGCGGATCATCCCCTTTCCACTGCCAACCCGATCGGCAATCACCCAGACGAAATTGTCTTCGCAGGTGATTTTATCTGGGTCAAGACTGAAAATGGTCACGTGATCCAAATTGACCCGACCACAAATGAGATGGTATCCGCCATCAAAGTGGATACAACTACTGATCTTGATCACTCTTGTCAAGGGCTTGGCACCGATGGAGAGAATGTCTGGGTATGCTCTGCCAGCGGTGATGAAGATAGCAGAACTATTGATGTTGTCCGAATTGATCTGCAAACACAAAGTGTTGTCGAAACGATCAAGGTTGAAAAGAATTTTGAACAGTTTGACATGCCCTTTCTTTCAAATCAGATTTGGGTGCTTTCGGGCAATGGAGATAAACTTATTGGGATTGATGTAACAACCAATCAGCCCAGTCCTGCTATTGATCTGGGCACCCGTTGTTTTCAATTGGCGGGAACAGGCAAGGCACTGTTTGCCACATGCGCGATAGACAATCTTGTTCTTCAAATTGATCCCGAAAGCAGAGAAGTCATTGCGCGAGTGACAGTTAAAAACCCTCGTAACATCGCTGCTACGGAGAATGCAATATGGGTTGTTCAAGCTAACGCAATTATTCGTCTGGATCCCCAATCCCTGAATCCTGTCATCACCTTTACAAATTTGCCTGGCTTAGGATCTACCGGTGATATTTTTGCCACCGAAGAAGCAGTTTGGGTGCGGCAGGAAAGTGACTTTTTGTATCGAATTGACCCAGCAAACAATGAACTCACTGAACAGATCAAACCAGATCAAAGTTTTACTGGTGGGAGTGTGCTGGCTACATCCGACTCAATCTGGACGACAGCCATTGATGATAATCTCCTCATTCGACTCAGTCTCAAATGATGAAAACGCACCCAACACAGCGTGCAGCGTGCACCCGACCCTCGGGAAAGCACCGAGACCATGGTGGTGGGACTCTGCGCGTTTTCAGGCATTTTGCGCGGCTCGAAGTTGATTCCGATAAAATGGCGTTATCTCGTCCCGGGAGAGCGCCGGGATGGTGCCCAATCCCGCCCACCAGCGGGTAACGCCCGCTGTCAACTGTAATAACATCTGTTACACCCTTTTCGGGCTGGAATCATCAAAAAAACGGCTAAAATTGGCAATTTGTGATGATTTGAAGGTGTAACACATGGTGTTACAGTCCACACAAGCCGTTAGCCAATCGTTGCTAATAACTCCAGTGGTGTTGATTGATAATATTTCGCGGGGAGCCAAACCGCTTCAAATCTAAGAAGCTGGATCGCTCCTTAATCGTCTCAACACTTCCGGACGCGTTTCCATCCAGACTTGCTGGCGGAGACGCGTTGCTGTTTTAATAATGCTTTCCCCACTTAAGGGGTTTTCATATTCCGGATAGATTTCTGCGAGGGGAACAACCACAAATGCCTGTCCCCAATGTTTATCGTCGCAGGATTTACCGTCGAAGAGCACGATATCAATGTCAATGGTGCGCGGGGCGAATTTATCCCCGCTCCTTTGCCGACCGAGTCTGGTTTCTATCGGGAGGAGGATCTGTTCTTTTAGTTCCGGCTGCGCGAATGGAGTAACCAGTAAAACGCAGGCGTTCAGATAATTCGGCCCTTGTGCACCGACCGACTCAGATTCCCAGGCACTTGAGATTTTTTCCAGCCTTCCATGATTTCGCAGCACATCGATCGCCTGGACCAAATTCGCTTCCGGCTGGATATTCGAGCCAAGACTCAAATAGGCCAGATGTGGATCACTCATCCCGGCTTCGTTCGATCTCGACCCCGACCGATTTGGCAAACCGGACCGCGCCCGGCTTCTCAACACATAGGATGACCTTCTGGACGCCTTTATCCTCGAAGCAGATTTTCGCCAGATCGTTGGCCAGTGCTTCGACGGTGAGTCGTTCTGCGCTTTCGGCGTGTGCCTGGAGACGCTTGCTCATGGTGCTGTAGTTGACGCAATCTGTGATGCTGTCAGTTTCCGCGGCGCGGTGGGTATCGGTGAACAGGGTGACATTGATCAAGATATCCTGGGCGCGGTTACGCTCCCAGTCGTTGACGCCGATAATCCCTCGCACCAGAAGGTCTTTGATAATCACTTTGTCCATGATTTAATTTCCTTTGTTTTGCGTATAGCAAATAATGGCGTTATCGTGCTCTGTTGAATAGGAGAGATTTATACCAGGTGCCTTCCGCCATCTACATGGATAATCTCACCGATGATATAGGCCGGAGCAGTAAGAGCGAAGATCAGAGCCTGCTCGACCTCCTGCTTCTCAGCCCAGCGGCCGGCGGGAACACTTTTGATAATATCTGCCTTGGCTTTCCCGTCCGATGGGGGAAGGATGGCGCCCAGCGCCAGGCCGTTGACAACGATCTTTGGCGCGAGAGCCACAGCCAGCGACCTGGTCATGGCAGCCAGGGCGGCTTTGCTGATGGTGTAGGGAAAGTGGTCCGCGCCGGGGCGCAGGGCGCGCCAATCGAGAATGTTGACGATCCGTGCCTCTTCGGGGGCCTGTTTGGCAAATGCCTGACTCAACAAAAAAGGTGTGGTCAGGTTGATCTGCAAGTGTTTTTGCCAGTCTTCCGGCGACGTGTCTTCCAGAGAAAGCGATTGAAAGATCGCGGCGCTGTTCACGAGACCATGCAGAGGCGTGGACTCATTGATTAACGGGATCAAATTTCCGGCCTGGGCGGGATCGCTCAAGTCTGCTTCGATCACCCATGCCTGGCGTCCAAGGCTCGTGATCTCCTCACGCGTGGCTTCGGCCTCCTCCGCGGAATGACCGTGATGGACCACAACATCCGCACCGGCGTGGGCACACGCCAGTGCAAAGATCTTGCCGACCCGCTTCGCCCCGCCCGTGACTAAAATCGTTTTTCCATTCAGTTGCTGGCTCATCCTGCGAGGATTTTATCACCGGATTCCGTAGTACAAACAGGCATTCTTGACCTGCCCTTTTTGTGGTGATATTATCCTTTTGGCATCGTTTAAATAATAGTAGAGCGTTTGTGTTCTTCGAAAGCCATTTTAAAGAAAGGGCTAGATTATGACCACAAATCCGAAGCCGGTTTATACAGGGGATATTGCCGAACAACATATTGACCCCTCCCGCGAGTATTCCACCGAAAACCAGGAGATCGATTTTTCCGAGGCGCAGCACGCGATCTGGGCGGACCTGTACAAAGGCGTGAACCAGCCTTACCTGATGGACCATATCTGCCAACAATACAAGGACGGGTTGAGGCTGCTGGACCTGGACCCGCACCATATTCCCACCGTTGCCCATCTCAACGCGCACATTACGCCTCGCACGGGCTGGCACATCGAGCGTACGGTCATCCGTTATACGCTGGCTGATGACTGGTACAAGAAGTTTGCGCAGCGCATTTTCCTGATCACAGACTACCTCCGGGACCGCGATCAAATGGAGTTTACGCCGGAGCCCGATATGTTCCACGATATCTTCGGGCACCTGCCGTACCTGACCCTGGAGTTCTACGCGCACATCGAGGATAAATTTGCGCCCGCCTACATGAAAGCAACCCCGGACGAGAGAGAAGTGATCAAGCGCCTTGCTTGGTACAGCACTGAGTTTGGGCTCGTGGTAGAGAAAAATCGCTTCAAGGTCTTCGGGGCGGGGATCATTTCCGGGCGGGCCGAGCTGGCGAACGCGATCATGGAGTTCTACAGGCTATCGCGCGACACTGTGATCGATTACACCGGGAATGTGTTCGAGCAACTGAACGACCAGTTCCTTTCCCACAAGACAGATCTCTACCGCATCATCGACGGCGTCAACGAACTGCACCAGCGCGGACAAATGTCATCGCAGGATGAAGGCTGGAATGTGGTTCATTCGCTGTATGAGACACTGAATATCAGTCGGGAGGGATATTTTGGAGGCGAGGTGATCCTGGCACCGTTCGATGTGGCGACGATCGCACATATCCCCAAGACCGTCTATGCATTCAATCCGATTTTCTTTGTGTGTGAATCATTTGAGCAAATGGACGCGCTGCTCGATTCGTATCTGAAGCCCATTGCAACGCGTAATTAGATACCGTTCCGTCCTCCCAGCCATGCAACGGCTGGGGAACAGACTGGATGCATACTCAATTGGATTTCTGCGGTTGAATCATTTCAGTTACAAAAAAAGCGACTGCAAGCACGGCCCATGCCATAAGCTGCGCCAGTCGCACTCCACCGAAAATCAGCGTGCTATCTCCCCGAAAGGCTTCGAGGAAGAGACGTGCGCCTGCTGTGAGCCCGCTGAATAAAAGGAAGTCCGAACCAGCCGGGGAATCCGATCTACGGAACCAGATCAAGCCCAAAATCAAAACAGCCGCAACCAGCTCGTAGATCTGGGTGGGATGGCGCGTCGCGTTCCACAAGTCGATGCCCCATGGAAAGGCCGTTGGACTGCCAAAGGCTGTCCCTGCCGCGAGATGGGAGAGATGTAGTCCGATCGCCATCATTGCAAAGAATGGTGTCAGGGCATCGAGAGTCGGCCAGAGTGTGAATTTCTGTCGAGAACCATAAACGACCCCGACGATGACTGCCACGATAAAGGCCGCCGCGGGGTCAAAGAGATCAAGGTTGAGGGAAAATATACTTAGCGGACTTTGGCTAAATACCGAATAATTTGCCAGAGCATAGAGCAGGCGGCCGCCAAGGATATATCCAAACAGGGCATAGTAAACGATGTTATTGATGGCATCCCTGGAGAGGCCATATCGCCCAGCGCGTTTCTCGGCAAGAGCGAGTCCCATCCACAGCGCGGCGAGAAGCAGAATAATGTCGCGAGGCGGCGCGAAGATTGACCGGAAAATCTCTATCACTTCAAGATATCCTCAATCCGCGTGCGGAGCAGAGCCTCAGACATGGGACCGCCGATGACAACCTCATTGATGACCCCATCGCGCCGGATGAAATAGGATGATGGCAGAGACCGTAACTGGTAGGCGTTTGCCATCTCAGCCGTCTCATCCAGAAGAATGGGGAATGAGAGTCCCTGTTCATGAACAAACGGCATGACCGCCAATGGGTCATCCTGATATGTCATGTTCACGGCAAGGACCGTGAAGCCCTCATCCTTGTATTCCTGATACATCTTTTCAATGGATTGCATCTCAGCGCGGCAGGGTGGGCACCAGGTCGCCCACAAGTTGATGAGCACAGCCTGACCACGCAGGGCAGAGAGCCTTATCATTTCCCCTGCTGGCGTTTTCAACTCAAAATCCGGCGCGAGGAAATCCTGCTGGGGCGCCGGGATCTGCCCGAACGTGGACGCGCCGGATCTGTCTGCGCTGACGAGGACCCAGGCGAGCCC
>Ga0075429_100002345_pt1 | contig 15923 bp, 13 predicted proteins | sample RhiMetdeltSRZDD3_FD_75295 | JGI IMG/M metagenome (GOLD analysis project Ga0075429, IMG submission 75295) | Populus rhizosphere microbial communities from Tennessee, USA - Rhizosphere MetaG P. deltoides SRZDD3 | ecosystem: Host-associated > Plants > Roots > Rhizosphere > Soil | place: USA... | reverse complement strand
TCGACAGGCTCGGGGCGAACGGACAGGCGGCGGCCCGCTGCTTCTGCCGCGCAGGCTAGCCGCCCAGCACGCTTCGCGCCAGCATCGCGGCCAGCACGATGGCCGTGCCGGCCAGCGCATACCAGCCCGCCGCCCGGCGCAGCTCGCGCGCCTCGCGGTCGCCCCGGCGCGCCAGCTCGATCAGCTCGACGGGCGTCAGCACGCGCCCCACGCGCTTCATGATGCGCATCTTCTTCGGCAGCAGGAACACGATGCCCCCCGCGACCCAGGCCGCGATGGCGAAGGCGAAGAAGAGCGTGACGGAGCGCGGCATGTGCGGGTCCGCTACCCCCTCGGATGGTGCTGCGCGTGCAGGCGGCGCAGGCGCTCGCGCGCCACGTGGGTGTAGATCGTCGTCGTGGAGATGTCGGCGTGGCCGAGCAGCATCTGCACCGCGCGCAGGTCCGCGCCGTGGTTCAGCAGGTGCGTGGCGAAGGCATGGCGCAGCGTGTGCGGCGACAGCGGCACCGCCACGCCCCCGCGCAGCGCGTGCTGCTTGACGAGCTTCCAGAACATCTGGCGCGTCATCGGCCCGCCGCGCCCGGTGACGAACAGGGCGTCGCTCGCCTGCCCGGCCAGGATGGCGCCGCGCGCGTCCTCGAGGTAGCGACGCAGCCAGGCGTGCGCCTCCTCGCCGAACGGCACCAGCCGCTCCTTCGCGCCCTTGCCGGTCACGCGCAACGCGCCTTCGGCCAGGCTCACGTGGACCGTCTTCAGCCCCACCAGCTCGCTCACCCGCAGGCCGCTCGCGTACATCAGCTCCAGCATCGCGCGGTCGCGCACGCCGAGCGGCGTGTGCGTCTCGGGCGCCGCGAGCAGCGCTTCCACCTGCGCCTCGGTGAGCGACTTCGGCACGCGCAGCGGCTGCCGTGCGGCCAGCAGCTTGAGCGTGGGGTCGGCGCCCGCCAGCCCCTCGCGCAGCGCCCAGCGGAAGTAGCGCTTGAAGACGGCGAGGCGGCGGTTCGCGGTGGTCGGCTTGCTGCCGGCGTGACGCGCCACGCCGTAGGCCATCAGGTCCGACTCGCGCGTGTCGGCGATCGAGCGCGCGTGCTCGGCGGCCAGCCATCGGGCGTACAGCGTCAGGTCCCGCCGGTACGCGGCCAGCGTGTTGGCCGCCAGGCCGTCCTCGATCCACAGGGCATCGATGAAACGGTCGATGGCGTCGCGGCTGCGATCGACGGCGGTCATGCCGCAATGGTGGCCCGGGACGCGCGCGGGGTGAACGGGACTTCCCGCAGGCTCGCCTTCGGGCGCGCCTTCCCGGGCCGGCGGGCTCAATCGAGCTTCAGCTTCTGCTTCTCCACCACCTGCTTGTAGACCTCGTACTCCGCCTTGATCTGGGCGGCGAACTGGTCCGGCGTGTTGGCCACGATGAGCGAGCCGGTGTCCTCGATGCGCTTGCGCACGCTCGCATCCTCGAGCGTCTTCTTCACCGCGCCGTAGACCTTGTCGACCACCTCCTTCGGCAGCCCCTTGGGGCCGTGCAGCCCGTAGTACGCCATGCGGTTGACCGGCTCGTAGCCCACTTCCTTGAACGTGGGCACGTTGGGCAGCACCGCGAGGCGCTGCGGCGCCGCGACCACGATCGCCACGAGCCGGCCGTCCTTGATGAAGGGCAGCGCGGAGGGCAGGTTGTCGAAGATGATGGGCACCTGGCCCGCGACGGTGTCGTTCAGCGCCGGGCCCGCGCCGCGGTACGGAATGTGCGTGACGAAGGTGTTCGTCAGGCTCTTGAACAGCTCCATCTGCAGGTGGCCGATGCCGCCGGTGCCCGAGCTGGCGAAGCTGTACTTGCCGGGGTTGGACTTGAGCAGCAGGAGGAAATTCTTGAAGTCCTTCGCCGGGAACGACGGATGCACCGCGATCACGTTGGGCGTGGCGGCCACGTTGGTGATGGGCGTGAAGTCGCTGATCGGGTTGTAGGCGAGCTTCGGATTGATCGCCGGGTTGGCCGCGGTGGTGGACACGGTGGCCATGCCGAGCGTGTAGCCGTCCGGCGCGGAGCGCACGATCTCGGTGGCGCCCACCGAGCCGCCGCCGCCGGCCTTGTTCTCCACGATCATCGTCTGGCCCAGCGGGCCGTTGATCTTCTCCGACAGCACGCGCGCGACGATGTCGGTGGTGCCGCCCGGGGCGAAGGGCACGATCACCCGCACCGGCTTGACGGGATAGCCCTGGGCCCGGACGACGGTGGCCGCACCGAGCGAGGCGGTGGCGGCGAGGACCGCGACGAGCGTTCTGCGTTGCATGAGTTCTCCTGGAAAAGGCGCCTGGAAGGGGTGGTCGCGCGGCCCGGCGCCCGTGGGCCGCCGGGCCGCCCCCGGCGAAACCCGAAGGCCGGCCGGCAGGCGGGGGATGCCCCGCGGGCCGCCCGCACGTGGCGGTCAACGCGGGACGCGCGGTTCAGGACGACATCGGCGATTGTGGCCGGGAACCCGGTCACCGCCTGCCGGAAGGGGACTGCGCCAGCGCCCAATCGATGTGCTCGCGCAAGAGCGGCGTGGCGTCGTCGCGACGTTCGGCCAGCGCCGCGCGGATCGCGCCCGCCTCGGCCGACCCGGCCGCGAGCGCGTTGCCCAGCGCGACCGCGAGGTTGCGCAGCCAGCGCTCGTGGCCGATGCGGCGGATCGCGCTGCCCTCGGTGTGGCGCAGGAAGTCCGCCTCGCTCCAGGCCCACAGGCCGAGCAGGTCGCCCTGCGCGAACGGCGCGCGCGGGTCGAAGTCGGGCAGCGCGCTGGTGCGCGCGTACTTGTTCCAGGGGCACACGAGCTGGCAGTCGTCGCAGCCGTAGATGCGGTTGCCCATCAGCGCGCGCAGTTCCACCGGGATCGGGCCGCGGTGCTCGATCGTGAGGTACGAGATGCAGCGGCGCGCATCGAGCCGCTGCGGGCCGAGGATGGCGCCGGTGGGGCAGACGTCGATGCACGCGGTGCAGGTGCCGCAGTGGTCCTGCACCGGCGGCGTGGGCGCGAACGGCAGGTCGACGTAGATCTCGCCGAGGAAGAACATGGAGCCGGCGTCGCGGTGCAGCGCGAGGGTGTGCTTGCCGCGCCAGCCCAGCCCGCTGCGCGCGGCGAGCTCCACCTCCAGCACCGGCGCCGAATCCGTGAACACCCGGTAACCGAACTTGCCCACCGCATCGGCGATGCGCTGGGCCAGCTGCTGCAGCCGCGCGCGCAGGACCTTGTGGTAGTCGCGCCCGCGGGCATAGAGCGACACGCTGGCGCGCGACGGGTCCGCGAGGCGCGCCCATTCGACGGCCTGCCAGCCGCCGGGCCGCGTGCGCGGCAGGTAGTCCATGCGCACCGTGATCACGCGCAGCGTGCCGGGCACCAGCTCGGCGGGCCGCGCGCGCTTCATGCCGTGCGCGGCCATGTAATCCATCGTGCCGTGACAGCCGTTGGAGAGCCATTCGACGAGCCCCGGCTCGGCGGCGGAGAGATCGACGTCGGCCACGCCGATCTGTGAGAATCCGAGCGCCGAGGCCCATTCCACGAGCCGGGGCCACAACGTTTCTGGCAGTACGACTTGAGCCTCAACGGTCATCCGCCGATTCTAGAAAGCCGACGCATGACGTGGAACGGCGAGGGAGACTGCGCGGCCGCGGCGGCGCGCATCGCGTCGCATCCCGGCGTGCGCCGCGCCTACATCGAGCTGCACGGCACGCTCGGCGCGGGCAAGACGACCTTCGTGCGCCACCTGCTGCACGCGCTCGGCGTGCCGGGGCGCATCAAGAGCCCCACCTACGCGGTGATGGAGCCGTACGAGCTCGACGGCTTCGCCGCCTCGCACTTCGACTTCTATCGCTTCGACGATCCGCAGGAGTGGGAGGACGCCGGCTTTCGCGACGTGTTCGCGGCCGACGGCCTCAAGGTGGCCGAGTGGCCCGAGAAGGCCTCGGGCCTCCTGCCCCCGCCCGACCTGCGCGTGACCATCGCGGTGCGCGCCGACGAGCGGCGCGATGTCGTGCTGGAGGCGCTCAGCGAGCGCGGCCGGGAGCTGCTGGCATGAGCCGCCGGGCCGTTCCCCAGGCGAATTCCGGAGGCCGTCAGGCCGCAGGATGCCCAATGACCCGCCCGGCCGCCTTCACGCGCCGCGCCGCGCTGCGCTCGATGGGCGCGCTCGCACTGCTGCTCGGCGCGCGCCGCCTGGCATTCGGCGCGGGCATCGTCGCCGTGCGCGTGTGGCCGGCCGACGATTACACGCGGGTCACCCTCGAATCGGACACGGCGCTGTCCGCGAAGCACTTCCTGGCCGGCAGCCCGGCGCGCCTCGTGATCGACATCGACGGCCTGGAGCTCGGCCCCGCGCTGCGCGAGATCGTCGGCAAGGTGCGCGCCGACGATCCGTACATCGCCGGCGTGCGCGTCGGCCAGTACCAGCCGCGGGTGGTGCGCGTGGTGCTCGACCTGAAGCAGCCCACCGCGCCGCAGGTCTTCACGCTCACGCCGGTGGCGGCCTACCAGCACCGCCTCGTCTTCGACCTGTACCCGGTGCACGAGCGCGACCCGCTGCTCGCGCTGATCCGCGAGAAGGAAAGCGCCGAGGAGCAGGCGGCCCAGGCGGTGCAGGATGCGCTCGGCGAGTTCATCGGCCGCCTCGGCCAGGCGCCGGGGGTGGCCGCCGCGCCGGCCGCCTCCGCGCCGGCCCCGGTGCAGACCCCGGCGCCGCACGAGCCGGCCGTCGCCGAGTCGCCCGCCGTCGCGCCCCAGGCGCACGACAGGGTGGAGCGGCTGGTCGTCGTCGCGCTCGATCCGGGGCACGGCGGCGAGGACCCGGGCGCCATCGGCCCGAGCGGGCTGCGCGAGAAGGACGTCGTGCTGCAGGTCGCGCTGCAGCTGCGCGAGCGCATCAACGCGCTGCCCGGCATGCGCGCGTTCCTCACGCGCGATGCCGACTTCTTCGTGCCGCTGCACGAGCGCGTGCGCAAGGCGCGCCGCGTCCAGGCCGACCTGTTCGTGTCGATCCATGCCGACGCCTTCATGACGCCCGAAGCGCGCGGCGCATCGGTGTTCGCCTTGAGCCACGGCGCGGCGAGCAGCGCCACGGCGCGCTGGATCGCGAGCAAGGAGAACGCGGCCGACCTGGTGGGCGGGGTGAACATCAAGTCGCGCGACGCGGCGGTGGCGCGCACGCTGCTCGACATGAGCACGGCCGCGCAGATCAAGGACAGCCTGAAGCTGGGCGGCGAGGTGCTGGGGCAGATCGGCCGTGTCGGCCGCCTGCACAAGCCGCGCGTGGAGCAGGCCGGCTTCGCGGTGCTGAAGGCGCCGGACATCCCGTCGATCCTGGTGGAGACGGCGTTCATCTCCAACCCCGAGGAAGAGGACAAGCTGCGCGACCCGAAGTACCAGGCGCAGCTCGTGCAGGCTCTGGCCAACGGGATCCGGCGCTACTTCGCGAAGAACCCGCCGCTGGCGCGCAATCGGGCGCTGTAGCGCGGGCTCGCGTTACGCCGCCGCGCGCCGCTTCCCCCGCCACGCCCCGACGATCGCCACCACCCCCGGGATCAGGATCATCGCCCAGATGATCTTCTCGAGGTTCTGCTGCACCCACGGGATGTTGCCGAACAGGTACCCCGCCACCGTGAGGCTGCCCACCCACAGCGCGCCGCCCGTCACGTCGTAGAAGGTGAAGTTGCGCCGCGTCATCTGTGCCACCCCGGCGACGAACGGCGCGAAGGTGCGCAGGAACGGCATGAAGCGAGCGAGCACGATCGTGATGCCGCCGTAGCGCTCGTAGAACGCGTGCGCCTGCTCGAACGCGCGCTTGTTGAAGAAGCGCGAGTTCTCCCACTGGAACACCTTCGGCCCGACATGCCGGCCGATGGCGTAGTTGCTCTGGTTGCCGAGGATGGCCGCCGCGGTGAGCAGGCCGATCGAGAGCGGCAGGTTCATGAGGCCGGCGCCGCACATCGTGCCCACCACGAACAGCAGCGAGTCGCCCGGCAGGAACGGCATCACGACCACGCCCGTCTCGACGAAGATGATCGCGAACAGCAGCGCATAGACCCACGCACCGTACTGCGCCACGAAGTTGGCGAGGTGCACGTCGACGTGCAGGATGAAGTCGATCAGCGGGCCGAGCAGTTCCATGGCGCGCGATTATCGGCGCGCGAAACCGCGCTCCTACAATCGCGCCCGATGAATGCCGTACCCCAGGTTGCAGCCCGACGCCCGATCCGTGAACTTCCTGACGACCTGGTGAGCCAGATCGCCGCGGGCGAGGTGGTGGAGCGGCCGGCCTCCGTCGTGCGCGAGCTGGTGGACAACGCGCTCGACGCGGGCGCGCGCGAGATCACCGTGCGGCTGCTCGCCGGCGGCATCCGCGCCATCGTGGTGGAAGACGACGGCGAAGGCATCCCGGCCGGCGAGCTGCCCCTCGCGCTGCGCCGCCACGCGACGAGCAAGATCGCGTCGCTGCAGGACCTGGAGCAGGTCGCGACGATGGGCTTTCGCGGCGAGGCGCTGGCCGCCATCGCCTCGGTGTCGGAGCTCGCCATCGCGAGCCGCACCGCGGGCGCGCCGCATGCGCAGCGCCTCGACGCGCGCTCGGGCGAGCTCGCGCCCGCGGCGCGCTCGGTGGGCACGAGCGTCGAGGTGCGCGAGCTGTTCTTCAGCACCCCGGCGCGGCGCAAGTTCCTGAAGACCGAGGCCACCGAGCTCGCGCATTGCATCGAGGCGCTGCGCCGCCACGCGCTCACGCGCAGCGACGTCGCGTTCGCGCTGTGGCACGACGGCCGGCTCGCGCACCAGTGGCGCCGCGCCACGCCCGAGCAGCGGCTGGTCGACGTGCTCGGCGACGACTTCGTCGCCGAGAGCCGCCCGGTGTCGCTCGACCTGGGCGTGCTGCGCATCGCGGGCCGCGCCGGCCTGCCCGAGGCGGCGCGCGCGCGCGCCGACCAGCAGTACCTGTGGGTCAACGGGCGCCACGTGCGCGACCGGCTGATCGCGCACGGCGTGCGTTCGGCGTACGAGGACGTGCTGCACGGCGCACGCCAGCCCGCCTACGCGCTGTTCATCGAGATCGCGCCGGAGCGCGTGGACGTGAACGTGCATCCGACCAAGATCGAGGTGCGCTTCCGCGACGCGCGCGAGGTGCACCAGGCGGTGCGGCGCGCGGTGGAGAGCGCGCTGGCGGCGCCGCGCGCGGGCGCGAGCGCGGCGGCGCCGCCGCGCGCGCACGACGAGCCCCGCGACGACGCGGCCGCCTCCGCCCGCTGGCGGGCACAGGGCTGGCCTGCGGGGCCACGGGCGGCCGCCGGGGGCGGTTCCCCCCTCGCCCCGAGCCTCTTGCCTGCGGGCAGCGCGAGCCCGCAGGGCCGGCTCGCGCTCGATCCGCTCGCGGCGCTGCATGCGAGCGAAAGCACGCCGGCCTGGCCCGCGGCGCCCGCGGCGCCCGCATCCCTGCCCGACACGCCCTGGCCCCTGGGCCGCGCCCTCGCCCAGGTCGCCGGTGTCTACATCCTGGCCGAGAACGCGCAGGGCCTGGTGGTGGTCGACATGCACGCGGCGCACGAGCGCATCGTCTACGAGCGCCTGAAGGCCGGCCTCGCGAACGCCGCCATCGAGGCGCAGCCGCTGCTCATCCCCGCCACCTTCGCGGCCACGCCGGCCGAGGTGGCCACCGCCGAGGCCCACGCCGCGACGCTCGCGCGCCTGGGGCTCGACGTCGCCCCGCTGTCGCCCGACGTGCTGGCCGTGCGCTCGCATCCCGCGGCGCTCGCCGGCGGCGACGTGGTGGCGCTGGCGCGCGGCGTGCTGGCCGAGCTCGCGCAGGTCGAGGCGAGCTCGGTGGTGCAGCGCGCCCAGGACGAGATCCTCGCCACCATGGCGTGCCACGGCGCCGTGCGCGCCAATCGCACGCTCACGATCGACGAGATGAACGCCCTGCTGCGCGACATGGAGCGCACCGAGCGCGCCGACCAGTGCAACCACGGCCGGCCGACGTGGCGACAGATCACGATGCGTGAACTGGACGGCCTGTTCTGGCGCGGCCGTTGAACTTTCCCGGGCCGTTCGCGGTCAGTGGCCGGATGCTGCGACTCACCCGCTGGCGTCGGCCCGTCTTTGCCCTGCTGGCCGCCGCCGTCTTCGCCGGTTGCGCGGGCCTCGACACGCTCGACGCCCAGCAACGCCGCTGGATCTTCAACGCCCGTCCGCTCGCCGCGGCGCCGGCCGAGCACGCGCCCGAGGAGCCGGGCGCCGTCTGGATCGAGCACCGCTCGGCCGAGAGCGGCACGGCGATCCGGCTGCGCGGCCTGTGGCTGCCGCACGAGAACCCGCAGGCCCCGGTGCTGCTGTACCTGCACGGCGCGGGGCGCAGCATCGACCAGAACCCGTACCGCGCCGAGCACATGCGCCGGCTCGGCTTCTCGGTGTTCGCCATCGACTACCGCGGCTTCGGCCGCAGCACTCCCGAGCTGCCCTCGGAGGCCGCCGTGTACGAGGATGCGCGCGCCGCCTGGTCCTGGCTCTCGCGCCAGGCGCCCGACAAGCCGCGCTACCTGTTCGGCCACTCGCTCGGCGGCGCCATCGCCATCCAGCTCGCCACCGAGGTGCCCGACGCGAAGGGGCTGATCGTCGAAGGCACGTTCACCTCGATCCCCGAGGTGTTCCAGACGATGAAGTGGGGCTGGCTGCCGGTCACCGCGTTCATCACGCAGCGCTTCGACTCGATCGGCAAGATCGACAAGGTGAAGGTGCCGCTGCTGGTGGTGCATGGCAGCCGCGACGGCCTCATCCGGCCGCACCTGGCGCGTGCGCTGTACGAGCGCGCGCGCACGCCCAAGAAGTTCGTGCTGGTCGAAGGCGGCACGCACTACAGCACCAACGCGATGGGCGGCTCGATGTACCGGCAGGCGTTGCGCGAGCTGTTCGGGCTCGGGTCCTGAGACCTCGAACTAGGGACCGGCCGGCCGGCCGCCTGGAGAAAGCGCGGCCCGGCTCCTACACTGCCAGGGACTCGCCGCACCGCGCCGCCACGCAAGCGCGGGCGGCGCGACCACACCTCCCGGGGGGCCCTCATGCCACGCGTCGCAGTCCTGCTCCTGCTCGTCGCGCTCGGCGGCTGCGTCACGACCATGAGCGACGCCGACCGCACGCGGGTCGAGGGCGGCGCGATCGGCGCGGCCATCGGCGCCGTGGTCGGCAACGTGGCCAGCGGCAGCCACAAGACGCGCGGCACCGTGATCGGCGCGGTGGCGGGCGGCGCGATCGGCGCCGCGGTCGGCAACGAGGTGGCCGCGAAGAAGGCGCGCTACGCCAGCCGCGAGGACGAGCTGCGCGCGTCGGCCGCCGAGGCCCAGCGCGCCGCCGAACAGGCGCGCGAGACGAACGAGCAGTTGCGCCAGGAGATCGCGCAGCTCGAGCAGGCCCGGCAGCGCCTGCGCACCGAGGTGTCCTCGGCCCAGGCGCGCCAGGACGGCGCCCGGGCGCAGCGCGAGAAGGCGGCCGCCCTGCTGCAGCAGGCGGACCGCGCGCTGGCCGACTTGCGCCGGCAGATCGCGGCGCAGCAGGCCGTGGCGCAGGCCGAGGCGCGGCAGCCCGCGCCATCGGAGCACGTGCGGCTCGTGGCGGGCGGCATCCAGGACCTGCAGATCCAGGAGCGCGACCTGGAGCGGCTGCAGGCGCAGCTGCGCCTCATCGACCGCCGCCGGGCGTATTGAGCCGACGAAAGCGAAGCACCATGAAATCGTTCAGCGCAGTCGGCTCGCTCGAAGGCCAACCCACGGTGGCGAGGCAGCCCACGCCTCGCGGCCTCTGAGATGCGCCGCGGCATCGCCCCGGCCGCCGGCGTCCTCGCCGCGCTCGCGCTCGCGGCCTGCGAGACCACCGGCGACCCGCGGCAGGGCGGCCTCCTCGGCTGGAGCGAGGACAAGGCGCAGCAGCGCGGGCAGGCCTTGAAGCACGACGCCGACGAGGCCGCGCGCAGCGCCGGCGCGGAGCGCGCGAAGGGCGCCGACATGCAGCAGCGGCACGGCGCGCTGCAGTCCGACGTCGGCCGGCTGCAGTCGCAGCTCGACCGGATGCTGCAGGAGAACCGCTCGCTGGAGACCGAGCTGGCGAGGCTGCTCGCCACGCGCAAGCTGAAGGCCGACGACGTCGCGCGGGCGCGCGCGCGGCTCGCCGAGAACGAGCGCGTGCGCCGCGCCGCCCTGGCGTCCGCACGCGAGGCGGCACCGCCGGGCACCGCGCTGGTGGAGCAGCAGAACCGGCGCATGCACGAGGAGATCCTCTTCCTGCTGGAGCAGTGACATGGCGTTCGGCGTGCAGCGTCGCTATTACTGCGCCAACGTCGCCGGCTGCCGCTGGGCGCGCGCGGACCATCCGTTTTCCGAGGCGCAGTTCCGGCAGGGCGGCGGCCGGTGCGCCGGCGCCGCCGACGACGGCTGCGGCGAGCCGCTGCGCGAGGGGCGCCCGCTGGACCGCCGGCCCGCGTGGCTCGCCGCGGGAACGGCGGCTGCGCTCGCCCTCGCCGCCGCGGTCGTCGTGACGGCGCGCGTGCTCTTTCCGCCGCCGATTGCCGCGGTCGCGTTCGGCGCCGCCGAATCGCGCACGCCGGACTCGGCCGCCCTGCTCTCCATCCCCGTGCGCCGCGACGCCGCGCTGGACCGGCGCGTGACGGTGCGCTTCGAGACCGTGGACGGCACCGCGCGCGCCGGCGCCGACTACGAGGCGACCCGCGGGGAGCTCACCTTCGAGCCCGGCGAGCGCAGCAAGGCGCTCACCGTCACGATCGTGCCCGACGCCACGCACCAGAAGGGCGAGCGCCACTTCAGCGTCCGGCTCGCCAACGTGGCGGGCGAGCCGCGGCACGTGGTGTTCATCCACCAGCCGCCGGTGAACCGGGACCTGCAGACGCAGGCCGACCAGACGGTGCGCGCCGCCTCGGTGGTGGCCAAGGACATCGCCGACCACGGGGTGCGGGTGCGCGTCATCGGCGAGCTGCTCGCGGCGAGCCGGCACGACGCCGCCGTGTTCCGACGCTACCAGGAGGCGCAGGCGCTCGCGCAGGGCAACCTCACGCGCGCACGCGAGAGCTACGCGCAGTTCTTCCGCGACATGCAGGCGATGCAGCCGCGCATCGTGCTGCAGTCGATGGACACGGCTTCCGCCGCCCTCGAGCAGCAGGGCTTCAGCCAGCAGGCCCAGGCCACCGCGATCATGAAGCGCCAGTTCGGCGAATACCTCTCGCGCAAGTCGATGGACCTGGACCGGTGGACGGCCGAGCTGGGCACGGCGGTGCCGCGCCTGCCGCCCGCGAAGGCCCGGCCCTCAACGTGACGCGCCCGCGCCGCCGCCAGGCGGCGCCTCGCCGTCCCCCTCGGCCGGCAGCGCGGGCGGCGCGGCCGGCCCGCCGAGCGCGCGCGCCGGCGCCGCCGACTTGGCGAGCATCTCCATCGCCCCCGTGTGCGTGAGGCCGCGCCGGTCGCTCAGGCCGCCGGTCTCGCGCGCCAGGCGCGCCTCGATGGCCGCCAGGTCCTGCGCCGGGTCCGCGCCGCGTTCGGCCTGCAGCAGCTTGCGCATCGCGAAGTCCTCGCCGATCGACTCGAGCGACCCCTTCGCGCAGGCGTCGAACTTCTCGCTTTCCAGCAGCCGCTCCTGCTCGGCGCGGCCGCGGATCAGCAGGTGCCCCTGCCTGCGCCGCGCCGCGAAGCTGATCTCGGTGTCGGTGTCGCCGCGCACGATGCCGTGGATGTCGACGACCAGGCCGAATTCGCGCCGGATCGCCTCGCGCGCCAGGCGGCGCACGTCGTCGGCGAGCTGCTCGCGGCCGGCGCGCGTGCGCGTCTGCGCCGCGAGCTCCGCGTGCGTCGCCAGGCCCTCCTTGACGGCATCCACCACGCCCGCGCGGATGGCCGCGAGCTCGAGCTCGATCGCGAGGTGGCGGCGCATCGCCTCGCCGACCGGCTGCGCGTCGTCGAACGCGACGCCGAGCTCGCGGGCGCGCGCGCGCAGCTTCGGCTCGGACCATTGCGAGTCCGCCCGGTAGCCGTGGTCCTTGCGCACGAAGCGCTCCCAGCCGTCCTCGGCCATGCCGGTCACCTCGACGCGGCCCTCGATCACCACGTCGTCGGCATCGCCCGCCTCGGCGTGCGCGGGGATCGTCACCGAGAACGGCGTCGTCTGCCCGCAGATGGCGCCGAAGCGCGCCGCCTCCTCGGTCGGCGACTGGGTGATGAAGATGACGTCGCTTTCCAGGCCGTAGGCGCGCAGGCCCGCGACGATGTCCTGCGTGAGCCGCGGCGCCACCGTCTCGTTGAAGCGCAGGTTGAAGTCCATGCGGCTCACGTGACGGATGCGGTCCTGGCAGATCTGGTGCACCTGCTTGCGGATGGGCACGCGGATGTCGGGCGCGTCCGGGGGGATCAGCCGGTCGAGCAGGCCGAAGTCGCCCGCGCGCACGGTGAGCGCGATGCCCATCTGCACGTGGCCGGCGGAGTTCTCGGGCCGGTACTTGAAGTCGTCGGCCGGCAGGTCCACGCGCGTGCCCTCGATCAGCGACAGCGCCGCGATGTCGGGGAAGGCCTGGAACATGTTGAGCCGGTAGCCGATGCGCGCCGCGTCGTCCGCGATGTGCGCGCGCATCTGCCGCTCGATCGAATCGGCGCCCGACGCGAAGGAGCGCACGATCGCGTAGTACTTCTGCGCGAACAGGTGGCGCTTGACCGCCTGGCGGATCGAGTGGCTGATCGCCTCGCGGATCGCGGCGTCGGTCTCCAGGCCGGTCTTCTTGTACGTCTGGTAGTTGTCGAGCTCGAGCAGCGCGGTGGTGACGACCGTGCGCGCGCTCGCGCTGTCGGCGAGCGTGAACACGTCCTCCTGGCGCACCTCCACCTGCATCGGCGGCGAGTTGCGCAGACGCAAGCCGATGCGAAAGGGCAGACCGCCGAGCGCCTCGCGCACCTTGTCGCTCACCTCCTGGTTGAGCGCCTCCGACTCGCCGACGCCCACGCTCGAGGTGCGGAAGATGGCGAGCAGGTTGCGGCCTTCGCGCTTGCACTCCAGGAGCTGGCGCGCCATCGCCTCGTGCAGGTGGCGGTCGACCAGCGCGCGCAGCGCCTGCGCCGGCCCTTCGGGGCCGTGCAGCGCCTCGACGAGGTGGCGCGCATGGTGGTCCTCGTTGGCCTGGATCTGGAAGGTGGCGACGAAGTCCAGCGAGATGGCGCTCGTGCCCTCCGACCAGCGGAACGCCCAGTCGTCGAGCACCAGCGGCGTGGCGAGCGTCTTGACGAAGTAGTGCTGCTCGTCGCGGCGGCTGCGCAGCCGGTCCCACAGGCGCGGCTCGTACAGCGTCACCTTGCCCTTGCCCGCATGGACCACGCGGTGCCCGGCGCCGTGCGCGGCTTGCGAGAACGTGGCCGGGTCGATGGTGCGAACCAGCGTGTCGAACAGGTGGTCGTTCATCGGGCAGTGCCTCCGGAAGGATCGGCGGGCCGCGTGCTCACGGCGCGGATCAGCAGGTCGGCGGCGCGCACGCGCGCGCTCTCGCGGCGTTCGCGCACGCGGTCGCCGCGGTCGCTGAAATAGGCGCGGCGGCCGCGGTACAGCTCGGCGACCTCGCGCGCCTGCGCGAGGAAGGCCAGGTGCTGGCGCGCCTCGAGCTGGGCGCGCAGCGGCGCGACGAAGGCGATCGCCGTGGCCGGCGCGTCGGCCACGGCGCCGGGCGCCAGCAGCGCGCGGCACAGCCGCTCGTACAGGTGGGCGACGGCGTCGACCGCGATCGGCGCCTCGCGCCATCCCGCCTGCGGCTTCTCGCCGGGCCCGCGCGCGCGCCGCCCGGCGAGCAGCGCGGCGAGCAGCTCGCCGCAGCGGCGGCCGCGGTCGATGCCGAACAGCGCCTGCGCCACGTCCTCGCGCCAGCCGTCGCCGGCCGCCTCGCCGACCAGCGCATCGAAGCTCGCGAGGCACGCGTCGACCAGCGTGGCGCGCGCCCCGCGCCGACGCGCGTCGTCGTCGCCGAACAGGCCGTCGCCCGCCGCTGGCGTCGGCTCGGAGCCTGTGAACGATTCGCCTGCGAACGGTCGGCTCGGCTCCGAGTGAGCCGACTCCGCGGCACAGCTTCGCAGGGCCTGTCCTGAGCTCGTCGAAGGGTGCGGTCGCTCCGTCGGCTCGCCCCAAGCCGGCAGGCTGCGCACGACGGCCTCCGCCAGCGGCACGAACACGTCGGGGTCGTGCGCGACCAGCAGGCGCATCGAGCGCAGCAGCAGGGCGTGCGACGGCACGAGGAACGGCAACGCCGCCGGATGGGCACGCGCGGCCGCCCGCCACGCGCCGCGTGCGCGCCCGCCGGCGAGCGATGCGACGGCGGCGCGCAACGCCCCGTCGGCGGCGCGCGGCTGCTCCATGAGCTTGAGCAGCGTGACCTGCAGCAGCTCCAGCCGGGCGGCCAGCCGTTCGAAAGCCGACTGCAGCCCGGCGTCGCGCAGGGCCTGCCAGGCATGCTCCTGCGCCACGTCGCCCTCGGCCGCCTCGTGCAGCCGCGCGAGCCGGTCGGCGTACTGCGCCGCGGCCAGCGCGTCGAGCCAGGCCTGCTCGTGCGCGGCGCCCTCGACGCCCAGCCGCTCGAGCAGGGCCTCGACGATCGGCGCGCCGTCGGCCTGCTCCAGCGTGCGGATCGCGAGCTGCATCCACTGGTGCAGCGGCTGCACCGGATCGGCCGCCTCGACGGCCGCGCGCCAGTGCGCGGCGAGCTCGTCGCCATCGATGCGCCGCACGTGCGCCGCGTGCAGGCGCATGCGCAGCGCGAGGTAGCCGTCGTCGAAGCGCGCCGAGCGGCGCTCCTGGAAGTACATCGGCGTCAGCACCGCGAGCCGCTCGCCGAGGAACGCGGGCACGTCGCGCACCAGCCGCTCGGCGACGAGCGGCGCGCGGTCCTGCGCCTGGAGCAGGCAGCCGGCGGGCCGCGTGGCGGCGGCCCCGGCCGGCACGAAGGCCACGCCGTGCTCGCGCATCAGGGCGTCGTGGTCGCCGCGGTGCCAGCGCTCGACGCTGTCGGGCGGGCGCGCCGCGTCGTCGGCGCCCTCGCGCCCGGTGCGCTCCGCCGCGGCGCGCGCCGGCGGCAGCAGGCGCGTGCAGACCGCCACGTACTCGGCGAGGCCGAGGCCCGGCAGCAGCGCCGCGCAGGCGACCAGCACGCGCCCCACCGGGTCCGACAGCGTGCCGCCGCTGCACCCGGGCGGCTCGTCGGGCGACGGGTCGGCCGGCGCGTCGCCGACGTTCCAGACCGCGACGTCGGCGTCGGCATGGACCGCCGGCGCCGCGCCGGGAGGCCGGTTCATCACCAGCACCAGGTGGCAGTTGGCGCTCGCCAGGCGCTTGCACAGCGCCTCGACGAACTCGTGGCCGAACCGCTCGCCCGACGCCTGCGTGCGGTCGAGGTAGATCACCGAGTCGCGCAGTTCCGCGGCCCACGAGGGCGCGCGCAGGAAGGCGTGCAGCGACAGCGGCTCGCCGTCCGTGCAGGTGAAGCGGCGCAGCGGCGCGGCGCCCTGCGTCACCCGGTCCAGCAGCGAATAGAGCGCGCACTGCGCCTCGCGCGCGGACGGCGCGGCGCGCACGAGCAGCAGCAGCCGGCGCGCGCGCAGCCGCTCGGCCCAGTGCTGCACGGCCTGCGCGTCGCCGAACGCACCCAGCGCGGGCGACTCCCGGGTCTCTGTGAGACGGTGCTCGATGCGGTCGTCGCGCGGCGCGAAGCCGGCGTAGACGTGGTTGGTGGTGGTGCGATGGAAGGTGTTGGTGTTGTGGTGGCCGATGGACCCGAAGATCTTGTCGGCCAGCACGCCGTCGCGATCGGGCAGGTCCGCCGGGGGCTCGCCCGGCGCACCGGCGCAGGCGCCGGCGGACGCGGCCGCGCCGGGCGCCCCGGTGGCCGCGGCGCCG
>Ga0075429_100002343_pt1 | contig 15928 bp, 14 predicted proteins | sample RhiMetdeltSRZDD3_FD_75295 | JGI IMG/M metagenome (GOLD analysis project Ga0075429, IMG submission 75295) | Populus rhizosphere microbial communities from Tennessee, USA - Rhizosphere MetaG P. deltoides SRZDD3 | ecosystem: Host-associated > Plants > Roots > Rhizosphere > Soil | place: USA... | reverse complement strand
CTGCCGTTGTTTCGGGCAGCGGAACTACGTATACTGTAACTGTTTCAGGAATGACAAACAGTGGAACTGTGATTGCTTCCATCAATGCAGGTGTTGCAATAGATGCTGGCAGTAATCCCAATCTTGCTTCAACAAGTACGGATAATACCGTTACTTATAATGCGCCGATTTGTAATCCTTCAAATACACCTGTAGTAAATCCTGTAACAAATAAAGCATATTGTGTAGGTTCACTGGCTCCATCGATTGTATTCAGCAGCAATATATCTGGCTCTACATTCTCCTGGACCAGAACAAATGAAGCGATCGGAATCGTCCCAACCAGTGGTACGGGGAACATTCCTTCATTTACGACAACAAATGCAGGCACAACACCATTAACATCCACATTCACCGTCACAGCCTCAAACGGAAACTGTACCGGTTCACCCATTCAGTTTACAGTTACGGTAAATCCTTTGCCTGTAGTAACGTTGGCTCTGCCATTTGACACTTTATATAAGAACTCGCCTGTGCAAACACTCAGTGGCGGTTCTCCTTCGGGAGGCTCATTCTCCGGACTAGGTATCAGCGGCACGCAGATTGCCCCGGGTGCATTTGTTGTATTGGGCAACTACCAGGTTACTTATACTTTTACCGACGCCAATGGATGTACAAGCAGTGCAGTCGACCAATTCACCATTATTGAAAAAACAGATAATGTGAATGTATCCCCCAATCCTGGTAATGGCAATATAACAATAACAGCAACGCCGGGCATGATCGGAAGTACGGTGACCATGTTTACTGCTTCAGGAATGAAGGTGAGTACATGGAGAATTACGGGAAGACGGCAGCAGTTCAATTTCACCAAACTTGCGGCGGGCATGTATACTTTGTTAATACGCCAGGGTGAAACAAGTATTTCAAAACAGATCATTATTGTGAGATGATAACCGGCTCGTTAAAACCGTCCTGCTTCTTTAACAAAGTGCGGGACGGTTTTTTATTTTCCGCAGTACATTTGCCACATGACAAAATTATCAGTTAACATCAACAAGTTCGCAACACTGAGAAATTCCCGTGGCGGAAATAATCCTGATGTAGTTAAAGCTGCTATTGATGTTCAACGTTTCGGTGCAGATGGTGTTACCGTTCACCCACGACCTGATGAGCGACATATTCGTTACAATGATGTAAGAGAAATTAGAAAGATCATCACGACAGAATTCAATATTGAAGGCAATTGCACCGAGCAAAAATTTGTTGATCTTGTTTTAGAGGCAAAGCCAGACCAGGTTACATTAGTTCCTGATACACTCGGCCAATTAACATCGGATCATGGATGGGATACCATTAAGCATAAAGATTATTTAAAAAATATCATTTCTGTTTTTAAGAACGCAGGCATTCGTGTTTCTATTTTTGTTGATCCGGATATTAAAATGGTAGCTGGTGCAGCCGAAACCGGAACTGATAGGATTGAACTTTATACTGAAGATTATGCAAAGCAATACGGAGCCGGCAATCGGGAGTTAGGAGTCAAACCTTATGTTGAAGCAGCTAAAAAGGCTAAGGAGCTCGACCTTGGTTTAAACGCAGGTCATGATCTTGATCTTACCAACCTGAAGTTTCTTAAACAGAATATTCCCTGGCTTGATGAAGTAAGCATTGGACATGCACTAGTTTGCGATGCCATTTACCTTGGATTTGAGAATACTATTCAACTTTATAAACGACAATTGACGTAATATAGAAAATTGACAAGCAAGCAATACGATTTAGTATCTTGATTGGGATTTTGTTTAAATACCAGGTTCTTAAACCCCTTCTAAACCTTACCTTTGCGGCGCCCCGATAGCTATCGGGTCAAAAAAACCAACTATCAAAATATGGCAGATATTTTTGAGCGTTTACTAAAAAACTATGGCCCCATCGGTCAGCACCGCAAGCAGGCACACGGCTACTTCGCTTTCCCAAAATTGGACGGAGAGATAAATAGCCGAATGAAGTTTCGTGGAAAAGAGGTTATCGTGTGGAGCCTGAATAATTATCTAGGGTTGGCAAATCATCCTGAAGTCCGCAAAGCGGATGCTGATGCCGCAGCCAAATATGGTTTAGCATTACCTATGGGGGCTCGTATGATGAGCGGGAATAGTAACCTTCATGAGCAATTGGAAAGTGAACTGGCTTCTTTTGTATCAAAAGAAGATTGTGCTTTGTTGAATTACGGGTACCAGGGAATGGTAAGTCTTATCGATGTATTGTGCAGCCGGCACGATGTTATAGTTTATGATGCCGAGAGTCATGCTTGTATTATTGATGGACTTCGCTTACACCCGGGTCATCGATATGTTTTTAAACATAATGACGTTAGCGATTGCGAAAAACAATTGCAACGTGCCACTGCATTAATCGAAAAACAAGGTGCAGGTGGCATACTTGTGATCACGGAAGGTGTGTTTGGTATGGCCGGCGACCAGGGAAGATTAAAAGAAATATGTGATCTCAAAAAGAAATACGAATTCCGTTTATTGGTTGATGATGCCCATGGCTTCGGCACTCTGGGTAAGACCGGTGCAGGTGCAGGTGAAGAACAAAATTGCCAGGATGAAATCGATCTATACTTTTCTACGTTTGCAAAATCAATGGCCTCTATTGGAGCTTTTATTGCCGGCCCGGGTGATATTATTGATTATATCCGCTATAATATCCGCAGCCAGATTTTTGCTAAAAGTTTACCAATGCCATTAGTCGTTGGTAATTTGAAAAGACTTGAGCTTTTAAGAACACATCCAGAGTTTAAAGAGAAGCTTTGGAGTAATGCAAAAAAATTACAGGGTGGTTTAAAAGAAAAAGGATTTGATATTGGAAAAACTGACTCACCGGTAACGCCGGTATATATGAGTGGAGGTGTAGAAGAAGCTACTGCAATGGTGATGGATCTTCGGGAAAACTATGGAATTTTTGCTTCGATTGTCGTGTACCCTGTGATACCGAAAGGGCATATTATTTACCGCCTTATTCCATCAGCAGCGCATACTGATGAAGATATTGATGCAACGCTCAAAGCATTTGAAGAAACAAAGAAAAAGTTGGATGCCGGTGCCTATAAAGTAGACTCCGTTCCCGATATGGCTGAGTATAGTGGTAAGCGATTTGAATATTTGCTTGACAAACCAAAAAACAAATAATACAACGATACTATCAATATAAAAAGGCATTGCTATCAATGCCTTTTTTATTTGCTACCAATACTGATTTAAATGTAGAACCCCCGATGGAAATCGGGGGCCCCTAATCAAAAACCATTAACCATTAAACCTTATCCTATGAAAATTCGTGGCTAATCTCGGTAATAAAAATTTAATATTGCAAGTTTTAAAGGTGTATTTTGAACATTTTGGAGTTGAAACGTGAAATATTGACCTTCGTCAATATGGTGTAGAATTAATTCATTTTCTCAAACGATTGCATAGAACCAAACTAAAAATATTTTAGACAATGAATAAAGTTGTCGTTGCTATTACTGGTGCAAGCGGATCTATTTACGTAAAACTACTGCTTGAAAAACTTTTAGCGATCAAAGATCAATGGGATGATCTTGCCATCGTGATGACAGAAAATGCAAAACAAGTTTGGGAAACAGAATTAAAAAACGATGATTATAAAAAGATACAAATAAAAAATTATCCGACCACTGACTTTACGGCTCCCTTTGCATCAGGCTCTGGCAAGTTCAATACGATGATCATTATTCCTTGTTCAATGGGAACATTAGGGCGTATTGCTTCAGGTATTTCAAATGATCTTATCACCCGTGCTGCCGATGTTGTTCTGAAAGAAAGGAGAAAATTGATCTGTGTAGTTCGAGATACCCCCTATAGTTTAATTCATATCCGCAATATGGAAACTGTTACCCTCGCCGGTGGTATTATTTGCCCCGCTACTCCATCTTTTTATAGTTTACCAAAAACAATCGATGAACTTGCTGCAACTGTAGTAGATCGTGTATTGGACCTCGCAGGATTTGATATCAAAACTTTTCGTTGGGGAAAATGATTACCTCAAATCAACCACTTCAACACCAGGATATTTCTTAGCATCAAAAACAAATTGCTTATCGTCAATGGCGCCATTTGATGTTAACGTGTTTACTGTATAGCTATATTTATTGCCTGATTTCTCCAGCACCTTAGTACTGGAAAGTGTTTTACCGGTTTTATCAACGTACACATAAACTTTGTGAAAGGGCTTTGACTTATCAGTAGGTGTCATTTCTATTTCCTGTACTGTTTTTGTCCCCTGTTTCTTCTCACCATTGAGCTTATATAAAAAATCTTTGTCGTAGAAATTAGTAAATAATTTCTGTGGTGTTAACGTGCTGCTGCCATTATCAAGCTTGGTGATTGTTACTTCGTTTGCAGCTTTATCATAGGTCCATACATTTACACCATCACAAAAGATCTCCTGCCCTACAATAGTCACCCGATATTTTGTGCCTTTCATAGACACCGAACCAGCCTTCGACGACAAAACTTTGCCGGCTGCATTTTCCACTTTATAAGTGAAAGTTGCTTTTGCTGTTTTAAATGTTTTGAATTTGTTGCTGACGCCATCAAGAATTTTTTTCGCATCAGGATCATTTGTAGCCTGCGCAAATCCTTTCAATGTTATAATTCCAAATAGAAAGGTAAATAACGTAAAAAATCTTTTCATGATTACTTTTTTTTGCTTATAAATCCACTCTAATGGCAGGCGGCAAATATAGCCAATTACAATTTAGAGGCCAGATGCCTCAGACCGGTTGCTTCGTTTGTGATTTTTAACAGGTTAAATTAAATTAGCAAGATGCTGATTCAGTTCAGACTCGGTTTTGATCAATACATCCCGGGCCTTGCTTCCCTGGTTTGGCCCAACTACTCCTGCCGCCTCTAGTTGATCCATCAATCGGCCAGCCCGATTATAACCGAGTTTCATTCTTCTTTGCAATAGTGAAGTGGAACCAACCTGGTTTTGAACGATGAGACGTGCAGCATCTTCAAAAAGAGGGTCTTTGTCATTTAGATCAAAATCTTTTCCTTCCAACTCTTTCTCATCAACATATTCTGGTAACAAAAATGCTTGCGGATAACCTCTTTGTTTTTCTATATGACTGACAATTCTATCCACTTCAGGAGTATCTACAAAAACGCATTGCAATCTGGTAATTTCTCCATGATGTGAGATCAGCATATCTCCCTTACCTATCAGTTGCTCGGCACCGCCCGTGTCAAGAATTGTTCTTGAGTCGATTTTTGACGAAACTTTAAATGCTATACGTGAAGGAAAGTTCGCTTTAATAGTACCGGTGATAATATTTACTGAAGGCCGCTGTGTAGCGATGATAAGATGAATGCCCACTGCACGTGCTAATTGTGCCAGTCTTGCAATTGGCATTTCAATCTCCTTACCTGCTGTCATTATCAGGTCTGCAAATTCATCGATCACAAGTACAATAAATGGTAAGAATTGATGGCCCTTTAATGGATTTAATTTTCTTTTTACAAATTTCTCGTTGTACTCTTTGATATTTCTTGCTCCTGCTTCTTTCAATAAATCGTACCGGTTATCCATTTCAATGCAAAGAGCGTTCAACGTATGAACTACTTTCTTTGTATCTGTGATAATAGCTTCTTCTTCACCGGGCAGTTTGGCCAGAAAATGATTTTCAATAAATCTGTAAAGACTAAGCTCGACCTTTTTTGGATCGATCAATACAAACTTTAATTGCGATGGATGTTTTTTATACAATAACGAAACAAGGATCGCATTTACACCAACTGATTTACCCTGGCCTGTCGCACCTGCCATCAGCAAGTGCGGCATGCTGGTAAGATCCACGATGAAATTATCATTGTCAATTTTTTTACCAAGGGCTATTGGCAAACTATAGTTATTATGTTGAAACTTTTCAGAACCAAGCAAGGTCTTCATGCTCACAATACTTTTTCTCACATTCGGAACTTCAATACCAATAGTTCCTTTACCAGGTATTGGGGCAATGATTCGTATACCCAATGCCGCAAGGCTTAGGGCAATATCATCTTCCAGGTTCTTAATTCTTGAGATACGGATACCGGCAGCCGGAACTATTTCATATAATGTAACAGTTGGTCCAACTGTTGCCATTATCTTTTGTATTTCGATATCATAATTGCGCAAAGTGGCAATGATCTGGTTCTTGTTATTCTCCAGTTCATTTGCATCCTGTACAATTTTTTCACTACCATGAGTTTCCAACAGATCTAAAACAGGATAACGATAATCCCGGAGATCCAAAGTCGGTTCATAAGGAGGAAGATTTTCATAAACTTTTTCTTTCCCTTCTTCGTCCTCTTCTTCAACAGGTTCTTTTGGAAATTCCTTTATTTCAAGTGCGATATCAGCTTCGATCTTTTCTTTTACTGTTTTTCTTACAGGCTTTATTTCTTCTTTTGGTAAAATAGCCGGTGTAATTTCTGCAACCGGTGTTGCTATCTCTTCATCTTTTTCTATTAATTTAAATTCAGGTTGGGGATCGCCAATATTTGCTGGCATAAGTACTAAGGGTTCAGCATGCGTTTTAAGGTTATTACCATTGGTTCCATTTTCAGCATAGACGTCGTTAATTGTTTTGCCCCTTATTGGAGATACTGTTTCCCCGGCAATTTCATTTCCAGGATTTATTTCATCAATTGCCTCTTTACGCTGAGGCATAGTAAATGCAGGGTTGAATTGCCATATGATATATGAAATGGCAACCACTAGTAATACCGCAGCTGTTCCTATGTTACCAAGAAGTTTCGCCATCCAGTCAACGATCATTTTACCAACCGAGCCTCCAAATGAAAACTGGCTGTTGCTGAAAACAAATGCAAGACAAACGGATAGTACGAGCATGCCAATTGTCACATAACGAAGATTCTTCCAAACCGACCAGACTTTTTTTCTGAAAAGTAAATTGATACCAAATACGAAGAAGAAAGTGCAAATTAGCAATGAAGCAATACCAAACCCTTTATAAATAAAAAAGTGAGAGACAAAGGCTCCTAATACTCCAAGTAGATTATGAATGTTCGCTTTGTCATCAAATAAAGAAAGACCTTTTCTTATTTCACTTTGATCATTTTCCCAGGTAAAAAAATATGAAATAAATGAAATGCACAAAAAGAAAGAAATAAAAAGAAACATAAAGCCGACGATCTTCCAGGTTCTTTCATCCCTGGCAAGCTCTTTCAGATTTATCTTTTCCTCTTTTTCGGGTTTCAGATTGTCTGACTTGGTTTTTCTGGTTTTTTCCACAGGATTTTTAGTGGAATTGCCCTTCCCCTTATTGGCCATAAAAACAAAGATAATAAGAAGCCCTTTACCAGAGTTAACTTAGGTTTTCAACATGTCCACAAATTTTCTTTAAAATCTGCCTGTGTTTTGACCAATCCCGAGGGTTAAAATAGTATCTGAAAACGGCAATGATTATATTTGTCTGCATCCCGGGACTGCATGAGAAAGACCTTCACCGAAACCAATAAACTCTTTCCACTAACAAGGACATGCTTCCTTGCGATGCTTTTTTTATTCCCCGTCGCAACCACATTTTCCCAGCATCCTGATACAATAATTACGATCAATAAGGATATAGGTGTTATTACTACAAAAAATCCCGCTGCGGGCTATTTACCCGAAAATTTTAATATGGAAAGAGAATATGATCCAAACATTCTTTCCAAAAAGCCATTAATGATCCCGACTCTCGGGGCCAACAATGTTTCAAAAAAAATTGTCAGCCGTTTTTCTATAATCAATAATGGAGATACAACAGATAGTCTTTATTTCTTTCCGGGATTTTTCTTTCGAAATGTGCTTTTATACAAAATTGAGAACAACAAAGCAACCGTCCTCCCGGTTATTGCTCCACAGATTAAGGATAGCATCTCATTGAGACTGATCAATGTTTTGCCACATGATACGCTTACTATTCTTGCCGAATGCTATCCATTGAGAACATATACCAACGGTTTCAGACCGAGATTGATCAGACCTGGTTATCTCGAAAACTTTTTCCTAAGAGTACAGCTTTCAAAAAAGGATGTTACTCTTTTTACTTATATCTTCTGCGGCTTATTGCTGATGATGATACTTTTTTCGCTAGCTAATTTTTTCCAGGGAAGAAAGGAAGAATTCTTATACTATGCGGCGTATGCTTTTTTCCTTGGCTACATGCTTTTTACCAAACAATTCTATTATAGCGAATCTAATGAAACGAATTTCTTTTACGAGGCCTATTTGGATTTTGTACTCCAAACTCTTGGCATCTGGTTTTTCCTCCTTTTTATGGTCGGGTTTCTTGAAACGAAGAAAAATTTTCCCTTCCTCCATAAACTATACATGAGCGGAATTATTTTTCTCCCAATTGTTATCATTCTTTATAGTATCCTCCACTTCAGCTCTATTGATTACTATTGGGAGTACCTGCTTGAAAACTATATCACAAAAAATATTTTAATAGTATTTATGATCATATTCCTTGTTTATGCAGTAAGGAATTGGCATCATAAGCTCTTACGATATCTATTTTGGGGAAACCTTCTATACCTGATTTTTGCGTTAGCATCTCTTCTGATCGTTCTTAATAGAACCGGGCTTAGTTTACCGGGAATATTAAGCGACTCGCTGGTACTGTATGAGATTGGATTACTGATCGAGCTTATATTCTTTCTCATGGGTCTTACCTATAAGAACAGGACACAACTGATAGAACAAGCAACAGAAAGAGAAAGATTGAAGATGGAAAATGAAAGAAAGGAACTTGAAAAACAAATGGCAGTCATGCAGGCCCACCAGGAAGAAAGAGAAAGAATATCTGCCGATATTCACGACGAATTGGGATCAGGTATGACAACCATCAGGCTTATGAGCGAGATAGCAAAAAATAAACTGAAGGAAAATGTACCCGTGGAAGTAGAAAAAATATCCAACTCGGCCAATGAAGTGCTCAATAAAATGAATGCCATCATCTGGAGCATGAACAGCAGCAACGATACCCTTGACAGTTTGGTCTCTTATATACGGGCTTATAGCATTGAATATTTCGATGCCACGCCGATCGAATGTAAAGTGATGACGCCCGAAACAATTCCATTCAAGGAGCTAACCGGTGACAAACGAAGAAATGTTTTTTTATGTGTAAAAGAAACGCTGAACAATACGCTCAAACATTCAAAAGCAACTAAAGTCAATATTAATATTGAAACCAGCGTCAAATTAAAGATCAATATTGCTGATAATGGCACAGGAATAGATGCTGAAAAGATTCACCGCTTTGGAACCGGACTTAAGAATATTGAACGACGTATGAATGCGATCGGTGGTACTTACACCATTTCAAATAACAATGGGACCATCACAAAGCTTGAATTGTCCTTATAATTCTTTCCTTATTTTTTTATTGCAGCCAAAAACAAAAATAGCCATCCGCCGATAAAGGCAAGCCCACCAACAGGCGTTATAATACCGGCCTTGTCAAAGGCGCTGTTTCCAACAGCCTTACCAGTTGTAAGCACATATAATGAACCGGAAAAAAGGAGAATACCGATCAAGAATAGGATTCCTGCTATCCTTGCAAATTTTGGAAAACATTTTTCATAAAGAAGTCCTGCTAGTATTAAACCAAGAGCATGCAACATTTGATACTGCACACCGGTTTGAAATGTTTGTACGGTTTCTGCACTCACAATCTTTTTTAAACCATGCGCACCAAATGCCCCAAGCGCCACAGCGATTGCGGCTAAAACTGATCCTATCGCAATGAATCTTTTATGCATGAAATAACTTTTCTACAATCTTCTCAATACTTTTTTCATTTTCCTCTACTACCATTTCCGCTTGTTCGTAGTAAATCTTTCTGTCAGAAAATTTTTTGATGATAAACCCTTTTAGCTGGGTATCATTTAAGTTCTTTATCAACGGCCGGTGAGCTTTGTCTTTTAATAATCGTTCATGAAGCAGTTCGATCGGGGTATTGATCCACACCGCTGTACCTCTTTTATTCATGAATTCGATATTATTAAAATAGCATGGAGTGCCACCGCCGGTGGCCATAATAAATGAATCATGACTTTCGGTAATGATATGCAATGTATCTTTTTCAAGCAAGCGAAAATACTCCTCCCCTTCTTCGGCAAATATCTGGCTGATCGATTTTCCTTCATTTGACTCGATCTGCTCATCAAGATCAAAAAATGGAAGTGTGAGTTTCTCACTCAGCTTTCTGCCCCAGTAAGTTTTGCCGGAGCCCATAAATCCTATAAGGAAAATCTTCATATTGAATGTGAAAATTTGAAAATATGAAAATTCGAAAATGAAGAGTCATTGTATCTCATTTGCACATTACTAAATTATTTAAAAGCATTCAATCCGGTCACATCCATTCCTGTGATCAACAAATGAATATCATGTGTGCCTTCATAAGTGATCACACTCTCCAAATTCATCATGTGTCGCATTATAGAATATTCACCGGTGATGCCCATACCACCAAGTATTTGTCTTGCATCACGGCAAATATTCGTTCCTACCTCACATGCATTTCTTTTAGCCATACTTACTTGTTGCGGCGTTGCACGACCTTCACTCATCAAAACGCCAAGCCGCCAATTCAATAATTGTGCCTTGGTAATTTCAGTGATCATCTCTGCCAGCTTCTTTTGCTGCAATTGAAATCCCCCGATCGGTCTTCCGAATTGTTCTCTTTCTTTTGAATAACGCAATGCAGTATCATAGCAATCCATTGCGGCGCCGATAACACCCCACGCAATCCCATATCTTGCTTTTGTCAAACAACCAAGCGGACCTTTCAATCCTTTTACATTTGGAAATATATTTTCTTTCGGCACTTTTACATTATCAAAAACCAATTCACCGGTTGCTGATGCCCGCAAGCTCCACTTGCCATGTGTTGTCGGTGCAGTAAATCCTTTCATTCCTTTTTCAACGATCAATCCATGAATTTCACCTGCCTCATCCTTTGCCCAGACAACTGCGACTTGCGAATATGGCGCATTGCTGATCCACATCTTTGCACCATTCAATAGTACATGATCACCAGCATCTTTGAAATTTGTCAACATGCTTGATGGATCACTGCCATGATCTGGCTCTGTTAATCCAAAACAACCTAACCATTCACCACTTGCAAGCTTCGGTAAATATTTTTTTCGCTGGGCTTCGCTTCCATAGGCATAAATTGGAAACATCACCAATGAACCTTGAACGGATGCGGTTGAACGAACACCACTATCCCCACGTTCCAATTCCTGCATCATCAATCCATACGAAATATAATCCAGCCCACCACCGCCATATTCAACCGGGATCGTGGGACCAAAACAACCAAGATCACCTAACTGCTTTATGATCTGCTGTGGAAATTCTGCCCGTTGTGCATAATCTTCAATGATGGGAGAGATTTCTTTCTTTACATAACTTCTAACAGACTCACGAATTAATTTTTGTTCTTCAGTAAGTAGCTCATCCACCAAATAATAATCAGGGCTTTGAAAAACATCAGTACGGGCAGCCATTCGATTTTAGATTTACGATTTAAGATTTCAGATTTGGCGCAAAGTTAGGGGAATGATATGCATTGCCCTGCTCTTTAGAGCTGGATTAAAATATGAATAGTGAAATTCCTAATTCCCGCCATAAATGGCAGGGCAATTCATTCGCACAAATTCATATCTTGGAAAAAACTTTTACATGAAGATTACATTTTCTATGCTCTTTATTATCTATATCGGATTTGCATGCAGCAATAATAATGAAGCATCATTGGTTTCAACAACACGATCCGAAAAATATGATTTATCTAACGATACTTCTGTGTCTTCAGGCGAAATGAAACGTTATTGGTTAGTGTTGTTACAAAAAGGTCCAAACCGAAATCAAGATAGCATCAGTGCAGAAAAAATTCAGACTGCTCACATGGCAAATATCAATAGGCTCGCTAAAGAAGGAAAGCTAATCATGGCTGGCCCAGTTGGTATTGAAGATGATCTTCGCGGAATTTTCTTAATGAACTGTGCCGATTCCAGCGAAGTAGAAAATTTTGTAAGAACAGACAGCGCTGTTATTACGGGCCGGTTGATCATGAAGTATTATCCGTGGTGGACGATGAAAGGAAAATATATTTTTAAATAGAAACTTTCAATTCAGTACCTGGAGAACTTCATTTTCCTTAAGAGTTTCCGCATGATTTATTGGTTGTAGGAGGCAGCCAAAAATTTGATCACTGAACCGGGGCTTAAATTTAAAATTTGTCGATTCAATCGGCTTTGGCATATCAATCCCGGTAATTTTCCACCGATGACCGGTTGCCGTCTCTAAAATTGTCCCGATCTTAGGTATTGACGTATCTGTAAAATCCATTATCGCGATCGAGCTATTGCCTGTATTAAATATTTCATAAACACAGCCCAATTGGAAAATACTTTTTTCGGGTAAGTACCCTTTCATCTCCTGTTGATATTGCTTAGCGACAGCTCTTGCCTCCTCTGCAAAGTTCTCTTTATCCCCTGAATAAATAATGGCCCGGCTTACATTTACCAACAACCCGCAATCTCTTATCATTGCTTTTTCTGATATCTCTTTCAGGCTGCCACCTTGCGCACCTATACCAGGAACAAGATAAAAATGATGTGGGGATAATTTTCTTATATCGATAAATTCATCTGCCTGGGTAGCACCAACAACAAACATTAAATTCTCGAGTGTGCCCCAATTTGAAACCGTTTTTAAAACTTTCTCATAAAGAAACTCATCAACACCATGTCTTGTATCTTCACGAGCCATTTTCTTGAATTCGAAATCATTTGCCCCTTTATTTGAAGTAAGGGCCAAGATAATTGCCCATTTGCCATAATAATTTAAAAAAGGTTGTACACTGTCTTTTCCCATGTATGGCGCCACCGTTATTGCATCAAACGGCAATTTCTCAAAAAATGCTTTTGCATATTGATCCGATGTATTTCCAATATCGCCACGCTTTGCATCAGCGATCTTAAAATGCTCATTGCCGATATACCGAGCAGTTTTTTCCATCGTCTCCCAACCTTTTACACCCAATGCTTCGTAAAACGCGGTATTTATCTTATACCCAACGCATAGATCCTTGGTTGCATCAATGATCGCCTTATTGAAACTAAAGACAGGATCGGCTTCAGACAAAAGATGTTTGGGAATTTTAGTAATGTCAGTATCTAAACCAACACAGAGATAAGATCGCTTTTTGAAAATTTCTTCGGCGAGTTGCTGTCGGGTCATGTCGCAAAAATAAGAACCATGGTCTATTTGATTAAAAAGATTTGGGCGAACAGCAGAAATATCAAATAAAACAATTAATCAATCAATTTTTTTAACATATCAGTAAACATCCACACTTCTTCATATGTGTTATATAAAGGAACAGGCGCAAGCCTGATCACATTTGGTTCTCTCCAATCAGTAAAAACTCCCTGTTGCATTAAACGGTTATAGATCTCTCTTCCGTTTTCAAGCATGAGCATTGAAACCTGGCAGCCTCTATCATTTTCATTTCGTGGCGTAATGAACCCAATGATCTTTTTGTTTGATGCCTTATTTATTTCATCCAGCAAATACCATAAATAACCTGTCAGCAATTTTTGCTTTGTTATAATTTTATCCCAGCCTGCTTCATCAAAAATTTCTAAGGAAGCCCAGTGAGCAGCATAAAGAAAGAATGCAGGAGTACTTAGTTGCCAGCCTTCAGCTCCGGGCATTGCTTTAAATCCTTTTTCCATTTTAAATCGAGTTGGCTTGTCATAACCCCACCATCCTGCAAATCTTGGCAGGTTTATACTATGATGTTTTTCGTGAATGAATGCCCCGCCAATAGCACCTGGTCCTGAATTCAAGTATTTGTAAGTACACCAGCAGGCAAAATCAACCTCCCAATCATGCAAATGCAACTCAACATTCCCTGCGGCATGTGCCAGGTCAAAGCCAACTTTTATTCCAAAGGATCTTGCGGCTTTAGCTATTTTTTCCAGATCAAAAAATTGACCGGTGTAATAATTGATCCCTCCAAACAATATCAATGCTGTTTCATCACCATGCTTTTGAATGGCTGAAATAATATCTTCAGTTCTTAACGTATGTTCACCACTTCGTGGCGCCACTTCGATAATTGCTGAGGCCGGGTCAAATCCTTTATTCTTTACATGTGTTTCAAAAGCATACTGATCACTTGGAAAGGCTTTTTCTTCGCAGATTATTTTATACTTTCTTGCAGTTGGTTGATAAAAACTTACCAGCATCAAGTGGAGATTAACCGTAAGCTGATTCATGACAACAATCTCATGAGATAAGGCCCCAACAATTTTTGCAAGAGGATGAATTAGTTTATCATGATAATTCATCCACGGTTCTTTTGCATGAAAAAAAGCCTCTACTCCAAGTGAAGCCCAATCTTTCATGATTTGCTGAATATAACCGGCAGCAGTTTTGGGTTGCAGACCAAGTGAGTTTCCTAAAAAATATATTTGTTGCTTACCATTTACATCGGGAATAATGAATTTATCTCTGAAATCCTTTAATGGATCTGAAGCGTCAAGTTGTTTAGCAAAGGCAAGTGTATTTTCAAATTGCATAAATAATTCCTAAATCTTCATTTATATAGTACCTGTTCTTCCGCCATCCACGGGAATACTTACACCATTTACATAAGCTGCAGCCGGCGATGCAAGAAAAGCAACCAGGTTGGCTATCTCTTCAGCATTTCCCAAACGTTTGGCAGGAACGGTATTTATCATTTCTTTCCTGATAACATCTTCATCAACTCCTCGTGCTTTTGCAATTGTTGCGATCAGCTCGCTCAGTCTTTTTGTATCGGTAAGTCCTGGTAAAATATTATTTACAGTAATTCCATATTGGGCCACTTCATTTGAAAATGATTTTGCCCATGAGGCTACTGCAGCTCTTATCGTATTGGAAACTCCAAGATTTTGTAAGGGTATGCGAACTGAGGTAGAAATAATATTTATGATCCGGCCATAACCGGCCGCTTTCATTCCCGGTAAAACAGCCCTGGCAAGGTTATGATTATTGACCAGGTGTTGCTGAAATGCATTTTCAAATTCTTCCACTGCTGCATTTACCATCGGGCCGGGTGTTGGTCCGCCGGTATTGTTTATTAAAATATGCGCCGTGTGTTTAATAACATGTTCTTCAATTGCTTTTTTAACTTTATCGGTCTTGCTAAAATCAGCAACAAGATAATTATGTTGTTGTCTTAAAGCTATGTCAAGATTGTGTACTGCTTCTTTTAGGGATCCTTCATTTCTTGCTACCAACGTGCAATTCGCGCCAAGCAACGCCAATTCTTCGGCCACGGCATAACCAATACCCTGTGTGCTTCCACAAACAACCGCATTTTTTCCTTCGAGAGAAAGATTCATAAAATCAAACCTACTGTAAAAATTTGTAATTTCCTTTGGGTAAACCTCAACGACGTATGATAAAAACTCTTGGCCTCACTCATATTGCCCTGCAGGTAAAAGATGTAAAACGTTCATCGAAATTTTATCAACGAGTTTTTGGAGTAAAAGAAATGTATAGCTATCCGGAATTTATACAAGTACAAACACCGGGAAGCAAAGACATTATTGTTTTCGAAAAACAAAAGGGAAAAAATGCGAATTCAAAGAAAGGATTTCATTTCGGCTTCAGACTGCCTAAACCCTCTGACTTAAAACCGATCATTAAAAAAATAAAAACCGCTGGCGGTACTATCAAAGAAACAGGTGAGTTTGTTCCCGGCGAACCTTACATTTTCTTCTATGATCCCGATGGCTATGAAATAGAGATTTGGTTTGAAAAGATCCCGGCTTCACTAGGATCTTTTAAATAAAGATTA
>Ga0075429_100002342_pt1 | contig 15929 bp, 13 predicted proteins | sample RhiMetdeltSRZDD3_FD_75295 | JGI IMG/M metagenome (GOLD analysis project Ga0075429, IMG submission 75295) | Populus rhizosphere microbial communities from Tennessee, USA - Rhizosphere MetaG P. deltoides SRZDD3 | ecosystem: Host-associated > Plants > Roots > Rhizosphere > Soil | place: USA... | reverse complement strand
GCGCTCGTCAACGGCACCGCCGCGCATGGCGAAGATTTCGACGACACGTTCGAAGGGGGGCCCGTTCATTCGGGCGCGGTGATCGTCCCGGCCGTCCTTGCGGCTTGCGAACGGGAAGGACTGGCCGGCGATCGCTTTCTCGTCGGCATAGTAACGGGCACGGAGCTGCTGTGCCGTCTCAGCCTGGTGGCGCCGATGGGCGCGCACAACGCCGGGTTTCATCCGACGGCCGTGTTTGGCGCCATCGCCGCGGCGGGCGCTGTCGGCGCGGCGCTGAAGATGCCCGCGGAGGCGATCGCATCGGCGCTCGGCATTGCCGGCAGCATGGCGTCGGGCATCATCGAATACCTGGCCGAAGGCACCTGGACCAAGCGGATGCACGCCGGCTGGGCCGCCCAGTCGGGCGTGCGGGCCGCGCTCATGGCGCGCGGCGGCTTTGCCGGTCCGCGGACCGTCTTCGAGGGCAGGCATGGCCTGTATCGCGCGTTCGCGCCGACGGTTCCGCCCGACTTTGCGCCGCTGCTGGACGGCCTGGGTCACGGCTGGGTGATGCCCTCGGTGGCGTTCAAGCCGTACGCCTGCGGCACCATGACGCAGCCGTTCATCGATTGCGCGCGGCGGCTGGCCGGCGAAGGGATCCGCGCGGCAGACGTGCGCGACATCGAATGTGAGGTCGCCGGCGGTACCGTGCCCCGCCTCTGGGAGCCGCTGGCGTCGAAGCATCGGCCGCCGACGCCGTACGCGGCGAAGTTCAGCACGCCGTTCTGTATGGCGGTCGGGTTCTTCGACGGCAAGGCCGGGCTCGCGCAGTTCACCGAGGCCCGCATCGCCGATCCCGAGGTGCTTGCGCTGGCCTCGACGATCCGGTACACGATCGACCCCGCCAACCCGTACCCGCGCAAGTTCACCGGCCATCTGCGGGCGACGCTCGCCGATGGCAGCTCGCGCGAGTACCGGCAGCCGCATATGCGCGGCGGGACGCGCGATCCTCTGCTCGCCGTGGAGCTGGAAGCGAAGTTCCTGGATAACGCGATCTACGGCGGATGGACCGCGGAGGCCGCTCAAGGACTCTTGCGGGCATCCCGCACGATCTTCAAGAGTCCCTCGCTCGACGTGATGAAGGAATTCAGGGCATGAGTGTCGAACACGAACTTGTCGGGCGCGTCGCCGTCGTGACCGGGAGCGCACGCAATATTGGCCGCGCGATTGCGGTCGCGCTCGCAGGCGGCGGCGCCGCGGTCCTCGTCAGCGCGAAGCGCGCACACGCCGAGGCCGACGCCGTCGCCGAGGAGATCCGCGCCAGGGGCGGGCGCTCGGCCGTTGCGCTCGCCGACGTTGGCGATCCCGCGTCGGCCGCGAGTCTCATCGATGCGGCCGTGCAGGCGTTCGGCCGGGTCGACATCCTGGTCAATAACGCCAGCGTCCGCCGGGAAACGGATCTCGCCGCACTCGAATATGCGGAGTGGCGTGACATCCTGGCGACGACGCTGGACGGCGCCTACCTGTGCGCGCGCGCGGCGCTGCCGCACCTGGCCGCCGCGGGCGGCGGATCGATCGTCAACATCGGCGGGTTGTCATCGCATACGGGCGCGAGCCGCCGGGCGCACGTCATTGCCGCCAAGGCCGGCCTCGTCGGTCTGACGCGCGCTCTTGCTCACGATCTTGCCCCTCACCAGATCACCGTCAACTGCGTCGCGCCGGGGATGATCGACACGACACGCGCAGGCGCAGAGCCCGCGCATCACGCCGGCAAGACGCCGCCAGTCGGCCGCCGCGGCACGCCTGAGGAGGTCGCGTCGCTGGTTCGTTTTCTCTGCGGCCCGGGTGCGCGCTACATCACCGGTCAGACCATTCACATCAACGGCGGCCTGTTTACCGGTTGAACGCGAATTGCGCCGGGTCCGCCGCGCGGAACCCGGCCTACGGCAAATCGGAGCGAAGGTGTACGTAGGGCGGGTTCCGCGCAGCGGACCCGCCAACGCCTAGCGGACCCGCCGAACGTGGCACCGGCGATGCGAAAGGCGTGCTCCGATGTCGCGGCCTCCTCGCATCAAAGGCTTTGACTATCTCGGATGCTGGCGCTATTTCCTCACGTTCTGTACTCTCGACCGCCGCGCCACGTTTCGTGATGCCGCTGCAGTCGATCTGGCGCTCGCGCAATTTCGCCGTACAACTCGCTCGTGGTCGTTTGCAACTCTTGCGTACTGCTTCATGCCAGACCACGTGCACCTCCTCATCGAAGGCACGACCTCTGCGGCCGATCTAAAACGCGTTGCGAAACGGCTGAAGCAGGGTAGCGGTCAGTCCTGGAAGTTTCGAACGGGGGCGCGACTATGGCAGGAGGGCTACTACGACCGGGTGCTTCGACCCGGAGAAGATCCCAAGGTGGTTGCGCGGTACATCGTCGAGAATCCGGTCCGCGCCAGACTCGTCGCGCACCCCGCACAATATCCTTATCTCGGATCGGACGTGTGGACCCTCGACGAATTGTTGGACAGTTTGATCTGAAGACGGACCCATGCCGGGTCCGCTTCGCGGAACCCGGCCTACGTACCGCCAGCCGGGTCCGCTGCGCGGAACACGGCCTACGTACATCGAGGGTATGTCTGAGCAGGTAGGGCGGGTTCCGCGGAGCGGACCCGCCCGAGGCATCATGTCGCGCTACGCACGACGTCCGATTGCGGAATGTTTCTTGGTGTCGCGCATGGTGACGTAGACGAGCAATGACATGGCGATGACCGCGGTGAGGTAGTAGTAGAACCACCGCTGGTGGCCGATCGTCTGGAACCACAGCGCCAGCGGCTCGGCGGTGCCGCCAAAGATCGACACGGTCACGGCGTAGGGCAGGCCGACGCCGGTGGCGCGGATGTGCGTCGGGAAGAGTTCGGCCTTGACGACGGCGTTGATCGAGGTGTAGCCGGCGACAATCGTCCAGGCGCCCGCGATAAGTACGAAGGCAATCAGTCCGCTGCGCGTCGACTCGAGCGCGTCGAGCAGCGGAATCGTGAACAGCGTGCCCATCACGCCGAACCACATCAGCAGCGCCTTGCGGCCGACGCGATCCGAAATCGCGCCATACAACGGCTGCAGGCACAGCGCGAAGATCAGCGATCCCGCCGTCACCATCGTGGTTTGAATATCGGTGAGGCCGACCGACAGCCGCAGGAACTTCTGCATGTAGGTCGTGTAGGTATAGAACGCCGTAGTCCCCCCCATCGTCAGGCCGACGACGAGCAGTACCTCCCGCGGATACTTCATGAGCGCCCGGACGGAACTGGGCCGGCGCGCCACCGTCTTCTTCGCGGCGAGGAAGTCGTCGGTCTCGTGAAGATTGCGGCGCATCAGCAGGGCGACAATCGCCAGCAGCGCGCCGATGACAAACGGGATCCGCCATCCCCACGCCCGCAGTTGTTCCGCCGTCAGGAACACCTGCTGGAGCAGCAGCAGCACGAGGATCGCGCACAGCTGGCCGCCGATGAGGGTCACGTACTGGAAGCTCGAATAGAACCCGCGATGCTTCTCGTCGGCGACCTCGCTCAGGTAGGTCGCGCTCGCGCCGTACTCACCGCCCAGGCTCAGCCCCTGGATAGTGCGCGCCACGCCAAGGAGGATCGGGGCGGCGATGCCGATCGAGGCATACGTCGGCAGGACCGCGATCATCAGCGACCCGAAGCACATCAGCAGCACGGAGAACATCAGCGCATTGCGGCGGCCGTAGTGATCGGCGAGGTGGCCGAACAGCCACCCGCCCACGGGCCGGACGATGAAGCCGAAGGCGAAGAGAATCGCGGCGTTGAGCTGCTGGACGACCGGGTCCGAGCCCGGAAAGAACGATCCCGCGAAGTACAGGGCAAATGCCGCGTACGCGTAGAAGTCGTACCACTCGACCAGGTTGCCGACCGAGCCGATGAAGATCGCCTTGACGCGCCGGCGCACGTCCGCGAGTTCGAACCGATCGGCGCTGGCGACGGCCGCAGGGGATGCCATGAGGTCGGGCCGCGATTATACTCACCACTTCGAGGAGGACTGTATTAAACGGCCTCGAGGAGGACTGCATGAGACGGCCACAGATGGTGTTTGGCGCGTTGGTGATGTCAGCGACAATGCTCTCGGCGTGTGGGCGTGCGGATGCCCCCGCGCCAGGCGATCCCGTCACTGCCGCGCCGGCTGCGCCGGTGGCCGGCACCGGCGAACGGCTGGTCCCCACGCCGACGGCTGACGCCGGGCGTCCAGTTCTGCGGGTCAAGCTCGATGAGCTCGACTGGAAGCCGATCGCGGGCGACACCACCGGCGTCCAGCAGGTCGTCGTCGACGGCGATCCGTCACAACCGGGCTATTACCTGGTCATCAACAAGTTCCCGCCGGGAGTGATGAGCTCCCCTCACTATCATCCCGACGAGCGCCACGGTATCGTGCTCAAGGGGACGTGGTACACGGACGAAGGCGACGTGTTCAGGCCGCAGCAGACGATCCCCATGAAGGTGGGCGACTACATGCGGCATCCCGCGGGCGGCCACCACTATGACGGCGCGCTCGATGAGGAAGTGATTGTCGCAATTTCAGGAATGGGTCCGTCGGGGTCAACCGTGCTCGACGGAGGCCCGCGGTTCCGAAAATCGAAGTAGGGGCCGACCTTGGTCGGCCCGCGCACTGGAGGCGCGATGAGAAGGAGATTACTCGTCGGACTGGCGATCGCCGCGTGCGCAGGAACGGTACTGAGTGCCCAGCGCGGCGCGCAGGCGCCGGCCGTCCCCCTGTATCCCACCGAGCAGCAGATGAAGGAATCGCCGGAGGCGCAGCAGCACATCACGAAGGCGATGGCGATTGCCAAGCCGGATCTGATTCCGCAGGCGGAGAACGCCTGCCACTTCATGGGCCCGCAGCGGCCGGCCCTCGAGCGCCAGGCCAGCGGACAGCAGGCCGCTCCGCGGCAGCGGATGGAGCCGGTGAAGCTCTTCGACAATCTGTACTACATGGGCTTCACCGACATCGGGGCCTGGGCGCTCACGACGAGCGACGGCATCATCCTGATCGACACGCTCAACTCGCCGCAGGAAGCGGAAGAGATCATCGTGCCGGACATGAAGAAGGTGGGCCTCGATCCCGCGGCCGTCAAGTACGCGATCATCGGCCATGGTCACTTCGACCACTTCGGAGGCGCGTCCTATTTCCAGGGAAAGGGCGTACGGATCGCGCTGACCGCCGCCGACTGGGACCTCGTCGAGCGCGTCCCACCCAATCAGAATCCGCAGCAGGCGGCCAGGCCGCGGCCGAAGCGCGACATGACGCTGACCGACGGACAGAAAATTACCCTCGGCGATACGACGCTCACGATCCTGGCGCAGCCGGGTCATACGGAGGGGGCGATCGCCATCCTGTTTCCCGTGAAAGAGAAGGGGCGGACGTCTACCGCGCTGATGCTGTCGGGCGCCAACCAGACGCCGAACCCTGCGTCGCTGGCGGCGTTCGAGAAGGCGCTGGCCACGGCGAAGCGGGAAAAGGCGGCGCTGCTGCTGAACGGCCACCCGGGACTCTTCGGCGACGAGATTGGCTGGATGGAAACGATCCGGAAGAACCCGTCGGGTCCGAACCCGTTCGTCTACGGCGAAGCGCGATTCGCCCGCTACATCGACATCATGACCGAGTGCGCCCGCGCGCGCATCGCCGCGATGCGGTACAAGCCGTCGTAACATCAAGGAGCCTCCGATGCCCGAAACGCCTTCGACAATGCTCGACCTCGGCACCCCGCTGCCGTCGTTCTCGTTGCCCGACTTCAATGGCCGGACCGTCTCCAGCGCCGATTTCACGGGCAGCAAGGCGCTGGTCGTCGCATTCATCTGCAAGCACTGCCCCTTCGTGAAGCACATCCGGCAGGAGTTTTCACGGTTCGCGCGTGAGTACGAGGCGAAGGGTCTCAAGGTGGTCGCGATCGCGTCGAACGACACCACTGAGTTTCCCGAGGACGGCCCGGAGGGGATGAAACAGGAGGCGGCGGAGGCGGGCTACGTTTTCCCGTACCTGTTCGATGAAAAACAGCAGGTCGCGCGCGCATTCCGCGCCGCCTGCACGCCGGATCTATTCCTGTTCGACGCCAGCGGCCGCCTCGCCTATCGGGGTCAGTTCGACGGCAGCCGGCCGAAGAACGACGTCCCCGTCACCGGCGCCGATCTGCGCGCCGCTGCCGATGCCGTGCTGGCGGGAAAACCTGCAGCGGAGACGCAGAGGCCGAGCATGGGCTGCAACATCAAATGGAGCCCCGGCAATGCGCCCGCGTATTTCAAAACGTAACGGGCCGAGCAAGCTCGGCCCCTACGTTCACTTGCCCCAGATTTTTCTGTAGATATCTTTGTAGCCGCTCTCCGGCTCGTAGAAATTGTTCGGCCCGCCGTCGCGATCGAGGTTCGATGCGACGAACAGATGCGGCGGCGGAACGAAGCCGCTCGGCGGCTGCCCCGCGAACGCGCGATTGAGCTCGTCGATCGTCATCCAGCCCTGGAGGTGGAGCGGTTCGGCCACCGTGCCGATCTGGTAGCGGCGCTGGCGGATGCGCTGAAAGGCCGTCACAGATCCGTCACCCGACGAAATCTGCCGCGGGTAGCCGCTGGCCGGATCGACGCCGGCAGACTGCAGCGACGGCGCCGAGAAATCAAAATACAGATCGTTGACCGCGATGCTGTAGGTCCACTCCTTGCCGTACTTCGTCAGTAACGAGGTTGTGAGACTGGGCATGCGGTTGGCGAGGTCGCCCATCGGCGTGTCCTCGATCGCAATCACCCTGCAGCCGGCGCATTCCTTGATCACCGCCGCCGAGGCGTCGGTCTTGGCGGTGGAGATCGTCGTGATGCTGTCCTTGAACAGGATGACGCTCGCTGTGCCGTTGGAGTCGACCACGGCGTAGAGTGCCGCCGCCTTTGCCACTTCACGCGGGTCGGTCGTGACGTTGGTGATGATGGCGGTACCCGCGACAGGACCGGGTGCCGGAGCGATGTGCCACCCGACCATCTTGATGCCCAGCGCGCCGGCCTTCTCGATCACAGGCGCCTGTTCGAGCGCATCGACGTTGCCGAGAATGATTGCGTGCGGTTTGAGTGCGATTGCTTGATTCAGTGCTGTCGTGCGCCCCTGCACGGACCCTTGCCCGTCGAGGATGCGGAAATCCCATCCAATCACCTTGGCGGCCTCCTGCGCCCCGTCGCCCGCGCCTTGCGGTCCGCCATTGCGCTGATCGGAGGACACATAGACGACCAGCTTCCTGCTCTGCGCCGCTGGACCGGTGGTCGGACCCGTCCACGGCGCGCCAGGTGCCGTGACCTGGGCGATGTACTCCTTCGCCATTTCGAGGTAGGCATTGCCGGCGCCGGCGGCCGGAGCGGCATCGGTGCGGGCGCCCGGTTCGCCGCCGCCACCTCCGCAGGCGACCAACAGCGCGGCCACGGCGGCGCAGGCCGTCAATGCTCTAGGTCGCACGCGAGACGTCATCACCATCGTTCCCCTCCTTCTGCGAGGTTATCGGCGGCCTGCGCGTGACGGCCGACCGTCTCCGCTGGGCGAAGCCCGCCAGCGCGATCGAGACGAGGAGCGTCATCCCGTTGAACAGCGGCTCGACGAAAAAGGCGCCGCCGAGCTGCTGGATTCCGGAAATGCCGACCGCCAGGATCAGGACGCCGACGATTGTGCCCCACACATTGACGCGTCCGGGCCTGATCGTCGTCGACCCGAGAAAGGTCCCGACCAGCGCCGGCAGCAGGTAATCGAGGCCGACATTCGCCTGGCCGATCTGCAGCTTCGACGCGAGCACGCAGCCGGTGAAGCCCACGAGCAGCCCCGATGCGACGAACACGCCGATGACGTGGGCGCGAACCGGAATGCCGTTGAGCGCCGCCGCCTTCTCGTTGGCCCCGATCGCGTAGAGGTGGCGGCCGAGCGGCATCCGCTCGGTGACGATCCAGAGGGCAACGGCCAGCACCAGTGCATAGACCGCCGGCATCGGCACGCTGAAGATCGAGAGCCCGTTGATGGCGACGAAGCCCTGAGGCAGCTCGCCAATCACCTGGCGGCCGTCAGTGTGCCACAGCGCCAGCGCATACAGGATGGTGCCGGTTCCAAGCGTGGCGATAAAGGAGTCGATCTGGGCGACCTCGACGAGGATGCCGTTGATCAACCCTGCGCCGCCCGCGCACAGCATGACGAGCAGGCACGCCAGCGGCCAGGGGATGCCGTACTGGACCTGAAGCGTGATCGCGAGGATGTGCCACATCACGATCCCGAAGCCGACGGTGAGGTCGATGCGCCCGGCCATCATCGGCACCATGGCGGCGAGGGAAAGCAGCGCGATGATCCCCTTGTCGCTCAGGATCGAGCGGGCGTTGATCGCGGTCGGAAACGAGTCCGGCAGCAGCAGCGAGAACAGCCCGATCAGCAAAATCGTCAGGAGCGGCAGGCCGTAGACCGGCAGCACACGGACGATCGCCTGGCCGCGGCTGAGCGTCGCCAGCTCCGCGCGTGTCGGTTCGAGGGCGTTAGATTTCAGGGATTGCATCGAGTGCCTGCTGCACCTGTCCGGCGCTGGCCGAGGCCGCCGCCAGCAGATTCTCCGCGCTGAGATCGCCGCCGGCCAGCTCCGCGACCACACGTCCGCGATCGAAGACCAGCGCGCGGTGGCAGATGTGCGCAACTTCTTCGAAGTCGGTCGACATGATGAGAATCGTCGCGCCCGCGTTGAGCACCACGTCGAACAGCCGGTAAATCTCCGCCTTGGCGCCGACGTCGACCCCGGCGGTCGGATCTTCGAACGCGTAGATGAGGCCGTTGAGGTTGAGCCAGCGGCCGATGACGACCTTCTGCTGATTACCGCCCGACAGCCAGTCGATCGGGATCGAGGGATCGTTCGGCCTCAGCGCCACCCGATCGCCGAGCTCACAGGCCAGCCTCGTTTCCCGGTCCGGTTCGAGATAGGAAACCAGTGTGCGGCCGGCGGCCACGGGATTGAGGAACAGGTTCTCCCGAACCGTGAGCCCCGGCACGATCGACTCGGCAACGCGATCGGCACACACCAGGTTGATGCCGAGATCCATGGCCTGACGCGGAGAAGACGGCGCGATCGCGCGGCCGTCGAACAGAATCCGCCCGCCGATGGCTGGGGCAAGGCCGAACAGCACGCGGCCGACGCATTCCTGACCGGCGCCGCGCAGGCCGACGAAACCGACCACTTCACCGGATCGGATGCGGCAGTCGAGCGGACCGGCGTCGGGCGTGATGACCTGCTCGAAGACGAGCCGCGCCGCTCCCTCGTGTCGCGCTGGCCGCCGGAACACCTGCGAAGGCTCGCGGCCCACGATTAGCAGAATGACCCCCTCGGGACTCGTCTCGGCGACGCTGCGCTCGCCGACGACCCGGCCATCGCGCAGGATGACCATCCGGTCGGCAATCTGGAAGACCTCGTCAAGCCGGTGTGACACGTAGATCATGCCGACGCCGCGCTCGCGGAGCCTCCGGAGGGCGACGAACAACCGCGCCACTTCGTTTGCCGGCAGGCTGGACGTCGGCTCGTCGAGCACCAGGAGTTCGGCGTCTGCCGCCAGCGCGCGGGCAATGGCCACCAGCGACTTTTCGGTGCGCGTCAGCTCTCCCACCCGCACCTCGGGGTCGATGTCGGCGCCGACGACGTCGAGTGCGCGGCGGGCGCGCGTGCGCGCCGCGGCCCAGTCGATCAGGCCGAAGCGGCGCGGAAAGCCGAGCATGAGCGAGATGTTTTCGGCGACCGTCATCCACTCGATCAGGCCGAGATCCTGGTGGATGAACGCGATCGGCAGATGACGTACCCCGTGGGTCATGTCCCGCCCGCGGTAGGACACGGTCCCGGAGTCGGCAGCATGGACGCCGGCGAGGATCTTGATGAGCGTGGATTTGCCGGCGCCATTCTCGCCGAGGAGCGCGACGATCTCTCCGGCGCCGACGTCGATGCGCGCGTCGCTGAGGGCGTGCGTGCCGCCGAACCGCTTCGACACGCCGCGCATGGCCAGGAGAGATTGGTGTGAGCGAACAACGCTGTCTTCGCGCGTCAAGCTTTGGAGCATACACCGCCTGCGTTATAGTCGACTCTTCCCGCGTGTTGTGCACGGGATGCAACGCCGGAGAAACATCATGCGCTTGACTCCGTGGATCGCCGCGCTTCTCGTGCTGTCGCTCCTGACGCCTGCGTTTGCGCAGGAGTGGGACGAATTCGTCTTCGTCGAGGATGGGTTCAAGGTGAACTTTCCTGGACGCCCTCAGATTGAGAACACGACCTGGATCTCGCAGTACCGTTACACCCTGCCTGCCCGCATCTATCGCGCTTCGCGCGGGTCGGAGCGCTATTCAGTGACCGTCGTCGATTACCGCGACATCGAGAAGCAGGGAGTCGAGCGGTCCAAGAAATGTCCGCCCGGCGCGGAAACCTGCATCGGCACGCAGGACGGGCGCCAGGGTGGGATCCTTGGCCTCGGCTACTGGAAGATGGATGTTCGCGGGGCGATGGCCTTTGCGATGTTCAAGATTCTGCAGCGGGACACCAAGCTCACTGACTTGACCGTTCAGTTCCAGGACGTTGTTGAAGGCTACTCGTTGCAACTGACCAACCCGGACGGCTCGCGCACGTTCCCTTACATCACGATGCATGAGAACCGGCTCTACATCTTCGAGGGAACGACACCCAAGGGCTATCCGGATCCGGGGCTCTTTCAGAATTCCGTCGGGTTCGTCGACGCGCAGGGCAGGGGCCTTCGTTACCTCGACTACTACTCGAACGCGGTTCACGGCCTGCGCGAGCACGAGCCTCCGCCGGTCCGTGTCGCCGGCGCACCGCCCGAGAAGTGAGGACGTAGTGTCCGCCTTTAGGCGGACCCCGCAGGTCCGGCGAAAGCCGGACACTACGTACAAATGAATGTGCTTTAAGGTTCCAACGACGCGAGGTAGGCGGAGATCGACAGCATGTCGTCTTCCCCCAGCTTGGCGACGACAGGCTTCATGAGCTGGGCGGCTTTGCCGTTGCGCGCGCCCGACTGCATGTCGAACAGCTGCCGGAAGGTGTAAATCGCCGAGATGCCGGCAATGCGCGGCACGTTGCCCATTCCTTTCAGATCGGCGCCGTGGCACGTGGCGCACTGGAACGTCTTGCCGCCGCCCCCGGTCGCCACCAGTGCTTCGCCCTTCTTGACGCTTCCTGGCGGCACGTACGCGACGTAGCCTGAATGGCTGTCCCGCAGCGACGTGCGCGCGTAGTCGACCGCGGTCTCGACGATCCGCTGCCCCAGCGGCTCGGTTTGGTTGCTGCCGTCGGGAATGAGGATCCATCCGGAGACGCGCGTCTTTGGCACCGTGTCGACTTCCTTCACGGTGGTCCAGCCTTTGGGCTGCGTCAGTCCCGAGAAATAACGCGCGGCCGCGTCGATCTCCTCGTCGGTGGCCGCCTTCGCCGCCTCGACCATCCAGACGTGAGGAAGCATCCCGATCGCCGAGCTCTTGCGCGCTCCGCTCCTGAAGTCGTCAACCTGCTGCTTGATGTAGGCGGCTGGCAAACCGGCCACCCGCGCGTTCTCCGGCTTGCCGATACCGCTGGGCAGGTGGCAGTAGCCGCACGCGAATGCCATCGGCGGCCGTCCCTGGCCGACAAGGCCGGGCATGGGCGGATGGTCGTCGTGCCAGTCGGGCGGCGCAAAAAAGTTGCGGATCTCCGTCAACGTGAACGTGCGCGCGCTGCCCGGCACGCTGCGCGGCCGGCCGTCGTCCGGATCGATCCGGGCATCGGACGGCACCCGCGGGTATGCCCATGCAGGTGGATCTGCGGCAGCTGCGATCATCCCGGAAGCGGCGATTCCCGTCGCGACGAGCAGCAACGTCAGCGGGGTGCGCATGCACGGCACCATACAAAACAGTGGGATGACACGTCAATACGGCGTGGTGCAGGATTGTTCGCGTGAGACCTACCGAGACTGATCCCGCACGTACCGGGCGATCTCCGCTCCCGTCGCAAACCACACGTTGGGCTTGGACTTGATGTATCGCAGCAGTTCGTCCAGATAGCCGACCCGCGAGCGCATGCCGATCAGGTGCGGATGCAGTGTGAGCAGATAGAGCGTCCCTTCCTCATACGCCACGTCGAAATCGTCCCGATACACCTCGAACACCAGCTCCGGCGACGGCATCGCCGAAGGCCCGAACCTCGCCGCCGACAGCGTGGTCCGATCGTCCAGATAGCGGCTCACGGGCAGCTCCACGAGGCCCGAGGGCTGCCCGGTGAGCAGCAGCTCATATGGCTCGTCCATCGCCATCAGCGTGCTGTCGTACAGGAAGCCTTTTTCTTTCAGAAGACGGATGGTGTTCAGACTCACACGGTCCGAGGGTCCTCGCGCGCCGACCGGCCGCCGGCCCGCCGCCTTCGTCAGGTACTCGATCGATTTGGTCAGCAGCGCGTCCTCCTCGGACGCGCTCAGCGCCACCGGGTTCTCGTCGCTCCAGCCGAGCGTGCCGATCTCGTGGCGCGTGCGCTTGACGATCTCGGGGATCATCTGGGGATCGATGATCGCCGCCGTGGGCGCCACGAAGAAGGTGGCGGGCACGGCGTGCCGATCCAGGACGTCGAGCACCCGGGGCAGTCCCACGGCGGCGCCGAACTCGCCCCCCGTGAGCTGTACCACTGCCGAATCGCCGGCGGCGATGTCGCCGGCGGTGTTGTTCAGAGTAAACGTGAGGGCGACGGCCACGCGCGCGCCGTTCGGCCAGCTCCGGGGCGTCAGCTTCCGTCCCGCGCGGACGTGCGACGATGCCTGCCGCAGCTCGGCTTCGCTCCACTTGCGGCCGGGTTGATCGTCGCGCGGCTGCTGCTGCGCAGCCGTATCGACCATGCCGAGAACCGCGAGTCCCGCGACGAGGCATAGGATGTAGCGCACGCGAACCTCCTCAGTTCGTGCCCGTCCGAAGCCCGAACTCCTTCTGGATATGGCGCGCGATCTCTTCGCCGGTGGCGAACCAGACGCCCGGCTTCGACTTCATGTACAGAATCAATTCCTCGAGATACTTGATCCGCGAGCGCTGCGTGCTCAGGTGCGGGTGCATCGTGAGCATGAACAGCGTGCCTTCGGCGTAGGCCACGTCGAAGTCGTCCTTGAATGTCTGGAAGATCAGCCGCGGCGACGGCAGCGCGCTCGTCGGCCCGATCATCGGGGCATCGTCGACGACCCAGTTCACCGGCAGCTCGATGAGGCCCGTGGCGCGCCCGTCGAGCAGCACTTCGTGCGGGGCGTCCATCGCCTGGAGGCTGGTGTCGTACAGCAGGCCGGCCTTGATCAGCAGGTCGATCGTGTACGGGCTCATCGTCCACGACGGGTTCCGGTTGCCGACCGGCCGCCGCCCCCACTGTTTCTCGAGCAGATCGAGCGACTGGGTGATGAGCCGGTTCTCCTCGACCGGATCGTTGAGCGTCATCGGGTTCTCGTGGATCCACCCGTGGATGGCGACCTCGTCGCGCGGGCGCTTCCTGATCGTCGCGATCATGTCGGGGTGCAGCAGGGCGGCGACCGCCGGGATATACCAGGAGATCGGGATGCCGTGCTTGTCGGCCAGCTTCATCACACGGGGCATGCCGGTGAACGGCGCGTATTCGCCGACCGAGATCCCGACGGGATTGCTGTCGCCGCGGTTCAGTTGAATCGAGAAGTTGTCGGGATCGAACGAGATGCAGACCGCCACGCGCGCGCCGTTGGGCCAGCTCTTGGGGATCAGCTTTCGGCCCGCCCGGACGTGATGAGCCACCTTGGTGATCTGGTCCTCGGTCCATCGGAGCCCGGGCTGCTGCGGGGTGTTCTGTGGCTGCTGCGCCACGGCGATGCCGACCCACACGCACAGGAGCGACGCCACGATTCCGACTCGAGTAGTCATGCGACTTCTCCTTATGGCCTGAGCGTCAACCGGTGCGCCGCGAGGGCATCAACGGCCTGACGGCCGTACGCCAGCGGGAAATACTCTCCATTCGACCATGGCTCCAACAGATTGCCGTAGTACGGGCTCTCCGGCTGTCCCGATTGTCCAGGCGCGATGCTGAACACCGAACGGTCCCAGTCGGCCAGGTCGAAGATCTGCCGGAGGCTGACGCCATTGGCTGCAACGGTGCCGAAGCCGCCGGCGCGCTCGACGACGGGCAGATCGAACTCGCGCACGAGCGCATGCGGGAACTCGCTCCGGTTGATGCGGCCGTAGCGCCACTCGCTCCAGTCGGGCCCGAGTTCAGCGGCGAGCTTCGCAACCGCCTTCCGCAGGCCGGCTTCGATCGCCATGCGGCGCTGCGCCGCCGGCGTCGTACGGCTGCGGGCGGCCGGGTCGGCGGCGCCCGCCCACGTCACGTAGAGCGCCGCCGGCGTGCTCGACTTGGTGAGGACTGCGTCCCACGAAGCGATCAGGACCCTGGCGCGTTCAGCGTCGCCGTCCTGAGCCGTCCAGCCCTGGAAGGCGGGGATGTCGCTTGCCGCCTGCAGCGAGTAGCCGTCGGTCTGGAATTTCTTGAAGTCGTCTACTGAGTACGTGCCATCGGACTGCAGGAGCTGCCGGATGCGCGTGATGCGCGCGAAGGGCACACCGTTGGTCGAATGGAACATCACGGGGCGCCCACGGTAATCGGGCGGATGCGAATTGTTGTTGGCCGTGGCGATGAACCCGCGCGCCGGGTTGAACTCACGCGGAAGGTCGCTGCGGAACCCCTGCCACTCGTACGCCCCGGTGCCGGGCACCGGCAGGCGGCCGGACCAGCCGCGACGGTCCGGTGTCAGCGCCGACAGCTGGAACGCGATGTTGTCCTCGACATCGCCGCAGATCAGGTTGTGCGACGGCATCTTCCACGACATCGCCCGATCGAAGAAATCGCGGCAGCCTGCCGCCTCCGCGAAACGCAGGTTGCCCCGATAGGGGGCCGAGCCCGCATCGTTGGCCACCGACCGGACGGCGTACGCCCGCCGGTTCGCGCGATCCTCGAAGAAGACGGGACCGTGGCGGCTGAACTTCAGCTCGACGACTTGCGGCGCCTCGCCTTTGACGGGGATCTCCTCGCGGACGAGGCGGAGCGGCTCCCAGCCGTCCTCCCACCGGACGCGGTTCGGGTCCTCAGGGTGGACCTCCTCGACATAGACGTCGCTGACGTCGGTACCCGCAAACGTGAAGCCCCAGGCCATCCGATCGTTGTGTCCGACATCGATGCCGACAAATGGCGGCTCACTGGCGCCGATCACGTTCCAGCCGGGCGCGTTCAGATGCATGTAGTAGCGCAGCGCCGGCGTCTCGAGCCGGCGATGCGGGTCGTTGGCCAGGATCGGCTTCCCGGTCGTCGTGAGGCTGCTGCGGACCACCCAGTTGTTGCTCCCCTCGACGACGGGATCGTCGAAGAACGAGAGTCGCGCGGTCACCGGCGGCGAGACCATGTTGCGATAGGGCGCGGCGATGGCGAGTGGAGGCAGGCCGCCGGGCTCGAAGGGATCGCTGTCGCCGGCACGCATCGCGTCGACGATCGCCGCCGGGATGCGCGCCACGTCGAGGCCGTTCGGCACTTCGAGCTCCGCCCGGGGATCCGGCGCCCGGCGCCGGTTAGCTTCTACCGCGCCGAACCGTGCGACGTCGAGCGCCAGCCGGATTTCGTCCAGCGCATGGGCGTACGTGCTGGGCAGGTTCAGAGCGGTCCACCGCCGCACCAGCGTTTCGGCGCTCCAGTGTCCCGGCGCGACCCCGGTCAGCTTGAATTCGACCGGCAGGTTCTCCGCGTTCCGCGCGATGTAGGCGTTCACACCACTCGCGAACGCCGTGAAGATCCGTTTCCCCTCGGGGTGATAGCTCGTCCACTCCGCGTCGTCGACGGGGGCGCGATAGGTCAACAGCAATGTGCGGCGGTCGTAATCCAGCGCGACCGGCCC
>Ga0075429_100002337_pt1 | contig 15937 bp, 10 predicted proteins | sample RhiMetdeltSRZDD3_FD_75295 | JGI IMG/M metagenome (GOLD analysis project Ga0075429, IMG submission 75295) | Populus rhizosphere microbial communities from Tennessee, USA - Rhizosphere MetaG P. deltoides SRZDD3 | ecosystem: Host-associated > Plants > Roots > Rhizosphere > Soil | place: USA... | reverse complement strand
CCGCCCCCGCCGCCCGCAACGCACCGCGCACCGCGTCGTCGGACGCGCCCGCGGGCGCCACATTGTCCCGCAGGGACAGCTCGAACCGCGTGAAGTCCTGGAAGACCGCGGTCATCCGGCGCCGCCATCCGGCCAGGTCCAGATCGCGCAGGTCGGTACCGTCGATTTCGATCGCGCCGGCCTGTGGGTCGTACAGCCGGCACAGCAGCTTCGCCAGCGTCGTCTTGCCGGAGCCGTTGCGTCCCACGATGGCCAGCGACGAGCCGGCCGGGATCGTCAGGTCGAAGCCTTCCAGCACAGGAGTATCGGTGCCCGGGTAGGCGAAGGTGATGCCGCGGAACCGGATCTCGGCGGTCGGTAGCCCGTCGGCCGGTCGTGGATCGGCCGCGAGCTTCAGCGCGCCGACCGAGCTCATGGCCGCGTCGAGCCGCAGTACCGCCGCCACCGGCGCGGCCGCGCCGTCCATTGCCCAGTTGAGCCCACCGAAGGCGATCAGGCTGGTACCCACCGCCGCCTGAGCGAAGACGACGACCGGCCCGATACCGAGCCCGTCGCCCGCGGCCGAGGCCAGTGCCCAGAACACCACCACGTTCGCCGCGACCACCAGCAGCAGGCTGCTCAGGACGGACTTCTCGCGGAGCCGCGTCGCCTGGTACTGCAGCTCGTGCAGCCGCCTGCGGCGGGCGGTGAACCGGGCGATCGTCCACCCGACGATGCCGAACATGCGCAGTTCCTTGGCTGCCGGCGGGTCGACGGCCAACCGGTACGCGTAGTCGGAGTCGCGTTGCGCCGAGCGCACCTCCTCGGTACGTCGATCGCGCCACACGCCGCTCTCCCGCAGCAGCCAGTGGGTCGCCAACCACGCTCCGGCCAGCACGATCGGCGCCCACCAGCGGAAGCCGAAGAGCACGACGCCGCAGGCGATACCGCCGACCAACTCGACCAACCCCACCGCGATGAAGTCCAGCGCGATGGCCAGCGGTGGACCCTGGATACCGAGGTCGAAATCGCGGGCCATCGTCAGGTCGTCGGCGAACTCCCGGTCCTCCAGATGACCGATGCCGGGCGGCTCCACGCTCGCGGTGGCCAGCCGGTCGTTCAGCCAGGCCGACGTCCGCGCGCCGAGGTTCGTGCTGACGGCCGTGTGGATCGGGCCGAGTACCGACATCGCGACGAAGGCCACGCCGACGAGGATCAGCGGGCCAGACAGCGGGCGACCGGACTGTACGGCGCCGACCAGTACTCCCGTGGCGACCGCGAAAACCGCGGGCAGGACGCCGCGGACGACGAGGATGGCCCACCACACGGTGGCCAGCGTGCGGTCGGCGCGGGGGAGCGCCGTGAAGAATAGCCATTCTTGGCGGTCTCGCACCGACCCATCCTGCCACCGGTTGTTGGTACCGTCGTCATGCCGGGCGCACATCGACGAGGAAGGATGTGTGTCCCCGTGAGAGCCCGAGTTGCCCTGTTCCTCGTGTTGGCGGTGGTGACCGCCCTCGTAGGGTCGCCCGATGTCGTTGCGGCGCCCGCGATCCAGCTGGCGATCGACGACCCCATCGACCCCCAGCGCTGGCAGGATCAGCAGGACATGACCTGGGCCGACTACCGGCCCGTGCCCAACGCCAACTGGGCCGACCCGGCCCGGGTGCCGACCGTCCGCCAGCTCCGGGTGGCCGTCGTCGCGGTGGACTTCCCGGACCAGGCGTTCGTCATCACCAAGCCGCGCTTGTCCGACCCGTTCGGCAACCCGCAGGTCGATCCCGTCCCGCGCGCCGACGTCGCCCGGTTCTACGCCGACTTCTGGGGTACGCCCAACGCGTTCAACCACGGGCATACGGTCCACGAGTACTGGATGGAGCAGACCAACGGGCGCATCGGCGTACGGCTGACGCCGTTCGGCCCGTACCGGATGCCGAAGAGGCTGTTCCAGTACGGCCTCAACGACATCGGTGGCCAGCAGGCCAACTGCCCGGCCGGGTTCAGCTGCACCGGTCAGCTCGAACCGGATGCCGACGCGCTGTGGCGGGCCGCGGCCGGCGAGAACATCCGCCAGCAGTTCGACCTCGTGCTGCGGGTGTACGCCGGCTACGACGAGACGTCGGTGTGGCAGGAGTTCGGCGAGATGAAGTTCCAGACCCGCGACGCCGTACCGGACTCGTGGGGGCCACCGGACCCGAACCTGCCGAACTGGGCGCCGACCCGGTACGTGCCGTGGACGTCCTGGCTCGCCGGCTCGATGCTGTGGGGCAACGCGAGCATCCGCCAGGGCGAAAGCTCCGGCACGATCACCCACGAGATCGCGCACACCTTCGGCATCGCGGACAACAACAACAACCCGTACGCGACGCCGTACCACCGGGTTGGTTCCGGTCCCTGGGACGTGATGGACCGGGGCTCGTTCAACGGGCCGGGTGGCCCGCACATGCGCTGGGTCGTACCGGCCAACATGGGCGCGGCGATGCCGGCCGGGCAGACGTTGCGCAGCAAGACGAAGTTCGGGCACATCTCCGAGGCGCAGGTGCTGCGGCTGTCCCGCGACGCGCTCGCGTCCACCGGCATGATCGTGGTGAGCGTGCGGGCCAGGACGGCACTCCCGTCGTCCGGCAGCATCCAGGGCGTACGCGTCGAGCTGAGCCAGGACCGCACGCCGACCTGCGACGTCAACACGAACGTGCTGTGCGCGGGCAGTCCGGTGTACAACTTCTACTCGATCGAGACCGTGCAGCGCATCGGGTTCGACTCGTTCACCCCGGACACCGGCGTGCTGCTGGCCAAGAACAAGAACGCCGAGACCAGCACCTGCGGGTACCTGTGCTTCACCTGGGTCATCGACGCGAAGCCGCAGGACATCAACCGGGTGGACTTCAACCGGCCCGACGGGACACCGGTCATGCGTACGCCGGGGGACTACCGGCAGCTCAACGACGCGCTGTTCCACGCCGGTACGAACTCCGGCAGCCAGTACGAGTTCGTCGACTCGGCCAACCGGCTGCACTTCTATGTGATCTCGCGCAGTGTCTCGGGCAGCGGCGTGGTGTCGTACCGCCTCGGCATCCGGTCACTGGACGGGCGCGGGCCGCAGCCTCGCGGCGTAACCCTGGCCGCCGGAACCGCGACAGGCAATGCCACCGCTGGGGCGACGTGCACGTTCCCGTTGACCAACACCGGCAGCGCGGCGGGCACCGGTGCCGGCCATCCGGAGGACGTTCGGGCGTTCCTGACCTCCGACGTCTACCGGCTGTCCGCCACGGTCAGCGGTACCGGCTACCGCGTGGTGCTGCCGAACGCGCTGGCGTCGACGACCTTCGGTACGACCACGAGCGTCGTGGTCCACGCGGCCGCCACGACCACGGCGGCCCCGACCGGTACCGTGACCCTGCGCGCGACCTCGGAGAGTGACCCATCGAAGACGGCCACCGCGATCTGTACTGTGACGCGGTAACTGTCGATATGCTCGCCAGCTATGGATACGCCGGTGGCCGCCTCGCCCGAGACGGAAACGCCGACCTCGCGCAGCCCGTGGCTGGTGCTGACCGTCCTGTGCCTCGGCTTCTTCATGATTCTGCTGGACACGACGATCGTGAACATCGCCGTGCCGGACCTGACCACGGATCTCGACGCCAATCTCGATCAGGTGTTGTGGATCGTCAACGCGTACACGCTCGTCTACGCCGGCCTCCTCATCACGGGAGGCCGGCTCGGCGACCTGTACGGGCAGAAGCGGCTGTTCATGATCGGGTTGGTCGTCTTCACGCTCGCCTCCGCCGCGTGCGGGCTGGCCCAGTCACCCGGTCAGCTGGTCGCGACCCGGGCCCTGCAGGGCATCGGCGGCGCGCTGCTGACCCCGCAGACGCTGGCCATCATCACGATCACCTTTCCGCCTGAGCGGCGCGGCTCGGCGTACGGCATCTGGGGTGCCGTGGCCGGTATCGCGACCCTCGCCGGACCCACCCTCGGCGGTGCCCTGGTGACCGCCTGGGGCTGGCGGTGGATCTTCTACGTCAACCTGCCGATCGGCATCGTGACCCTGGTGCTGGCCCTGCGAATCCTGCCGGACCTGCGGTTCAACCGTAAGGTGCGGCTCGACTGGCTCGGCACGGTCCTCGGCTCGGCAGGGCTGTTCCTGATCTGCTTCGGCCTCATCGAGGGTCCGCCACTGGCCTGGTCCCCGTGGATTCTCGCGGCCATCGCGGGCGGTGTCGGCCTCGTCGGGCTGTTCCTCTGGCAGCAGTACGCCAACCGCGAGCGCGATCCGCTGATCCCGCTCGGAGTGTTCGCCGACCGCAACTTCGCCGTGATGAACGGCGTGGTCGCCGCGATCTCGTTCGGCATGCTCGGCCTGTTCCTGCCGCTGGTCATCTTCCTCCAGTCGGTACTCAACCTCACCGCGCTGCAGGCCGGCCTGGTACTGGCGCCGATGTCGCTGGCCTCGGTGGCGATGGCGCCGGTCGCCGGCCGCATCGCCGACCGGTACGGCGGCAAGGACATCCTGATCATCGGTCTCGTGCTGTGGGCGTTCGGCGTGGGTCTCGTGCTGTACTCGGCGCGGCTCTACTACGACCGCAGCGAGATCATCACCGGCCTCGTGGTGGCCGGCATCGGGCTCGGTATGACCTTCGCGCCGCTGCAGTCGATCGCTATGCGCCGCGTCCAACCGCGGATGGCAGGCGCCGCCGCCGGTCTGATCAATACGAGCCGGCAGATCGGTGCCGTGATCGGCTCGGCCGCCGTCGGCGCGGTGCTGCAGGCACAGCTCGCGTACCGGCTGCCGATCTCCGCCCGGGAGAACGCGATCGCCCTGCCGCAGTCGTTCCGCAACCGCTTCATCGAGGGTTTCGAGAAGGCGGCTTCGGCCAAGGGGCTGCAGGTCGGTACCGGTCAGACCGGGGCCAGGCTGCCCGCGGACATCCCGTCGTCGGTGCGGCCCGGTGTCCTGCAGGTAGCGGAGAAGACGTTCTACGAGGCGTACATCCCGACCATGCGTGTGACGCTGATCTTGCCGCTGGTCGTGCTCGCGCTGGCTGCGTTGGCCGTGTTCCTCGTCAAACGTCCTACAGATCAGGAGCAGACATAGTTTCTTGGGCTGGATCTGCGCCGACCGAAGGTCCAGGCGCCAAGGTAAGCAGACATAGCTTCTTGGGCTGGATCTGCGCCGACCGAAGGTCCAGGCGCCAAGGTAAGCAGACCTAGTTTCTTTCGGAACAATCACCGGCCATCTTCCGGACAGCGTGATGCCCACTGACAAGGTAAGTTACTGATCCATCCAAATGAATCACGATGCGTGAGGGTGGGCATGAAACCGCTCGGCGTCACGGATCCTTCCGTGGTTGCGTCGTACCGGCTGCTCGGCGTCCTCGGGGGCGGCGGGATGGGCAAGGTCTACCTGGGACAATCGCCTACCGGGCGTAAGGTCGCCGTCAAGGTCGTCCGGGCCGAGTTGGCCGAAGATCCGGTGTTCCGGCGGCGGTTCGCCCGTGAGGTGGCGGCCGCGCGTGCGGTCAGCCCGCTGTACACGGCGGCCGTGGTCGACGCGGATACCGAGGCGCCGGCGCCGTGGCTGGCTACGACGTACATCGAGGGGCCGAGCCTCGAGCAGTGGGTGGTCGACGAGGGACCGCTGTCGCCGTCGGCGGTGCTGATGCTGGCCGCCGGATTGGCCGAGGCGCTCGCCTCGATCCACCGGGTCGGGTTGGTGCATCGCGATCTCAAGCCGAGCAACGTGCTCATCGACGATACCGGGCCGCACATCATCGACTTCGGTATCGCGCTGTCGCCGGACGACACCCGGATCACCACGAGCCTCGTGGTCGGTACGCCGTCCTACATGTCGCCGGAGCGGCTGGCCGGCGGTGAGGCCAGCCCATCGGGTGACGTGTTCTCGCTGGGCGCCACGCTGGTCTTCGCGTGCAGCGGGAAGCGGTTGGTGCGCGACGACACGGTACAGGCACAGGTCATGCAGATGATCGCGGGCAACTTCGATCTGTCCCCGGTACCCAAGCAGCTGCGTCCACTCGTGGTGATGTGCGTCAGTCCGCGGGCCAAGGATCGGCCCACCGCGCAAGAACTCGTACGCATCCTCGTCGCCTCGGGCATCTCCGCCCCGGTGCCGGGTTGGCACAAGACCACCGAACCCCCGCCGGTCGTCCACACCCCATCATCGCGCGACCGCCGGACGACCCGGCGCCGGTTGCTGATCGCGGGCGGTCTCGTCGGTGTCGCCGTTACCGGTGCGGGAGCCGCGTACGCCGCCGGCCTGTTCGAACGCAACCCGGCCGGTGCGCCCACCGCCGCAGGCCCCACGTCGCCCACGCCGACTCCATCGGGGCCGGGCCGGGTGCTGTGGACCGCCAAGTCGGGCGCGCGGCCGCGGGGTGCGCTGCTCGGCGAGTACGCCCTGGGCGAGCGGATCGTCATCCACGACGGGCACTGGGTCATCGCGGTGGACGGCTCGGAAGTGCACGGCACCGACGCGCGCGGCACGGGCCGGTGGACCCGGTCGTTGCCGGGCGGGCTGCTGCAGCTGCGTTCGTGGGGCGACGCGGTACTGGTCAACGACAACGCGTCGGTCTGGCTGCTGGACGCCGAGAATGGCGAGACGCTCTTCATGCTCGAAGCGGTCGCGGCCGAGGAAGCGGCCTCTCGCAACGACAATCCCGACGAGCTGCCGGTGCAGATCATCCAGGTGACGCTCAGCGCCGAACGGGCATTCCTGCATCTGGGTACGGCGACCGTGGCGATCGACCGCGCCGGCAACCAGCAGTGGCGGATGGCCCGGCCGCCCGAACGGGACGGCACGCGGCCGTCGTCGGGCAGCCCGTTGGTGGCCAACGCGACCTGGCTGGCCACCCACGACACGGTCGACGACGACGTCACCATCTCGCTGGTCGACGTCGAGAACGGCAAGCGAAAGTGGACAACGACGTACACCCTGGGGCCGCCGTTGCAGGTCGGCGGGCCACCACCGGGTGGCGGCGGGCCCGGCGGCCCGGGTGGACCTGGCGGGCCCGGCGGACCGGGTGGACGCGACGAGACGTGGGACTACGCCGAGGGGCGGATCTCCACCGCGCATCTGGCGCTGCGCGACGCACATGAGGTACGGGTGCTGCGCATGTCCGACGGCCGCAGGGTCTGGAACGAGGCGTCGCGTACTCCGGTGACGGCTCTGGAACTGGTCGGCGACATGGTGCTCGTGGCCGCGGACTCGCTGACCGCGTACCGGGTATCGAACGGCGGTGGGCTGTGGCAGGAGCCGGTACGCGGTGCGCGGATCGCCCCGACTCCCGACGGACGGCGGATCGTGGCGGCGGGCGAGCAGGGTCTGCGCATGCTCGATACCGGTCATCATGTGCAGTGGCGAGGCCAGCTGCCCGCGGTGGCGGACGCGATGCCGGACCGGCTGTTCGTCAACGAGGACACCGGTTTCCTGACCTTCCGGCCCCGCGACGAGCAGCGACTGCTGGAGGTCGACGTTGTGGCCTTCGCACTCGACGACTAGCGGGCCCACCGGTGGTAGGCCCGCTGTCGTGCGCGTCGGATCAGTGGCAGCTCTCCCATGTGGAACCGGTGGGACAGTTGGGGTTGATGGTCCCACCAGCGACCACACTGGTTTGGGTTGCCGGCCAGATGACCGCCACCAGCATCGGGGTGACGATCAGGCCGAGCAGCAGCTTCGAGACGCGAGTGCCCATGGGGGTTTGTCCTTTCCGGGGGCTGGAAGACAACGAGGTGAACCGACAGGCGGGGAGGTTGGCCGGCCTCGGGTCCCGCAGTACTCGCGCGAGATGTTTCTGTCCATTTGACAATAAGCGGCGAGGGACTTTGTGTCAACAGGACAGTTAGGTATGGTGGCGGCATGACGACAAGCAGGCGGGACCGGGCGCCTGTGAGCCTCACGGTGGACCTGGTGGTCCTGACCGTGCGCGACGGCCAGCTACAGGTCCTGTTGATCGTGCGGGGAGCCGAGCCATACGCCGGTCAACTGGCCTTGCCAGGCGGATTCCTGCGACCCGGTGAGGATCTCGAAGTGGCAGCACGCCGCGAGCTCTGGGAAGAGACCGGCGTCGAGGGCGGCATGCTCCATCTCGAACAGCTGCGAACATACGCCGCACGGGAGCGCGACCCGCGCGGCCGCGTGGTCACCGTGGCGTACCTCGCGCTGGCGCCCGGTTTGCCGATCCCGTCGGCCGGCACCGACGCCCAGAGCGCCCGGTGGGAACCGGTCGGCAACGTACTGTCGAAGTCGGTCAGCCTGGCGTTCGACCACAACCAGATCCTCGCGGACGGCGTCGAACGGGCCCGCAGCAAGTTGGAGTACACGACGCTCGCGACTGTCTTCTGTGGAGAGACGTTCACCATCGGAGAGCTGCGACACGTGTACGAGGTGGTCTGGGGTATGCCTCTCGATCCCCGCAACTTCAACCGGAAGGTCATCAAGACCGACGGGTTCGTCGAACCGACGGGCGCGACGCGAAGCCTGGATACCGGCCGACCGGCCGCGCTCTACCGCCGGGGCAACAAGACCGACGCGCTGCACCCACCGATGTTGCGGACCACCATCACGTGACGTCCGGCAGCGAGCCGAGCTTGCGGCGGATGTCGTCGGCGATCGGTAGACCCATACCGGCGTAGAGCTCGAGCGCCTGCACCCAGGCGTTGCGGGCCGGTGTGATGTCGCCACGCCGGTAATAGGCGTCGCCGAGCGCGTTGAGGGCATCGGCTTGCAGGTACGTCGTACCGCCGTTGGCGAAGTTGGATACCGCGAGTCCGAGGGCGATGATTTCGTCGTCGAGGCGGCCCTGCCGACGGTGCAGGTCGGCCAGGCATCGGTGTACCCGGCCGCCGAGGATCGCGTCTTCGGTCTGCCGGGCGAGTTCGGCGGCGGTGGTGAGGTGTCGTTCGGCCTCGTCGAGTTCGCCGGCGCGCAGCGCGGTGTCGCCGAGGCCGAAGGCGGCGCGGGCGCGGCTGGTGTCGTCGCTGTCGCCAGCGGTGTCGAAGACGAACTGGAAGGCGTCGCGGGCGTCGGTGAGGTGGTTCAGGGCGAGGTGGGTCTGTCCGAGCCAGTAGATGGTCTGGGCGAGCAGGCGGGTCCAGTACGCCTGGCGGTTGGGTGGGAGCAGTTCGTCGGCGGCGTATGCGGCGTCGCGGGCTTGTTCGAGGGCCCGCAAGGCGTCTTCGTGGTGGCCGAGGTTGAGGTTGGTCTGGCCGATGTTGCGTAGGGTCTGCCAGCGTCCGGCGATGTCGTCGCTGGCTTCGTAGAGGGCCAGTGCTTCGGTGAGGGCGTCCAGGGCGCGGTCGAACTGGCCGCGTTCGCGCAGCAGGTTGGCCATGGTGCGCAGGGCGATGGCTTGGCCGTGCTGTTCGCCGAGGCGGTGGAAGAGGGCGGCGGAGTGGGCCAGCTCGTCGGGTCCGGGGAGGCCTTCGCGGCCGCCGGTGGTCAAGGCCAGTTGGCCGAGCAGCGCGACGACGGTGGCCTCGCCGCGCACGCTGCCGGCGTCGCGGCAGACCTGCAGGGCCACCTGGTGGGTGGCGTGCCAGTCGTCGAGGTAGCCGCGCACGGTGTAGAACTCGTGCGTCGACACGGCCAGGTCCCAGCACTGTTCGACCAGGCCGAGGTCGGCGGTGTGGCGTACCGCGGCGCGGATGTTGGTGCGTTCGTTCTCGTACCACGACAGCGGCGCCCGGTCGACGTCGGCGAGCACGCTGTCGGGCGCGTACCGGTCCGGTGATTTGCCGTGTACGACGTCGAAGTCACCGCCGGACAGGCCCCGATGCGCGCGGCGGACGAGGGTGAGCAGCGTGCCGTAGACCCGGTCGAGGATGTGCCGGCGGATGCCGTCGGTGCCGTACTCGTGTTCGGCGCGGCGGCGGGCGTACTCGCGGGTCAGGTCGTGGAAGCGGTAGCGCATCGCGGTACCGGCGATCGGCTGCACGAGGTTGCCGCTGGCCAATCGCAGCAGCACGTCGGCGGGGTCGGCGACGGTCCCGCCGTCGAGCACGGCGGCGGCGGTCCACACGCCGAAGTCGGGAATCTCCAGCAAACCGAGGCCGAGGAACAGCGCGCGGGCGTCGTCGTCGAGGCGGTCGAAGCCGGCGCCGATGCTGCGTTCGACGCTGCGGTCGCTGTAGACCAGACCGACCATGCGCTGCCCGGCCAGCCGATCGGCCAACTCCGCGGTGCTGCGGCCCGCGTCGCGGACCCGCAACGCGGCGGCGATCCACAAAGCCAGCGGCAGACCGGCACACAGGTCGACCACCTGCCTCGTCGCCGCCGGCTCCGACATCTCGACGCCGGAGCGGCGGACCACCCGCTCGAACAGCTCGGTCGCGGTGTCCGCGTCCAGCGGCTGCAACGTCAACGCGTGATGCGCGCCGTGGATGTCGGGCAGCTTCTGCCGCGCGGTGACCAACACCGCGCACACCGGGTTGCCCGGTACCAGGTCGCGGATCTGCGCCTCGCCGCCGGCATCGTCCAGCAGCAGCAGGATCCGCCGGTCGGCGACCAGCGTGCGGTACAGCGTGGTGCGTTCCTGCCGCGTTTCCGGTACCGCCAACGGGTCCACCCCCAGCGACCGCAGGATCTGCGCGAGGGCCTCTTCGGTGGACAGCGGCTCGCCCGTCGTGCCGCGCAGCTCGACATACAGCTGACCGTCCGGGTACCGGTCACGCACCTGATGCGCCACATGCACCGCCAGGGTCGTCTTGCCGATACCACCCTGACCGGTGATGACATACACCGGCCGCGGCACGTCCTGCGCCGGGTTCAACAACCACAACGCCTCACCCACCACGTCGTCGCGACCCACGAAGTCCATCGGGTCCGCCGGCAACTGATGCGGTACCACCAGCGGCCGCGGCGACCCGCCGGCGTAGCGGGCGACCGCCGGCTCGTCTCCGCTGGCGATCGCGTACATCAAGTTGCGCAGACCGGCCTCCGGCTCCGCACCCGCCTCGTCGACCAACGCGGTCTTGTGCCGGTCGTAGGCCTCCAACGCCTCGGTGGCATGCCCACTGCGGTACAACGCCAGCATCAACAACTCGCACAACCGCCGATCGGTCGGGTGGTAGCCGGCCATCGTGCCCAGCCCGTCGAGGATCTGCCCGAACCGGCCCGCCGCCACCTCCAGGTCGTAGAGCCGCACCGCCGCCCGCTTACGGCGGTGCTCCAACTCCAACGCCTCCCGCCGGAACGCCTCACCCGGCACACCCGACAACACATGCTGCCCCCGCCACAACCGCAACGCCGCCCGCAGCACCTCCACCTCGTCGTCGACCCGACGCGCCGCATTCGCCGCGGTGGCCTGCCGGATCGACCGCTCGAAGACCAGCTTGTCCAGGTCGTCCTCGTCCACCAGCAACTCGTACCCGTACCCCTGATGGGTCTTCAAATCCTCCCGGCGACCGACCTGACCGAGCAGCGCGCGCAGGTCGGAGATGCACTTGTGCAGCTGCGTCGTATCGACCTGGTCATGTCCCCACGCGGCCCGCTTGAGCTCGGAACTCGACACCCGATGATTCGCATTGATCAGCAACACCGCCAGAATCACCAACCGATGACCTCCGGGCAGCTCCAACCGCCGCCCGTCGCCACCGATGGCCAGCTCACCCAGAATGCGGTACATCATCGGGTCCTGTCTCCGTCCCGTCCTGCCTCCAGGTGCTCGTCACTGAGCTGAGGGTATTGGTCCACTACGGACGGTACGGCCGATTGCGCACACCACGCCACTACCGGGGACCATCTCGCAGCTTCCCGGAAGCCCAGCGGTAGCCACCGCTGGCTGAATGGCTGTCGAGAGCCGGACAGTCGCCGCGCACGTGGCCATCAGGGAGGCACCGATGCGTCAGCCGCTCGAGTCTCCGACGGGGGCGGTTCGCTTCGCGCCCGGTCGCCTCGCGGTGGTTCTCGCGGTCACCGGCATGACCGTGGCGTGGCTGGTGGCTCTCGGTGGACTGGTCGGTCTGCTGGGATGGCTGGATCATCTCGGGTGGCCGGCTCCGACGCCGCTGGTGCTGCTGTGCGGCGCAGCAGCACCCGCGGTGTGGGCCACCCTGAAGGTGGTCACGTTCACCCGGGTCCGGTCTCAGGTGCCGGATCCCGTGCTGCGCCAACGGTGGTACGGCGACCTCGCGTCGGTAGCGGCGGACGAGGACCGTTCGTTGCGATCGGTCGGGGTGGCACTCACTGATGTCGTCGCACGCACCGATGCGCTGCTGGGCCGCCTCATCGCGATCCCCAGCGTCCGCATCTTCCAAGGGGTACGTCCACGCGGTGCGACCCGACCCGTGGCCCCTCATGCGGTCTGTGCCGGCCGGATGCTGATCCTGGTCGAGTCGGTGGCCTGGCCACCGGGTCGGTACCGGATGGACGCCACCGGACGGGTTCGCTGCGACGGCCAATACATCGGCCAGAGCACGCGCTCGCTCAAGACCGCCATAAAGGACTGCCGGCTGCTCCTGCCCCGCAATCACCAGGTCAGCGCATTCGTGGTGGTGCACCGCACCGCCCACGGGAGCTACACCTTGCCTCCCGAGACCAAGGAGCTGGGCTGGGCACTCGCCGATGAGCTGCCGCGCGAGCTACAGGCGCGGCTCGCGCGGCACCCATCGACGGTGAGCCGGCACACGATCGCGGCCCTCGGTCCCGTCGCCGCCGGCGGCGCCGCGTAGGGCGCGCCGCAAAGCGGGAGCTGGCAATGAGCGGGAGCTGGCAATGAACCACACCTGGATCATCGACCGCAACGCCGCCTTCGGTGCCGACCGCAGCGTCTCGCAGCGCAGTATCGAACGGCGGATCAGTCGGCGCAGCTACGTGCCCCCGCAGTCGGACGGCACCGGCTGGCTGGAGCATGCGAGGCGGGCGCTGGCGACGAGCGAGTTCCACACCGCGGCGTACGCCGCGCGGAAGGCGCGCCACCAGAACCCCGAGACGGCCGAGGTGTGGACGGTGCTCGCCCGCGCGCACGCCGGGATGGAGCGCTTCGAGGATGCCGTCGTCGAGGCGCAGCGCGCGATAAAGCTCGCACCGAAGGACGCGGAAACCCACCTCACGCTCGCCAGCGTCTTCGCCGACCTCGGCAACTGGACCGAGGCGTTGCGCTACTACCTCGCCGCGGCCGGACTCGATCCAAGATGCGACGCGGCGCACGTGGGCGCCGCATCGGTGTTCCTGCGCAACGGCGACCCGTACGCGGCCCGGCGCATCCTCGAAGACGTGTACGCGCGCACTGCCGATCCGCGGGTGGCCGGAGACTACCTGGCACTCGCTCTCACCGAGGTCGCAGAACTGGTACCCGAGGTCCGCGACCACGACACGTACTTCATCACCAGCGACACCGAGATCGCCTCGATGCGGACCCTGTTGACCCGTGCGGCCAAGGTGGCTCACGACCCGGACCTGCAAGCGGGGATCGCGCGGGTCCGTCGTTACGTGGACGGGTGCGCGCGGCGCGAGTTCGTATCCAGCCGCATGCTCAACTCGTCGCTCGGTCGGCTCGGTCTCGCGACAGCCGGCCTGCTCATCGCGAGCGCGACGGTGACAGTGGTGCTGCTCGGGCTGTCGGTACCGGTGCTCGGTGCGGCCGCACTCGCGCTGACCGCCGTGGGCTACGGGCAGGTCAGGTACACGTGCGTGCCGCGGTGGCGACTCAACCGTTTGGCACACGAGCGCGAGCTAGCCGGCTGACGCGCACGTCGCGCGGTTGTCGTTGACGCCCTCTGTCCGTCGTGGACAGTCCCGCCCGAAGCGGTCCGACGGCGTCCACCCCGCCCAAACGAGTGAAGAAATTTTCCGCGGCCCTCGATCGGCACCGCGACCACCCACAGTGGTCCGTCGATGCGCGAAACTCCTTGTACAGCAACGTTTTATTGAACTCGCCGAGAGATGGTGGGTGGTCGCTACCCGGTCGAGCGGTTAGGTCTACAGTGGAGGTCAGTGAGAGAATCTCCCGCGATTCGGTAGCGCATGGTCGGTTTACAGTGCACAGTGTTCTCATGAGCAACAGCGGGATCGGCAGCCGGTACTACTGGTGCCTGCGCCACAACCGCGTCGAGACCGATGCCAACGCATGCCCCGCGAAGCATCGGCTCGGTCCATACGCCACCGCCGACGAGGCGGCCAGTTCGCTCGACAGGATCCGCGAGCGCAACGAGGCGTGGGATGCCGAAGACGCCCGCTGGTCAGGCGAGGAGGCGTGAGTGTCACATCGTTCGGTGTGGAGCGAAGACACTGTCAACATCAGGCACCGACCGCAACCTCGAACATCTCAACGGTAAGAAGGAGGACAAGATGGCCGTAGCGAAGAAGGCCACGACCCGCCCGGCCGCGAAGCGCGCGGCCGGCACGACGACGGCGAAGGCCGCCGCGAAGAAGACCACCGCCAAGAAGGCGACGGTCAAGAAGACGACGGCGGCGAAGAAGACCACGACGGCCGCGGCGAAGAAGACCACCGCCGCGAAGAAGACCGTCGCGAAGAAGGCGCCCGTGAAGCGGACGACCGCGGCCAAGACCACGACCGCGAAGAAGGCGACGGCGAAGAAGACCACCGCCGCCAAGAAGACGACCGCCAAGCGGACCACGACTGCGAAGAAGACGACGGCCGCTGCCAAGAAGACCACAGCCGCTCGCAAGACGACGTCGGCTGCCCGGAAGACTGTGGCGAAGAAGGCGCCGGCGAAGCGGACGACCGCTCGCAAGACGGCGTCCACCCGCAGCCGGGCAACCGCCCGCGTGGGCTCGATGTGAGTCGTCTCTCCGGGCAGAAGGCATAGCCCGGACGAGACAGTCTGACTTCGGCCAGCGGGCCGCACTGGTAGAAAGAGCGCGTGGCAATCCGACGCGTTCGAGCGGCCCGCATCGACTTCAGCGACCTGCGCCGCGAGCTGGAACTGCCCACCCAGTTCCCGCTCGCGGCGCAACGTGAAGCGGACGAGTCGGCGGGCCGGCAGCGAATGCCGGAGACCGACCGCACCGACATACCGTTCGTCACCATCGACCCGGCTACCTCCCGCGACTTGGACCAGGCCATGTGCCTGCTGCGGCGACCAGGTGGATACCGGGTTCACTACGCCATCGCCGATGTGGCGTCCTTCGTGCGCCCCGGCGGCGCTCTCGAGACGGAGACCTGGCGGCGCGGCCAGACCGTGTACCTGCCGGATGGCAAGGTGCCTCTGCATCCCGAGGTCCTCAGCGAGGGCGCGGCCAGCCTGCTGCCCGACGCGGACCGGCCGGCCGTCGTGTGGACCATCGACCTCGACTCCGATGCGGCTACCACCGCCGTACACGTGGAGCGGGCGCGCGTCCGCAGTCGGGCGAAGCTCGACTACCGCGGTGTGCAGGCCGACGTCGACGCTGGGCAGATCGCCGAGCCGATCGCGTTGCTGGTGGAGGTCGGCTCGCTGCTCGTCGCGCGGGGTCTGGCTCGTGGCGGCATCAACCTGCCGATTCCCGAGCAGGAGGTCGAACCCTTCACCGGCGACCACGGGTGGCGGATCGTGTTGCGGGCGCCGGCACCGGTCGAGGAGTACAACGCACAGATCTCTCTGCTGACCGGGATGGCGGCGGCGACGCTGATGCTGGACGGCGGGCTCGGCCTGCTGCGTACGATGCCCGCGCCCCGGCCCGACGCGGTCGCGAGGCTGCGCACCGCCGCTCATTCACTACGGATCGAATGGCCGGCGAAGGCGTCTGTCGGCGAGGTGATCGCGCGCGTCGACCCGGCGCAGCCGCGGGCGGCCGCCTTCCTCGACCACGCCGCCGAGCTGATGCGCGGTGCGGGGTACACGGCGTTCGACGGTGCTCCGCCTGCCGATCCGGCACACGGTGCGGTGGCCGGGCCGTACGCCCACGTGACAGCACCGTTGCGCCGCCTCGCCGACCGGTACGCGACCGAGGTGGCACTGGCGCTCTACGAGCAACGCGAGGTGCCTGGCTGGGCCCGTGAGG
>Ga0075429_100002335_pt1 | contig 15948 bp, 22 predicted proteins | sample RhiMetdeltSRZDD3_FD_75295 | JGI IMG/M metagenome (GOLD analysis project Ga0075429, IMG submission 75295) | Populus rhizosphere microbial communities from Tennessee, USA - Rhizosphere MetaG P. deltoides SRZDD3 | ecosystem: Host-associated > Plants > Roots > Rhizosphere > Soil | place: USA... | reverse complement strand
ATTCCAGGGCGCGTGAATGCCACCCTTGAAACGATGCTTAATGACAACGTCGTCATTGATCCAGACCGACCAGCACGGCTCCCAGTTCGGGAAGTGGTCGCTCAGGTGAACGCCGTGTACCCGCGCATATTCCGGCGCGACAGTAGCTAAACGGGTTTCAAATCTGCCATCATGATTACCGAGCGTCCAGATTTTACGCGCCTTACCCGCCGCCAACTCAATCTCATTGAGGCGATCCTGCGCCGCCTCGATTTCCTCCTGGACGGATGGTCGCCTCTCCCAGCCGATGGGAGGGTGCCGGCTGATGGTGGCGGCGTCGATGACGTCGCCGTTGAGCACGACGACAGAGGGCCTGAGGTCCCGGCAGTACTTCACAAAGGCGCGGTGGCCTGTTGACGCGGCACCTGGCCAATAGTGACAATCAGATCCGACCAGGACGACGCCATTCTTTACGTCGTGCGTTAGTCGGCCGGGGTGGGAGATATTGTGGCGGGTGGCTAGACGGTGGTCCGGGCCAGTTATTTGGCGATTGCGGCGTTTTTCAATTCGCTCTCGCCTGGAGTAAACGGCCCGAATTGAACTGCCAATTCGGACTGCAAGTTTGGTGGGGCCGATTTCCTCGAAAAGACGCAGGAACGAATCCTCGTCTATAATGGGCGGTGGGCCGCCGGTCTTCATTGGACTCAATTGTCGATAGTCCAAACCTGCGGAACGACCGTCACACATTGCGCATTGATGGTCGTTCCGACGAGTATCTCATTCTTCATCGCAATTGCCTCCTTAACGAGGGTCGCGCATTCTTCGGCTGTCGCCACCTCAATCAAATCATACCGTGGCGGCTGGCCCGGCGACTGATACATCAGGACAAAAAAAATAATCCCAGGTAGAGGGTTCATATCCTGCCCTTGAGGTCGAGCACCTTTTCGCGCAGGTCTTGCCGGTCCTCCTCGCACTCGGTCAGCCGCCGCTCGACGTCCTCTAGCTTGTCTTCAAGTTTCCGAACCCTTTCGTTTTCTGCCTTGTGTGCGTTCGCTATGACGGTGTAAACGAATGTGACCAGAGAAATCGCGATGGCGATTAGCGGAACCCCTATCGACTCCATCTCTGGCCCATTCCTATGATTGCGAGTGTGTGGCCCACTGCCGCTATGATGGCTGGGGCCTGATCCGCCAAGATGAAGGTGTGCGACCGCTCGATGCCGTCCCCAAAATGGCCCGCCACCGTCGCCTGTATCGCCCCATAGGCCGAGATCATGAGCATCACCTGCTGCGGAAGCATCAGGGCAATGGCCACCTTCCCGACGTCGGGAAGAAATAATGCCATCATTGCCATCGTAGCCACCGCGGCGAACACGGCCGGCATGATCCAGTGGGGCCAGCCCATCACTGCGTAGAACACATGCAGCGCCGTCGCATATAGCGCCGTCCGATCCACCACTACGCAGGCCGCCCATAGATAATGAAGGGCCACCGCATAGGCGACCATCAACGAAAATCTGTGACGGAATATCGTAACCATATGGCAACCAGCGGTTCATGATCGTGCCCGCGTTCGGGCTTCGACCTTTGCTAGCAGGCGACTCACCGCCGCGAGCTTTGCGCGGCAATCTGTATGTGCCGCCGACATGAGGGCTATGAACTCCGCAACCTCGGCCTGCGTGGCCTTGCGCTGCTGTGCCCTTGCCCGCGCCTCGAGGGCCGGCCAGGATGGCGCCCGGGTGCAGTCGCGCAATCCCGGCGGGACGCTAGCGGCGACCAGCTGCACCCTTGGGGCGGGAGGGGCGGCTGGGTTGCTTGCGCACGACGTCACCAGAAAGGCCGCGCAAACTGCGGTCAAGCACGGGAGCAATCGGCCCATTGTCGGAGGCTGGCGCACTTCTGATCTCCTCTAATAGGGAGGCCAGGTCGGCCGCCCGCTGTTCGGACTCTTTCTGTACCCGTTCCAGTTCTTCTATGGCTTCGTCCTTGCCGGCGATCACGACCTTGTATGCATCGATCGCCGCCTCGAGCCGCTCTTTCTCGATCTGGATTGCGTCCAGCTTTCTCTCGGCGTCACGCTTTTGCAGATAGAAAACGCCCGCCACGGCGCCGACCGCAACCGCTACCGCGAGCACCACGCCGATGGCATATCGACTTACGAAGCCCAGTATGGTCGCGATCCACATCCTATTTGCTCTCCTCGTCTTCGCCGAGCACCTCACCGGTCCACTGGCGGATGAGGCCGCGCACGTGTCGGATGTCCACAAAGATTGCTATCAGGACGGCCGCCGCAAACAGCAGTAGAGCGACGACGCGCCAGTCGTAAAAGACCGACAGCGCCCCGGTTCCGAACACGCCCGAAACCCAAGCAAACATCTTGGCGAGGCCGCGCTTGGCCGGCTTCGTCGGCAACTCGGCGGGGGGCTTGGCCGGGAGCTCGGCTACTGTCTGCGGCTTCTCCTCAGTGAATTCCCACCAGACTTGAGCCTGCCTCGTACCGGACGCCCCCGGCACGTCGAGGACATCCATAATAGCCGGCGTCAGATCGATACCGGCCTCATTGGATGGCACGCGACCGTTGTCCGCCTCACGTCCTTGCCGGCGCTGCGCCTCGGCCCGCGGACGCTCGCCGCGGTCCCAATAGTCGTCATTCCGATTCCAGGGGCCGAGGTCGTTCACCCACGCGACGACAAACTTGGCGCCGCGGCCGACCCGCACGGCGCGGCGGTTTTCAGGAAGCCGCGCCGGTAGCGCGACCTCGTATGCGTTGCCGTCGACCTGGCCGCCATAGAAAGAACCCTGTGGGTCGTCCTCACCGCCGAACTCGGTGGCCAGAACTTCAAACCTGGCGCCTTTGCCGGGCGACTTCGGCGCCTCCACTGGACCAGCGCCAACTCCCGCCAGACGGCCCATCTCTTGCCGAACGCGCCTTATGATGTCGGTCTTGCTGACCAGACGGCCGGGGCAGTCATGATTGTCGAGGCGACATTCCTTGTGGAACGTGAGATTCCGCTCGGGTTCGAGGCCAAGCTTGCGGAACAGGACCGCCATGGCAAACACGGCATTGTCGCGCACCTTCGCGCCGTCGCCCGTATCGAACGCCTCGCGGGCGAAGTCGCCCACCATTTCGATCCCTATATGGCTTCCGTTGAAGCACCTACTATGAACGCCGGGCCTAGTCAGGTCGGAAAACCCGTTGATGAAATCTCGCGACACGAATAGATGCGGCCCTGCGTGCCACCCCTTCTCCTGCTCGTAGAAGTGCTGCAGGTTGCGCAGGCGCGCGTCATGCTGCGGGCCAGACTCGACCCATTGTGCCAGGGTCGGCGCCGCGGTGTTGTGCAGCGTGATCCCTTTGCACCATGGCAGTCGCGGCAACCGGTCGACCCTGGCCGCAAACTGCTCGCGCGTATAGGCGGTCGGATCGAACCCCTTCCACATTATGCCCTCCAATCCCTGCAGATGAAAGCTGCCGACCCGCTCGTCAGCGCCACGCCATGGCCGGCGAACCAGCCGCCGAATGTCATGCCGGTGAGAACACAATTGGCAACCGCCGCGGCGAAAGCCTCGGGCACAGTGTCGCCGGTCTTGCCGTAGACGCTCGACCATCGCGCGGGGTCGAGTGGCGCGGAAACGGTAAAGACGCCGGGCCGCAGCTGCACGAGCGCCGGGTTTGACCACCAACGATAGTGCTCGAACTCGCCCGCGCCAGAGACGTTGTCGCCTCGCCGCTGGAAATATGGGCGGACCGCCGGCACACCATCGTCGGCGTCCTGGTTGGGAATGCGCGCGGTGAAGACGCCGTCGCCCGTTATCTCGATTTCCCCATAGATGTCGGTCACGGGGCGATTGATGGCGGCTACGAGATAGTGAACACTCGCCGGCAGTATCGGAAAGTCAAAGCCCCAGACCGCGCCGATCTGCTTGGGGAACGGCGGCATACCCGGCGAGTACTGGAACGCCCAGCGCGTGGCGTCCATCAGCGACCCGGTGTAGGGTGCGCCGACAGGCCCAGAGCTTAGCGGCGCCTCTTTGCGGCACCACGCCATCAGAGGAGCACCGCACCGAGCGCGAACGCAATTCCAACCGAGGTCAGCGGCCACGCCGCGATTTGCTCCCGGCACCAATCAAGAGTTGCGTTCACTTTTTCCATTCTCACATTCCTTTCTGTGGAGCAAAGAAGCATTGAAGGATCGGACCGGCAAAATAGGCCCGGAAGCAACCATGATAGTGCTCGTCAGGCGACCACCTGGCTTTGTCATGCGGCACAAGTGTCTTTCCGTCGATCAGATAGCCCTGCGGGGTGACCTTTACGCGCGCGGGGTCCAACTGCACGCAGTCGCGATCCGAGCAGCACTCGGGCGGATACCAACTATGTGCAAACGCAGCCGGACAAATCAGAATGATAAGAATGAGAGTTACAGCGAGACGGATCACTAGCTCGACTCCTCTTCTCCTGGCGGGCCGATGAGGTCGAATTCGTTGGCGTCGACCTTTTTCACTGTAATGTTTGTTCCCACTATCGTAACGGTCGTCTCAAATCCCTCCTGCTGTGGGTTTATAACCACATCGTTATCGCTGTCGCTGTCGCTATCATCCTCCGCGGTAAACATCAGGGGGCCGCCCGCTGCGCGGCAGTGCCATTCCGCGCCGACAACTATGTCCTCTGTATCGTCGGACGGGCAAACGATCTCGCATCCGAGAGGATTGGTAAATCGGAGATAGAGGCCGGACGCGGCCTCCGTCAGCACATAAAGAACGTCATCAATAGTTTCGACGGTGGCGCCAAATGCCGTTTCATCCACCGGGGGCGCCCAGTAGATGTCATAGTCATCGTCCGACAGTTTGGTCAGGCGATATCCGGTTCCTCCCCCTACGGGGATTACATTAGCCGGGTTGGTGAGTAGCAGTCCGTAGAGATCGCTGGAGCCGCTGGTTGCGTTGGGGTCGAATTCGTCGGGGTCGCTTTGGTGCGAAATGAGCACAATATATGTGCTGCCGTTTGCGGTGAATACATCATTGACAACATATGAAGTGTCAGGCTCCCATTCCCCACGGAATCCAAGGGAGAGGGTGCCCAGATCAAATGGGCCGTCGTGCGTCCCGTCAGTGTAATGGACAATGAGCGTATTGCCGACCTGTTCAATGAAGTCAACGAACCTCGGTCCATCCGAGGTAGCATCCAGCATTCCCTCGACGTCCACCATACGGTCGTCGAGATTGTGCAGACTGTCGTCGTATTCTTGAGAAGTTATCGGGGCGCCTTTAACGAGGCGATAGGTTATTGAGGGCATTAGTCGTCTAAGTCCTCATCCTGCGTCTTGGGGAAAACGCGCTTGCCTTGGTATGTACGCCCACGACCGTGCTCGATCGAATATCTATCTATTCTCTCGACTTCAATTCTTGACCCGTCCTCGTCATTTACGATCATCTTGCTGCGCACTTGGCGCCCGTTGTTATTCTCGCTGTTGTCGTATTTGATGCGACCCGCTTGGTAGAACCGGCCGCGGCCACTCTCGACCCGAATCGAGCTCACGTTTTTCTTATATTCAATTACCTGGGATTCGTCGTCTGGATTCTTAAGGGTGAGGGTTTCATCGTATTTTCGCGCCTTCTCGTCCTGCGGTATATAGGAATAAACTGTCTTTTGATAAGCGCGCCCCCGGCCCCTCTCGTGCGCAACTCGCTTGTTGCGCTTGATGTCTATATATGGGGGTTCTGTTGATGGGTTGTCCCCGGGTTGGAGGACTATCTCTTCTTCATCGCCGCCGCGCGACCTTATTTTTATTGTGGTCTTCCGAACGGACATTATGTGCCTTCGTCTTTTATTTCTTTTTGCTGCTTGGTCATATAATGAGTGATTGAAAGGCTATAGCTGATCGTTGATATTTTTCCTCCCCCGCCCTTTCCAAATTGGAGTATGACGGTCTTGTTGCTTTCATTGCATGAAAGCGACTGAGCCCGCTTTGGCGGCGTCAGGTCCGGTGCGAGATTTTGCCGTACGAGTCCCTCAAACCTCATGATGCGCCCGCAGTAAAATCTATTTGCCGAGGCAGGACTAGATTGCTGGTCGGGATTTGCCAGCGAGCCTCGATGCCGCCTCCCTCCAGGTTTACAAGCTCGAGCTCAAACCATACTTGATTACTTACCAGCGCGTTATACCAGATCCTGGTATTTGCCTCGAGAATTTTCGACCAATAGTTCCACCCGGTTAACGTAGAAAGGACCTGCGCTTGTGGCAGTACCGCCTGTATCGCCGCGGCCTGATCCCCCGCCGAACTAATCGTCTGCGCCCTGACGACAAGATCACCTGCATTCAGACTATTAAGCGCAAGGGCGCCGCCGCCCTCTACTAGTATCGGATCGCCAAGACTGACGTCGCCGGATGAGAGGGCGACGAGTCGCCCTGTGAAGACCTGCACATCCGATGTTACGACGCCGTCCTCGAACACATCGCCGACGCCGGGCGCCGTTTCAACAGCGGTCCCGAGGCCGACCGAGCAGGCGATTTTGACATGCCCCCTAAACTCATTCGAGCCCGACCCGCGCAGAGAATAGGAAACAATCTTACCGACCGCCTCGCCGCCCGGGATGCGCCAATGAGTCAGTCGCGCGCTCTTGCGGCATGATAGTGCGAGGGCGTCCTCGAAACGGCAATCCCACTCCACCTCTGCGACACGGGTGCCCATGACAAGGCGGGCTCGTGCTATGGCTGCCATATACCGGACGCTATCCATCCCGCGGTCGGTCGTGACGTATTGGTTCCGGCCCGGGTCCTCGATTGCGGCAATCACATCGCTGTCGGCGTCGCTCTCATCGTGGATGCACTCTTTCGAGATATCGACGGAATCTAATTCAATAATTTCCTCGCCGTCATCATCATCTTCGTCGACTAGCACCGGCTGAATATCGGCGGTTAGTCTTAGTTCTGCATTATCTTTCATATCCCGCAGTGCGGAAATCCCCAGAACAAGCTCTGTAACTATGACATACGGCGCCGCATATAGTGCCGTTCTATGAAACTCTGTACTCGCGGGCGTGCCAGTTGCCGGATCGCCGATGACCGACTTGGTAGAGCTCGTCAGCGTGCTCCCACTGCCTGGAAAGGTGCCGGCCGGCCCCGAGAATGATTCATTATACGACATCGTGTCGCCGTCACGATGTTTTTTCTGCTCGTTATGCCAAGAAAAATTCCAGTTTACATCCTTTCGAGTGTCAATACCAAAGAGGTCTACAACCGATGACGATACGACAAAGTAACCTCCCGCCAGACTATCGCCCTGTTTGGGCCACCCGCTCAAAAAACTGCTGCCGTTGTACGTTGTAAATACGCGGCGACCAATGTTGATTGTTGCGCTTGACGATTGTTGCCATGGGATGCCGCCTTTGACGGTCACCGCCTTTAGTGGTGAGCGGGGCACTGTCAGATTAACGCTTTCATATGGCACCATGGCCGCCGTGAAATCCACAACGCCGTCCTCGCCAACCAACCAATCCGACGCCGACACAGAATGGTCAACGCGGTCGATATGGACAGACTTTGAGTAGCCCTCCCACGCCGATGCAGGGTCCGACCTGCGCTCCTCTTTTACGAAGATCGGATCGTAAAACGGAAGCACCCTTAGCGAGTTGGACAGCGCGGCATATGTGGCCTCGTAATCCCGCGGCCTTGCCCGCAACGTGTATGTAATGCGCTCACCCAGAATATTGTCCGGCATTGCAATAATGCGGCCGAAGAATAGCGGGGTTGTATTCCAGGACAGCCACGCCCAGATTTTCCTGCCCGCCGCGAGCACACCCTCCCGCGGATTGCGGAATGTGACAGTCAGCCGGGGAAATTCCGCCTCCTCGTGCTCGAGCACGAAATCGATTAGCGCCTCATCCCAAATCTGATGCTGAGGGCCGAACGTCGTCTCGTCTGCATCAACCCAAGCGAAATGAAGCGGCCCGGTCGCGGTCATACTTCCTCGAGCGTGAGCGACCAGGAGTTGTCTTGTTCATACTCGTCATGCGACTCCGACCAGTCCATGACAATGCAGTGGATCGTCATGGGCGCGGCAGAGCCGAGTTGTGGCTGCAGTGTCACGGTCACCAAGTCGCCCGGCCAAATGCCGTCATCGGAGTCGCTGTCCGTATCTCCGAAGCCGAACCGGGGCGACTCTTGATCCGTGCAGGAGAGTTCAACACGATATTTGCGAAACTGCGCAACGCTCAGGTCCATGGCGTTGCCGTTGCAGTCGCGCTCAACTTGCGCCGATGCCGATATGGGCGCGAGTTTGGCTGTAATGCCGCGGCAGGCATTTTCCGGCAGCGCAAACCCAGGGCCGACCAGCGACAGCAGCGTAACGGGTATCGGCATTTACTTGACCGAGCTTTGCCGCCGCTGCGCTGAGAACATGCTGCTTGACACCGCTGCCTTGGTAAGAGCCTTCACCGCATCGTCGCTGCCGCTAAACGGGCCGACCCGTTGGCCACCATTGAACGACAAGAACACCTGCGACCCGCCGCCCGCAGGTGCCAATGCCGGGAAGCCGCCGCCCGCAAACCCCGGCATGGCGATGTCGGCGAGGGATGCATTGACGCGGTCGACAAACCCGCCCATTGAGAATTTCGGGAGCGGGAGTTCCCCGCGATTGATCGCCCACATGATCCCGGAACCATAGCGGCGCATGAGCTCGCGCACGGCATCGGCCTGCACCACGAACTCACCATTTGACAGGCGGATCATGCTTCGACCGAGCCGGGCGACGATGGAGTCCGACTTGCCGGTGCCGGGGCCGCGCACAAAACCGCCGCTGGCGAATTCGCCGCCGGTCACGCCCTGGTCGGCCCCCTGAGTGGCATCTTGCAAGCCCGACTTAATGCCTTGGATGAGTTCGGATATTTGGTTGAATATGTCCCGTATAGTCGACAGCGCTTGCTGGAACGGCGCCGTTATAACGTCCGCCAAGCCCGATACGGCAGACGCAATGGCCTGCGGTAAGGTCGCAAATAACTGGACGACGGCCTGCCATGCCTGTTGGGCTGAATTTTTCAGGCCGTCCCAGATGGAGCCCGGAACGCTTGCGACTCCCGCCAGCGCAGCCTGAAGGTCCGCCGGCAGCTTGACTGCCAGATTGACAATAAACTGAAACGCCTGACTCGCTCCGTCTTTAAGGCCGCCCCACAATCGCGATATAACACCTATGGCGCCCTCGATAAACCCCTGTACTGTTGACGCTGAGGATTGCGCGAATTGCGACACTGCCTGACCGACCGACGTCGCCCGCTCTTGAGTCAAATTTACGAGATTGTCAAAATCCCTCCTTGCGCCGGTTATGAGAGCGTTGAATGCCTCTTTGAGGCCCTCCGCGCTGAACGCCTTTGCTAGCGGGGATTGAGCAAAATCAACATCAACACTGAAGTTATTTTTCTTGAACTCCTGAATGTCCCTCGCCGCCAGTTGAAGCTGGCGCGTTAGCTCGGGGCCGAACGAAGTCAGAAGTGAGTTGCCAAAACTTTTGGCCGCGTCATCGAGTTGCTGGAACTGCTGTTTCAGTTCCCGAGCAGCCTGCATACGCGCTTCGATACCCTCGAGCGCGGCGCGGATGGCCTCGATATTCTTGCGCCCGCCACTCTGTTCTATAGCCTGCGCTAGCTCAGGACCCAGACTGCGCCCCAGTAGGCCCGCCTCGATTGCCGTCTTCCGCATACCGGCCGGCAGTTTATCAAATGCATCGGCCAGCCTCAGGAGTGCCTCAAAGGTGTCGATGGTTTGATTCTTGTCGTCCCGCAATCTTATTCCCAGCGCAGTCAACGTCGGCTCAAGATCCTTTAGAGCGTTTTGTATTGCCTCTGGTCCGGTGAACGTTGGTGCGGGTAAAGCCATATCTCGCAGCAGATTGCGAACTTTCTCGCCAAACTCGTCCGTCCTACGGCCAGCATTAAATAGCGCCTGCTCCAATTCAAATAGAGCTGGGACCCGCTGAAACGGTTTGGCAATTGACTCAAAAAAGGACCGCATTTGCGCCGCCGCCGGTTTTACGGCGACTCGTAATTTCTCTAAATCGTCAAAGGTCTGCGTGAGAATTCCAGCGCCAAAGCCCGGTGCGCGCAATTTTGTGCCAAGCAATCCAGCTAATTCGGTAACGGCCGAAAATTGCTGCTTGGCCTCAGCCGCCGCTTTCTGATTAAATCTCGTCAGCGCCGTGACCAACTCCTCAATGCCGATGCCGGCTGGCTTGACCGCCTTGCTAATGGCAATCAACTGATCCGGCAATAGACCCAGTGCGGCGGCCGACCTTCGTACTTGATCGGTTGTGTCCGCCAAATTGCGCAAGAACAAGACAAGCCCACCGGTCGCCGCTACAAGACCCGCCGGGCCGGCGAAGGCGCCGAGAGTGCTTATCAGCCCCGACATGCTGCTAGAGAACGGGGTGACGGCGGCGGCAACGGAACTCAGTTGTCGCCCGAACGCCTGCACCGACGTTTGGATTCCGTTGACGGTCTGAGACAGCCGACCCAGCGTCGAGTTGGTGCCGTTAATGGCGACCTGAAGCTGCTGAAACGCCTTCGATCCGTCGTCGCCAATCTTCTTCAACTGTTGAAGAAGCTGGTCGGCGCCCTCGAGCGTTATTTTTTGTCGGAATTCAGCCACAGCTATACCGGTTTGAGGTTCTTTGCGAAGAGTTCGCCCATGCGCTCGCCGACCCTGCGGACGATGCCGTCAAGGTCGACGCGCTTCCCGATCCGCACTAGCGGGACGCCAATGAACATTGGCACCTTGGCACCCTGTAGCGTGCCCGACTTGACCGCCCGCTTCCGCAGCCGCACCACGCTGGGGGTTGCCCTGAGCACAGATGCGCGACTTGCTGTGCCCAAAAGCATCGGCGTCTTCGTATGGCGCGCGGAGGTCAATTCACCGATGCGCGCCCGATACTGGCGCGGCGTGAGCCGCTTGCGACCGCTGCCGAGCGGCACGTTGTCGGTCGGCAGCCAAAGCAGCGGCTTGCCGGCAATGACCGCGCCGTTCTCGAATACGGACCAGTAGGCCGGGCGGAGAAAGAAATCGACCGAGGCATCATTCTCGCCCGGCTTGGCCGGATTGACCGCCGCCCGCATTGCCCGTTGCGCACTGCGACCGAACCCGACCGAAGCAAAGGCTGCCTTGGATTCGGCCTTTACGATCTCGCCCGCCTCGGTGACCGCCGCATTCTGCGCAACGGTAACTGCGGCCTCGACCTTCTTGAGTTCATTCTTGAACTCGCCGGTCAGGGCGCTGTAGACGAGACGAGGGCCAGCCATTCTCAGTCCTTGGACAGGTCGTCGAACAGCTTTTTAACCACGTCCTTCTTAGACCATGGCGCCCCAGCCGCGGCGGCAACGACGTTCAGCAGCGCGGCCTGGTCGTGTCGTCGACGGCGATCTGCGAGCTCGAGCGCCCCGATCAATTCTCGCGGAGTCATCTTGAGGACCTCCCCGCGCGAGTAGCCGGCGCCTATGAGGCGGTCGACTCCGACTGCAAGAGCCCGTTCCCACGACGGCGGAACTTGATTGCCCCTGGCGGCAACGGCTTGGCCGCGGTCTCTTCGGCGACGGGGTCTGCGGCGCCGAGCCCGCTCATTTCCAGGAGTTCGAAAAAAGGGCCGAGCCCGCCAGTCAGTCGGAGGACCGCATTCGACAGCGTCATCCGCTCGCCGAGGTTCAAGTTGTAGATGCCCCGTTCCTCGGCCTCGTCGCCGTACTTTCCGAGGCCGGCGGCGATCAGCGCAGCATGGAGCTCCCGCGCCTGCGGCAATAGCGAGGCCACAACCTCGGCATCGCCGGAAAAGATTTTCCGCAGATCCGGGAAGCGCAGGATAAGCGGCACGATATGCTCAATATCAATGCCGCTCACCTCGAGTGCCCGCTCACGGATAACGACCGTTTCCGTGAGCGGGACGATATCAGCGAGGGTTGCCGTCATTAGCCACCCACGCCGCGGACGGTCCAGCGACCGTAGGACCCGTCATCCTCGTGGGCGAGCACCGCCGCCGACACGCTGATTTTGGCGAAGTCATCGCCCTCCTCCAAAATATTGAAATCACCGGCCGGCGTGAACTGCACCTTGCCCTCCCAGGTGATCCGCTGCCCCACGTCGTTGTCGCCGACGAATCGAATGTAGCCGTCGATCGACGTCTCGGAGAGGCCGAGCAGAACGACGTTGCCGTCGCTGTCCGTGTCAAGATCGGACATCGCGAAGAAAGCCAAGTTTTCTGGCGTTATTTCCAACATGTCGAAGTTGACGGTTTTTTTGATTTCCGTCACACGCTTGATCCAGGTCGATTTGACGCCGCCGCGGGACGACTTCTGCTCCTTGGTCGTAACCTCTGGCGTCAAAACAATGTTAGGCACCTCGCCAAGATCGCGATAGGTGATGTCGTCGAAACTAAAGTACAAGATACCAGTGCCGATATAGGCGTTGTCCACGTCTGGCGACGTGGGAAAGGTCCCAGGCATAGTGTGGGCTCCATCTCAGGGAAGGGCGCGTCGTCGCGACGGGCCAAGTGCCTTGCCCAAGGGCTATGAGGGCTCCGGGCTTAGACCTCGGTGGGTCTAAGCACGTAGGTGACGGCAAACCGCAGGGCCATTCGGCCGAGCATTGCGCGTCCTATTCCAAGGTCTGAAATCATCCCGCGATAAACCACACGACCGTTAGAGCCGAGCATTGTCGCTAACGTGCTGTCGGTCGTAACTTTGTTGATTAAACTTGCGCGAATGGCGTTTAGCGTTGGTCCTAGGTCGGCCGCCGTTTCATTCGCGATGATGCAAAGCTCTGGCACCATCACCATTACGATCGGGTGCGTCGGCCTCTGCCTCACCTCGTTGGTGGTGGGGCTTGGCTCCTCGTCGCCCTCGAGCACCATAACCGCCGGCATCCTGCCCTCGGCTATCTCGAGCGAATTGCGCCCGGCCGCCTGCACACCGTCAGCCGTTAGGGCAATCGCCGCCAGCCTTACGAGGATTTGTTCCCGGAGGTCGCTCATGTCGTCAGGAACAGATAGATTTCGCCCTTGCCCTCGCCTTCGGGGCCGGGCTTTGGCGAGTGGCTTGTAATGGTCCAGGTCTGGCCGTTGAACGCGATCTCGCCTTCATCAAGGTCGAGCAGATCAACGCCAAGGCCGGTTAGCTCTGCGGCCCGAACGACGGCCGCCGGCCGCATCGTGGGGACGCTCAGGTCGCCAAGGGCGACTTGCACGCCGTGCGACTTATCGATGACCGTCACGTCGAAGTCATCGCCGTCTGACCCAGACGTGGTCAGCACGGCCGAAACCCCGAGGCGCGCATAGATCGGCAATAGGAGCAGCTGGTCGAAGTCGATCAATTCTAACCAACCACCATCACATACATATTGCTTCTAGCTGCCGTGAGATCGGTGCTAGTGTCCCCGCAGTAGAGAACGGCCTCGAACTCGTCACCCTCGGAAACTTGAATTGCTTGTGTTGCGCAGGTCATGGTGTGATAACCGAGATTAGTCGTCACGCCTGAAGTCCCGGCCATGCCTGTATAGACGAAGGAGCCGTTCTTACGGATAGCGAGCGACGCTGCGTTACCACTGGCGACGCTGCCCAAATGGACGCTGGCGCCCACGACGAAGTAGTGTCCGGACATGGCCGCCGTAACGACGAACTTGGTATTATTGACGGAAGGACTATGGGCGCCCATCGTATCTAGAACATCCGTTCCGTCCCAGGCGATGGCGGTCGGAGTAGAGAAGTTCTGACCGGTCAGGTCACCGCTAAGTTTCGCAACAGCATAGCCCCACAAGTACGTATCCAGAACATACAAGCCGAAGCATCCGCTTTTGCCTAGCGTGATGCTGGTATCGCTGATGGTCTGCCAAGTGACGTCATAGCGGGCGCCGGTAACGAGCGGAATAATCCCGGTAGCAATCCATGCCCAGTTGCTCGTTGTGGACTGGCCGTTGCCGGCGAGTTGATGCGCTTGTGTGGGCACGCCGGCCCACGTAACCCCGCTGAATAGCGACCCGCCGTTATCCTTGGCAATCCATAACTGCGTGCTATCGGTGCCCGTTTGAAGTGACATATCAACGGTGTGAGTGATTACGCCGTACTTCCCATTGAGCGCGGAGGGAATGACAAAATGACTGCCGCTGACAATGCTGTCTGTGTCATAAACTGTCGTGTTGTAGCTGCCCAACAGGCCACCAGTCGGATTGATGGTCGTAAGATCGACTGAGTTGGTTAGCAGCGCGCCTCTAATGCTCATGCTGTCAGCACCGTTAGCCTGAATGAGGCGTAAGATTTGGTCGTGTTACCGGCCGCGCTCTCTGGGTGAAGATACAATTCGTAAATGTCTCCGGTCGTCAGCACGAAGGGCGCGCTCTGTATGGTCCCCATATTCTGTGTGCCGAAGCTCGTCTTGGCGGCCATGCCCGCACAACCATCCCAGGACGCCGACCCGTTTTTCCTGAAACTCACGGCCATTCTTTCTCCGGCGTCGTTGGAGTGGGAACTATAGATCGACGCAGATAGGATTCCGATCTTGCCGTTGTGCGCCGATGGGACCGTGATCCGCGACGTGTTGGAGCCGGTGTCGTGGAACGTATCTGTGTCGCTTATCTCTGTGTTCCATGTTGCGGCTGTATCAGGCGGACTGGCCCCGATGTCCTGATCGACAGACTTGGTGAGCGCTGTTCCCGCAAACGTAAACGATGCAGGTGTCGCCAGGTCGGCGGTCACATCCTGAAACTGATCAATATCAACCGAGAACGGACCGGTGTCCGTATTATTAAACCATAGCGCTATGCCAAACGTGGTAACGCCCGAAATATTGGTGAATGGCGTGGGCGTATAGGCGGCGAATTCTGTGTCCCAATTTACCCCGCTATTGCCGCTTGTCTGAAACGTGATCGTGGTGCCATCTGCTGCTGTTATCAAACGAATATAATTTGGCCCGGCCTGGGTTCCGTTTACGGGAGCATTCCCATCTGTCTCTGTGTGCCCGGTCTGCTTATTCCATCCGTTCGGGGAGGTGCCTTGAACCTTGTATTTGTCTAGGCCGGTCGAGCCATTTCCACGAAGGCCTACAATATGAAAATCATTATTGGTCTTGAGGCCAAACCCAACCATCGCAAGCTTGCCTTGTTGCGATAGTTGGGAAAAGTGCGGCGTGTACCGAAATGTGTAAATGTGATCTGCGACAATTGTCGCAAGCGGGTACACGAACTTTCCGAACGATCCCGGCTTGACCTTGCCCTTAATCGACACGTCACCAGAGGCGTTAATGGTGGCGATTGGCTCCTCCTCGAACCCGCCGCCGCCCGAGCTTCCGCCGCCGCCTCCGCCGCCACCCCCAGCCCCAACGAAGGCGCCGGGGCCGCGACGGCCGAGGAGATATGGAGCAATCGAGCCCATCAAGCGGCGCCCTGGAAGCCTTCGAATATGGGTGTGAACGTGGTGCTGTTGGCGCTCGGGGTAAATGCATCGAGCGTCTGTAGTTGCCAAAAAACCGTCCTGGCGCCGCTCGTGGGTGCCGTCACAAGGCGTGAACCCTCATCGGGCACGAGCACCGCAACTGCACCATCGCTGAACGTGCGGAACGTGCCGCTTAGGCAGCCAATAAAGCCGGCCTGCTTGTTGCTGAACGCCGCATTGTCGCCGCCGCTGACTCCGCTATTGGCGGTCGGGTCCGAATTGTACAAGTACATTCGGAACGCCTTGCCCTGCGTTCCCGTGTCCGTAGTGGCAAGGCGAACCCGCTCGATTGTGACCGTATCGTCATTCACGTCCGACAGCGTGACCGACTTTGCCGTAACGCTTCCCGCCGTGCCATTGTCAGAGACGGCGTCATTGATGCTATATGGCGTTGTGTTGGCTGGACGCGTGAGCGCTGTCGCGGCGGCGTTGATAAATTTGGTCTTCACCTTGCCGACCAAGGCCGTTCCAGCCGCGAGCACCGTACCAGTGACGAGCGATTGCACCGACGCGCT
>Ga0075429_100002334_pt1 | contig 15949 bp, 9 predicted proteins | sample RhiMetdeltSRZDD3_FD_75295 | JGI IMG/M metagenome (GOLD analysis project Ga0075429, IMG submission 75295) | Populus rhizosphere microbial communities from Tennessee, USA - Rhizosphere MetaG P. deltoides SRZDD3 | ecosystem: Host-associated > Plants > Roots > Rhizosphere > Soil | place: USA... | reverse complement strand
TTCCACGAATCCATGCGCCGCGTCATCACCGGCGACAACGCCCGCGGCAAATCGGTCGTCATTCTCGATGGCGGCCCGTCTTCGATGTTCGGCGACCCGAATCTCGGCGGGCTTTTCGAGATCTGGGAAGACGCCGCGTCGGGCACGCTCGACACACGCGAGACGAAGGATCTCGGCGCGACCAAGCCGATCCTCGGCCCGCGCAAGGGCAACGTGCAGGTGCGCTGGTTCGTCGTAGCACCGCCGCCGCCCGGCGTGCCGAAGGACGTGCTCGACCAGGTGACGCGCGAGCGATTCGCCGAAATGGGCGGAGCGCATCACATCAAGGATCAGACGCGCCACCCGGCAATGCACACGACGGAAACGATCGACGTGATCTGCCTGTTGCAGGGCGACGTGACGCTGATTCTCGACGAGGGCGAAACGCGCCTGAAGCCGGGCCAGGTCGTCATCCAGCGCGGCACGAACCACGCCTGGCAGGCGCACGGCGGGCCGGCGCTGCTGCTTGCGGTGCTGATCGATCGGCCGCTCGCGCGCTAGGCGCGCGCGGGAAGCGGGCACCACTTGCCGAGCAGTCGCGCCTTGCGCTCGACCGTGCCTCGCCACTCGGGATCGGAGGCTGCCTTGCGGTACCACTGCCGCGCCGCATCGAGGTTGGCGGGCCGCGCGACGCACTCGTTGAAGAGGCCGAGGTAATACTGCATCCCGGCTGCGCCGGCATCGGCGTTCGATTGCAGCGCCGGGACCAGGCGCACTGCCGCGTCGCGATCCTTCTGCTCTACGATCCGGTTGAGCATCACGGTGAGCCCGCGGGCCGCGGACTGACGGACCCTGATCGAAAGCTCGTCTGCACCGGCGGATGACGCCATCGCCTTCAGGTACGTTTCCACCGACCGCGCGCGGTCCTGCCGCATGCCGCGGCCGTGGCCGATTGCGAACGCCACATCGAGCATCGCAGGCCGGTCGCCGTGCTCCGCGAGCAGCTCGCCGTTCTCCACCCACGAGACTGCCTCCGCCGGCGGCTCGCCCTCGCCACGCAGCCACCACGCCGACTTGGCCAGGCTCGCCTTGGACACGTCGTACGATCTCTCGAACGCCGCCACACGGTGCGCGGCGAGCTCGTTGCCGGCTTTCGCCATCCAGATCAACCGGCCCAATGCGCGCGAGCGCATTTCGCGCGGGCTCGCCGATGCGAGCGCGGCTGCATATTCGGCCGTGATCGATTCGGCGATCGCTGCGCCGTTCGCCGGAATTTTTGCAAGGTTGCCGTAGGCAGCCTGAAATACCGAAGCGTCGCCGCTTCGCAGCAGCGCGAGGATCCGTGCAGGATCCTCCGCGGAGGCAGGCAGCGGGGGTTGCAGCTCCGGCGCCACCTTCTTGACGGGAACGGCGGTCGGCTCGGGCTGGGGCAATGCGGTGTCCGCCTCGCCCGCAACGAAGATGACCGCGGCGCCGGCGCACGCGCACAGCGCGGCGAGCAGCAGCGGAACCTTCAGTCTCGCTATGCCAATCGATCGACGCGGAGCGTTTGCGACCGGCAGCGAAACCGGCGTCGCCAGCGGCGAAGCCACGGGCGTCAGCGGTGTCGGGCGGCTCGCGCCGCGTCCCTGCGCCATTTCTTCCGCGCTCCACTCGCCGCCGACGTGGAACTGCAGCGACGCTGAAGGTCCGGCGGTCTCGACGAGCAGCTGGTCGATCTCCGCAATCAAGCCGTCGTGCGGCAACGGTCCGGCTTCCGACGTCGAATCGAAGGCCTTCAGTTTCTGCACCAGGCTGCGGATGTCTTCCAGCATCCGCGTATCGCCGGTTCCGGACGGGCAATCGAGCCCCGCCGCGCTGATCTTCTCCGCCATGTAGCCGAGGCTGAAGAGATCGACCCGGTAGTCGAGCTGCTGGACCGCGTTGGGGCAGCCGCTGCGCCGGTCGGCGCGCAGCGCGGAAATCAGCAGCTCCGACTGGTACGGGACTCTCTCGTCCGGGTTGATGACCAGGATCTGCGTGAGCGGGATCGCGTGCGCGACCGCGAACGCGAAGTCGATCAGCTTGAGATTCTCGTACTCCAGGTGGATCGGCTGCCCGCCGCCCGGGAACGGATGCGGCGCATACGGGATGCAGATGTTGTCTTCCTTGATGTCGCAGTGGACGATCCGGTGCCGGTGGATCTGCCGCAACGCGACCAGGCACGCCTTCAGCATTCGCAGGAACGCGTCCGAGCGCTGGAACGGATGGCTGAGCGTCGCGGTATCGGCGTAGCGCGGCTTGACGCGCAGCCAGTCCGCGATCGTGATGCCCGCGTCCCGCGTCAGCACCTGCTTCGCGGCTTCGTTCTCCGAGATCAGGTGCCGCGCCTGGACGACGTGGGTGAACTCGGTCTGCCGCTTGAGGAACTCGCGCAGGAAGAAATTCTCCCGCTCCGCCCAGTACCGATAATCGTACTTGTGGCCGGTCGGGTCCTCGAATTCCTTGAAGACCTTCGAGAACAGCACCGGGTAGGTCCCGAGGCGCTCTACGCGCACGTGCGCGCAGTCGATGATCGTCTTTCTGCCCGAATCGAAGACCGCACTCTTCGCGCCGCTCAGATCCGGGCCGAGGTGCGGCTCGATCCAGCGATCCTGGATCTCCTCTTCCGGCGGCTTGCGCTTCAGATAATTGAACGCCACGTGCTACTCCGTCCGCGCGATCCGAAAGCCGATCCGGTTGTCGTAGTAGCGCACCGACGCCGAGGCCCGGGCCGCGGAACGCGTCGCATTCGACGGATCGCGCCACGTGCCGCCGCGGAGCATGCGGATGTCGCCCTTCATCGTGCACGCGAGCGTCCACGCGCTGCCGTCGCCGGGTGCATCGTCGTAGCGGTCGTGGTAGCAATCCTCGACCCATTCCCCGACGTTGCCGTGCATGTCGTGCAGCCCGAAAGGGCTCGGAGCGAAGCTGCCCACCGGCGCAGCGCGCCGCCCGTCCCACTTGCTGCCGCAGCCGTTGCAGTTCGCATCGCCCTGCCCCGCGTCGTTTCCCCACCAGTAGCGCGCGTGCGAGCCCGCTCGAGCCGCGTACTCCCATTCGGCTTCCGTCAGCAGGCGATAGTTCTTGCGCGTCCTGCGAGACAGCCAGGCGACGTACTGCTGCGCATCCTCCCAGCTGACGTTGACCACCGGCTGGCGGCCGCGGCCCCAGCCGGAATCGTCCGGGCGGCGGCGGCAGCCGCCGCCGGCGACGCACGCATCCCACTCGGAGAACGTGACTTCGAACTTTCCGACCGCGAGCGGGTAGCCGATTCTCACGGCACGGCGCGGTCCGTTCGCGGAGGACTCGCCCATTACGAATTCGCCTTGCGGCAGCCATACGAGCTCGGGGCAGTCGGTGCAATCGCGGAACACGATCCCGAAGCTCGGCTGCGCTCTCGAGCCGAGAATGTCCGCGGACGAAGACAGCCGCGCTGCCGCGCGCCGGATCGTGATCTCCCGCGATGCCGCCTCCTTCAGCGCCGCCTGCTTCGCGGCTTCTCGCGCCGCGGCCTCTCTCGCCGCCTCCTTCGCAGCGGCCTCTCTTGCAGCAGCCTCACGCTCTGCGGCTTCCCTCGCAGCCCGCTCGAGCGCCGCCATTTCCCTTGCGGCCGACTCGCGCGCTGCGGCTTCCGCTTCCGCCGCTCTCGCGGCCATCTGGTCCGCCGCGAGCTTGTCGGTCGCGATCCGCGCCCGCATCGCTGTCGCCGCGGCCGCTCGATCCGCCGCGGCCCGGGCCGCAGCTCTTCGCGCCGCGGCTCTCGCCGCGGCATCGGCCTGGCGCGCCTGCTCCGCTGCCCGCAGCTTCGCGGCCTCGATCTCGGCGGCTTGCGCGCGCGCTGCTGCGCTCGCCCTCCTGCGCTGCTCCTCCTCGGCGCGCTGGCGGTCGCGTTTCGACGAGTCCGCGGCCGGCGCCGGGACCGGCTTCGTCGCCTTGCGAGCGGCCTTCGCAGGCTCCTGCGCCTCGGTCGGATCGATCACCGACTGCGTTTCGGCGAATGCCATTTGCACGCTGACCAATATCAGCAGCGCAACGCCGAGCGCATACGCCCAGCGCGACGCGAGCCACGGGCGGCGCAGCACGAGCAGCGCGCTCGCGTCATCACGGCTGCCGTTGCTCTTCGCGGTATGCACCAGCGCTCCGCAGATCGTTTCCAGCGAGCTGCCGCCGCACAGGCCTTCGGAAACGACGCTCGCGATCTGCTCGTCGGCGACGAACTTGTGCACTCCGTCCGAGCACAGCAGCAGCAACTCGCGCTCGCGGATTTCCGTCTTCACGACTTCAGGCACGCCGATCGCGCCGGCCCCGACCATGCGCGCAGGGTCGTTCGGCTTGCCGTTGGGTGGCGGGGGTTCGGCGAAACGGGCATAGGTCTGATCCTGGGTAACGCGCTGGATCGCATAGCGTTGCTTGCGGGGCGACAGGCGGTAGACGCGGCAGTCGCCTACGTTGACGAGGTGCGCCGTGCCCTGGTTCGGGAACCAGGCGGCGGCGAGCGTCGCCGCACCCGCCTGGTCGGTGCGTCGCGCGATCGCCTCGGCCACCTTGGCGTCGGCGCGGATGACCCAGTCGACGAGCCGGTTCGGATCGCGGACCGTTTCCTTCGGCGCTTCGGCGCAATGGGAGAGCAGCACGCTGCTGGCAATTTCTCCATGCGCGCCGCCGCCGACCCCGTCGGCGACGCCGCAAAATCCCGGGCGGTCCGACGAAGGCGCGTGGCTGCACGCGTCCTGGTTGCGCTTCTGCCCGCTTCCCGCTTCGGACGCGTACGCGGCGGCAAGGCCGCCCGGCCACCGCCACGACCGGCGCGACGGCAGGTTCTCCACGACCTGCGTCCCGCGCACCGGAGTGCCACGGCTCATGCCGTCTCCTTCAAGGGCCGCAACGACACCCGCACCGGCGGTGCATCGGCCCATCTCTCGCCGAGCACGATCTCCTGTCCGAAGCGCCAGACGAACCGCTCCGGCAGCGGTTGATTGCCGGCGAACGTGCCGTTGCGGCTGACCGCCTTGTTGATCGTCACCGCGCCCGAGCGGTTGATCTCCTCGATGACGAGATGCTCGCGCGACACGCCCTGATTGGCATCCGGAACCACGTAGTCCTGCGCCGAACCGCGGCCGATCGTGAACGGCAGTTTCAGCACGTCGCGGATCGGGCTTCCGGTCGCATCGGCGATCGCCAGCACGGCGAGCGGCGCGTCTGCAGCGGCGTGCGCCGGGAGCGACGCGGGGACTCCGGGTGCGACCGGCGTCGAGACCGATGGCGCAACCGGCGTCGCGCTCGCCCCCGCCGCCACGGGCTTGCGCAACAGGTGAGCGCGCAGCGCAGGGTAGCGATCGTATTCCGTGTCGCCGCGGTCGCGGCCGAAGCCGATCAGCGCGCCGTTCGCGAGCGCGATCCGCGCACCGCGCTGCACTCGCTCGCCGTCGACCCAGGTGCCGTTCGTCGAATGATCCGCAAGCCAGAGCCGCTCGCCCTCCCAGTGCAGGGTGCAATGACGTGCCGAGACGTAATAGCCGGAGATTTCGACGTCGGCGTGCGCCGACGATCCCAGCACCGCCGGAAACTGCTCGATCTCGGCGACGCGCGTGCCGTCGGGCGACTTGGCATCCTGAACCGTGAGGCGTATGCCCGGGCCTGCAAAGCGCGCTGCCTCTGTTTCCTCCGCCGGCGCCTGCGCGGCCGCCGGCACGGCCGGCGCGTCTGCCCAGCGCCCGTGCAGGATGACTCGATAGGTCGGTACCGCGGCCTGATTGAGGCTTTCTTCGAACGGATCGGTTTCCGCGAGCGCTTCGGCGGAGAATTCCTTGTCCAGCCCGAGGAACTCGTCGACGCTGACGTGCTTGCCGACGGCCGGCCCGAGCAGCTTCTGCACCCAATGAACTCGGGCCTGCGGAGAAAATTCATCGAGGAACTGCTCCAGCTCGGCTGCCCCCTGGCTGTCGGCGGCGATCTCGATGTAGTGCAGCAGGAACACCTCGTTGAATCCGATCTCCAGGTGCGAGACGACGTCTTCGCGAAGGAAGGTGGCGACGCGGCGCTCGACCGCTCTGCGGATCGGCGCGTAGCGCGTCGCGGTCCGCCGCACCATCTCTTCCTCGCGCACATCGCCGTGCATCTCGCCGCTCGCGCCGATGTCGGAGCGCTCGAACGCAGTGCTGATCCGGTTCCACAGTCCGCCGATAGTCATTGGAGTGCCTCGTTGTATTCAATTTCGATCTTGTGCGCGGCCTGCTCGGTCGCCTTGAGCTCGATCCGGCAATTCGGAATCCGCGAAATCGACGCCTTGAACTCGCGCGCATGCGGCTGCAGGCGCGCCTGGGAGACGAGCGCCTTGGAGATGAAGATCTTCACCGTCGCAGGCTGCGGCCGGTATCCCCTGGCGAGAAACCACAGGTCGACGAAGTCCTTCATCTCGACCAGCACGCCGGGCCACGGCGCGAGAAAAGTCTCTACGTGCCTTCTCATGATCTATCGGTCCTCAGCCGCGCGATGATCCGGAACGCGAGCTCCGCGCTGATGTTCATCGCGTCCAGGTCGCCGGGCGACTGTACCTTGCCGGCGAGCGGCCCAGACCGGTACCAGTTGCGTTCCGTCAGCACCGCGATCGCCTTGTTGAAGCCGCCCTGGGCGTCATCGGTCTTGAACGCCGCGACGTACCACTTGTACGGTTGCTCGTGGCCGCACGATGCCTGCAGATCCCGCTGGGTGCGCCCCTTCCCCTTCTGCGGCGCAGCTCTGCACTTCTCGCGGATTTCCTTCAGCGTGATGCCGTCGTTGCCGTACGGCGGCGTTCCGGTCTTGCCCGCGATCCAGTCGATGCGGTTGCACGTGGCGGCATCGAACACCCGCGCGCACGCGGGATGCGCAGTTCCCGAGCGGGTACCGGCCGGCGTGCCGCGCGCCTTGTGGCTGACGAGTCCCTGGATGATCAGCGACGCATCGGGCTGCGGGATCTCGAGCTTGACCGGATCGGCGAAGCCGAACTGCTGTGCAGCAAGATTGAACGTTTTTCCGCGCGCATCGCTGATGCGCTCGACGAGATACGGAAATCTCTGGCTCGCCTGTCCGTTCGCTGCCGCGGCAAGGCGCGACATCATTCCCGCAGCGCCGAGCGCAGTCGCGCGCGCGTTGCCCTGGCCCCAGCCTTCCGATTCGAGATACACCAGATGACCCTGCCGGCATTTCCGCCACCCGCGGTTGCGTCCCGCGCCGGTGTAGAACTCGCCGCGGCTGCACGCGGCGGCATGCCCGGGCTCGAACGAAAAATCGCGCATCATCCGGTAATCGGCCACCCGCTTCGCGGACGCGGGCTCGGTGAGCAGCCTGCCGTACAGCACCGATGCGCCGAGCGGCATGCGCGTGGTGTCGTTGCGGATCCGGCTCGCGTCGGCGAAGCCGAACAGCACGTTCAGCCGCCCGCAGCGAAACGACGCCTCGAGGCAGCCCGGGTTCCAGCCGAACTGCAGCGCCGCCTGCTGGATGTCGCGCGGACGATCGCAATTCGTCCAGCCCTTGTCGACGCAGAACATGCGATTCAGGAACGCGACCGAATCGGAGCCCTTCAATTCGTCCTGCAGCCGCGTGAACTCGCGCGACACGCGCTCGCCCTCGATCTTCTTGCGGTAGCGCGCATCCTGCAGGAAGCCCGTCGCCATGATCGGCTTGATGATCGAGCCGGGCAGCGCCGGCGTGAAGAGCGCATGGTTCAGCAGCCGGTCCGGCTCGTAGCGCGGCGTCGTCGGCAGGTCTGGACACTGCGCGGTGTTGCGCCCGGGTCCGTCGAACTCCTGGCGGTAGCAATCGGTGTGGGCGCTGCCCAGCGCCTCGATTTTCCCGGTCGGGATGTCGATCAGCGCCACCGCTGCCATGCGCACGGCCGCCTTCTCGTACATCAGCCGCGTGAACTCGTCGAACTTCGCATCGTTTACGAGGCCGATGCGCTCGCAGCTCGCCGGATCGCCGGCGTAGCAGGCGCTCGCCAGCTGGACGATGCGCTGCGCATCCGGATCGATCGTCAGGTGAATGTTGAAGCCGGCGTCGACCTCGTGCTTCGCCCGCTCGAGCCGATTGGGGCCGTGCGCAACCGCAACCGGCGCGGCCTCGGCGTTGACGCGCCGGATCACGGTCGTTCCCGCGGCGGGCTTTTCGGTGTACGCGCGATACAGATCCCGCCACGGCAGGCGGATGTTGTCCAGGTCGGCGAGGATCACATCGAGCGATTCGGGCGGTGTGCGCGCGCCTTCCAGATCTTTGTCGCTGGTGCCCGGGGGACGCATCGCCATGCAGGCCGTGCGATTGCTCTGCTGCGGGTCGGTGACGAAAAGCACTTTGCCGTTGCGGCCCGGATGTCCGTAGTAGATGCACCCGGGCACGCCGCCCCACGGGTTGCGCTGCTCGATAATCCGGCTGCTCACCTTGACCGCCTGGTCGGGCGCAAACTGGCTCGCCACCACGTTCTTCGGCGACAGGTCGCGCCACGCGAGAAGCTCGAGCAGCCTGCCCTCGCCTGCGGCGAGATGCCGGGCAGCCGCCACGGCGCTGCGGCACGTCACCGGCTGCTGCGGATCCTGGATCGCCTCTACCCAGCGCTCGACGCTGACGACATAGCGCCCGCTCAGCGCGCGCTCGCGGTTCGCCCGCCCGACGCCGGCCATTTCGCTCAGCCTCGAATTGATCGTCCTCACGTAGCAGGCAAGCTCCTCCGCTGCACTCGAGCTCGCGCAGGCGTTGCTGCGCTTCGCTCGGGCCGAGAGCGTCTTGCGGTCCTTGAGCGGATCGGCGCAGAACTCGAACTGGCTGCGGATCAGGTCCGCGCCGGGTCCGGCATCGTCGTGCGCAGCGTGCATCGGAATGATCGCGCGCTCGAAGGTCCGCAGCGCCGCCAGGCGCTGCGAATCGAGGTAGACGTCTTCGACCGGCCGCGGCAGCAGCACCTGGCCGGCCCACAGAAACCCGGCGAGGAACAGCGCCAGCAGCACGAACACCGCCAGCGCGCGCTGCAGCAGCGAAGCTCTGGCCGGCGGCATCACGCCCCCCTCCTCGGCAGGCTGATCGCCAGCGCGAGAAAGAACGTGTTCGCCAGCAGCGACCAGGCCCCGAAGCTTGCGAAGGGGAAGGTAATTCCCGTCAGCGGCAGCCAGCCCAGGTTGCCGGCGACGGTGATCGCGAGCTGGGCGAGCGTGAGACCGACCCAGCAGATGGCGATCCAGCTGAGCCATGCCTGCTGGGTCAGCGCGGCCGACTCCAGGGTCACCGTGCCGCGGGTCGCGCGCCCGTGATGAAGCACGACTCTCACCAGCCACAGCGCGAGCAGCGCGACCAGCGCGAGCGCGGCGGCCTTGCCGTAGACGCCGGCGAAAGCGGTGAACACATAGTCGCTCTGGATCTGCTTCGGAACGCCGCGGCACGTTGCGCCGGCCATCTCGCCGCACCACGGCACTGCGCCAAAGCCATAGCCTTGCGCGGGTGCCGACTCCTGGAACCAGGTGATGATCGCCATCTGGTCGTTGGTCGACGTGAACGGATTACGCACGCTCGCGAGCCGCTCGGCGATTCGGGCGAGCGGTGCCGGCAGCGAATACAGCGCGAACGTCATCAGGTAGACCCACGCACCGGCGACGAACACGCCGACCGTTCCGCCGAGCCACGGTCGATAGCCGGCCCGGTCGAAGCACGCAAACGCGAACGCGGTGCCGACGAAGATCGAAGCGGCGTACAGCATCACGAACAGCGGCCCGAAATCGTCGGTCAGCACCAGGCCGAGCAGCGGCACGCTGAGAACGAAGAACAGCGGCGAGACGAAGACGAATCCCTGCAGCGCGCCCTTCACTCCGCCCGAGGAAAGCGACAGCGCCGATTCGCCGCGGACGAAGAAGAACCACGCAGCGCCGACGATCAGCCAGGCGCGGAACAGCTCCGACGTGAACTGCGTCTGCTGCTTGTGCGTGACGCTCGCGGCAAGCAGCACCAGGGCCGCGGTGCCCGCATACACCAGCCACGGCACGTAGCGGCGCAGGCCCGCGCCGCGCGGCCGCGCGATCAGCAGGAAGAAGCCGAGCCAGCGCACCAGCGGGTCGACGAGTTTCAGCCGCAGCGGCGCGAGCAGGGTCAGCAACACGAAAGCGGCGAACACATAGACTTGCTGGTACAACGCATGAAAGCGATTTGCGGCATGGCCTGCGGCCGACAAATCGAGAGACAGCCACCATCCGAGTCCGACGAAGAGGACGAACCCTGCGTACGCGAGCCGCGAGGACGGCGTTTGCCGGTGCCTCGGCGCGCCGGCACGCGGTCCAATCATCATCCCCAGCAGCAGCAGCACGGCCGCTGCGGCAGCGAGCGCCTGGAAGAAGTCCGGCCACTGGACGCCCCAGGCCAGCAGCCGGGACGTGTGCGCGCTGCGATCGCTGATCCACTCGACATGGACGTGGGTCACGTATCCCACGCCAGCCCATACGAGCGCAGCGAGCGGCAGGAAGCGGCGGGCAGGCATCGCCTGCCGGCCGATCTGCAGCAGCGCGAGCCCGGTCACCGCCCAGAGCGCAAAGATCCAATGCGCGTTGGCGAGCAGCTGCTGCGCGCCGCGCGACTTCGCCGCATTGATCTCGCTCGAGCGCGCCTGCGCAACGATTTCGGCCGCCGTGGCGACCGCTTGTCGGGGCTGCCCGACAGCAGCGCATCCGGCCGCGCGCTCGGCGCGCGACCAGGCGTTTGATTTCGCGTCGGACGGCAGCGCGGCGGAGGCGCGGCGCGCATCGCCGTCGAGGATCGCGGCCATGCCGTCGGCGCGTTGCAGTGCTGCGAAGTGGTTCCACGCGCATTCGAGCGGGATCGAGCGCGTTTCTCCGGGCGCGATGCCGTACGCGTCGCGGTAGAGCTTGGTCTCGTTCGCGAGGCTTTCCATCGCCGCTTTGACGTCGGTGTCCGCGCGCGCTTCGCGCGCACGATTCTCGAGCGCTTCGAGCCGCGGAAGCCGCGCGTTGAGCGGCTGGGCGAGACTGCGGGCGAGCGCTTCATACGCGCTCGTCAGCCGGTCGAGCGTCGCAGGATCTTCCTCGTTTCCCGTGATCGAGTCCGTGAAGCGGCCGCTCCCCAGCGCCTGCGGCAGGATCGGCGCTCTCAGCTCTACCGCGTGCTGATAGCGCTCGCCTGCGCCGCGGGCGAATTCAGGGTCGCGAAACGCGTCGGCTTGAAAGACGAGGAATGCGATTGCCGCGAGCGTAACGGGCCATTCCACCGCTTCGGGCGCGAGGCTCCAGCGGCTTGTCGCGCCCGCGCTCACTGCGTCAACGGAATTGGCCAAAACGGGACTCCTCCCAGCGGGTGAATTGTCTACCTGCGCCGCTGCGAAATAGCCCTGTTTTTACAATTCGCTACAGAAGTTACAAATGCTGCGACAAGTACAATCGGTGAGGTGACTTCGCCCGCCGTTTCACCCAAGCAATCACAGGCCGAATCGCCTTACGCTTGGGCGCGCCTCGTGGCTGCGCTCGTGCTGACGACGATCGGCGGCTCCGGAATGTATGCCGTAACGGTGGCGCTGCCCGCCGTGCAGGCCGAGTTCGGCGTCTCGCGCTCCGATGCGTCGCTCCCCTATACGCTGACGATGATCGGCTTCGCGCTCGGCGGAATGCTGATGGGGCGGCTCTCGGATCGCTTCGGCGTGATGGTCCCGGTGCTCTCCGGCGGCCTTGCGCTCGGCGTGGGATTCATCGCCGCCGGAAACGCCGGCAGCCTGTGGCAATTCGCGCTGGCGCAGGGCCTGCTGATCGGCCTGCTCGGCTGCTCGGCGACGTTCGTGCCGCTGGTTGCAGACACGTCGCTGTGGTTCACGCGGCGGCGCGGCATCGCGGTCGCGATCTGCGCCAGCGGCAATTACCTCGCCGGCGCGTTGTGGCCGCCGATTCTGCAGCATTTCTTCGAGACGATCGGCTGGCGCCAGACCTACATGGCGGCGGGGATTTTCTGCGTCGTCACGATGCTGCCGCTCGCGCTCGCGCTGCGGCGCCGACCACCCGCGCTCTCGGACGCACCGGGCGCGCAGTCTGCGCTGGCATCGGATCGCCCGCTCGGCCTGTCGCCGCTCGCGCTGCAGAACCTGCTCTGGGTCGCCGGGCTCGCCTGCTGCGTGGCGATGTCGATGCCGCAGGTGCACATCGTCGCCTACTGCGGCGACCTGGGATACGGCGCGGCGCGCGGCGCGGAAATGCTCTCGCTGATGCTCGGCTTCGGCATCGTCAGCCGCCTGACCTCCGGCTGGATCTGCGACCGGATCGGCGGCCTGCGGACGCTGCTGCTGGGCTCGGGGCTGCAGGGGCTGGCGCTGCTCCTTTTCCTGCCGTCCAGCGAGCTGATGACGCTGTACGTGGTCTCGGCGCTGTTCGGCCTGTTCCAGGGCGGGCTCGTCCCCTCCTACGCGATCATCGTGCGCGAGTACTTCACGCCCCACGAGGCGGGCGCTCGGGTCGGCACCGTGCTCACGGCGACGCTGTTCGGCATGGCGCTCGGCGGCTGGATGTCGGGCGCAATCTTCGACCTGACGGGGTCCTACAAGGCGGCGTTCCTGAACGGCGTTGCGTGGAACCTGCTCAACCTGTCGATCGCCTCGTGGCTGCTGCTGCGATCGCGCAGGATCCTCAGCCCTAGACCAGCTTGAGGCGCTGTACCTTGCCGGAAGGCCCTTTCGGCAGCTCGGCGACGAAACGGAATTCCTTCGGCGTCTTGTAGCGGCCGAGCTCGCCGAGGCAGAACGCCCGCAATTCCCGGACGGAGGCGCGCGCGCCGGGCTTGAGCACGACGCAGGCGCGGATCTCCTGGCCGTAGTTCGGATCCGGAATGCCGACCGACGCGGCCTCGAGCACCGCGGGGTGCTTGAGCAGCACCTCGTCGATCTCGCGCGGCGCGATGTTCTCTCCGCCCTTGATGATCAATTCCTTCAGCCGGCCGGTGATGAAGTAGTAGCCGTCGGCGTCGTGATAGCCGAGGTCGCCGGTGCGCAGCCACCCCTCGCCGTCGAATGCCTTGGCCGTCTGCTCCGGCGAGTTGTGATACGCGGACATCACGCTCGCGCCGCGCAGGCAGATCTCTCCGGCGGTGCCGGTCGGCAACGGGGTTCCCCGCTCCGCGTCGATCACTTTCGCCTCGACGCCGCAGGGAATGCCGGGCGAGCCGTACTTGCGCTTCGCCGGGTCCTGCGGGTTGGCGAAGGCGATCGAGGCCGTCTCGGTCATCCCCATCGCCTCGATTACCGAGATGCCGAACCGCCGCTCGAACTCGCGGTGCTGCTCGGGCGGCAGCGGGGCGGACGCCGAGCGGCCGAAGCGGATGCGCGGAAAGCCGTAGGTGCGCTCGGGCTCCGCAGCGTTCAACAGGTAGGCGATGATCGTCGGCACCAGGTTGATCCAGGTCGCTTCGTGCTTCTCGGCAGTCTCCCACCATGTCGAGACGCTGAAGCGGTGCGGCGCGACGAGGCTGCCGCCGGAGACGAACGGCGTGACGGTCGCGATCACCTGTCCGTTGATGTGATAAAGCGGCAGCGACGACAGGCACCGGTCCCTCGGCGTGAGCCCGTGCCAGGCCGCGACGCTGCTCGCAGCGGCGATCAGGTTGGCGTGCGAAAGCACCGCACCCTTCGGTGTCCCGGTCGTTCCCGAGGTGTACATCAGCAGCGCCGGATCGCCCGGCCGGATTCGAATCGGCGCCTCGGCCGGCAAGCGGTCCTCCAGGAACAGCTCGGAAGCATCCGGGTCGATCACCACGACCTCGATCTTGCGCTGCACTTCGGCGAGCGCGGCGGCAAGCGGCGCCTCGTATTCGCGCGCGGTGAAGAGGATCCTGCAGTCGCAATGCCCGATCACGTAGGCGAGCTGCGAGCGCTGCGAAAGCAGGTTGAGCGGCGCGATCACGTAGCCGCCGAGCATCGCGCCGAGAAAGAGCGCCGCGGTCTGGTAGCTGTTGTGCAGGTACAGGCCGACTTTGTCCCCGGGCCGCAGTCCCGCCGCGCGCAGCCAGCGCGCGAGCACTCGCGCCTGCCAATCGAGGTCGCGGTAGCTGAGCCTGCGGCCGGTCTCCGGCGCGATCAGCAGCGTGCGATCGGGCTGCGCCGCGAGATGTCCCGCGAGCGTGTCGCGGAGCGTCCCGCTCATCGGCCGTGCTTGCGGAAGTAGGCCCCGAAGATCTCTTCCTCGGTGGGAATACGCTCGGGGATCACCCGCGCGATGCGCGTGATGTTGAGAAAGTGGCGCCAGTGCATGTTGTCGGAGAAGCCGTTGCCGCCCCACGTGCCGCAGCCCATGGAGAGCGAGAACGGCAGGCCGTTGTCGAAGTTGCCGCCGGTCGCGAAGCAGTGCGCCTGGTTGACGATGACGCGCGCGACCGGCAGCTCGAGCCCGAGGCGCATCGCCTGCCGCTCGTCCTGCGTGTGCAGCGACACCGAATGACCCTTGCCCTGGTATTCGTAGATCGAGGCGGTGACGCGCATCGCCTCGTCGAAATCCTTCGCCCGGTACACCGCGAGCACCGGAGACAGCTTCTCGCCGGAGAACGGGTGCTGCGGGCCGGTCCCGGATTCTTCCACGATCAGGAACTTGCCGGCGCGCTCGAGTCCCGCGCGCTTGGCGATCACCTCGGCGCTCTGCGCCGTCGCTGCGGCCGAGAGCTTGCCGTCCGGGAACATGAAGCGCTGCAGCTGCGCCTTCTCCGCGGAATCGAGCAGCACGCCGCCCTGCTTCGCGAGCTCGGCGAGCATCGCGTCGTAGACCGGCGCGAGAATCACCAGCGCATTTTCCGACGAGCAGCTGGTCGCGTGGTCGAAGCATTTCGAGCGCGCGATCTTCGCCGCCGCGTCGGCGAGCGTCGCCGAGGAATCGACGATCGAGACGACGTTCCCCATGCCGACGCCGATCGCCGGCGTCCCGCTCGAATACGCCGCGCGGATGTTCGATTGCGAGCCGGTCGCGGCGACGAGGTCGCAGCGCCGCATCAGCTCCAGCGTCGCCTCCTTCGTCACCGGCGCGGGCAGCACCTGCACGAGGTCCGCGGGCGCGCCGACGCTTGCCAGCGCGGCATGCGTGAATTCGAGCAGCTTCTCGACCGTGCTGTGGCCCTTCGGCGAAGGCGCGAGGATGATCGCGTTGCGGCACTTCACGCAGTTGATGATCTGGTTCGCCGGGGTCGCGCCCGGATTGGTCGAGGGCGTCAGCGCCGCGACGACGCCCGCCGGTCGCGCAATCTCGGTGATGCCCTGCTCCGGGTACTCGGCGATCACGCCCACGGTCTTGACGCCGGCGAGGTCGCGCAGCAGGCCGAGCGTCTTGCGGTGGTTTTTCGTGATCTTGTCGGCGACGCTGCCGAGCCCCGAGTCGCGCACCGCGATTTCTGCGAGCGCGCGATTGTTCTGCGGCTTCATGATTGCCCAGCCGCAGGCGAGCACCGCTTCGTCGACGCGCTCTTGCGGCCAACGCTCGAACTCGGCCTGCGCCGCGCGCGCGCGGCGTACCAGATCGGCGACCGATGTCACTCCGGCTTGATCTTCGCGTCGCGGATGAGGTCTGCCCATTTCTTCAGCTCGCCCTTGACCACGCGATCAAGTGCTTCGGGACTCGAACCGACGGTGTCGCCACCCTGCTCGAGCAGCTTTTGCTTGATGTCCGGCATCTGGATGACGCGCACGAGTTCCTTGTGCATCCGGGCGACGATCGGTGCCGGCGTCTTCGCCGGCGCGAACAGCGCGTACCAGGAGTCGACCTCGTAGTCCGGGAGGTTGAGCGCCTCGGCGACGGTCGGAATCTCGGGGGCGCCCGGATTGCGTTTCGCGGTCGTCACCGCGAGCGCACGCAGCTTGCCTGCGCGCACATGCGCCATCGCCGCGGGCATCGTGACGAATAGCAGCCACACTTGTCCGCCGAGCGTATCGGCGACCGCCGGGCCCCCGCCGCGGTACGGCACG
>Ga0075429_100002330_pt1 | contig 15954 bp, 15 predicted proteins | sample RhiMetdeltSRZDD3_FD_75295 | JGI IMG/M metagenome (GOLD analysis project Ga0075429, IMG submission 75295) | Populus rhizosphere microbial communities from Tennessee, USA - Rhizosphere MetaG P. deltoides SRZDD3 | ecosystem: Host-associated > Plants > Roots > Rhizosphere > Soil | place: USA... | reverse complement strand
GACCGACGGTCCGTACTCGTCGGCCACGATCAGGTGCCCGGTACGCGGATCGATCACCAGCCCTTCCGGATCGAAGCTGCGGCCGAGCACGCCGACGTTGCCGTTGAGGATGAGCGGATTGAGCCCGTTCAGCGCCTCGGGCTCGCCGATCGCCGGGTTCGTAGGCGCCGACAGCAGGCCCTTCGGGTCCGTGAACTTGATCGTGGCCTTCACCCGGAACTTCGAGATTTCCCCGGTCACGGGATTCACGTTGATCTTGAACCGGTTCACGCGCGTCGCGTAATCGATGACGCCGCCGCCGGGTCCGCGGTCCGCTACCGCCCACCAGTCGTCGCGGTTCGGGTCGTAATAGATGTCGGAGAAGAAGCCGAACCGTCCGGCGTTGGCGCCGGGCTGACCGGTGTCGTCGAGCGAATCACCCGGAATCAGCAGGCCGTTGACGAACGTCGGCTCCGCGCTGACGGCGGAGACCAGTGAGAGGACGAGGGCGGCGAGCGCGAGGAACGGCCAGAAGCGTCGCATCGATGGAGTCTCCTCGAAGTCGTGTGCCCGGCGGGGAATCCGCCGGGCCGACGGCATCGTAAGAGGCGCTGATGACGCGGCGATTACCGGCGCGTTACATTTTAGAGCCGCGCCTCGGCCGGCGGGGCCCCAGCCCCGCGACGGCCTGCAGCGCGCACTACATCTTCCAGTCCTGGTACCAGGTCGAGTCGGCGCCGATGCCTTCGCGCTGCACCTTGACGTCGATCACGTACGGCCGGTTCTCGCGCGTCGTCTTGTCGACGCCGCGCTTGAGCGCCGGCTCGAGGTCCTTCAGCGTCTTGACGGTCTCGCCCTCGACGCCCTGCGAGCGGGCGAGCGCCGCGTAGTCCGTCGCCGGCGCGTCCAGGTAGAGCCCGGGATACTTGCCGGTGTGGACCATCTTGCTGTCGGGAACTTCCTTCGCCCAGTTCGTGCGCACGACCTGGTAGGTCTCGTTGTTCGAGATCACGGTGAGCACGGCGGTGTTGTAGCGGGCCATCGTCCAGAAGCCCGCCGCGCTGTAGGTCAGGGCGCCGTCGCCCAGATGGAGCATGACGGGCCGCTCACGCCCGGCGGCGATCTTGGCGCCGATCGACGCGCCGACGCCGAAGCCGAGCGAGCCGCCACCGCTCCGGGTCCAGTGCATCGCGTCCTTGGCGAACGGCAGGAGCGTCGTGCGGGCCGTCGAGCTCTCCTGGACCATCAGGGTGTTCTTCGGCAGCACCTGCGCCAGGTGCGCCTCGAGCACGGCCGGATGCACGATCGCCTCGTGCTCGTGCTCGCGCACCAGGTCTTCCTCGCGCGAGATCAGGAGCTTCGCGAACTCGCGCACCTTGCCGCGCTCGCGCGGCCACGTCGCGGCCTTGTCGGCGTGAAGCCGCGTCAGCGCCGCGGTGATGCCGCGGAGCGTCTCGGGCAATTCGCACTGCGCCGCGATGTCGAGCGGATAGTGGCGGCCCATGAGCAGCGGGTTCGGTCCGATCTGGATGACGAACGGCTCCGCGATGTTGCCGTGCACGCCCTGGCAGCCGACCATGAAGATCAGATCTGGCTTCAGGCCGGTGATCCGCTCGAACTCCTTCGAGGCCGGGTACATGCCGCAGTAGAGCGGATGCCGCGTCGGGAAGTTGGCGAAGATCTGCCGGCTGCTGAACGCCGGCGCCTCGAGCGTCTCCGCCAGCCGCACGGCCTCGGGCTGAGCGCCCTCGCGCCACACGTCGTCACCGAACATCAGGACGGGGCACTTCGCCTCGCCGAGCCGCCGCGCGATCGCCTCGATCGTCGTCCCCCGCGCCGGGCCCGGCCGCTCGATGTGATAGCCGGCCGCCTCGCCGATCTGCGCCTCGAGCCCCTCGCGCAGGAGCAGCTCGGCGCTGATGGAGAGGTAGACCGGGCCGGTCGGCGGCGTGGTGGCTTCGCGCAGCGCGCGGGTCGTCGCGACGGTGATGGCCGCCGGATTTGCCGCGACCTGGTACGCCGCGCGCGCGTCCTTGGTGATCGGGCGCATCGACTCGGCCTGCGTCAGCCCCGGGAACGGCGCGAGGCCGCGATAATCCTGGATCTCGGAGGCCCAGTCGCCCGCGATGACCAGGAGCGACGAGCCGGCGACCTGGGCGTTGAAGAGCTGCCCGGCCAGCTGGTAGGAGCCGCCCATCACGTGGGCGATGACGACGCCGACCTTGCCGCTGACGCGATGGTAGCCGTCGGCCATCGCCGCCACGAGGCCCTCGTGCTTACCGACGATGAGCTTCTGGTCCTGGTCCTCGGAGAGGGCCGCAAAGATACCGGTCTCGGCGGAGCCGGGGTTCGTGAAGAGATAATCGACCCCCGCGTCCTTCAGGGTCTGGATGAGCAGCATGCCGCCGGTGCCGGTGATGGTCTTGCGCATGAGTCTCCCTCTCTCCCCTCGGATCAGCGCCGCCGGCTCAGCGAGCCGGCAATTGCGCGCGCGTGGCCTCGAGCGCCTCACGCGCGACGTCTTCCGCCGGGCGCGCCCAGGCCGCCGGATTCGGCGCCTCGTAGCTCATGAACCCGCGATAGCCCTTGCGGTCCAGGAGCGCGAAGATCTCCTTGAAGGGCACGCTGCCGCGGCCCGGCGGCAGCCGGTCGAGCGCCTTGCCGGGCTCGAGCCCGGTGCGCGGCACGTCGCTGTACTGGACGTACGCGATCTCGCCGAGCGTCACGTCGTCGATGGCCTTCAGCGTGGCGCCGCTGCGCTGCAGGTGATAGGTGTCGAGCAGGAGCCCACAGCTCGGGTGCGCAGCGTTTGCCACGACGCCCCGCATGACGTCGAGGTTGTTCAGATGCTCGGCCTGCGAGTTGAACTCGACCGCGAGCTTCACGCCGTGCGCCGCCGCGATGTCGCCGGCCGCGCGCATGTTGGCGGCGGCGCGGGCCAGGTCGCCCCGGCCGCGATCGGAGGCGCTCATCACGGTCGTACAGCCGAGCTCGCTCGCCCAGCGGCACGATTCGGTGAAGGCCTGCATCAGGCGCTCCCGCTCGGCGCCGTCGGCGAACATCCAGCCCATCTCGACGCCGACACAGGCCGCCCCGAGCCCGCTCGCCTTCACGAGCCTCAGGACCTCGGCCGCCGGCTGGCCCTTCTCGGCGGCACGGGCGAAGTCGATGCGGCGGAGCTCGACGCCGTCCCAGCCCGCCGCCCGCGTGGCGCGCAGCGCGTCGGGCAGCGCCGTCGTTTCGAGGGTCCAGGTGTGGAGCGCGAGCCGGGCGGTCATTGCTTGGCCGCCGGGGCCGCCGCAGGCGGCGGTGACGCCTTCGCGAACGCCACGGCTTCCTTCACCTCGGCCTCAGCCTGCTTGACCAGCTCGAGCGCCTTCGCGCGGTGGCCGCCGAACTGTTGCTCGGCGCGTTCGAGATGGCGGCGAGCGTCCTCGAGCGCCTTGCCCGCGGCGTAGATCTTGTGCAGCCCCGCGCGCGTCGCTGTCGGCGGCTTCTTGTCCTGCGAGGACGCCAGCGTTCCCACGCCGAGGACACAGCCGATCGCGCCCGCCACGATCAACCTCCGCTTCAGCATCCGGTCCTCCCTATAGGCGCGCCTCGGCCGGCGGGGACCCAGCCCCGCGACGGCCTGCGGCGCGCACGGCCGCCTGATGAAGGTTCGACCGCCGCGACGCGGCGGCACGCTCTTTACACCGCGGCCGTCATGCCTCCGTCGAAGTTGATTGCCGTACCCGTGATGTAGGCCGCGCGCGCCGAGGAGAGAAACGCCACGAGATCGGCGAACTCCTCAGCCTCGCCGACCCGTCCGAGCGGCAGCTTGCGCTTCTCGGCGAGATCCTTGTAATGCGCCTCGAGGTCGCCCTTCGCGCGCCGCTCGTGCTGCGCGCTCTTCACGATGCCCAGACAGATCGTGTTGACGAGGATCTTGTCGGCCGCGTACTCGTTGGCGAGCGACTTGGTGAGGTTGATGCCGGCCGCGCGCGAGACGCTGGTCGGCAGCGAGCGCGCCGCCGGCGCCTTGCCGCCGACCGTCGTCACGTTGATGATGCGCCCGCCGCCGCGGCGCTTCATGTGCGGGATGACGAGCCGGCAGAGCCGGATCGCGCCCATCACCTTGAGGTCGAAGTCGTACTGCCAGGTGGCCTCGTCGACCTGCTCGAAGCCGGCGGCCTGCGAGGTGCCGGCGTTGTTGACGAGGATGTCGACGCCGCCGAACTGCGCGACCGTGGCCGCCACGAACGCCTCGACCTCGTTGCCGTGCGTCACGTCGGTCGCCATCGCCAGGATCTCGCCGCCGGTCGCGCGTCGTATCCCGTCAATGTTGCGCTCGAGCACATCCTTGCGCCGCGCGCACGCGGCTACCTTCGCGCCGCAGCGGACGAACCGCTCCACGCACGCGAGGCCGAGCCCTTCGCTGCCACCGGTGACGATCGCGACCTTGCCGGCGAGACCGAGATCAAACGTGTCCATCAGGACCTCCGGATTCGAGATTGCCCGAACATATCACTCCGCGGCCACTTGGTATAGCCCGTCACCCGACGCGGCGACGCGGCCGCACGAATAGTTCTTGCCGATCGCCATCCACGGCAGATCGAGCTTCAGCTGGGGCACGATCCGGCCGATGCAGGCGGTGAACGTGTTGCTGTTGGGGCCCGGCCATGTCCGGTAAACCGACGCATAGGGATAGTCGGCCACCGCCGCCTCGACGCGCTCGATGATCGCGTCGACCCCTTCGCCGCGCAGGTCCACGAGCCGTTCCGGGCGATCGCCGAACCAGTAGTTGTCCGGCCCGGACCGGTTGACGCGCAGGGCCGGCAGGCCGCGATCGACCCCCCAGCCGATCACCTCGTAGCGCGTGTAGGCCGTCGCGTCGCGCGCCTTCACCACGATCCACGTGTGCACCGCGATGAGCCCGCGCAGGCCCACCGTGCGCGCCGCATAGACCTGCACGACCGGCTCGGAGGTCGTCGCCGGATCGGGCGCCTGGCCGGTGGGGCCGCGCTCGAGCTCCCACCAGTTCGTCGTCGCCCGCTGCAGCACGACACAGCCGCTCGCGGCCGCGGCGGCGACCATCACGATGGCCGCCGACAGGAGCCGCCTCACCCGCCGAGCTCTTTGCGGACGATGCGGGCGCCCTCGACGAGGGCGGCGAGCTTCTGCTTCGCGACCCAGCGTGGGGTCTCCCAGAAGCCGCAGTCCGGATTGAGCCAGAGCTTCTCGGCCGGCACGTGCTCGAGAACGGCGCGAATGCGCTTGGCGACGTCGGCTGCCGACTCGGCCTTGAACGCCTTGACGTCGATGACACCGGCGCCCAGCTCCTTGTCGCTCGAGAATTCGCGCCATAGCTTCAGATCGTCCATCCCACGGTTGGCGTACTCGAGCACGATCTGCGACGCGCGCAGATCGCGCAGCGCCGGGTAAAGATTCCGGAAATCGCGCACCGCCGAGAACGGCCGTCCGTAGAGGTTGCCGAAGCAGACGTGCACAGCGATCTTCGCCTCGACGCCCTCGACGGCCTGGTTCACGCCCTGCTCGAAGCGCGGGTCCAAGCCGGCGTACATGCCGATGTGCGGCTCGTCGATCTGGATGAAGTCGGCACCCGCCTCGACCAGCGCCCGGCACTCGGCGTTCACGATGCCGACCAGGTCGGCCAGCAGCGTGTCCTTGTCCTTGTAGCCGCCGCCCAGCTTGAGCGGGACGAGCAGCGTGTAGGGCCCGGGCACTGTCGCCTTCAGCCGTTTCGTCGTCAGCGAGCGCGCGAGCTTGAATTCCTCGACGATGCCGAGCCCGGCCGGCGCGCTGATCGACTCGGTCACCTCGAACGGTGTGTTGGTGTCCCAGAGGGGCTGGCCGAGCTTGCGGGCGGCCGGCAGCGTGCGGATGCCGGTGATGCGGTCGTAGAAGCCGATGATGAACCGCACGCGCATCATCTCGCCCGTGGTCAAGACGTCCACGCCCGCGCGCTCCTGGTCGAGGAGCGCTGCCTGCGTCGCGTCTTCCATGAGCTCGCGCACGTCGAGCGCGCCCAGGCGGCCGGCCTCCATCGCCTCGCGGGCGAGCCACACCCAGCCGGGAAGCCCGTGGCTTCCCACCACCGACGTCGGCAGCAGCATCATCGGGCTCCCTTTCCCTCTAAGGCGGTACGGCCCAGGTAGGCCTCGGCGACGCGCGCGTCGCGCAGAACCACGTCCGGCGGCCCTTCGGCGATTTTCTCGCCGAAGTCCAGCACGGTCACGGAATCAGCCAGGTCGCCGACCAGCTCCATGTCGTGCTCGATCCACAGCATGGTCATGGCGAGCTCGTGCTTGATACGCAGGAGGAATCGCGCGAGATTCTCTTTTTCCTCGCGGTTCATCCCGGTCGAGGGCTCGTCCAGCAAGAGGAGCGTCGGCTCCATGGCGAGCGCGCGGCCGATCGCCACCAGCTTCTGCACGCCGAACGGCAGGCCCGCGACCAGCTCCTTGCGCACGCGCTCGAGCTCGAGGAACTCCACGATCTCCTCCACGCGGCGGCGGTGCGCGGTCTCCTCCCGCCGCGAGCGTCCCCAGAAGAGCCCGCCGGCCAGCACGCCCGCCCGCATGTGCCGGTGACGCCCGAGCAGGATGTTGTCGAGGACGGTCATCCCGCGGAAGAGCTCGACGAACTGGAACGTGCGCGCGATGCCGTGCGCGGCGATGCGGTGCGGCCGGAGCCCCTGGATGGCGGCGTCGCCGAAGAGGATCCGTCCCGACGTCGGGGCGTAGAAGCCGCCGACACAGTTCAGGAGACACGTCTTGCCCGCGCCGTTCGGCCCGACCAGCGCGGCGAGCGTCCCTGAGGCGACCGACATGCTGACCCCGGTGAGCGCCCGCAGGCCTTCGAACTCGAGGCTCACGCTGTCGATGGCTAGAACCATCGTCGGCGCCTTTGATACTGCTTCACCTCGGTGTAGCGCTTGCGCCCGTCGCGCCGGCCCACTCCCAGGTAGAACTCGCGGACGTCCTCGTGGGCCAGGAGCCGGTCGGCGGCGCCATCGTAGACGATCCGGCCGTGCTCCATGACGTAGCCGTGGTTCGCGACGCCGAGCGCCGCGCCGGCGTTCTGCTCGACGAGCAGCACCGCCAGCCCCAGCTCGTCGCGCAGGCGCGCGACCAGCGTCATGAGGCTCTCGACGACCAGTGGTGCCAGGCCGAGCGACAGCTCGTCGACCAGGAGCACCACCGGCCGGCACAGGAGCGCCGTCGCCAGCGCCAGCATCTGGCGCTCGCCGCCCGAGAGGTAGCCCGCGAGCTGCCGGCCGCGCTCGGCGAGCACCGGGAAGTAGTGAAAGACCTGCTCGAGCGTCACCAGCGGGCGCGCCGCGTCGCGCTCGGCGTGCCGGCCGCGCACGAGCGCCCTGAGATTCTCCTGAACGGTCAGCGTCTCGAAGACCTTGTCGCGCTCCGGGACGAGGACGAGCCCGCGACGCGCGAGCTCGTGCGGCGGCCGGCCGGTCACGGTCTCGCCGAGAAACGCCACGCGACCGCCGACCACCTGGGCGTTGTCGGCGCCGAGAAAGCCGGAGATCGCGCGCAGCGTGGTCGTCTTGCCGGCCCCGTTGGTGCCCAGGAGCGCCACGATCGAGCGCGGCGGCACCGCGAGCGACACGCCCTGGATCGCCGTCGCGACGTGGTGATAGACGACCTCGAGGTTCTCCACCTCGAGGAGAGGCGTCACAACGCCCGGGGGCGTCACGAGGCCCGCGGGCGTCACGACGCCGGGCGCAGCGGACGGTAGCGCAGGGGCCACAGGGTGAACCAGTTACGGACCCGCCGCCAGATGCCGACGAGCCCCTGGGGCTCGAAGACCAGGAACACCGCCATCAGGAGACCGAAGGCGCCGAACTTCAGCGGGAACAGGTAGTATTCGGCGCCGCCCTGCACGCTGAGACGCGCGAACGCCGCGTCGATCCCGTGGGGCAAGAGCGTCACGAACGCGGCGCCGAGCACGGCGCCCAGCGACGAGCCGAGCCCGCCGATGATGATCATCGCGATGTACTCGATCGCCAGGAAGAAGCCGAACGCCTCCACCGAGACGAAGGCGCGCTGATACGCGAAGAGCGCGCCGGCGACGGCGGTGATCGCGCTCGACCAGACGAACGCGAGCACCTTGTAGCGCGCCACGTCGATCCCGACCGACTCGGCGGCGATCTCGCGGTCGCGGATCGCCATCCACGCCCGGCCGGTGCGCGACCGCTGCAGGTTCACCGACAGGGCCAGGACCAGCGCGGCGACCGCCGTCAGCGCGTAGTACCAGGCGGTCGTCCCCTTCAGCATCCAGGCGCCGAGCCGCGGCGGCGGGATCGACACCCCGGTATTCGCGCCCCAGTGATTCTGAAATTCGCCGCACGCGTACAGCACGACGTGGTGGAGCGCGAGCGTGCCCAGCGCCAGATAGAGTCCCTTGAGGCGAAGCGCCGGAATGCCGACGATCACGCCAAGCGCGGCGCCGACCAGGGCGGCGGCGGGCAGCGCGAGCAGCGGCGAGGGCAGCCGGTGCTCGACCAGCACAGCAGTCGTGAAGGCACCGGCCGCGATGAAGCCGGCGTGGCCGAGCGAGACCTGGCCCGCGAACCCGGTCAGGATGTTGAGCGCCAGCGCTCCCACGGCGGCGAGCGCCACCTGCGCAACCAGGTCGAGCGCGAAGGGCGACGCGAAGCGCGGCAGCGCCAGCAGCGCGATGATCAGCACGACGAGCATCACGCGGCGCAGCTTCGTGTCGACCAGCGCCATGTCGCCGTCGTAGGTCGTCTTGAAGTAGCCCCCGGCGAGCGACATCTATACGCGCTCCAGCTCTTCCTTCGTTCCGAAGAGTCCCCAGGGGCGGACGAGCAGCATCGCCAAGAGACACAGGAACGGCGACACGTCGGCCAGCAGCGGGTCGCCGTAGCGCACGGACAGCACCTCGACGGCCGCGACGATCAGGGCGCCGGGAATGACGCCGCCCAGGCTGTCGAGCCCACCGACCAGCGCGACCGCGAAGGCCTTCAGGCCGAGGACGCCGAGCGAGGGGTCGAGGCGCACGTTGCTCGCGTAGAGCGAGCCGGCGAGCGCGCCGGCGAATCCGGCCAGGGCCCAGGAGAGCGCGAAGAGGAGCTGGAAATTGATCCCACGCTGGGCGGCGAGCAGGGCCTTCTCGCCGGCCGCGCGCATCTGGATGCCGAGCGGTGAGAGCCGGAGAAAGGCAAAGAGCGCGACGAACAGCAGCGCGGCGACGCCGACCGTGAGCACGTCGAGCGTCGAGACGACGGCGCCGCCGGGGAGCCGCCGCGGCGGGTTGGCGAGGCCGAGCAGCGGCAGCGGGTGACGGATGCGGTCGGTGTACACGAGTACGATCGCGGCCCGCAGCAGGATGCCGAGCGTGACGGTGACGAGGACCGCGGCGAAGATTGGATGGCCCGCCATCGGACGCATGAGCAGGCGGTAGATGACGAACCCGGACAGCGCGCTCAGCACGACCGCGGCGGCCACCGACACTGCGGGGGCGCCGGGTACCGCAGTCGCGACCAGGAACAGAAAGTAGCCGCCCAGGGTCATCATGTCGCCCTGGGCCAGATTCAGGACGCGCGTCGCCCGGTACACGAGGACGTAGCCGGCCGCGAGCAGCGCGTAAAGGCTCGCGACGACGACGGTCGTGGCGAGGGCTTGCGTCACCGCGTCACTGTAACGGGGTCCAGGAGGCCGGCTTGGACCGCGGGTGGCCTGCTGTAGGCGCGAGTGGCTTCACTTGATCTCGAGCCGCGTCCAGCCGCCGACCGGCGCGATGGCGCCCTTGGCCGCGTCCCACCGGTAGACCTTGTAGTACGTGCTCTTCCGGTAGTGATTGTCGGCGGTCCACTCGATGGGCCCGCCGCGCAGCCCGCGCGTGTCGACGCTCACGCCGGCCATGGCCGTCGCGAGCTTGTCCTTGGGGCATGGCCAGCCGCACTTCTTCAACGCGGCCTCCAGCACCATCGCCGAGACCCAGCCTTCGGCCATGTAGTGCGCCGGGTGCGTCGTCTGGCCCTTGACGAGGCTCGCGATCTCCGCGTGAATCGGCAGGTTCTCCATGAAGAGCGTGTTGCCACCGAAAGCATGCAGGCTCGGCGCCTTCAGGCGGGTGAGCTCATCCTGCGTCTGCTGGTGGCCGTAAAGCAGGTAGCTCCCCTGCCAGCCGATGCGCTGGAGCGCCTCGAACACACCGACCTCGACGTGCCACAGGGCCCACGAGAGCACCCAGTCGGCCCCCGCGTCCTTCAGCTTCTGGGCGAACGGCGTGAAGTCGGGCGTGTTGCCGGGCACGACCACCACCGGGATCGTCTCGAGCCCCATTTCTTTCGCGTGCTGCTCGGCGAACTCGAGCTCGATGCGCGAGAGCGGGATGTCCTGCGCTGCGAAGCCGATCTTCACCTTCTTGCCGCCCGCCTGCTCCTTGATGAAGCCGAGCGCGAAGCGGCTGTCCCACTTCGAGCCGAAGGACGTCGAGCAGAAGATGAGCGGGCTCGCCGGCGGGAAGGCCTCCCGCGGGCAGACGCCGCCGCCGAACATCAGCGGGATCTTCTCGGCCTCCGATTCGGTCATGAACGGCTTGTAGGTCGCCGACGTCGAGGCGTTGACCATGAGGATCGACCCCTCGGCGAGCTTCTTGGCGTTGGCGGCAGCCCGCTGCGGCTCGCCGCGGTCGTCCTCGTAGGCGATCTCGACCTTCTGGCCGTTGATCCCGCCCGCGTCGTTCACGCGCTTGAAGTACACCTTGTACGCCTCGTACGTCGGCGCATAGGTCGACGAGGCCGGCCCGGTGATGGCGGCGCTCATCCCGATGCGGTACTGCGCCAGGGCCGGCGAGACCCCGGTGGCGAACGCCAGCAACGCTGCGAGCAGCGCGAGACCAGGCTTCATCGAATCCTCCGTGTTCTCAGCGTTCAAGTCTGTCTATCTCGGCCGCGATCCGCTGCTCCTCGTCACCCGCGTACATCGACTCCACGAGCGGGCCGTAGCGCTCGGCCATCAGCCGCCGCTTCACCTTTCGCGTGGGCGTCACCGGCTCGTCCTCCAGCTCGGGGTCGAGCTCGCGCGGCAGGAGACGAAACGCCTTCACCTGCTCGACGCGCGTGAGCTCGTCGTTGGCGCGCCCCACCTCGGCCTCGATCAGGCGCACCACCTCGGGACGGGCGATCAGCGACGCGTAGCCGGTGTGCACGACGCCGTGCTCGCGCGCCCACTCGCCCACCGTCTCGCCGTCGGCCTCGAGCAGGGCCACCAGATACTTCCGGCCCTCGCCGAACACGGCGGCCTCGCTGATGTAGGGGCTCGCGCGCAGCCGGTTCTCGACCAGCGAGGGGCTCACGTTCTTGCCCCCCGCGGTGATCAGGAGGTCCTTCTTCCGGTCGACCAGCCGGAGCGCGCGCGCGTCGGTCCACTCGCCGACGTCGCCGGTCGCCAGCTTGCCGTCGCGGTACATGGCGTGGGTCGCGTCGGGATCACGCCAGTATCCGGCGAACATCTCGCCGGTTACCAGGATTTCGCCGTCGGCGGCGAGCTCGATCGCGATGTTGGGCGCGACCACGCCGACGTCACCCGGCCGCGGATACGGCCCGCACTGACCAGAGACGAGGGCCCCGCCCGTCTCGGTCTGGCCATAGGCCTCGCAGAGGTTCACGCCCCACGCCTGCCAGAGCCCGGCGACCGCAGGCGGCAGCGGCGCGCCGCTGGAGATGACCAGCCGAGCGCGCGCGAAGCCCACCTTCTCGAGGAGCCAGCGGAACACGAAGGCGCGCGCAAGTGCGGCGAGCACTGCCGAGCCGGATGCCGATCCGGTGGCGGCGTGACGTCGCTGGAGCGTGCGGTGGCCAATCCCGATCGCCACCCGGTAGGCCGCGCGCTTGACCCAGGAGCTCTGGTCGAGTCCGACCAGGAGGTGCGCGGCGAACTTCTGCAGATAGCGCGGCACCGTGAAGACGAAGGTCGGCTGGATCTCGTAGAGCGCGTCGGCGAACGTGTCGACCGACTCCGGGTAGTGCGGCACGATGTCGGCGAGAAGCGGCATCGTGATGGCCAGGTTGCGGCCCATCGCGTGGCAGAGCGGCAGCATCGCCACCGCGCGATGCTCGCTCGCTTTCAAGATCGGGTAGTGCTCGATGATGTTGGCGCACGCGGCCAGATGCGGGCCGTGGCGATAGACCGCGCCCTTCGGATGGCCGGTCGTGCCCGACGTGTAGATGATCGTCGCCGGATCGTCGGGTGACAGCGACCGCGCGAGGCGACCGAGGGCGTCGGGCTCGTCGGCCAGCGCCGTCCGGCCGATAGTCTCGACGTCCTTCAGCGGACGCACGCGCGGATGCCGGTACATGAAGAGCGCGCGTGTGTCGACCACCAGAACGGCGCGCACGGCCGGGCACGCGTCGAGCACCTCGAGCGTCTTGTCGAGATGCTCCTGGTCCTCCACGACGATCAGCGCCGCGCCCCCATGCTGGAGGAGGTGACGCACCTCACCGGGAGCGCTCGTCGGATAGATGCCGTAGGTGATCGCGCCGAGCGCCTGCGCCGCCAGATCGGCGATCGCCCACTCCGGGCACGGGTTGCCGATGATGGCTACCGTCTCGCCGCGCGCGAGCCGGTATTCCCGCGCGAACCCGAGCGCGAGGGCCGCGACGCGATCGGCGAGGCTGCGCCAGGTCGTCTCGCGCCAGATGCCGAGCTCCTTCGCGCGAAACGCGACGCGCGCGGGCCGCGTCCTCGCGCGCTCGGCAACCAAGCCCGGAACCGTGCTCGCGCGCAACGCACTGAAATTCATGCCGCGCGGATTATACCGACTCCCGGACTGTCCGGATCCGATCTACGTGTGCGTGCGCGTCACCGAGGCGAGGCGAATGACTCCGATCAGCTTGTCGCCGTGCTGATCGCTACCGCGCGGAATCCAGAGCCACAGCCCTACCGCGTTCAGACGCTCGCGGAGCTTTGGGGCGCCAGGTCGCGGGCGTCGTTACTGGATGATCTGATCGAGGAGCTTCTTGGAGTCCGCGTCGTACTGAGCCTGGCTGATCAAGCCCTGGCTGAGGAGCGACTTGAGCTCTTTGAGCTTCGCCACGGCCGCGGCCTGGCTGGCCGTCAGGGTCGTCGCGGGTGCGGGCGCCGGCTGCGCCACGGGAGCCGGCGCCGGAGCAGCTGGAGCAGGGGCGTAGGCGGGCGCGGGCGCGGGGGCAGGAGCCCTCGCCTGTTCCCCTTCCTGGTATCCGCGAGTCTCCCCGACCGCCATCCCCATGGCGGCCATCCTCCACCGCCCGAAGATGTCGATGAACAGCGAAGACTCTTTGAAGGACGCGGGAGGCTTGCCCTCGAGAATCTTGACCGTGTAGGAGAGCGTGTTGCCGTCCAGTTTGGGGTTCGTCAGGACCACGACGGAGCTGTTGACCTCCTTCGCACCGAAGACGGACAGCGTCGCATTGGGAGGATTGGAGGCAAAGCTGTCGGCCCCCTTGGTCCAGTGACCCACGAACTCCGAGGTGCGGAGCTGGCCCGTGATTCGCTCGGGTCGATCCGAGAAGTAGAGCGTGGGCCCCACGCTCTTCAGGGTCAGCGTCTTGCCGTCGAAGCTGCCAGAAGTAGCATTCTGGACGAACAGCAGCTCGACCTTCGTGGACGGCTGATTCGCTCGAGGCGCTTGAGCCTGGACGCGGCCGTGAAGCGCAAGGACGACCGCCACGAAAGCGAGGATCACCCCACAAGCGGCCAGTGGCCGAATCATTCGAGGGCGAGTTCTCATTGTCATCGCCGACCTCTCGTTCGTACTGGCTAGCCAACGCGTCATGATCCGCCTCCTGGTCAGGCTGTCCTGATCGTCACGCATCGCGAGATCCTGGCAGTCCGCCGATCCCGGCGCCATGGGACCTTGGTCGGGCGTTCCCCGAGCCGCAAGGGCCCGAAACCCTACTTGCCCGTCGGGAACGAAAACTGGATCTGGGCTCGGACGACCCAGTCCGGGGCGCCGGCTGGACGCTCGACGAGCTTGTAGATGCCGCGCTGCGCGCTGATCGACCGCTGGCCGAGGCTCCACACCCCCTCCGCCGCAGATCATCCACATCTTCACCGCTGTCCACATCGTGAAATTGTGACGGGTCGGTGCGGTCTGCGGCTGGTCGGGCCCTCGGTCGTCGCGATTCTCGCGGCGTCGGCGGCCGCTCCACGCTGATCGGCGCAGAACCAGCGGCGGGCCGGTCCCGCGGCCCTCGCGAACCGGCTCACGATGCGGTCGAACGGGTCGTTGACGTCGCCGACCTTCGCCCACACAGTCGAACGCGATCCACGAATCATTCCGGAAGGAGTGCGCGATGGCGGATCGCAACACCGAGGAACGGCTGCGCCGCGAGCTCGATCAGATTCTCCTTCGCCTCGAGCGCCACGAGTGCACAACCTTGAGTGACGTGCGCTCGGAGGGCGCTCGGCTGGTTGGCGACATGTTCGCCGACGCGCAGGTGGTCGCGTCACGAAACCTCGATGCCCTGAATTACGAGCGGCTGTCGCGACGTGCCCGAGAGCTGTCGAATGCGCTCGAACGTGTGCGTGACGGCAGCTACGGGAGCTGCGAGGAATGCGGCGGGGCCATCCCGGCGGCCCGCCGACGCGCCCTGCCAGGCGTCACGACATGCGTGCAATGCCAGGCGCGGGGAGAGAGTCTCCGCGTGCGACTGGAGCCGACCGAAGGGATCTCGCGCCGACCGCGGGCGCGACACAAGAACGGCCGGCGCGACGAGGCCAAGACTTGATCGCCTCGCGGCGGTAGGACGTCAGCGCGGAGTTTCTGCTCGCATGTCCATCGGCGTCTTGCCGGGCGGCAGCGCCGGGCGCCGCACCAGGTCGTCGAACGAGCGGCCGGCCTCGTAGTCACGGATCAGCTGTTCCGGATCGAAGAGGATGCCGATCGGGTTCTCGGCGAAGTCCGGTCCCGTGAAGTACGCGCGGGCCTCGTCCATGGTGGCGAAGACGTCGATCTGCAGCTCGACTCGCAGACCGTCGGGGTCGCGATAGTACATGGAGATCGTCGGTCCGTGGTTGATGCAGCGCGCCGGCTCGATCCCGCTGGCCTTGAGCCGGCGGTAGGTGGACAGGAGCTGACCCAGATCGCCATAGGTGTAGGCGATGTGGTGCACGCCGGCCGCCTCGGGTTCCGGCGCCGGGCTGCCGGGCGCGTTCAGAACGGCCACGCGATGGTGCTCGTCGTCGTAGGTGAGGAAGGCGATGAAATCGTTGCGGAAGGCCACCCGCGCCTGCAGCACGGCGGCGTACCACGCGATCACCGCGTCGTAGTTGGCGGTCTTGAGAACGACGTGCGCAAACTTCTGCGGGGCGATCCGCTGCGACGACGCCGGGAGAGTCCGGGTGGTAGCGGTCACGGTGCTCATCGCGTCCTCCATATGTAGGGGTGGCTCACTGATTGTATCCCGAAGCTCGTGGCCGTCGCGGCGTCGCTGCCGTGGCCGCGAGAGCTTCGCCCCGTCGGGCCTTCTCACAGTACGCTGGTTAGTACGATGCCGTTCAACGTTCGCCTCCTCACGCGCGGACTCGCCCTCGGCGCTACGCTCGTCGCGGCATCGGCGGCCGCCCAGCCGGCGGACGTCGTCCGCGCGCGACAGCTCCTCGCCGAGGCCAGGACCGTGGCCGAGAAATGGTCCGACCCGGATCCCGCCAGGTTCATGGTCGGTCAGGTCGCCGGCGCCCAGGCCCGAGCCGGTGATCGCCAGGCCGCGCTGGCGACCGCGACGTCGATCAGCCGCACCGGCTGGGGCTGGATGGCCGCCGCCAAGGGCTTCGCCGACGCAGGCGACGTCGATGCTGCGCTCGAGTGCGCAGACAAGATCGACTCCAGGCACGACATGATGAGCAAGATTCTGCAGCAGAATCTGGAGCGCGACGACACCTTGCGCGAAGTCGCGCTCCGGCGTACGCAGCGCGGCGACTTCAAGGGTGCGCTCCGCGCGAT
>Ga0075429_100002328_pt1 | contig 15955 bp, 21 predicted proteins | sample RhiMetdeltSRZDD3_FD_75295 | JGI IMG/M metagenome (GOLD analysis project Ga0075429, IMG submission 75295) | Populus rhizosphere microbial communities from Tennessee, USA - Rhizosphere MetaG P. deltoides SRZDD3 | ecosystem: Host-associated > Plants > Roots > Rhizosphere > Soil | place: USA... | reverse complement strand
CGGAGGCGGCGAAGGCCGCCGAGATCGCTGCGGCAATGCTCGCCTACGGCGACGCGCTCCGCTCCGGCGTCTCGGCCGCGAGGCTCGAGGCGGTGACCGCGGACGGCAACGTGTTCGCCCTGCGAGAGGGCGGCGCCGCGATCGTCGCCGCCACCGGCCGCGACTCAGTTGCCGGCCTCGTGCTCCACGACCTGCGGACGACACTGCGGAAGCTCGGGCGCCGCACGAAGGCAAAGGCGAATGCTCCCTCGTAGGCTCACGATCCCGCTCGCGATCCTTGTCGGGATCCTGCTCTGGCGGCGAGCGATGCGCCCGAAGGAACACGTCGAGGTCGTCTACGAGGACGCGTCGCTCCTGCGGCTCGAGCGAGGCGTCGAGGCCGACGACCTGCTCGACGATGCCCGCGAGCTCCTCGAGCTCCTGGCGTGACCGACGGTGAGCTGCGGTCGGCGCTCCGCGAGCACGCCCTCCTCGAGGGCGACTTCGTCCTCCGCTCGGGCCGTCGCTCCTCGCATTACTTCGACAAGTACCGCTTCGAGACGCGGCCGGAGCTCCTCGAGGCGATCGGCGCGCGAGTTGCCACGGTCGTCGGGGAGCACGAACCGGCCGCCGTAAGGCTGGCAGGCCCCGAGCTCGGCGCCGTCGCGCTCGCCGCCGCCTCCTCGCTCGCCTCGCGGCTGCCGTTTCTGATCGTCCGCAAAGAGGCGAAGGACTACGGCACCTCCAACCGCATCGAGGGCGCATTCGAGACAGGCGAGCGGGTGTGCCTCGTCGAGGATGTCGTGACCTCTGGAGGCGCCGCGGTCGCTGCCGTCGAGGCGCTTCGCGAGGCCGGCCTCGAGTGCCGTACCGCGGTCTGTGTGGTCGACCGGGAGGAGGGCGGAACCGACGAGCTCGCGCGTGTCGGGGTGCGCCTGAGGGCTCTTTTTCGGGCAGGAGAGCTGCTCCCGGCATAGAAAGCCCCGCAAACCGCATGGTTGAGCGGAAACAGGATCGCTGTTAGGGTCCTCGAAGGCACTGGCAGTGAGACGAGGGAGGAGATTCTTTCGTGACAAAACAGGAATTCGTGGGCAAGGTCGCGCAGAAGAGCGGCCTCAGCAACAGGGACGCCGCCGAGGCCGTCGACGCGTTCCTTGACTCGATCACGGACGCACTGCAGAGTGGCGAAGAGGTTGCGTTCACCGGTTTCGGCAAGTTCACGGTGCAGAATCGCGCGGCCCGTCAGGGCGTGAACCCCCGCAACCCGAGCGAGCGCGTGCACATCCCCGCATCCAAGGTGCCCAAGTTCTCGGCGGGGAGCAAGCTGAAGAGCGCCGTCAAGAGCTCGATGTAGCACCGCCCCGGGCGGAAGTTCGAACGGGGGCCGGAAGGCCCCCGTTCCATGTCTGGGGCCGCCAGTACGCTCAACGCGATGTCCGAGGTGGAGGCCGTGAACGTCCGAGAGACGAGCTTCGGCGACCGCATCGCGGACGCCGTCGACCGCAAGCAGTCCCAGGTGCTCGTCGGTCTCGACCCGAGGCCCGAGCTCTTTCCGGTGGAGCTGCGGGGCGAGCCGCCGGCCGAGGCGTCGGCGCGCTTCTGCCGCGGGATCATCGACGCGGTCGCGGCCTACGTGGTCGGCGTCAAGCCGCAACTGGCGTTCTTCGAGGCGCTCGGCGCGCCGGGGCTCGCCGCCTTCGAAGAGGTCTGTGACTACGCGCGTGCGGCCGGGCTCGTGGTGCTCGCCGACGGCAAGCGAGGCGACATCGGCTCGACCGCGCGCGCCTACGCCGCGGCGTATCTGGAGCCACGTGATGAGGGCGCCGAGCCGGTCGCGGACGCGCTCACGGTGAACCCCTACCTGGGGCGGGACTCGATCGATCCGTACCTGGCGGCCTGCCGCCGTCACGGGCGCGGGATCTTCTGCGTCGTCCGGACCTCGAACGCAGGCGGCGGGGAGATCCAGGACCTCGTCCTCTCCGACGGCCGGCCGCTCTGGCATCACGTCGCCGCGCAGGTCGCCGAGTGGGGAGCGGACGTCGTCGGCGAGCGAGGCCTGTCGAGCGTCGGAGCCGTCATCGGCGCAACCCACCCGCGCGCGGTTGCCGAGGCGCGGAGGCTGCTGCCGCAATCCGTGTTGTTGCTGCCAGGTCTCGGCGCCCAGGGGGCGAAAGCCGGAGATGTGGCCAGAGCGTTCACGAGCGGACCGGCCAGCGCGCTCGTCGCAGCAGCGCGCTCGGTCATCTACGCCTATCGCCAGGGTGAGGACGACTGGCGGTCTGCCGCGGCAGCCGAGGCGGCGCGCCTGCGCAGCGAGGTCTGGGCGGTTGCGGGATGGTGACGATCCCCTGGTGGTTCGTCCGCTACGGCTTTCCGGCCCTGGCGCTGGCGGCGGTGACGATGGTCGTGCTGCTCGCTCGGCCCGCGCTCCATGGAGGTGAAGCGGCGCGGCCGAAGGTGACGGCGCCGCAGGTCGAGCAGGCGCCGAAAAAGGCGCGCGTCAAGCCCGCTCGTGCGTCGACGTATGCGGTCCGGAGCGGCGACACGCTTGCCTCGATCGCGGAAAAGTTCGGCACGACGGTCGACCGCCTGATGGAGCTGAACCCTGGGGCCGACCCAACGGCTCTCACGGTCGGCATGCCGATCCGCGTCGCTTAGGCGCCGACTCGCGGCGCCGACCAGGAGAGTCGCCGGCGGCTTGCCGCCGGGGACGACTAACCTGACGCCCGTGAAGCGACTGGCGGTCCTTGTCGCTGTCCTTGCCTGTTCGACCTCAGCCGCGTCCGCGGCGACCCCGGAGGTCGATGCTCGCGCCTACCTCGTGGAGGAGGCGCAGACGGGCGAGGTGCTACTTGCCCGCAGGGCTCACGACCGGCTGCCGATTGCGAGCATCACGAAGCTGATGACGGTGCTCGTCGCGCTCGAACGCTCGAAGCCCGGCGCGATGGTCTCCGTGGACCCGGACGCGGTCGGAGTCACCGGATCCACGATCCGGCTCCGCGCCGGTGAGAGGCTGCCTCTCCGCGACCTAATCGCCGCCGCGCTGATCCAGAGCGCAAACGACAGCGCGGTCGCGCTCGCCGAGCACGTCGGCGGAGGCGACAGCGGGCCGTTCGTCGAGTACATGAACCAGCGCGCGAAGGCGCTCGGCCTCAGCGAGACGCAGTTCGCACGGCCCGACGGCCTCGACACGCCCGGCCACTACTCGTCGGCCTCGGACGTCACGCGGCTCGCGCTCGAGGCGATGAAGAGCCCGGTGGTGCGTCGGCTGGTGCGCCAGGAGTCGGCGTCGATCTCCGGCGGCCGGACGCTCCACACGTGGAACGACCTCCTCGGCGAGTTCCCGGGCACTTTCGGCGTCAAGACCGGCCACACCTCCGGCGCCGGGTGGAACCAGGTCGCGGCGGCCCGCGGGAACCACGTGACGATCTACGCGACGATTCTCGGAAGCCCGACGCGCGCCGTCCGCAACGCAGACCTCGAGGAGCTCCTCGCCTGGGGCATGTCGCGATACGCCTACGTGCCGCTCGCCTCTCCCGAACGCGTCTACGGGCGGATTCCCGTGGAGTGGGGCTTCGATCCGGTTCCCGTCGTCGCGGCGCGGCCGATGCGGAGGCCGGTCCGGATCGGGCGGCCGCTCGTGGAGCGCGTCGTCATGCCCGGCCGGCTCGACCTTCCCGTGCGGGAGGGACAGGTCGTCGGCGAGGTGCGGGTCTACGACCGCAAGCGCGTGCTCGGTCGCACGCCGCTTGTCGCGGCCGAGGCGCGCGACGACCCCGGCTTACTCGAGCGCACCGGCTGGTACGCCGGCCGCACGATCGACCACATCGGAGGCTGGTTCTCCTGATCATCACGGTCACCATGAACGCGGCCCTCGACCGGACGGTGACGGTTCCGAACTTCCAGCCAGGCCAGCGGCACCGCGCGAGCGCCGGGTTGACGCTCGCCGGCGGAAAGGGCATCAACATCGCCCGAGCGCTGAAGCGGATGGACGTCCCGGTCGTGGCGACCGGGCTGGCGGGCGGCCGGACGGGCGCGCGGGTCGTCAGTGAGCTCACGCGCGAAGGGATCCTCAACGACTTCGTCCGAATCGGCGAGGAGTCGCGGACATCCACAGCTGTGGTCGACCCCACCGGCGGTACGTACACGGAGATCAACGAGTGGGGGCCACACGTGACGCCGGAGGAGCTCGAGCTCTTGCTGGAGAAGCTTCGCTACCTGTCGCGTGGTGCGGACATGGTCGTCTTTGCCGGCACGCTGCCCCGCGGTGTGGAGGATGGCTTCTATGGGGAGGCGATCCGCGAGCTCGAGCGGCGCGGGATCCGCGCCGTGCTCGACGCCGAGGGGCAGCCCCTGCGGCTCGGCACCGAGGCGGAGCCGTTCCTCGTCACTCCGAATGAGCGTGAAGCCGAGGGGCTCGTCGGGCAGGAGTTCCACGACCCGGACGATTTCATCCAGGCGCTCGACCACATCTCCGACCTCGGCGCCAGGAACGTCCTGATCACGCTCACCTCGGGCTGCTACGCGCTCCTCCGCGCCGAGCGGGAGCCCGAGCGGTTCTACGCGGCGGTGCCCGAGGTGGCGACGGTCTCGCCTGCAGGGTCGGGCGACGTGCTCCTGGCCGGCTACATGGCCGCGCGGCTGGACGAGCTACCTCCCGAGGAGGCGCTCCAGCGGGCGGTGGCCGCCGGAGCCGCGGCGGTCCAGGAGGTCGGCGCCGGCCGGTTCGAGCCGCGCGAGCTCACGCGCCTCGCCGAGGGCGTGAAGATCGAGAAACTCGAGCCCGTTCCCTCGGAGTTGTGATGACACGGGCGGCGCTTTTCGCGGCGGCCGCCCTTCTCTGCGCCGCCTGCGGTACCGGGAACGATGCCGCGCCGGTCGCCGCGGTGCCGTCCAAGCACCTCGTCTACACGAAGGCCGTCGGAAAACCACAGCAGGCGGTCTGGATCGGCGAGGTGAACGGCACGCGCATGAGACGACTGACGCGCGGCAGCTACGGGCTGGTCTCCCCCGACGGCCGGACGATCGCCGTCTCGCGGCGGGGCGGGATCTACACGCTCGACCCGAGCGGTCGCGGCGAGCGCTTCATCGCCTGGGCGAAGCCGGCGGGATGGCTACCCGACTCCCACCATCTGCTGGCCTTTCAGCGAAAGGCATTCGTCAACATCGACCTGGACGATCGAAGCGTCGACGTGATCGAGGGGCGCGAGGTGACCACGTGGAGCATCTCGCCGGACGGCACCACGCTCGCCTACGACGTCTACCGCGCTCGGCCGCCCTCCGGTGAGTGCGGGTTCGACATCTATCGCGCGCAGGTCGACGGGACCTCGAAGCGGCGCCTGACGACGGGTGGTCGGAGCAGCCACCCCGTCTGGGGGACGGACACGATCGTCTTCGCCTACCGGCCGGTGGGCACCGGCTGCTTCAAGCCGCGCGTCTGGCAGATGGGAACCGAAGGAGGGCAGCGGGCGCCGGTGATGCGGACGCTGCCGAACCGGTTCGCAACTCTCGGCCGCTACGGCGTCAGACCGTTCGCCTGGGTCTCCGGCTCGCCGCTCCTCCTGGCGACGATCCCCACGGAATGGGGCGCGGAGCTCGCACTCGTGAACAGGCGCTCGGGTCGAGCGCGCGTTGCGGATCTCGATCTCCGTCCGCGGCGAGAGCGGCCGATGTACGTCGACCACCCCTCGCGCGACGGGCGCTACGCCGTGGGTGCGGCTTGCGGTGCCGAGAGCCCGTGCACGATCCGCATCTACTCCGTCGCCGCCGGCCGGGCGCGCGAGCTGATCACCGGAGACGTCAGGTACCCGCACTGGAACCGCTGATGGTGCCGTCGGAGGGCGCTGTTACGATCGATCCTCGATTGCAAGGGATTGACAGAGAAGGACGTTTCCGGCCCAGGCCAACCGCGAGGAGCCTGGGCCTTTGTGCTTCAGGAGGCCGCCATGGAGATTGAGATCGGCAGAGGGAAGAAGGCGCGTCAGGCCTACGGCTTCGACGACATCGCGATCGTGCCGAGCCGCCGGACGCGCGACCCGCAGGACGTCGACATCGGCTGGAAGCTCGGCCCGCACCTGCTCGAGCTGCCGCTGCTCGGCTCCGCGATGGACGGCGTCGTCTCGCCGGAGACGGCGATCAAGCTCGGGGAGCTCGGAGGCCTGGGTGTCCTCAACCTCGAGGGGATCTTCAGCCGCTACGAGGACGCCGACATCCAGCTGACCAAGATCGCCAAGGCGCCCAAGGAGAAGGCGACGGCGATGATGCAGAAGATCTACGAGCAGCCGGTCGAGCCGCGGCTGATCGCGCGTCGGATCGAGGAGATCAAGTCGAGGGGCGTCCTCGCCGCGGGGTCGCTGACGCCGCAGCGGGTCCGCGACCACTACGAGATCGCGCTCGCCGCCGGGCTCGACGTCCTCGTCATCCAGGGAACGGTCGTCTCGGCCGAGCACGTCTCGTCCAATGGGGCCGCCCTGAACCTGAAGGAGTTCATCGCCGACATCCCGATCCCGGTGATCGTCGGCGGCTGCGCCTCGTACCAGACCGCATTGCACCTGATGCGGACGGGCGCCGCGGCGGTGCTCGTCGGCGTCGGGCCGGGAGCAGCCTGCACGACGCGCGGAGTGCTCGGCGTCGGCGTCCCGCAGGCAACGGCGATCTCGGACGCCAGCGCGGCCCGCGTCCAGCACCTGCTCGAGACCGGCAACTACGTGAACGTGATCGCAGACGGCGGGATGCGAACCGGCGGCGACATCGCGAAGGCGATCGCCTGCGGCGCCGACGCCGTCATGGTCGGCTCACCGCTCGCCCGCGCCAAGGAGGCGCCCGGCCGCGGATACCACTGGGGGATGGCGACGTTCCATCCGACGCTTCCCCGCGGCGCCCGAGTGCAGGTCGACCAGCCCGCCACGCTGGAGGAAATCGTGATCGGCCCGGCGACCGAGAACGACGGGACGCTCAACCTGATGGGGGCGCTGCGCACCGCCATGGCCACTTGCGGCTACGAGTCGATCCACGACTTCCAGAAGGCCGAGATCATGCTCGCACCGGCGATCAAGACCGAGGGCAAGGGGCTCCAGAAGGCGCAGCAGATCGGGATGGGATAGTGGGCCAAGTCGTCCCGCTTCCAGAGCGCGAGCCGTCCGCCGAAGACCGGCCGGTCCTCGTCGTCGACTTCGGCGGCCAGTACTCGCAGCTGATCGCCAGGCGCGTCCGCGAGGCCCGCGTGTACTCGGAGCTCGTCTCGCACCGCACGCCGGCGCAGGCGATCCGGGCGCGGAACCCGCGCGCCCTGATCCTCAGCGGCGGGCCGGCATCCGTGTACGCCGACGAGGCGCCCAGGCTCGACGAGGCGGTCTGGGAGCTCGGAATCCCGACCCTCGGCATCTGTTACGGCATGCAGCTCATGGCGCTCGATCTCGGCGGCAGGGTGGAGCGGACCGGCGCCTCCGAGTTCGGCCGCGCAGACCTTCGCTCCGCCGGCGGCGCGTTGCTGGAGGACACGCCGGAGGAGCAGGTCGTGTGGATGAGCCATCGCGACTCCGTCACCGCGCCGCCGGAGGACGCCCAGGTGACGGCGTCGTCACCGTCCACGCCTATCGCGGCCTTCGAGGCGCCCGAGCGCGGCCTCTACGGCGTCCAGTTCCACCCCGAGGTGGTGCACACCGCGCACGGACAGGAGGTCTTGAAGAACTTCCTCTACGGCGTTGCGGAGGCGCCGCCGACCTGGACCGCGGCCGCGGTGATCGAGGAGCAGGTCGAGCGCATCCGCGCTCAGGTCGGCTCGGAGCGCGTTCTCTGCGCACTCTCCGGCGGGGTGGACTCGGCGGTGGCGGCGCTGCTCGTGCACAAGGCGATCGGGGACCAGCTCACCTGCGTTTTCGTCGACCACGGGCTGTTGCGGAAGGACGAGGCGGCGCAGGTTGTCGAGACCTTCCAGGGCCACTTCAACGTCCCGCTCGTCCACGTGGAGGCCGAGGACAGGTTCCTCGGCCGGCTCGAGGGCATCGACGACCCGGAGGAGAAGCGCAAGCGCGTCGGCGAGGAGTTCATCCGTGTCTTCGAGGACGAGGCGAAGAGACTTGGGCGGATCCGCTACCTCGTCCAGGGCACGCTCTACTCGGACGTGATCGAGTCGGGCGGGACGGATGGTGTCGCGGCGATGATCAAGTCGCATCACAACGTCGGCGGCTTGCCGGAGGAGGTCGACTTCGATCTCGTCGAGCCGCTGCGGCTGCTCTTCAAGGACGAGGTGCGCCGCGTCGGCGAGGAGCTCGGCCTCCCGGAACGGATGGTCTGGCGCCAGCCGTTCCCCGGCCCGGGCCTCGCGATCCGCATCATCGGCGAGGTCACGAGAGAGCGGCTGGAGATCCTGCGCGAGGCGGACGCGATCCTCCAGGAGGAGGTGCGGCGCGCCGGGCTCTACCGCGACCTCTGGCAGTCCTTCGCCGTGCTGCCGGCGATCCGCTCGGTGGGCGTGCAGGGCGACGAGCGGACGTACGCGTACCCGATCGTGATCCGAGCGGTCACCTCCGAGGACGCCATGACTGCGGACTGGGCGCGTCTGCCCTACGACCTGCTCGAGACGATCTCGAGCCGGATCATCAACGAGATCCCGGGCGTGAACCGCGTCGCGCTCGACATCTCCTCGAAGCCGCCCAGCACGATCGAGTGGGAGTAAGCCGGCGCGCTCCTGGGAAGGAGTAGCGCGATGGTTTACCGGCTAGTCGGCTTCTGGGTGCTGCGGCGCGCGTTCCGGATCCTCACGGCGGACGATCCGCGCCCGCTGCAGGCACGGCTGACGCACGGCGCGAGGCGCATCCTGCTCGGCGCCGCGATCACCCTCGCGCTGCTCGTGCTCGGCGCGATCGTCCTCCTCGCCGTGCTGGTCGCCGCTCTTTCGTAGGCATATGATCCGCGGCCATGGCACGCACCGTTCGCTCGCCTGACGGCAGGACCTGGACCCTCGAGCGCGTGTCGCCGGAGTCGTCGCTCGGCGCGACGATGAAGGAGCCGTTCTTCTGGCCGAGCGCGATCGCGACGATCGTCATCCTCGCCCTGGCGGTGCGCCTGCTCATGGTCGACACGGGCTGGATCACCTTCATCATCCTGGTGCCGCTGCTCCTCATCTGGTTCCTCGAGCGCGGGCTCAGCTTTGCGCGGCCGAACATCCGCGCGCACACCGACGGGCCGCCCGCCGAGACGCACACCTGGCGCACGACACATCGCATCGGCCTCGGCCGGATCGAGAACCGGATCGCCGAGCAGATCGAGCAGGGACATCTCGAGGCAGAGCCCGCAGGCGCCGTCCTGATCGGGATCTGACCGCGCCTCCGTGGAGTTCCGCGACGTCCTGACCCGGCGGCGGAGCGTCCGGACGTACGCCGAGAGAGAGGTGCCGCATGAGGTGCTCGAGCGGATCGCGGACGCGGCTGTCGTCTGGGCGCCGAGCGCCGGCTTCTCTCAGGGCCTCCGCATCGTCGTCGTCACGGATCCGGAGACCCGGAAGCTGATCGCAACGGCCGCGAAGGAGGACGAGCTCGCCGCCCAGGGACGGCCGCGCTGGAAGGCGGCCGCACCCGTCCACATGGTCGTCCTGACGCGCGAGGACGACTACCACGACCGCTATCGGCAGCAGGACAAGCTGAAGATCACCGGCGGACGGGAGATCGACTGGCCCGCCCCGTACTGGTTCGTCGACGCCGGCGCCGCTGCGATGACGCTGATGCTGGCAGCGATCGACGAGGGCCTCGACACCGCGATCTTCGGCGTCACCGACCTCGAGGGGCTCGCCAAGACCGTGGGGCTGCCGGACGACCTCCGTTTCGTCGCGGTGGTGACCATGGGCTACCCGGCGGAAACGGACGACGAGCCGAGCGCCGGGGCCAGCGTTTTCACCCGGCGCCGGAAGGCGCGCGACGACGTCGTCCGCTGGGAGCGCTGGTGAAGCTCGACCACTGCGTGATCGCCGTCTCCGACTGGGAGCGTTCCAACGCCTTCTACCGCGACGTGCTGGGCGCTGAGATCGCCCAGCGGGACGAGTGGTTCGGCTTCTACGTCTTCGGCGACTGGCAGCTCAATGTTCACGGGCCCGGGTTCGAGGGGCTCAACGCACGACTGCCGGTCCAGCCCGGCAACAGCGACCTCTGTTTCCGTTGGGACGGGCCCATCGAGGAGGCGGTCGAGCATCTCCAGGGGCTCGGAGTGCCGATCGAGGCCGGGCCTCGCTCGGCGCAGTTCCCCCGCGGGCGGATCACGAGCGTCTACTTCCGCGACCCGGACGGCAGCCTGCTCGAGTTCCTCTCGTACGACTGACAGCTAGTCGACCGAGAACGCCGGGTAGCGGGCCCGCACCTCGTCGATGTAGGCGGCGAGGCGGTCGGCCAGCTCGGGATCCTTGAACTCGAGCACGTTCTCCGCGTTCAGCTCGCCCGACCGCGACAGGTTGAAGCTCCCCGCGAAGACCGTATCGTCCGCAACGGTGACCTTCGCGTGCATGAAGTCGTGGAGCGTGCCCTCGCCCCACGGCGTCGAGCGCTTGCCCGAGAACGGCGCCTCCATCACCCGCTCGAGCAGAGGGAGCTTCCACGCGATGTTGCCGTTCAGGCGCCACTGGTAGATGACACCCTGAACCTGGGGCTGGTCGACGCAGCCGGCGATGTCGACCACGCCCTCGGAGATCTTCTCCGCAAGTGTCGAGAGGACCGGAGCCGCGGTGATGACCGGTGACGCGATCCGCACGCGCTTGCGCGCCCGCCCGATCGCCTTGCCGATCCGGTGCGACAAGCCGTCGCCGTTCCCAGGAGTGAACCACGCCCGCACCCGCAGGCTCCCGACGGGCACGGGCCGGGGGGCGACGAAGCCGCTGCGTTCGACCGCTCCCGTGTCCCAGAGCTCGTCGAAGTTCTCGGTGAAGCGCACGGCCAGCTCGCGGGACTCCGCGATCAGGATTACGTTCTCCTGCCGAAGCCACGAGTCCTCGGTCCAGTTGGTCGAGCCCGTCCAGACCGACTCGTTGTCGCGCACGACGTACTTGTGGTGCATCAGGTCCGGCACGCCGGCGATCGCCCGTACGGGCACCTCGAGGGACGCGATCAGCAGCCCGTCGGGCTCGGGCGGCGGCGGCACGGGGATCGGGTTCCGGTGGTCGAGGTTGTAGACGAAGCGCACAGCCACGCCCCGCGCCGCAGCCTCCTTGATCGCGCCTCCGACGATCCCGGCCGTGTCGCCGTCGAGGTTGAAGTCGTAGTGGGCGAAGTCCAGGGTCGACCGGGCACCGCCCACGAAGGCGGCGATCTGCTCCGCCACGGCGACGGGGGTCTGGCCCCCGTCGGTCAGCGTTCTCACCTCGAGCACGCCGCGCATCTTCCCGGATGCCGGTGCCTGCGCGGCCGGCGAAAGCTAGTCGTCGTCGGACCGCAGCTTTCGCGCCGCGGCCGCGCCGGCGAGGGCGACTCCGGCAGCCGCGAGCCCGGCGACCACCCATGGTGTTCTGCTGCGCCGCGACTTCGTCGGTACTCGAATACGCATGCTTACCTCCTCGGAAGTGTCTGTCTCTGATTCCGGGCTTCCGCGAGAGCTAAACGTGCGTGCGTTCGTGCGACGGCTCGCCGCGGCGCGGATCGGCCGGACGTACAACCAGTACGCGGAATCGGCCGCCTGCCGCGACCGGCTCGGCGCGTATCTGGAGCAGCGCCGGGACGCGCGGTACGTCCTCGTCGGCGAGGCCGCCGGTTATCGCGGCGCGAGGGTGAGCGGGATTCCGTTCACGTCGGAACGCCAGCTGACCGGGGCCGGGCCGGCGGAGGCGACCGCGACCATCGTCCGGCGCACGCTCCACGAGCTGGGAGTCGCCGACGACGTGCTGCTCTGGAACGTCGTGCCGACCCATCCGGGGACGGTTCGCGCGAACCGGCGGCCCACGACCGCCGAAATACGTGGCGGCATGCCGTTTCTCGAGGAGCTGCTGATCGGCCGTGTCCCGATCGCCGTCGGCCGTGTGGCCCAGGCCGTGCTCGGCGGGGAATACGTCCGGCACCCGTCGCACGGCGGTGCCGTGGAGTTCAGGGCCGGTCTCCTGCTATCCATCCGGCGATGAATCGAATTCTGATCGTCGTGATCGCCCTCGTCGTCGCTGCCGGGCTCTACCTCGTGTTCCGCCCAGACGACACGGATGAGCCGAGCGCGAACCCACCGCCGACCACCGTCGCGACGACCGGCGAGGCGACGACCACTGCGACGACCACCGCTCCTCCGCCTCCGCCGGGGCCGCCGCCTCCGGCACGGGTGCGGATCGTCGTGCGTGGCGGCCTCCCCGTCGGCGGCCCCCGCCGCGTCACCGTCGCACGAGATCGGCGCGTGGTCCTCACCGTCACCTCGGACGTCTCGGATCACGTCCACCTCCACGGCTACGACCTGATGCAGGACGTCGGTCCGGGCATGCCCGCGCGGATCGCCTTCCGGGCGACGAGACCCGGCACGGTCGAGGCCGAGCTCGAGGATTCGGGGGTGCAGATCGCCCGGATCACGGCGCAGTGACGACGATCTCGCTGCCGCTCGCGCACGGCATCGGGCAGATCCAGGACCTGCCGATCCCGCGCTGGCTCTTCTTCTACGCGGCCTCGCTGACGCTGATCCTGTCCTTCGTCGCTCTCGCCGTCCTCTGGAAGGAACCGCGGCTAGCCGGTCACGAGCGCGGAAGGCCCCTCGCAGAGCACTGGCAGCGGTTTCTCCTCTGGCCGGGCTGGCGGGTCATCTTCGGTGCGATCTCGGTCGGCCTTCTCGTCGTCGTCTGGCTGGCGGCTCTCTTCGGCAGGCCCGATGCGGGCGACAACATCGCCCCGGTCTTCATCTGGGTCGTCTTCTGGCTCGGCCTCGTCCCGATCGTTGTGCTGTTCGGGAACGTCTGGACACTCCTGAACCCCTGGAGTGCGGCTGCCGACGGCGTCGCCTGGGTGTGGGCGAGGCTCGGCCGGGGCTGGGAGCCCGCGGCGCACTACCCGGAGTGGCTCGGGCGCTGGCCTGCAGCCGCGCTGTTCCTCGCTTTCGCGACGCTCGAGCTCGCCTGGCCGCGGTCGGCCGAGCCGCGGACGCTCGCACTCGCGATCGTCTTCTACAGCTGGATCACCTGGGCCGGAATGTTGATCTACGGCAGACGCGCCTGGCTCACAAACGGCGAGGCATTCGCCGTCTACTTCGGCCTCCTTGCTCGGATCTCGGCCTTCACCGTCCGGGAGGAGGACGGCCGCCGCCGGGCGTTCGTTCGCCCGCCGCTCTCGGGCCTCGCCTCGGGCGACTCGCACCCGGGCACCGTTGCCTTCGTCTCGGTGATGCTCGGCTCCGTCGCCTTCGACGGGCTGAGCCGGGCGACGTGGTGGCAGGACCAGCTGTACGAGCTCGAGGTCAAGTACATCGTCGAGTCGCCCACGAAGGCGGATCTCGTCTCGCTGGGGTTCAACTTCGTCGGCCTGCTCACGGCGGTGGTCGCCATCGGCGCTTTGTACTCGCTCGCGGTCTACGTCGCCCAGCGGGTCGGGCACACCGACGTGAACCTCGCAGGCGCCTTCATCGGCAGCCTGATCCCGATCGCGCTCGCCTACGCCGTCGCCCACTACTTCACGCTGCTCGTGGACGCCGGGCAGGACGCGATCTTCCTCGCTTCCGATCCCTTCGGGAAGGGGTGGGACATCTTCGGGACGGCGGATTTCCAGCCGACGGAGAATGTCTTCGGGCCCAACACGATCTGGTACGTCCAGGTGGGCGTGCTCGTCGTCGGGCACGTCCTCGGCCTGGTGATCGCGCACGACAAGGCGATCGCGCTCTTCTCGTCGGCGCAAACGGCGATCCGCACCCAGTACGCGATGCTCGCACTGATGGTGCTCTACACATGCACGGGGCTGTGGTTGCTCTCCTCGGGCTAGTCCCGCTGTTCGCCCACGGCGGGGTGGCCGGCGCGGTGGTCGAACTCACTGCGGCCCTCCTGATCGTCGCGATCGCGCTCGCGGTCTGGGTGGGTGGCCGCAAGGACGGGGAAGAGGGCTGATTGCTACCATCCTGAGCCGGCGGGCCGTGTGTCCGCCGCTTTTCCGTATGGGCAAAACGTGGAACGCAAAGCCGGGCGAGGTCGATCGCCTTTGGTACGTCGTGGACGCCGAGGGCCAGACCCTCGGGCGTCTCGCCACGCGCATCGCGGACACGCTCCGCGGCAAGCACAAGGCGCAGTACACGCCCCATGTGGACACGGGTGACTTCGTCGTCGTCGTGAACGCGGAGAAGATCGCCGTCACCGGCAAGAAGCTCGACGAGAAGCTCTACCACCGGCATTCGGGCTACCCGGGAGGGTTGCGGACGCGCACGCTGCGCGAGCAGCTCGACCGCAGGCCGACCGAGGTGCTGCGCAAGGCGGTCAAGGGGATGCTCCCGCGCAACCGTCTCAGCCGCGCCCAGCTGACGAAGCTCAAGATCTATGCCGGGCCCGAGCATCCACACGAGGCCCAGGATCCGAAGCCGCTGCCCGAGGAGGCCAAGACGTGAGCACCGCCGCGCAGTACCAGGGCACCGGCAAGCGGAAGACGTCGATCGCGCGCGTGATCCTGCGCCCGGGCGACGGCGCGACCTGGATCAACGGCCGGACGATCGAGGAGTACTTCCCGCGCGCCACCCATCGCACCGCGCTGATGGCGCCGCTGAAGGTCGCCGGCGCCGAGGGAACCTACGACCTGCGGGTCCGCGTCGAGGGCGGAGGCCCGACCGGCCAGGCGGAGGCGATCCGTCATGGGCTCGCACGGGCACTCGTCGAGGCCGATCCGGAGCTTCGGACGGTGCTGAAGCGCGAGGGCTTCCTCACGCGCGACGCCCGGATCGTGGAGCGCAAGAAGGCCGGCCTCCACAAGGCCCGCAAGGCTCCGCAGTTCTCGAAGAGGTAGCCTCGCGCGCCGTGCGGCGCTACTTCGGCACAGACGGGGTTCGCGGAATCGTCGGCGAGGCGCTGACGCCGGAGCTCGTGGAGCGGCTCGGCCGCGCGGCCGCGCTCTGGTCGGGACGCGGGCGCGTCTTCATCGGGCGCGACACGCGGGAATCCGGGCCGATGCTCGAGGACGCCTTCGCGGCGGGCGTCGCGTCGGTCGGCGGCAACGCGGTGCTCGGCGGCGTGCTGCCCACGCCTGCCGTCGCCCTGCTCTCACTCGACCTCGGCATCGTGGTCTCGGCCTCGCACAACCCGCCGGAGTACAACGGGATCAAGTTCTTCGACGGCGCCGGGCAGAAGCTCACCGACGCGGCCGAGGAGGAGATCGAGGCCCTGCTGGACGAGCCGCCTCGGGGCGAGCGAGGGGCGATCGATCGAATCGGCGTGGCGGCCGACAGCTACACCGAACACGTCCTCGACCGGTTCGGATCCCCGCTGGGAGGCCTCACGGTCGCCGTCGACTGCGCGAACGGCGCGTACTCGGGGATCGCTCCCGCCGCGTTCGAGCGGCTCGGTGCCGAGGTCCTGCCGCTGGCGGACAAGCCGGACGGGACCAACATCAACGTCGGCTGCGGCGCGACCGATCTCCGGCTCCTGCAAGAGCAGGTCGTCGAGGCCGGCGCGGACCTCGGCGTGGCCTTCGACGGCGACGGAGACCGCATGCTCGCCGTGGACGGCGACGGCGGGATCGTCGACGGCGACCAGATCCTCGCGATCCTCGCGCTCCACCTTCAGGTCGACACGGTGGTCGTCACCGTGATGACCAACCTCGGCTTCCACCGCCTGATGGCGGACAGCGGGATCCGCGTCGTGACCACGGACGTCGGCGACCGCTACGTGCTCGAGGCGCTGCGGCGGGAGGGCGCCATCCTGGGCGGTGAGCAGTCCGGGCACCTGATCTGCCTCGACGGTCACGTGACCGGCGACGGGCTGGCCGCCGCGCTGCTCCTCTGTCGCGCCCTCGAGGGCCGAACCCTCGCCGAGGCTGCCGCCGTCATGCCCCGGTTCGCTCAG
>Ga0075429_100002318_pt1 | contig 15987 bp, 13 predicted proteins | sample RhiMetdeltSRZDD3_FD_75295 | JGI IMG/M metagenome (GOLD analysis project Ga0075429, IMG submission 75295) | Populus rhizosphere microbial communities from Tennessee, USA - Rhizosphere MetaG P. deltoides SRZDD3 | ecosystem: Host-associated > Plants > Roots > Rhizosphere > Soil | place: USA... | reverse complement strand
CGGAGGCGTCGAAATCGGCATGCTTGAGGATTCCCTCGCGCGTCGCGTCGGTCAGGTTCACCCCCGCATGGTCGTAGCGCTTCTCGATCAGGTCGACGACCCGCAGGCTCTGATGGTTGTACCGGAAGCCGCCTGAGCGCCGCGGAAGCAGGCCGGCGAGCGCGGCCTCTCCCGCCCTGCCGAAAGGCGGCATGCCCAGCTCGTGGCCCAGTGCGATGGCCTCCACCAGATCCTCGTTGAGACAGAGTCCTCGAGCGACCGTGCGGGACAGCTGGCTCACCTCCAGCGTGTGGGTCAGCCGATCGCGATACCGCTCCGCGGGCGGAAACGCTCCTCCCTGGGACTTCAGTCGCAGCCGGCGGAACGCGCGCGAGTGCAGGATGCGATCCCGGTCCCGCTGGAACTCGGTCCTGTAATCGAAGACGCGCCCGTCACGCTCGAGTGGAAGGTGCCGCCGCGCCAGGGCGCTGCGCATGGCCCACGGCGCCAGCCGCGCGTTTTCGTCCCTTTCCAGTCCTTGACGGGTCAGGTCGAATGTCGGTCGCGTCATCGATGTGTCCGGGTCGAGGCGTTCGATCCGGCGCGGGGAATGGACCGCGGGGCATGGTACCAGAATGGTCAGTCTTCGGCCACCGCCGGCGCCGGTCCCGCGAGGTCCTCGTAGGCCACGGCGACCACCGCCCACATCAGCGGCCAGGTGAACATCAGGCCGACCACGCAAAGGATGACGCCGGAGACTCCGACCAGCAGCGCCAGCAGAAAGAAGAGGCTCTTGTCGACCAGGTCGGCGCGCCCTTCGGCCAGCTTGCGGCTGGCGACCATGGCCTCGGGGAACATCAGTCCCCGGTCGACGATGAAGGGAAAAGTGAAGCAGAACAAGGCCCCCAGGATGATCCCCGGCACGATGCAGAGCGCCAGGCCGGCGCCCACGAGAAGACTGAAGACCAGCCCGGCCAGGAAGGTGCTGCCGAAGTTGTCGAACCCCCGGAAGACGTCTCCGAACGAGACCTCTTCCGCGCGGAGGTGCTTGAGCGTGATGAAGACGATGCCCGCGATGGCCGGGCCCATGAGCAACCCGAAGGCGATCAGCGAGATCAGATGCAGCACCAGGCCGCCGGCGATGTAGTTGGCCGGGTCGCTGCCGACGATTTGCAGGGCGCGGCCGAAATACCCTCGATCGATCACAGGTCCTCGATCGGGCTCTTGTCGGCGGGCTCCTGATCCTCACGCAGGATGAGGTAGACGATCGAGCCGGCCGAAGTGAAGAAGACGAAGGGATAGACCACCGTCAGCACCACCACGACCAGCAGCGAGACGCCGAGGAGAACTCCCGAGAGGTCGTAGTGCCACGCCAGCTCGAACTCTTCGGCCGACATCGGCAGGATTCTGGCGAAGGGCTTCAGGAAGATCTTGAAGAAATCCGGCAGCGCGGCCATGGACTGGTCGAACTTGTCTCCCATGATGGCGCCGCCCAGGTAGACCGTCACGTTCAGGCTGGCCCACACCACCGCGCCGAGCAGCAGGGTCATCAACGTTCCGACCGCCAGCACCACGGCCTCGTAGAAAATCAGGTAGAGCGGCTTGCGCCGTGCCAGCTCCACGACGTCCAGAATGGCGGCAACAGCGCCCACTTCGCGGATGGCGACGATGCTCGGGTAGAGGAACGCCCCTACCATGTGGATCGCCGCGGTCAGCACTGCCACCAGGCTCAGGGCGAAGGCCAGGATGAAGGACGCCGACCAGACGATGGGACCCACGCCGGGGATCGACCCCACCAGGGCCAGCATCGCCTCGAACCCCAGCATCAGCAGCGCGATGCAGCCGAAGGCCAGCGGGATCCCCATCAAGGTCGTCCAGCGCTGACGGGCGAACTTGACCACCTCGCCCACGCCCAGCCTGCGCCCCTCGATGATCTGGGAGGTGGCCATCTTCGCGACGAGACCTGAGACGAAGACGGCGATGCAGGTGGCTAGAATGGCCCCCAGGATCGCAAAAGCCCTGTGGGCGGCGCGCTCGCCCGTCTGGACGCCGAGCCAGTGAAAACAGCCGTAGGCGAGGGCCGCGGCAGCCAGGCCCAGGGTCGCGATCCCCAGCTTCTGGAGGTCGAACGCGACACGGACGGCCAGCGGGATGTCGCGGACCGTCCAGTCCCGCCGCGGGACCGACGACGGAAAGGAGGCCGGGTTGTCCTGGAAATCGACCAGATGGCCTCCTAAGTATCTAGAAGTGAACGAGTAACGCGCGAAAGGCGGGTAATCCTAACCGAATGGCGCCCGTAAAGTCAACAAGAAGGGATGGATGGGCCAGGGGATGACCGAATTGGGGCCGATCTGACGGGCCAAGTCGCTCGAAATCTCTGGCGGCACGGGATTTTTCGTGTTGACGCAGATCGTGAGTCGCGGTATATAGCGGAAGAACAAATACCATCTCCCGGGTACGAGTGTTGGGGGGGTTGAACTCTCTTGTATCACGAGCGATGTCTGTTTTGCATTTTCACCATGGAGGGGGGTATGAAAAGAGTTCTTCGCGCTGTCGTGGGGTCGGCCCTGTGCCTGACGCTCGCGAGCGCCGCTGTGGTGGCTGCGCCCGCCCGAGCGTCACAGCCGCGGACCCCGGCTTCCGAGCCGGCGTACCGGGTTGCCGATTTCGCGGTTGATCTGCTCGCCGCAATGGGCGTGCGTGGTCAGACTCCGGAGAGTGCGATTGCTTCCCTCCGGACCCGCGGGATCACGGTCTCGAACCCGAACAAGCCGGTGACCGAGTCCGATGTCGTTGGCCTCTTGTCCCAGGCCGGCGTCACCGTGACGACCAAGTCGCCCAACAAGATCGTGGGTGCCGGGCAGGCCAATGAGATCATCAGGGCCTTCGGACCGCAGCTCGCGTCGCCCTCGTCGGGCCTCGTGAACAACTGCGTGGGTTGCGACAGCGGCACGGGCTCCAATCCGAACGACGACTTCAACAACGGCAACGGTCGCGGCGGAAAGTTCAAGAGGAAGAAGAAGAACTGCCAGAGCGGCAGCGACTAGTCCGGTCGCGCCTACCAGGATTCAGGCAATCTTAGAACCGCCGGGCCCCAGACCCGGCGGTTTTTTTTTCACTGTGCTAGGGTTTCCGGCATGAAGATCCTCTGCCTTCTGCTCTCGGTCGCGCTCATGGCCGCGCCAGCGATCGCGCGGGAAGATCCACCCCCCCAGGATCCCAACGCCACGCCGGCAGAGCAGGATGAGGGAGCCAACGACGTCGAGCAGCAGGAGGATCCTGCCCCTGTCGTCCCCACGCCCGTCCCCACACCGGAGACACCGGCTCTGCCCACGCCGGTCGCGCTGGGAGAGTTCGCCATGAAACTGGCCACGAGTCTTGGGCTGCCGCCGCCGGCGACAGGCTATACGCCGGAAAGCGCGGCCTGGGTCCTCTCGCTCAAGGGGCTCAAGATTCGGCCCGATCTCGCCAGCCCGCTGACCGAGGCGGATGCCGTCATGGCGCTGAGGGGTCTGGGGTTCAAGGTTCGCACCAACACTCCCTCCAGAGTCGTGACGACCGACAGGGTGGAGCTGATCCTGTCGACCTTCATTCAGCCAGGCAAATCCTGACGAAGTTCTGAAGGACTCTGCGCCCCTGATCGGCATCGGGGGCGTTCAGGCTGGCGATCAGCCGCTCGACGTGGCCGTCGGCCGGGAGCCCATGCTCCTTCGCGTCGATCGTCAAGGCCTCCGCGCGCAGGTCTATCAGCATCCGGATGATCGAGGTGGTGGCTTCCGGATGGAACTGGACGCCCCAGACGCGCTCCTGCGCCCGGAACGCCTGTACTGAAGCGTTGTCGTTTCCTGCAAGCGTCACGCATCCCGCGGGCAGCTTCTCGACGCGGTCCTCGTGAGTGGCCAGCACACGGAAGGATTCGGGCAGGCCGGCCATGAGAGGATCTTGCGGCGCCTCGGCGGTCCGGTGCACGAGCGCGGATCCGATCTCCCATCCTCGCGGATTCAGGTTCACCTCTCCGCCTCGGGCATGAGCCAGCAGCTGGGCGCCGAAGCAGACGCAGAGGACGGGTGGCTCCGCTCTTCGACCTTCCCGCAGGAACCCGGCAAGGCGGCCCATCCAGGGCTCTGACCGATAGGCCGCGCTCACGGACCCGGTGACGATCACGCCGCAGTGCGCCCCATCGACCACTTCTCCGACCGGATGTTCGTCGCGGGTGACGTCATGCACGTCATAGGCGAGATCGCTTCGATCGATCGCGTCGATGAACCAGCGATCGTAGTCCCCATGCGCCGCCTGGACCTCGGGGGCCGTGTGTCCAGTCATCAGGATCAGCAGTCGTTTCATCGGTGGTTGGAATCCGGAGGATCATTATAAACCTCTGAAAAGCCGAATCGTTGACCCTCCCAGGGGGGTGCATTATCATCGCCCGCAATGCCCGCCAGAGCTGGCGTTTTCATCCTCTTCTTCATCTCGGGAGCCGTCGCCCTCGTCTATGAGGTGCTGTGGCTCCGGATGCTCATCCTCATCTTCGGCTCCACCCAGTTCGCCGTCAGCACGATTCTCACGGCCTTCATGAGCGGGCTGGCGCTCGGGTCGTACCTCTTCGGCCGCTTCGTGGATCGCGACACGCGTCCCATGAGGCTGTACGGACTGATCGAGATGGGCATCGGGCTCTACGCCCTGGCGGTGCCTTTCCTGTTCGACGCGCTCGTGCCGGTTTCCAAGTGGATATGGGAGTCATTCACCCCGGACTTTTTCGTGTTCAGCCTGCTCAGGTTCCTCTTCACGCTGCTGGTGCTGATCCTGCCCACGACCCTGATGGGTGGCACGCTGCCGGTGCTGGCGCGGGTGGTGGCCACGCGCGACGAATCGATCGGGGTCTCGGTGGGGTCGCTCTACGCCGTGAACACCTTCGGCGCCATGGCCGGCACGGCCATGACGGGCTTCGTCCTGATCCCGGTGATGGGGATGAACCGGACCGTCATCGTCGCGGCGATGGCCAACCTGCTTGTCGGCGCGGCCGCCCTGTGGCTCGGCCGGAGGCAGGCTGCCATTCCGGCGCAGCGGGCGCCCCTCACCCAGCCGCCGGGGCCCGCGCCGGCATGGCGGCCGATGCCGCCCGATGCCCGCCTGCTTCTCTGGGTGCTGGCCGGTTCGGGGTTCGTGGCGATGATCTACGAAATCGCCTGGACGCGGGTGCTGGCGCTCATCATCGGCTCCTCGGTGTACGCCTTCACCATCATGCTCACGACATTCCTGGTTGGGCTGGCGGGCGGAGCCGCGGTCGTGGCGCGTCTGTCCGATCGTCTTCGCGGGCGGTTCGCCATCGAAGGAATCATCGCGCTGCTGACAGGCACGGCGCTGGCCGCGTTCGGCACGCTGCTCATCTTCGCCGAGCTGCCGTACCAGTTCGCGCGCATCTATCACGACATCCGGGGGAGCAGCGTCTCCATCTTCACGTTGAAGTTCGGCATGGCGTTCGCGGTGATGCTGCCGCCCACGCTTCTGCTGGGCGGCATCTTTCCCCTCGTGATCAAGTACTGTGCGCCGCGCCTTTCGGCGCTCGGACGCTCGGTGGGAGTGGTCTACGCTTCCAACACCGTGGGCACGATCCTGGGCTCGTTCCTGAGCGGCTTTTTTCTCATCCCGGGCATCGGCATCCAGAACAGCCTCATGGTGGCCGTGCTGGCCGATCTGGCGTTGGCCGCAGTGCTGGTGGCCGGCGCCACGGGGGCGATGCGCGAAGTGACCGGCTGGGCCGCGTCGCGCCGACTGGCCGGCGCCGGGCTGCTGGTGGTTCTTGGCGCGGCGCTGTGGTGGGGCGCGCCTCCGTGGAACACGCTGATCATGAACAGCGGCGTCTACCAGTATGCCGATGACATGGAGGAGCAGGATCTCACGAGGGAAGGCTTCAACGCGTTCATGGTCTCGGACGTCGAGGAGCAGTACTACAAGGACGGCATGACCACGTCGGTCCTGGTCATGAAGGAGAAGTCGACCGGAGTCTACCTGCTGGCGGTGAACGGCAAGGTCGACGCGTCGTCCATGGGAGACCTGCCCACGCAGGTCCTGTCCGGCCACCTTCCGATGCTGCTGGCGAAGGACCCCAAGGACGCGCTCATCATCGGCTATGCCAGCGGTATCACGGTGGGCGCGGTGACGACCTATCCGATCGAGAGCATCACGGCGGTGGAGATCGAGCCGGCGATCCTGGAGGCGTCGCATTTCTTCGACCCGTTCAACCACCGCCCGCTGGAGGACCCCAGGGTCCGAGTCTTCCGCAACGACGGCAGGAACGTTCTGCTCGTGGACGACCGGCAGTACGACGTGATCATCTCGGAGCCATCCAACCCCTGGATGACGGTGGCCTCCAACCTCTTCACGCGCGAGTTCTTCGAGATCGGCAGGAAGCGTCTGAGGGATAACGGCGTCTTCGCGCAATGGCTGCAGCTCTACGGAATGTCGCCGGCGGACCTCAAGGCGCTGGCCCGGACATTTCACTCGGTTTTCCCGCACATGCTGGTGTTCAATACCATCGAGGATGCCGACCTCGTGCTGGTCGGCTCGGCCAGGCCGTTGTCGTTCGATATCGCGGACATGACGTCGAAGATGACCGAGTTGTCGGTGGCCACCGACCTGCGCCGGGTGGGCGTCAGCACGCCGGAGGGCGTGATGTCGTATTTCGTGTTCGGCGATCGTGAGGTCTCCGAGTTCACAGGCGAGGGGCCCATCAACACCGACGACAACGCGCTCATCGAGTTCCACGCGCCCAAGAGCCTGCACTACGAGACGCGGGGCGCCAACACGGCCGAGGTGAGACGGGTCACGGTCGATCCCACGACCTATCTCGCGGCGCCCCTTGGCCAGGAGGCCAGCCGCCGTCACTACGTCGCGCTGGCGCAGGCGCTGCGCCGGCGCGGATTGTTCGACCGGGCCCGCGAAATCCTGGCGTCGGTGCCAGGCCTGGCCGAGACAGAGGAAGGACGACGCGTGCTGCAGCTCATTGACAGCAAGCAGGCCGGTGGATAGCCTCTCGGACTCCATATGACTCAGCAGGCACGGGACATCCACGCACTCGGCAATGACGGGGAGCTCCACGCAGTGCGCATGGGGGATCCCTCCGCCCGGCCCATCGTGTTCCTGCACGGCATCACGGGCTCGCGGCGCTACTGGGAGAAACGCGTTCTGCCGCTGGCCCGCCGGAACCGGATCCTCATTCCCGATCTTCTCGGCTTCGGCCTCTCGCCCAAGCCGCACCTGGATTACACGGTGCCGCGCTTTCGGCAGACCGTGCGCAGCTTTCTGGAGCGCGAGGGGGTCGCGGGGCGGCCGCACGTGCTGGTGGGCCACTCGCTGGGCGCGCTGATCGCCGTGGACTACGCCGTGAACCACGGCGCGGACGTCGAGGCTCTGGTGCTGATCAACATGCCTCGCTTCCATTCTTCCGAGGAGGCCCACCGTCTCTTCTGGCTCGGCTCGCCGTCGTATCGCAAGCTGCTCAACGAGCACTCCATCGCCCAGAACATCTCCCAGATGCGGCGCTCCGGCGTGGACCTGTTCCTGAAGTACGTCGTGAGATTTCCATGGGGAGTGCTGGCGGACTGCCGCAAGTTCACCATGAGATCGCTCACTTCGACGCTCGAGCACTGCCTGCTGAACTACCGTGTGGACGAAAACCTGCAGCGCCTGGAGCCTCGCCCCGTCCTGCTGCTGCACGGGCGCCGCGACGGCGTTGCGCCGTTCAGCCACGTCGAGGAATTGCCGAAGATCTACCCTTGGATGCGGCTCGAAGCGATTCCGTCCTCGGGCCATCATGTGTTCCTGACGCATACACGCCGCTGCCTGAGGGCCATCGAGGAATTCCTGGGAGGGAGTCTCTGATGTCTCGCGCGAAGATGACCATGTTTGAGACGGCCAACCACTATTTCGACAAGGCTGCCGACTGGATGGGTTTGGATCGCGAGATGCGGATCCTCCTGAAGATCCCGCACCGTGAGATGCGCGTGGAGATCCCCATCCGCATGGATGACGGGCATCTTGAGTCATTCGTCGGCTATCGGGTGCAGCACAACGGAGTGCGCGGTCCCCAGAAGGGCGGCATCCGCTACCACCCCGAGGTCGACCTCAACGAGGTGCGCGCCCTTGCGGAGCTGATGACGTGGAAGACGGCCCTAGTGAACATCCCGTTCGGCGGGGCCAAGGGCGGCGTCACCTGCGATCCTTCGAAGATGTCCAAGTGGGAGCTGGAGCGGCTCACGCGCCGGTTCACCTCGAAGATCGCGCTGATCATCGGACCGTACAGGGACATCCCCGCGCCGGACATGAACACCAACGCGCAGGTGATGGCCTGGATGATGGACGAGTACGGCCGCAAGCATGGCCATTCACCGGCAGTGGTGACGGGCAAGCCCGTCGAGCTGGGCGGGTCCAAGGGGCGCGAGCAGGCCACGGGCCGCGGCGTGGCGATGATCTGCGCGGAGGCGGCGCCGGAGCACTGCCTGACGCTGCGGAGCGCGCGGGTGGTCGTGCAGGGCTTCGGCAACGTCGGTTCGTTCGCCGCGCGCTACCTGCACGAGATGGGTTGCCGCGTCATCGGCCTGTCCGATCAATTCGGCGGCGTGTTGAGCCGGGACGGCATCGACATCAGCGAGGCGCTGGCCTACATCGCGCAGCACCGCAAGCTGGAAGGGCTGCCCGGCACGACCAGCATCTCGAACGACGATCTCCTGCTCACCGAATGCGACATCCTGGTTCCCGCGGCCGTGGGCGGCGTCATCAGCTCGAGCAACGCCGAGGCCCTCAAGTGCCGGCTGATCGTCGAGGCGGCCAACGCTCCCACGTCGGCCCGCGCCGGCGACATCCTGGAGAAACGCCAGATCCCCGTGGTCCCCGACATCCTTGCCAATGCGGGCGGCGTCACCGTCTCCTATTTCGAATGGACGCAGAACCTCACCCAGTTCTTCTGGGAGGAGGACAAGGTCAACGAAGAGCTGCACAAGATCCTCATCCGGGCCTATCGCGAGGTCTCGGCGCTGGCCAGAACGCGCAAGATCGCGATGCGGCAGGCGGCCTATGTCGTGTCGCTGGATCGGGTTGCGGCGGCGACGCGTCTGAGGGGCATCTAACGGCGTCCCCGGTCCTCGACCCACGTCGAAAGCAGGGTTGCGGGGTGCGCCGTCGCTCGGCCCCCGGGGCCTCGCGCGGCTCGGCTCTCGCGAGGCGCCCGCGCCCGGCGCGGGCGTCCGCCTCGCTCCGAGACGCCCCCCGAACCCTGCTTTCAACGCGGGCCGGCGACCTGGTCCCATCCACCGCGACCTGCCGCTCGGTCCACGGGAGGATGTGGTGGAACCTTAGATCCATCACGCGAGACATGCCTTGACACCCGCGCCCGGCGGGTCTTATGAAAGCCGCGTGCCCGGGAAGCCAGCGAAGCTCTGCCAGATACCGGACTGACCAGGCAGGAAGAGAGGGACACGACCGATGCGATGGGATCGTCTGACAATCAAGAGCCAGGAGGCGCTCCAGGAGGCCACCAGCGCCGCCGAGCAGAAGGGGCATCCCGAGGTCTCGACCCTTCACCTCCTGGATGCGCTGCTGGCCCAGCAGGAGGGGGTGGCGGGCAGCCTGTTGAGCAAGCTGGGCGCCGACCCCTCGCGTGTCATCGCGCAGATCCAGGAGCGGCTCGCCCGCCTTCCCAAAGTCACGGGTCAGGCCGGTTTTCAGCCGAGCATGAGTCAGGATCTCGCGCGGGCTTTCGACGACGCCTACAAGCTGACCTCGCAGTTCAAGGACGACTACATCAGCACGGAGCACCTGATGATCGCGCTGGCCTCCGCCAAGGGCTCGCCGGCCGCCGAGGTGCTGGCGGCAGCAGGCGTCACGGGCGACGGCCTGATGTCGGCGCTGAAATCGGTCAGAGGCACGCAGCGTGTGACCGATCAGGATCCCGAAGGCAAGTACGAAGCCCTGAAGAAATATGGCCGGGATCTCACCGAGATGGCTCGCCGCGGCAAGCTCGACCCGGTCATCGGGCGCGACGACGAGATTCGCAGGGTGGTGCAGGTGCTGGCGCGCCGCACGAAGAACAATCCTGTCCTGATAGGCGAGCCCGGCGTCGGCAAGACAGCCATCGTCGAGGGGCTGGCCCGCCGCATCGTGGACGGAGACGTGCCCGAGTCCCTGAAGAACAAGAAGATCATCGCGCTCGACCTGGCCGCGATGATCGCCGGCGCAAAGTACCGCGGCGAATTCGAGGATCGGCTCAAGGCGGCTCTCCAGGAGATCGCCGAGGCCGAAGGCGCCATCATCCTGTTCATCGACGAGCTTCACACGCTGGTGGGAGCGGGAGCCGCAGAAGGGGCCATCGACGCCTCCAACATGCTCAAGCCGGCGCTGGCGCGGGGCGAGCTTCGATGCGTTGGAGCCACGACTCTCAACGAGTACCAGAAGTACATCGAGAAGGACAAGGCGCTCGAGCGCCGATTCCAGCCCGTGACGATCGGCGAGCCGGACGTCGAAGACACCATCGCAATCCTCAGGGGGCTGAAGGAGCGCTACGAGGTCCATCACGGTGTGCGCATCCGCGACGGGGCCCTGGTGGCCGCGGCCACCCTCTCGCGCAGGTACATCACTGACAGGTTTCTTCCCGACAAGGCGATCGACCTGATCGACGAAGCGGCCGCCCGCCTGCGCATGGAGATCGATTCCATGCCCGTGGAGCTGGACCAGCTCAACCGGGAGATCATGCGGCTCGAGGTCGAGCGCGAGGCGCTACGCAAGGAAAAAGATCGGGCCAGCAAGCAGCGAATCCCGAAGATCGAGGAGGAGCTGGCCGGCCTGCAGGAGAAGGCCTCGGCCATGAAGGCCAGGTGGCAGGCCGAGAAGGACGTCATCCTGAAGATCCGCGCGATGAAGGAGAAGGTCGAAGCCGCCCGCATCGACGAGGAGAAGGCGCAGCGCGAAGGGGATTACGGCAAGGTCGCCGAGCTGCGCTACGGAGTGATGGCCACCCTCTCCCGGCAGATCGACGAAGAGAACGCCCGGCTGGCGGAGCTCCAGAAGGATCGCCGGCTGCTGAAAGAGGAGGTTGACGAGGAAGACATCGCAGGCGTGGTGTCGCGATGGACCGGTATCCCCGTGACCAAGATGCTCGAAGGGGAGACGGAGAAGTTCATCCGCATGGAGGATCAACTCCACGCGCGGGTGGTGGGTCAGGACGAGGCGGTCGCCGCGGTGGCGAGCACGCTGCGCCGTTCGCGCGCCGGGCTGTCCGATCCGAACCGCCCCCTGGGCTCGTTCTTCTTCATGGGGCCGACAGGAGTCGGCAAGACCGAGCTGGCCCGTGCCCTTGCGGAATTCCTCTTCGACGACGAACGCAGCCTCATCCGCCTCGACATGTCCGAGTACATGGAGAAGCACGCGGTGGCGCGGCTCATCGGCGCTCCGCCCGGCTACGTCGGCTACGAGGAGGGCGGCCAGCTGACGGAGGCGGTGAGGCGTCGGCCGTACGCGGTGGTGCTCTTCGACGAGTTCGAGAAGGCGCATCCCGACGTGCACAATGTTCTGCTGCAGATCCTCGACGAAGGCCGGCTCACCGACGGCAAGGGAAGGACGGTCAACTTCCGCAACGCGATCATCATCATGACCTCCAACCTGGCCAGCGCCCTGATACGCGAGATGGAGGAACGGGGCGAGGCGGTGGGTCCTAAGGTGGAAGAGGCCCTGCGTGCGCATTTCAGGCCGGAATTCCTGAATCGCATCGACGAGATCGTCGTCTTCCAGAGCCTGAAGCGCGAAGCGCTCCACCGGATCGTCGAGATCCAGGTCGGCAGGCTGGCCAGGATGCTGGCCGACCGGCAGATCCAGCTGGAGATGACACCTGCGGCCATCCAGGGCATCGCCGACGAAGGGTATGATCGGGACTTCGGCGCACGCCCCCTCAAGCGAGTGCTCCAGCGCAAGGTTCAGGACCCCCTGGCGCTGAGAATCCTCAAGGGGGAGTTCGGCCCCGGAGACACGGTGATTGTCGACCTCGACAAGAAGGCCGGGGCCATGACGTTTGCCAGGCAGGTCGCCGCGGCCGATGTTGGCACCCCGGTTCCTTGACCTGCCACCGGGGTATCTCTATGCTTCTTTTCACAAGGAGGTCATGAAGATGGCTCTGCAACGATGGGATCCTTTCCGCGACCTCGTGAGCCTTCAGGAACGGATGAACCGGCTCTTCGAGGACTCCATGTCCCGTTCCAAGACAACCGACGAGGAAATGGCCATGGGGGCCTGGACGCCACCTGTGGACATCTACGAGACGCCCGAGACCGTCGTGCTGCGCGCCGACCTTCCGGGTGTCGACCAGAAGGACATCGACGTGCGGATCGAGAACAACATGCTCACGCTTCGCGGCGAGCGGCGCTTCACCAAGGAGACCAAGGAGGAGGACTACCACCGGATCGAGAGGTCGTATGGCACCTTCTCCAGATCGTTCCAGCTTCCCGGCACCATCAACCAGGGCGGTATCCAGGCCAAGCACAAGGAAGGTGTCCTGGAGGTCATCCTGCCGAAACGTGAAGACACGCGTCCCAAGCAAATCAAGGTCGACGTAGGGAAGTGAGGCGACATTGAACAATCTAAAAACAGTCCTTCTGCTCGGCGCGCTCACGGGCGCGCTCGTCGCGGCCGGCCTGGCGCTGGGCGGCCGCAACGGCATGGTCCTGGCGTTCCTGCTGGCCGCGGGCATGAACTTCTTCGCCTACTGGTTCTCCGACAAGATCGTCCTGAAGCTCCACGGAGCCAAGCCGGTCACGAGGGAGCAGGCCCCGCAGCTGTACGCCATCGTGGAAGGGCTCACGGCCCACGCCGGCATCCCGATGCCGCGCCTGTACATCATGGAAGCCGACGCTCTCAACGCCTTCGCCACGGGCCGTAACCCGTCTCACGCCGCGGTCTGCTGCACCACCGGCATCCTGCGCGCCCTGGAGCGCGACGAGCTGGAAGGGGTTCTGGCCCACGAGCTGTCGCACGTGAAGAACCGCGACATCCTGATCTCGTCGGTGGCGGCGACCCTGGCGGGCGCGATCACCATGCTGGCCCATATGGCCCGCTGGGGCGCCATCTTTGGCGGGTACGGCGGACGGGACAACGACCGCAACGGCGGCAGCGTCATCGAGCTGCTGGCCATGGCGATTCTTGCGCCGCTGGCCGCCATGCTGATTCAGATGGCGGTGTCGCGCTCGCGGGAATACGAGGCCGACGCCTCGGGCGCGGCGATGGTGGGCAACCCGTACGGCCTGGCCAAGGCGCTCCAGAAGCTGGAGGATTACGGCAAGCGTGTTCCGCCGCTGAACGTCAGCCCGTCGATGAACCACCTCTACATCTCGAATCCGCTCTCCGGACAGGCCTTCCTGAGCCTGTTCTCCACGCACCCACCGCTGAAAGAGCGGATTCAAAGGCTGGTGGGCCGCTGAGAACGATTCTCGTCCGCGTCGCCGTCGGGAGCGCCATGCTCCTGGCGGTGGCCGGCGAGGGCCCGCACCGGGCCGCCGCGCCGCCCGAGTCACTGGCGTCCACGGAGCGCCGAAGCCCAGTGGTGCGCGTGGTGGAAGAGGCCGGGCCGTGTGTGGTGAACGTTTCCACCGAGCAGCGCGTCGACAATCCCTTCCACCAGTCGTCGCTGGAGAGCTTCTTCGCCGGCGTCCCTTCGGTGCAGAACAGCCTCGGATCCGGCGTCATCATCGACCCGCGCGGCTACATCCTGACCAACGAGCACGTCGTCTGGCATGCCTCGCGCGTGGACGTCATTCTCGCGGACAAGCGCAAGTTCGAGGCCGAGGTGGTGGGCACCGACCCGCGATCCGATCTCGCCGTGCTCAGGATTCAGACACCCGAGCCTCTACCCGCCGTCCGCACGGGCCGGACGTCGGACATGCTGATCGGCGAGACGGTGATCGCCATCGGCAACCCCTACGGTCTGTCCAACACCGTGACGACGGGCGTCGTCTCCGCGACGAAGCGATCGATCAGGGCAGGCGACCGGGTCTATTCCGACTTCGTGCAGACCGACGCCTCGATCAACCCGGGCAACAGCGGCGGCGCCCTGCTGAACATCGAAGGCGAGCTGATCGGCGTCAACACGGCGATCCTGGGTGAAGGGCAGGGCATCGGGTTCGCCATCCCCGTGGACAGGGCACGCAAAGTGTTCGACGATCTGGTGCGCTACGGCGAAGTAAGGCTGGCCTGGCTGGGTCTGGACGTCCGCGACCTCACAGATCGCAGCTACGTCGCGCTGCTGGGTCGCGAGGCCGGGCAGGATGCCGGAGGCGCGGTCTCGGTGCCGGCGCCGGGAGTCCAGGTGCGCCGCGTCTACCCCCGCAGCCCGGCGGAGAAGGCGGGCCTGACGGCCGGCGACCTGGTGACGAGACTCGGCGAGGATCCGATCACGTCGCGCACCGACTTCGACACGGTCGTCAGCCGCTTCAAATCGGGCGATCGCGTCACGCTTTCGTGGCGCAAGGCCGGGGCCGATCGAAAAGCCGACCTGGTGGCGGGCGACTTTCCGGTGGATCTGTCGGAGGACTACCTGGCCGATCAAATCGGGCTCGAAGTGGGAGACATCCCGGCGTCCCTGCGGCAGCAGAACGTCGTGCTGCCCCCCGATGGCGTGATGGTCCTGCGCGTGCGCAACCGCAGTCGGGCCTACTTCAGCGGATTCGAGCAAGGGGACATCCTGCGCGGCATCTTCGACCAGCCGGTGAAAGACATGACGGGGCTCAAGACGGCCGTGCCGCGCATCGTGGGACGGGACGCGGTGCTGCTCAAGGTGGTGCGCGGGCGATTCCAGTATCACGTGACGGTCGACCTGACCTAGGGGATGACGCGACGTGGGCGCCTCACGCAAGGGGAACGGCTCGCCGCCCGATGAGGGCCGCGAGGTCAAGATCAATGTCGTGGACAAACGCCACCACGCCCGCGCCGAAGATGGCGTGAGCGCGCCCCGAAGCGGCGAGCCCCGCTACCCGGCCATGGTGGAGGAGCTCAAGGCCCGCGCCGAGGCCGCAGAAAAGCTGGCGCGCGAGGCCGTCGTCCGGGCTCACCGGGAGCTCGACGACGTGCGCGAGCGCCTCGAGCGCGATGTCGACCGCCGCGTCATGGACGGCAAGTCGCGGCTGCTGTCCTCGATGGTCGAGGTGCTCGACAACCTCGACCGGGCCTGGCTGGTCGCTCAGGCGGAATCGAAGGCGGTCGCCGACGGCATCGACCTGATCCGCCAGCAGCTGCTGTCCCTGCTGAAGGCCGAGGGCGTCGAGCCGATCGAGACGCTCGGCCTGGAGTACGACCCCAACGTGGCCGAGGCCGTCATCGTCGAGGCGGTCGGGCCGGGCCGCGAGAACCTGGTGCTCGAGGAGCTCCAGCGCGGCTACCGCTACGGCATGGGCGTTCTGCGCCCCGCCCGCGTGAAGGTGGGCAAGACCTCACGCGGCTGAGCCTCCGCCTGGGATGCTTTCTCCCGTGGCAGCGTGCTGATAGACTCTGGCGCTGCGTTCACGCGAGGGGGGGCATGAACTACGGCTTCGTCATCGACAATCGCAAGTGCATCGGGTGCCACGCCTGCACGGTGGCCTGCAAGGCCGAGCACGACGTCCCGATCGGCGTGAACCGCACCTGGGTCAAATACGTCGAGAAGGGGACCTTCCCCGACACGCGCCGCTTCTTCTCCGTCATGCGCTGCAACCACTGCGCCGACGCCCCGTGCACCACCATCTGCCCGGTGACCGCGCTCTTCACGCGCGAGGACGGCATCGTCGATTTCGACCCGAACAGGTGCATCGGGTGCAAGGCCTGCATCCAGGGCTGTCCCTACGACGCGCTCTACATCGACCCGAACACAGACACCGCGGCCAAGTGCAATTTCTGCGCGCACAGGGTGGAGGTGAACCTCGAGCCGCCCTGCGCCGTGGTGTGCCCGGAGCACGCCATCATCGCCGGCGACATGGACGATCCGGCCACCGAGATCGC
>Ga0075429_100002316_pt1 | contig 15992 bp, 14 predicted proteins | sample RhiMetdeltSRZDD3_FD_75295 | JGI IMG/M metagenome (GOLD analysis project Ga0075429, IMG submission 75295) | Populus rhizosphere microbial communities from Tennessee, USA - Rhizosphere MetaG P. deltoides SRZDD3 | ecosystem: Host-associated > Plants > Roots > Rhizosphere > Soil | place: USA... | reverse complement strand
TCGATGTCCCGGTGGTCCTCCACGTCGTAGCCGCCGTCGACCATCGGCGACCGGTAGAACGGCGTGAGCCACACCGCGTCCACGCCGAGGTCGACCAGGTACGGCAGGCGTTCGCGGACGCCGGTCAGGTCACCGATGCCATCTCCGTCCGAGTCCTGGAAGCTGCGCACGTACACCTGGTAGATGACGGCATGCCGCCACCAGTGGGGGGTCATGGGATCAACCCTAGGGTTCCCACCAGAGAGTCGTCAGCTCGCGCGGTTGCGGCACGTCGGCGCGGTACTCCCGCATCAGCGCCACCAGCTCGTCCCGCCGCGCGGCCGGCAGGCACAGCCGCCGCCGCGTCGCGTCGACCAGCTCGTCGAACGTCTCGTACTCCGTGATGGCCGGCCGCAGCCACCGCTGCGTCTTGGGCGCGAGGCCCGCCTGGCGCAGGACCGCGACGGCGTCCGCGGCGGTCGGCCCCTTCGGCCGGCTCAGGCCGTGCAGCCTTTCGAAGTACGCGTTGAGTACCGCGAGCGGATGGTGGCCGGTCAGCTCGACGACGACCCGCCGGCGGGCGTGGTCGGTCAACGCGAGTGCGAACTCGGCCAGGTCAGGCACGTTATAGAACACGTGGTGGCAGACCACCAGGTCGGCGGGCGGTACCTCCGGTGCGACGTCGGGCCAGCGCCCGGTGACCAGGCGCGCGCCTGGGGCGAGCGTGGCCAGGGCGGCGAGCATGCCGGCGGACTCGTCGACCGCGGTCAGCTCGGTCGTCCGCGTGGCCAGCGGCAGGCTCGCGGCACCCGCGCCGGCGCCCACGTCGAGCACGCTGCCGGGTCGGTGGAGCACCTGGGTCGCGCGGGCGTACGACGGCCCGGTCGGGTGCGCGAGCTGCCGCCGGGTACGCCGCGCGAACACGTCCGGCGGCAGCGTCCACGGCATGGAGTCCGCGCCGTCGAGGATCTCCTGCGGGATCGCCCAATCCGCCAGCGCCTCGCGCCAGTGAGCGGCGGCGTTCATCGACCCTTCACCCCAGCAGCGTACGGACTCCGGCCAGGTACGTCGGCAGATCGGGTCCACCGAGCAGCACCCGCTGCAGGCCGTACCCCGGAACCAGCGCGACGAGCGCGCTGCCGACCCCGACCGGATCCTCGGCGTGGTTGCGTCGCGCCAGCTCGACGAAGTGCCCGTGCATCGTCGAGAAGATCCGTTCGACGAACTCGGCCAGCTGCGGGTTGCGCAGCGACTCGGCCCAGACCTGGATCGCCAGCGGGAACATGCCGCCCCGGCGCATCTCGGGCTCGATCATCGTGAGCGTCCGGCGCAGTACCTCTTCCGGCGTCGGCGGCGGATCGGCGCTCACGATCGCGCCGACGGTGTCGGCGATCGGCCGGATCACCTGCTCGGCGATGGCCGTGACCAGGTCCTCCTTGCTGCGGAAGTACCGGTACACCGCCCCGGTCGACAGGCCCGCCTCGGCGATCACGTCGTGCATGGACGTGGCGTGGAAGCCGTTGCGGGCGAAACAGGTCCGGGCGGCGGCCAGGATCTGCTGGCGGCGGGCGGTCAGGTGCTCTTCCGAAACGCGGGGCATGGTGTCTAGTATAAAACGAACGTTCGTTCGCTATAGGAGGAGTCATGGAGCACCGCACCCCGCCACCCATCGCGTTGGCGCTCGTGCTCGCCGCCGTCGTGGTGGCGGTACAGGCGCTGCTCGTACCCATGTTTGCCTGGCCCGCCGCCAACCTCGCGCCGCGCGACCTGCCGGTGATCGTCGCCGGCCCGGCGCCCGCCGCGGACGCGGTGGCCGGCCAGCTCGGGTCCGCCGAACCGGGGGCGTTCGAGGTGTCCCGCGCGCCCGATGCGGCGGCGGCCGACGCGGCGCTGCGCGACCGGCAGGCCTACGCCGCGTTCGTCGTAGGCCCCGACGGCGTCTCGCTGCACACCGCCTCGGCCGCGAGTCCGGCGGTGGCGGCCCTGCTGACGGCCGCGGCCCAGCAGCTCGGCGCGGGCCGGGCGGTACCGGTCGTCGACGTCGTCGCGAGCGACCCCGACGACCCGCGCGGCGCCGGCTTCGCATCGGGCTTCCTACCGCTGGGCCTGACCAGCATGGTCGCCGGCATCCTGCTGGTGTTCCTGGTTCGGAGTCGAGTCGTCGCGGGGGCTGGCGCGCCAGCGCCGGCCCCCGCGACGGAGCGTCGAGCCAGCACAGCTCGGCTCGTAGGCCTCGGCGCGTACGCCCTGCTCGCCGGCCTCGCCGGGGCGGCCGTGCTGCAGTTGTGGCTGGGCCTGATCCCGGGCGACTACCTGGCCAACGCGGCCGTGGCCGGCCTGTTCGCGCTCGCGGTCTCCGCCGCCGTGGCCGGGCTCGGCGCGGCGCTCGGCCGACCCGGTATCGGCCTCGGCGTGCTGCTGGTGTTCGTCTTCGGCATTCCGCTGTCGGCGGTATCGGCCGCACCCGAGCTGCTCCCGCAGCCGTGGGGCCAGTTCGGCCAGTGGTTGCCGGTCGGCGCGGGAGCCACGTTGCTGCGGTCCGTGGCGTACTTCGACGGTGCCGGGTCCGCTGGTCCACTGTGGATCCTCGCCGCCTGGGCCGCCGGCGGCCTCGCCCTGGTCTCCGTGGGCCGCGTTCGCGTTTAGCCCGCTGCCCTCGAGCGGCGCGAGCGTGGCAGGATGCACGCCGTGGAGATCCTTCGGCAGATCCTGCTCTACGCCCACCTGATCGGGTTCGCGTTGCTGCTCGGGGGAGCGGCCGCTCAGTACCTCTCCGGGCACATCCGGATCAACACGGCGATGCTCTGGGGCGTCGGCATCCAACTCGTCACCGGACTCGGGCTGGCGGCGCCGCTGCGGGGCGGCGGGGACAAGGAGCCGGACCCGGCCAAGCTGATCGTGAAGCTCGTGATCGCGCTGATGATCGCGGCCATGGTGTTCTTCTCGCGCAAGCGGGAGGCCGTCAACCGTGGGCACTTCCTGGCCATCGTCGGGTTGACCCTGGTCAACGCCGCGGTAGCCGTGTTCTGGCGGTGATTCACAGACCGGCCCGTTACGCTTCGTGGTGATCACCATGAGGGTCCTCGCGTGCGCCGTCGCGGTCCTGGTCATTGCCGGGTCTGCCGGCTGTGGCGTGCGCGGCGGGGGTGATGACGGGCTGCGGGTGGGGCTCGCCTACGACATCGGCGGCCGGGGCGACAAGTCATTCAACGACGCGGCGGCCGCGGGCATGGAACGGGTACGCGCGGAGCTGCGCGGAGCCGTGTCCGAGGTACGCGAGCTGGCGGCCCGGGAGGACGAGACCGAGAAGGACAAGTACGAGCGGCTGAAACTGCTCTGCGACGCCGGGTTCGACGTGGTGATCGCGGTCGGTTACGTCTACGCGGGCGCGCACCCGGACGACGGTCCGGTGGCGCGGGCGGCGAAGGAGTGTCCGGAAACCCGGTTCGCGATCGTCGACGACGCGGGCGTACCGGGGCCGAACGTCGCCGGGCTCGTGTTCGCCGAGGAGCAGGGCTCGTTCCTGGTCGGCGTGGTGGCGGCCCGGAGGAGCCGGACCGGCCGGGTCGGGTTCATCGGTGGCTGCGAGAACTCCCTAATCGGGAAGTTCGCTGCCGGGTACCAGGCCGGGGTGCGGGCCGCCGCGCCGGAGACCGTGGTGGACGTGAAGTACCTGGCCGGCGACGAGTCACCCTGCCCCGGCTTCACCGCCCGCGAGGAGGCGCGGGATCTGGCCGGGGCGACCTACGACGCGGGAGCCGACGTGGTGTACCACGCCGCGGGCGCGTCCGGAATCGGTGTGTTCGAGGCGGCTCGTGACCGTGGCGCGATGGCGATCGGTGTGGACAGCGACCAGTACCTGACGGTTGGCCCAGATTTGCGTGGTGTGATCATAACGTCGATGGTGAAGCGCGTCGACACAGCGGTCTACGGGTTCGTCGCCGACGTGGCGCAGGGCCGGGCGCCGGCCGGAATACGCCGGTACGACCTGGCGAGCGGCGGCGTCGGCTACGCCACGTCGGGTGGCCGGATCGACGATCTCGTAGCCGAGCTCGAGGCGTACCGGACCAAGATCATAGAGGGGTCGGTGACGGTTCCGACCGGCAACTGAGTTACGGGGCAATAACGCCGGAGCCGCGGGGTGGGCGAGATTCCACTGCACGACTGATGCAAGGCGTACGCTCCCGTCCGTTAAGTTCACCGCTACTTGTGCGGTGCAGTGGGGAAGGAGATCATCTTGCGCGCAGTGCGTGGGATGAGGATCGTGGCGGTCCTCGCGGTCGGTGGGCTCGCGCTCACCGCCGCTGCCTGTGGCGAAGCGCCCAGTAACACTCCCAGCGGTGGGGGTACCTCAGCCGCGGAGTACAAGGCCTGCATGGTGACGGACATCGGCGGCATCGACGACCGGTCGTTCAACACCTCGGCCTGGAAGGGCCTGGAAAACGCCAAGGCGCAGAACAGCGCCATCAAGACACAGAACACGTCGTCTTCCCAGGAAGCCGACTACAAACCCAACCTGACGGCCTTCGTCCAGCAGAACTGCAATTTCATCCTTGCGGTCGGCGGCCTGATGTTCGACGCCACCAAGGAGGTGGCGACGGCGAACGCGAGCAACCAGTTCGCGATCGTCGACGCCAAGATTGACGCTCCGAACGTGTACTCGATGCAGTTCGACACCGCGCAGGCGGCGTTCCTGGCCGGGTACCTCGCGGCTGGCACGAGCAAGTCCGGCAAGGTGGCGACGTGGGGTGGCCTGCCCATCCCGCCGGTGACCATCTTCATGGACGGCTTCGCCGACGGTGTGGCGCACTACAACAAGACCAAGAACAAGAATGTCCAGGTCCTCGGCTGGGACAAGGCGACGCAGAAGGGCACCTTCTCGCAGAGCTTCACCGACACAGCCAAGGGCAAGTCGCTTGCCGACACGTTCATCGCCCAGGGCGCGGACGTCATCATGCCGGTGGCGGGCGGCGCGGGTCTGGGTACCGCCCAGGCCGCGCAGGCCAGCAACGGCAAGGTAGCGGTCATCTGGGTCGACGTCGACGGTTGCGAGAGCGCCTCGCAGTACTGCGCCCAGTTCCTCACCACGGTCGTGAAGAACATTCCGGACGCGGTCAAGGACGCGGCACTCAAGGGCGCGGCGGCCCCGGGCACCAAGCTGTCCGGCGGCACGATCGGGACGCTGCAGAACAACGGTGTCTCCATCGCGCCGTACCACGACTGGGACAGCAAGGTCCCGGCCGAGCTCAAGGCCGAAGTGGACAAGCTCAAGCAGGACATCATCGCCGGTACGGTCAAGGTCGAGTCTCCGGCGCAGCCGAAGTGACACCTCGCTGCCCCGCACGGTGAGAAGATCATCGTGCGGGGCAGCACATCCTTGGTCGCACGGGAAGGAGATCCCGCTGAGACTCGAACTGCGTGGCATCACCAAGCGTTTCGGTGACCTGGTCGCCAACGACCACATCGATCTGGTCGTCGAGGAGGGTGAAATCCATGCCCTGCTCGGCGAGAACGGCGCTGGCAAGTCGACCCTGATGAACGTCCTCTATGGACTGCTCCAACCCGACGAGGGCGAGATTCTCATCGACGGCTCGGCGCGACCCATCAAGAGCCCGCGCGACGCCATCTCCGCCGGCATCGGCATGGTGCACCAACACTTCATGCTCGTACCGGTCTTCACCGTCGCGGAGAACGTCATGCTCGGCGACGAGCGGGTGCGCGGCGGGCCGCTCGGGATCCTGGACCGTGCGCGAGCCCGCCGGGACGTGCGCCGGGTGTCCGAACAGTACGGTCTGTACGTCGACCCGGCCGCCACGATCGAAGAGCTGCCGGTCGGCGTCCAGCAGCGCGTCGAAATCGTCAAGGCGCTGATCCGCCAGGCCGATCTGCTCATCCTCGACGAGCCGACCGCGGTGCTCACTCCACAGGAGACAGACGAGCTGCTCGGGGTCATGCGGACCCTGAAGGCGGACGGCAAGTCCATCGTGTTCATCTCGCACAAGCTCAAAGAGGTCAAGGCGATCGCCGACCGGATCACCGTGGTACGGCGGGGCAAGGTGGTCGGCACGGCGACCCCGCAGACGAGCGAGGACGAGCTGGCTTCGCTGATGGTCGGCCGGGCCGTCCAGCTCACTGTCGACAAGGGACCGGCCGCGGCGGCCGACGTGGTGCTGGACGTACGCGGGCTGACTGTCCTCGACGAGCGTGGGCACCGGGCCGTCGACGGGGTGGACCTGAACGTGCGGGCGGGCGAGGTGCTGGGCCTGGCCGGGGTACAGGGCAACGGGCAGACCGAGCTCGTCGAGGCGGTGATGGGGCTGCGGCCGATCGCCACCGGCGAGGTACACCTGCTCGGCGAGAACCTCGTCGGCCGGTCGACCAAGCAGATCCTCGCCAAGGGCGTCGGCTACGTGCCCGAGGACCGCAGCGCGGACGGGCTCGTCAAGGACTTCACGGTCGCCGAGAACCTGGTGCTCGACATGTACGACCGCGCGCCGTACGGCTCGGCGTGGGTACTGCAGCCCGACGCGATCGGCCGCAACGCGCGGGAACGCATCGACGAGTTCGACGTGCGGACCCCATCCGCGGACGCTCCGGCCGGTACGCTGTCCGGCGGCAACCAGCAGAAGGTCATCGTCGCCCGCGAGATGTCCCGGCCGCTGAAGCTCTTCGTGGCGTCCCAGCCGACGCGTGGCGTCGACGTCGGCTCGACCGAGTTCATCCACCGCCGCATCGTGCACGAACGGGACATCGGCTCGGCCGTCCTGCTCGTGTCCAGCGAGCTGGACGAGGTCGTGGCACTGGCCGACCGGATCGCCGTGATGTACCGCGGCCGCGTGCTCGCCACGGTGCCGGCCGACACCCCCCGCGAACGCATCGGCCTGTTGATGGCCGGCGTCACCGACGAAGGGTCTACAGAGGACGTGTCTACAGAGGACACCGAATGACCGAGCCAGCGAACCCACCCGAGAAGAGGGAAAGCCTCGGCCGCGCGTTCCTGGCCAACGTCTGGACCACCAACCCGGTCACCGTCACGGTGCTCGCCTTCGTGCTCGCGATGATCACCGGCGGCATCCTCATCGTCGTCTCCGATCCGGCGGTCCGGGCTACCTTCAGCTACTTCTTCGCCCGTCCGGGCGACGCGTTGACCGCGAGCTGGGACGTGGTGAGCGCGGCGTACGCGAACCTCCTCAAGGGCGCGATCGTCGACCCGCAGACCGTCGAGCGCGCGATCGATGGTCAGGTCAGCTGGAAGCAGGTGTTCTACCCGATCTCGGAGACCCTGCTGTACGCGACTCCGCTGATCTTCACGGGTCTCGCCGTCGCCATCGCGTTCCGCGGCGGCCTGTTCAACATCGGTGCCGAGGGTCAGGTCATCATGGGCGGCATCGCGGCCGCGCTGGCCGGGTTCCTGCTGCCGCTGCCGTACGGCCTGCACCTCCTCGTCGCGCTGCTGGCCGGTGCCTTGGGTGGGGCGTTCTGGGGGTCGATCGCCGGCGGGCTCAAGGCGCGTACCGGCGCGCACGAGGTCATCACGACCATCATGCTCAACTACATAGCGCTGTACTTCCTCGGCTGGCTGATCCTGCAGGACGGCATCCAGGATCCCGGCCGTACCGACGCGATCAGCTCGAAGGTCGACCAGACCGCTCGGCTGCCGCTGCTCGTCGGCGACCCGTTGCGGGTGCACCTCGGCATCGTGCTGGCGATCCTGGTGACCTTCGGGGTGGCCTGGGTGCTGCGCCGCTCGACCTTCGGCTTCGAGCTGCGGGCGGTCGGCCTCAACCCGGACGCCGCCCGCACGGCCGGCATGGGCATCGGGCGGACGTACACCTTGGTCATGCTCGTGGCCGGGGCGCTGGCCGGTCTGGCCGGGTCGAGCATGGCCCTCGGTACGGCGTTCGCGCTCACCCCCAGCTTCAGCGGCAACGTCGGGTTCACCGGCATCACGGTCGCGCTGCTGGGCCGGGCCAAGCCGTGGGGCGTCCTGCTGGCCGGCCTGCTCTTCGGGGCCATGCAGGCGGGTGGTAACCGGATGCAGATCGCGTCGCAGATCTCGATCGAGCTGGTCGTCGTACTCCAGGCTCTGATCGTCATCTTCGTCGCCGCGCCGGCCCTGGTGAAGGCGATCTTCCAGCTCCGCACGGCCAAGACGGGCCGGCTGGAGACGAGCATGGCGAGGGGGTGGTAGGGGTGACCACGGTTGCGGTACCTGCCGCCGCGGACGTGCTCGGTGGTTTCTGGACGAAGGCGCGCCGGATGGGCGCGGTCTTCACCGCGCTCGGCGTGCTCGGCACGATCGTCTTCGGCGCGCTCGCGTCATCCACTGTGGACGCCCGCTTCCTGCTGACCGAGAACCTCGAGGGCGCGGACCTGGTAATCCCCGGCAAGGCGGGGGCGATCGGTTTCGGCCTCGTGTGCGTGGCCGCCGGCGTCACGATGCTGGTGGGCGTCGCGGAACGGTGGTTCCCGTGGCTGCTCGGCGTCGCGATCGTGTCGCTGGTGATGTCGTTCCTGTGCTGGCAACTGTCCACCGCGCGGCCGGGGCTGAACTTCCTGCCGCTCGTGGACGTCGTCCGCGGGTCGTTCACGGCCGCCATACCGCTGATTCTCGGCGCGCTCGCGGGTGTCCTCTGTGAACGGTCCGGCGTCATCAACGTGGCGATCGAGGGGCACTTCCTCGTCGGCGCGTTCGCCGGTGCGCTCGTCGCCACGATCGCCGCCAGCGTCTGGGCCGGCATCCTGGCCGCTGCGGTCGCCGGTCTGCTGCTGGCGCTGCTGCTCGCGGTGCTCGCGATCCGCTACCTGGTGGACCAGGTGGTGCTCGGCGTCGTGCTCAACCTGCTGGCGCTCGGCCTGACCGGCTTCCTCTACGAGGAGATCATGAAGGCCGACCAGGACGCGTACAACAACCCGCCGCAGGTGACGAACTGGAGCATCCCGCTCCTGTCGAAGATTCCCATCATCGGGCCGGCGCTGTTCACCGAGGACTTCTTCCTCTACTTCGCGCTGCTGCTCGTCGTGGTCATCCACATTGGACTGTTCCGGACCAGGTGGGGGCTTCGGGTGCGGGCCGTGGGCGAACACCCTACGGCCGCGGACACGGTGGGCGTACGGGTGCGGCTGGTGCGATACCGCAACGTGCTGCTGGCCGGCATCGTGGCCGGCGTCGGCGGGGCGTCGTTCACGCTGGCGCTGGCCGGTACGTTCAACAAGAACATGACGGCCGGCAAGGGCTTCATCGCGCTCGCCGCGCTCATCTTCGGGCGGTGGAGCCCGATCGGTGCCCTGCTGGCCGCGTTGCTGTTCGGCTTCGCCGACAAGCTCGCCGGCTACCTGCAGAACATCGGCAGCGTGATCCCGAGCGAGTTCCTGGCGATGCTGCCGTACCTGGCGACGATATTCGCGGTGGCAGGCCTCGTGGGTCGCGTGCGGGCACCGGCCGCGGACGGCAAGCCCTATGTCAAGGGTTGACTGGGTGGCACTGCGCGCCGCCGCCGTCGAGGTCATGCGGCGCGCGTACGCCCCGTACTCGAAGTTCCCGGTCGGGGCGGCGGCACTGGTCGACGACGGCCGGATCGTGGTCGGCTGCAACGTGGAGAACGCGTCGTACGGGGTGACGCTGTGCGCCGAGTGCGGGGTGGTGTCGGCACTGCACGCCGGTGGGGGCGGCCGGCTCGTCGCACTGTCCTGTGTGGACGCCGCAGGCGAGCCGCTGATGCCGTGCGGTCGGTGCCGGCAACTGCTGTGGGAAAACGGCGGGCCGGACTGCCTGATCGACGCGCCCGGGGCACCGAGGCGCATGGCGGAGCTGCTGCCGTACGCGTTCGACGTCTCGGATCTGGACGCACTCGGGGCCGCACCGGCCCACGCCCCGATCCTGCCGGCCCGGCTGGCTCGGTACCACGGCAGCGGTACGGTCTTCGTCCACCCGGACAGCGTGGGCGGACAACGGGTGTGGACGGGGTACTGGGAGCGGTCCGGCGAGATCGTCGAGGAAGGCCCGACCTGGCCGTCGGCCGCGGATGCGGTGGCGTGGGGACGGGTACGCACCACGCGGATCGTCGTCGTCGACGCCGATGGCGGCACGTCGTGGGCCGGTGACGGGGACCCACCGGGTGAGATCGGCCGGCGATGGACGCCGTAACGGTCATCGCGACCAAGCGCGACGGCGGGCAGCTCTCCGACGACCAGATCGACTGGGTCGTCGACGGGTACACCCGCGGGCTGGTCGCCGACGAGCAGATGGCCGCGCTCGCGATGGCGATCCTGCTGCGCGGCATGACACCGCGGGAGACGGCCCGGTGGACGCACGCGATGATCGCGTCGGGAGAGCGGCTGGATCTGTCGTCGGTACCGCGCCCGACCGTCGACAAGCACTCCACCGGGGGAGTGGGCGACAAGATAACGCTGCCGCTGACCCCGCTCGTGGCGGCGTGCGGCGCGGCCGTACCCCAGCTGTCCGGCCGGGGGCTCGGGCACACCGGCGGGACGCTGGACAAGCTCGAGTCGATCCCGGGCTTCCGCGCCACGCTGTCCAATGTGGAGTTTCTGGAGCAGCTGAGAACGGTGGGAGCCGCGATCTGCGCGGCGGGTGAGGGACTGGCCCCGGCGGACCGCAAGCTGTACGCCCTGCGCGACGTCACCGCCACCGTCGAGGCGATCCCGCTGATCGCGAGCTCCATCATGAGCAAGAAGATCGCCGAAGGTACCGGCGCACTGGTCCTCGACGTAAAGGTTGGTTCCGGCGCGTTCATGAAGTCCGTCGAGAGCGCCCGCGAGCTGGCCGAGGCGATGGTCGAGCTCGGCGCGGCGCACGGGGTAGCGACGAGCGCGCTGCTGACCGACATGTCCACCCCGCTCGGCTTGGCCGTGGGAAACGCGGTCGAGGTGGCCGAGGCGGTGGAGGTGCTGGCCGGCGGCGGGCCGGAGGACGTCGTCGCGCTGACGGTCGCCCTCGCGCGCGAGATGCTGACCGCGGCGGGACTGTCCGATGTGGATCCGGCGGAGGTGCTGCGGGGCGGTCGGGCGATGGACTCGTGGCGGGCGATGGTCCAGGCTCAGGGCGGCGATCCGGACGCGCCAATGCCGGCGGCCAGCGAGACGGAGACGGTACGGGCTGTCGCCGACGGCTACGTGTCCACTGTGGACGCTTATGCGATCGGGGTGGCCGCCTGGCGGCTGGGTGCGGGGCGGGCCCGCAAGGAAGACTCGGTCTCCGCGGCAGCCGGCGTGCTGCTGTATCGGAAACCGGGGGACTCGGTGACGGCCGGCGACGTGCTGTACGAACTGCGTACCGACGATGCCAGCCGGATTCCGGCGGCGCTGGCGGCGGCCGACGGCGCGGTCGTCGTCACGCACGCCGCGCCCGCGCACACTCCGCTGGTCCTCGATCGCGTGGGGTAGTCCTGCGGACACGTGGCGCTAACTTGGCACGCTGGGTAGGCTCGCACGCCAAGTAGGCTGTCCCATAGATGATCAGGCACGAATCGGTGAATGTGATCGCACCCGACCCGCTGGCGGTCCGCGCAGCGAGCCTCGACGAGCTGCGCCGGATCCGGCTGCCGCTGCCCCCGCCGAAGTTCCCGCTGGTGTGGGAGGCCGGGGACCGGGTCGAGCTGCGGCCGCGCGGCGACATCGAGGCGCGGGCGGCAGTACTCAACGTCGTGCTGGCGCGGTGCTTCGGCATGCCGCCGGAGCTGGCGATGAGCTGGCTGCTCGGCTGCCACCTGGTCGACGCGGTGACCCCACCGGAGTGGCACTTCGTGGTGTCCGGCAAGGGCGATCACCGCTCGTTCGCGCTGCACCTCGAGGCGCTGTTCGCGCTCGCCTGGCTGCTGGGGCTCGTCAAGAACCTCGACCCGATCGCCCCGCCGGACGACCGGCTCGTGGATCTGTTCCCCGACCTGCCGCAGGGGGAGACGTTCTCGCAGTGGCGTTCGCGGACACTGTCCGTCCCGCGGGAGCCCCGGGAGGCGGCAGCGATGCTGGATCTGTACTACTGCCTCGACTGGTCGTACCTCGCGCTCGAGCGGCGCCGTGGCGTGCTGCCCGGCCCCATCGACTCCAACGCGATCGGTCAACGCCGCTGGGCCCTCGAGTGGGGAGTCGTCTTCTTCGGCCCGTACCACGCCCCACCCGGCGGCTGGGAGGAAGTAGACCTCTCCTGACCCCCTGGTTGATCATGAACTTAGATAGCCGGTCGACGGCGTGTCGCGTCACCAACTTCATGATCAACGGGGGCGGTAGGCCGTTACCCGGACCGCAGCGGTGACGGTGACGGGCGCGGGGAGCGCGTTGACCGCGTTAGCTAGCGCCGAGGGGGCTTGGTGGCGGGCGGATGGGGTCATCGTGACCAGGGTGGCGACGTCGGCGTGGGACAGGGACAGGGGGCGGCTGAGAGGTACTTCCTCGATCGGGGTGAATTCGGACAGGGAGGCCGCCAGGCGGTCCGGTTTGGCCGGGTCGACCTGGAGGAGATCGAGCGCGGAGACCAGCTCGGCGAGGTGCGCGGGCTCCGGTGTCACCGACAGCAGGACGCCGTCCGGGCGCAGGAGGCGGTGGAACTCCGGGCCGTTGCGTGGCGCGAAGACGTTCGCCACGAGCGCCGCGCATCCGTCGACCAGCGGTAGCCGGGACCACGCGTCGCAGACCGCGGCCGCGGCCCGGGGATGGGCGCGGGCGGCACGCCGGGCGGCCGCCTTGGACGCGTCCAGGACCAAACCGGACGCGGCCGGCAGCGCGTCCAGGAGGCCGGCGAGGTGGTACCCGGTACCGCCGCCGACGTCCACCAACAACCCGTTGTCATGGGCTCGCGCCAGCTCGACCAGCGCGTCGAGCACGAAGCGGTAGTGTCCGGCGCCCAGGAACGCGGCCCGGGCGTCCACCATCGCGGCGCTGTCACCGGTGTGCCGGACGTGACCAGGCAGCAGGTTCACGTAGCCCTGCCGAGCCACGTCGAACGAGTGGCCGGCCGAACACCGGACCGCGTGGCCAGTCCCACCGAACGCCGCGCCGCACGAAGGACAGCGGAGGTACGGCAGAACGTCCACTAATGTCTGCACATGGCGAAACCTACTGCCTCTCCGGCCTATGCCTTCCGGCCGAAACCTTCGTTCCACGAAATCGTCAAAGCCCCGAAGGCCTTGTTGCACGACCACCTCGACGGCGGGCTCCGGCCGGCGACGATCATCGAACTCGCCGATGCCGTCGGGCACCGGTTGCCGGCGAGTGACGAGGCCGGGCTCAGCGCGTGGTTCGTCGAGGCCGCCAACTCGGGCTCACTCGAGCGGTACCTGCAGACGTTCGCGCACACCGTCGCGGTAATGCAGACGCCGGAAGGGCTGCACCGGGTGGCCGCCGAGTGTGCGGAGGACCTCGCCGCCGACGGGGTGGTCTACGCCGAGGTGCGGTTCGCGCCGGAGCAGCACCTCGAGGCGGGGCTGACGCTGCCCGACGTGGTGGAGGCGGTGCTGGCCGGCTTCGGCGACGGAAGCGCGCGGGCCGCCGAGGCCGGTACGCCGATCCGCGTCGGCACCCTGCTCACCGCGATGCGCCACGCCGCGCGGTCCACGGAGATCGCCGAGCTGGCCGTGCGGTACCGCGACCACGGTGTGGTGGGGTTCGACATCGCGGGTGCCGAGGCGGGTTACCCGCCGACCCGGCACCTGGACGCGTTCGAGTACCTGCAGCGGGAGAACTTCCACTTCACGATCCATGCCGGCGAGGCGTTCGGACTGCCGTCGATATGGCAGGCGATCCAGTGGTGCGGAGCCGACCGGCTGGGCCACGGGGTACGCATCGTGGACGACATCACCACCGGCGACGGCGCTCCGGTCATCGGGCGGCTCGCGGCGTACGTCCGTGACAAGCGGATCCCGCTCGAACTCTGCCCGTCGTCGAACGTGCAGACCGGGGCCGCGCCGTCGATCGCCGAGCACCCGATCGGGCTACTGCGGGATCTGCGGTTCCGGGTCACGGTCAACACCGACAACCGCTTGATGAGCGGTACGTCGATGTCTCGCGAGATGGCTCTGTTGGTCGACGCGTTCGGCTACGGCTGGAGCGAGCTGCAGTGGTTCACGATCAACGCGATGAAGAGCGCGTTCATCCCGTTCGACGAACGACTTGCGATCATCAACGACACGATCAAGCCGGCGTACGTCAAGCTGCTCTCGCCGGCCTAAAAACCGCAATCCGGGCGCTTGCCCAACCCGGGCTTTCTTCTTGACACGCGGCGTGATGGAATCTCGGGGGTCCGGCCCGCCGGTCGGCTGGCGTTTGTCGCCAGTCGAAAGGTTCCGACCGGCATAGGAGTAAGTGCCTGCCTGTATCGGGCACTGTACGGAGGGCGGTGACGTGAGCAAGCGGCCATCGACGGCGACAGCGATGCTGTCGCGCCTCCGCCGGCCGGTTGGCCGGCTCGGTGACCTGCCTGTTTGGGCCAAACTGGGGCTCATCATGATCGTGCCAACGATGGCAACGATCGTGGTTGGCACCTTCGGTCTGGTGGACCACGTCGCCACGGCCAACAACGCGGATCGCGCGCGCACCCTGTCCAGCCTGTCGGCCGACGTGGGCCTGCTGGTACACCGGCTGCAGGACGAACGGGCGGCGGCCACGATGCTGCTCAGCGTCGGCGGCCCGGCGAACGTCATGCAGGCCAACACGACCGCGTACCAGAAGCGGTTCTCGGAGACGGATCAGGCCAAGAGCGCGTACGCGTTGCGGCGTACCGGTCTGGCCGATCTGCCGCCGGCGTTCAAGGACCTGCTCGGCCGGCTCGATACACAGTTATCCGAGCTGCCCGCCCTGCGCCAGGACGTGGCGGGCCGCAAGGGCGTGTCGCTGACCTACGCCACGTTCATCTACCAGCGACTCATCGGTGACCTGCTGGCGATCCGGGACTTCTCTGCCCAGATAGCCGGCGAGACCACCCTGAGCGACCGGATGCGCGCGGCCGCCGCCGTGTCCAACATGAAGGAGTACCTGTCCCAGGAACGCGTGGTGGTGCTGCGCGCCATGGGGGAGGGTCAGCTGCTGCCTACCCGGCGGCGCGACTTCATTGCCACGCTGACCGGCCAGCAGCAGGCGCGGGTCGCCTACAACGTGGTGGCGACACCGGCCGAACGGAACTTCTTCGAGCAGGAGCACGCCGGCGACGACCTCCGCCTCGCGGAGAAGTACGAAGGCCAGGTCGAGAGCCTCGGCTCGGGTGACCTGCGGTTGGTCGGGTTCAACGCCGCGCAGTGGGACGCCGCCCTGCACGACCGCTCGGAGCTGCTCCGCAAGATCGAGTCGAGCCTGGACCGGGCGATGGAGACGCAGGCGACCGCCTTGCGCGACACCGTCCAGCGCCAGGTACTCATCGAGTCCGGTCTGCTGCTCGGTATGTTGCTGCTGGCGGTGCTGTTCGCGTGGTTGATCGCCCGCTCGATGGCCCGGTCCCTGCGGGAGCTGCGCAACGGCGCGCTGGCCGTGGCGACGTACGGCCTGCCGCAGGCGGTCGCCCGGCTGCGTGACCCGACGCTGGCCACGCAGATGTCGCCCCAGCAGATCGCGCAGCAGATCGCCGAGCCGCTGCCGGTACACACCAAGGACGAGTTCGGCCAGGTGACCGACGCGTTCAACGCGGTCCACATGGAGGCCGTCCGTACGGCCGCCGAGCAGGCCGCTCTGCGCTCCTCCGTCGCGACGATGTTCGTCAACCTGGCCCGCCGCTCCCAGCTCCTCGTCGACCGGCTCATCGGTCACCTGGACCGGCTGGAGCGCGGTGAGGAGGACCCGGACCGGCTGGCCGAGCTGTTCCAACTGGACCACCTCGCCACCCGGATGCGCCGTAACGACGAGAACCTGCTGGTGCTCGCCGGTGCCGACTCGACCCGTGTCCAGCGCGAACCGGCACCACTCATCGACGTACTCCGCGCCGCGCAGTCCGAGGTCGAGCACTACACCCGGATCGAGTTCGGTGTCGTCGACCGCGACATCGAGGTCGCCGCGCACGCGGTCAACGA
>Ga0075429_100002315_pt1 | contig 15992 bp, 10 predicted proteins | sample RhiMetdeltSRZDD3_FD_75295 | JGI IMG/M metagenome (GOLD analysis project Ga0075429, IMG submission 75295) | Populus rhizosphere microbial communities from Tennessee, USA - Rhizosphere MetaG P. deltoides SRZDD3 | ecosystem: Host-associated > Plants > Roots > Rhizosphere > Soil | place: USA... | reverse complement strand
ATAATAGTTGTAGCACCAGCAGATAATTTTGAAACGGAGAAGGCAATTCGGTTAGCGGCTATCACAGACCACCCTCTTTATATTCGATTTGGTAAAAAAGCAATGCAACCATTAAAACAGGTAAATGATGATGTGTTTGAATTTGGAAAGGGGAGAATAATTACTGAAGGAAGTGATGTAGCGATTATTGCAACCGGCGAAACTGTTTATCCTGCTTTACAGGCTGCTAAAAAGTTGCAAGAACAAAATATTGCCGTAACAGTAGTGAGCATGCATACCGTAAAACCGTTGGATACTTCTTTGCTTACTGATCTGGCAAATAAATGCAAAGCAGTTGTCACGGTTGAGGAACATAGTGTATATGGAGGTCTGGGTGAAGCCTGTGCTTCGTACCTTATGCAGCATAAGATTTTCAAACCATTTAAGATAATTGGGATCCCGGATGAATACACGGTTACCGGCTCACAACAGGATATATTTAATCATTATGGAATTAGTGAGGAAGGCATTACGAAGGAGGTGATGCAGTTGCTGAACAGGGTAAACTCCGGAGGAGTTTAATATTAATAGCCACCGGATTCACCCGGTGGAAAGAAGAGCGATGAGATTTTAGACAACCCCGCAGCGGTTGAACAAAAAGATGAATAGAAAACAGAAAGATGAATGGAGTCCCGAAGTGTCGGGTAGACTGTCGCAACAAAAGTTTAATAGTAGCAATGCAGCCGGCAGCAAAAAAATAAACAAATGAAAAAAAGCTTGTCATATTTTTTATTATTGCTTTCCTGTTGTTTTATTCAATGCAAAAGCAAATCACCTGCTGATAAAAAGCATAAGATTGCAATTGTTGTTTCTACTCTCAATAACCCCTGGTTTGTTTTTCTTGCCAATACAGCAGCAGAGAAAGCAAAAGCATTGGGCTATGACGCAAAAATTTTTGATTCACAAAACAACACAGCATTAGAAAGCGATCATTTTGAAAATATTATTGTTGCCGGTTTTGATGCAATACTTTTTAACTCAACAGATGCAGATGGGTCCATTGCCAATGTGCTAAAGGCAAAAGCGGCGGGTGTGCCGGTGTTTTGTATGGACAGGGAAATTAATTCTAACAACGCCGCCACTTCACAAATACTTTCAGATAGTTATTCGGGTTCGGTCGCCATTGCAAAATATTTTACACAGCAGTTAAATAAAAAAGGAAACTATGTGGAGATACTGGGGATTGTCGGCGATAATAATACATGGGCACGTTCAAAAGGTTTTCATAGTGTGGTGGATAATTATCCTGATTTGAAAATGGTAGCACAGCAGAGCGCCGATTTCGACCGTAACAAGGCAATGGAAGTAATGGAGTCCATTTTGCAGGCCCATCCGAATATTGAGGCGGTGTTTTGTGGCAACGACGGTATGGCAATGGGTGCTTACCAGGCATTGGTATCATCAGGCAAGGCTGATAAGGTAAAAGTGTTTGGCTTTGATGGGGCCGAAGATGTGATTACGGCTATTAATGAAAATAAAGTGGCGGCAACAGGGATGCAGTTCCCGAAAGTAATGGCGGAAACGGCTGCGCAGTTTGCAGATGAATATATTAAAGGCAGAAGAGATTTTCCGCAAAAGATACCCGTAGCAGTGGAGCTGGTGACGTTTAAAAACATCCAGGATTATATCGCTTACGGAAAAAAATAATTTTTTGAATGAACAGGTATGTGAAATATTTATTGTTAACGGTTGTCATCGGGTTGCTTGCGTATAAATCAGTGTATGTGAAAAAGCTGAGTAAGATGACGGTGGCAACCGATGAGAAGTTTGATGCTGTTACCTTTTCAAAAAAATTATGGGAAGAGAGATTGTCAGCGAAATTTGGCAGTACTGTTCAGTTAGCAACATTCATTAAAGCGGCTCAATCAAACCCGGCTGATGCATTTTCAAAATATACTAATGCGATCGGCATTGGCAATTACCGTTATGCTTTACTAAAGGTGGAAGGAATTGTTACTGATATCAATGAGGATGATATTACGCTGCAGGTAAAACTTGATGATTCCCTGATGGCGGTAAAACTGGCAACAGAATTTATTTATGGTAATGCGATCCGGGATGCATCAGGATTAGTGGATGTAAAAGATTTTCCAAATACAATGGACCTGAATAACATTTCTGAAGAGTTGAATAAGATGGTTCGTAAAACTGTATTGCCGCCATTCAAAGCGGCAGTAAAAAAAGGCGATAAAATACTTGTTACCGGAGCCATTGAAATACATAAAGAACATATTAAGTGGAATGAACTGGAAATAATTCCAGTTCAGCTACAAATTGTACAATAGTGGTTATTGCAAAAAATATTACCAAAAGATTTCCTGGCGTTACTGCGCTCGATAATATCTGCATGGAGTTGTTTCCAGGCAAGGTAAGTGCGATCATTGGTGAGAACGGTGCCGGTAAATCCACGCTAATGAAAATTTTTTCTGGTGTACATACTGAGTATGAAGGGGAAATTATCTTGAACGATAATCCTGTACATTTTTCATCCACGAAGGATGCAGAAGCGGCGGGCATCGCTATCATTCACCAGGAATTGAATCTTGTTCCTTATTTGACTATTACCGAAAATATTTTTTTGGGTAGTGAATTGGTGAATACCTGGGGCGTACTGGATAAGAAGAAAATGCAGGAGAAGGCAAAACAGCTACTGAAACGGTTGAATCTTGATATTGATCCCAACACAAAAATCAGTTCCTTAAAAGTAGGACAGCAACAGTTAATTGAAATTGCCAAAGCATTGCATGTAGATGCAGCCATTATTATTATGGACGAACCCACCTCTGCCATTAGCGATAAGGAAGTGGATAATCTTTTTTCCATAATTGCTGAATTAAAGAACCAGGGAAAAACCATCGCTTATATTTCTCATAAACTAAATGAGCTGTTTCAAATTGCTGACCGCTTTATTGTAATGCGTGATGGCGCAACAGTGAATTCAGGTGAAATGAAGAATACAAACCATGATGAGCTGATACAGATGATGACAGGAAGAAAGATTTTAATTCAAAGAAGTGAGTCAGTCTTAGAAAGGGATAAGGAATTATTGCAGCTAAAAAATATTTGCCTTAAAAATGCAGCAAACCGTTCTGAAAATATCCTTCACAACATTTCATTCAATCTGCATCAGGGAGAAATAATTGGCATTTATGGGTTGATGGGTGCCGGTCGCACTGAATTAATGGAAACTATCTTTGGTCTGCATCCAAAACTTAGTTCCGGTGAAATAACGATAAATGATAGACCGATAAAACTTCAATCAGCTTCCCATGCGATCAATGAAGGGATTGTGCTGGTGCCAGAAGACAGGAAACTCCAGGGACTTTCGATAGGACAACCGGTAAGACCAAACATGAGTATTACTATTCTAAAACAACTCGAACGCTGGGGTATCATGCTGAACAAAAAAAGGGAAATGGAAGTTTCCAGGCAATACATTCAGCAATTAGCAATTAAAACATCTTCCACTGAAACTATTGTTAAAAACCTTAGCGGCGGCAACCAGCAAAAGATTGTTTTGGCAAAATGGCTGGCAAAAAAACCAAAAGTTTTATTGCTTGATGAACCAACAAGAGGTATTGACATAAATGCAAAATCTGAGATATATAAATTAATAAAGCAATTAGCTTCTGAAGGAATGGGAATAATAGTAGTATCCTCAGAATTGCCGGAGATCTTAGCAGTGTCAGACCGTATATTGGTGATGTGTGAAGGTGAGCTTACTGCTGATATACTTGCTAACGAAGCTACAGAAGCAGGAATTTTAAAATATGCCATCCATAAAAACTAACTGCGCAAATGCAAGCGATCACTGCCACATATAAAAATCAATTTGCACGGTTTCAATCCCTGATTGCATTATTAGTATTATGTATTGTATTAAGCATTCTGACTGATAAATTTTTTACTGCTGACAATGGATTGAATGTGTTGCGTCAGACAGCTGTGAATATTTGCATCGCAACCGGCATGACGTTGATTGTCCTCACAGCAGGTATTGATCTATCAGTTGGCTCTGTACTTGCACTATGTGGCGCTATTGCTGCAGGCTTACTTAAAAACGGAATAAAAATCCCATCTGCTGATTTATTTATTGGCTTTACGATTCTCGGTGTTGTCCTTGCAGGAATTCTTATCGGTGCAGCACTTGGTTTTTTCAACGGACTAGTTATTACAAAATTTAAAGTGCCACCGTTTGTTGCCACACTGGCGATGCTCACTATTGCAAGGGGCTTCACGATGTTGTATACAAAAGGCCAACCTATCAGCAATCTCGGTAGCGATTTTGCAGTTATCGGCACGGGTTGGTGGTTGGGTATTCCTGTTCCTGTGTGGATCGCGGCGTTGGTTGTATTGTTTGCAGGTTTTATCACCCAACAAACAAGACTCGGAAGATATATTTATGCCATCGGTGGAAATGAAACCGCTGCAAAATTTTCTGGCATCAATATTACCAAAGTGAAAATTACAGTGTATGCGATGGCTGGTGCACTCGCTGCAATCGGTGGCATCATCGTTACGTCGCGGCTGGATTCAGCACAACCAAATGCGGGCACCAGTTATGAACTCGATGCGATTGCTGCCGTTGTTATCGGTGGCACTTCGTTGAGTGGTGGCAAAGGCACTGTGTGGGGCACGGTCATGGGTGCCATTATCATTGGTGTTTTGAATAATGGGTTGGTGCTGCTGAATGTTTCACCGTTCTGGCAGCAGGTGGTGAAAGGCGGGGTAATACTCTTGGCCGTTATTATTGATAAGCTTGGTGAGAAAAAAGAATAAAGTGCTTTAAAAATTAAATATATAAATCAATGATTTTATATAAAGAAAAATCAACTCGCAACATAATAAGCCTACTAATTGGGTTAGGGATTCTCGGGTTTGTTCCGTCGCAAATCAATGCACAGCCTTCTGAAAAAAAAACAAGACCACGTATTGTTGTTACGGCAGACCCCGAGCTTGATGATAACAATTCGCTGATTCGGTTTTTACTTTATAGTAGTGATTTAGAAGTGGAAGGTCTTATTTATGCAAGCAGTGGTTTTCATTGGAAAGGTGATGGGAAAGGAACAAAGTGGTATGTTCCCGGGAGGGAATATTCCCGTTTTGGATTGGATACATGCCCGTGTGTGTCATGGCGCTGGGCAAAAGATGAGCGCTTTATTCATGATGTTGTTGAAGCATACGGGAAAGTATACCCGAACTTGAAAGTACATAACCCAAATTATCCGTCACCCGATTTGCTTACCTCAAAAATTCGTTATGGAAATATCGAATTCGATGGAGATATTTCTAAAAATTCGGCAGGTTCAGACCTCATCAGATCATTAATGCTGGATGACAAACCTGGTCCCTTATTTATTACCGCATGGGGAGGTCAGAGTACAATTGCCCGTGCTCTCAAATCAATCCAGGAGCAGTATGAGTATACAACTGAATGGGAAGCGATCAAAAAGAAGATATCAAATAAAGTAGTTCTGCTGCCATCCGGCGACCAGGATGATACTTATGCCAAGTATATCAAACCTAACTGGCCTGATATAGATTATCGTCAGTTCCAGGGTGGTCCCAACTATGGCTATGGGGCACAATTACGGGCAAAAGCAGCTGACTCAATATATTTAACCTCATCATGGATGAGGGAAAATGTGTCAACTCGCGGAGCACTGGGAACTTTATATCGTGTATGGGGTGATGGAAAGCAGATGGTAAAAGGAGACATGTTGGATTATTTCGGATTGACAGGATACACAAATGAACAATTAAGAAGCATGGGCTATGTGGTATGGATGCCTGTGCAGGAAAAAGGTTCATGGCTAGGTGAGGGTGACAATCCTACTTTTATGAATATGCTGGGAAACGGATTACGTGCCTATGAAAAAAGTTTTTACGGTGGTTGGGGCGGTCGCCAGATAGGCAAACAGGAATTAAATGTCTTTTCTTTCCCGGCAGGTGATACCTCTCAACAAGCTATGGTTTCAGCACTAAGTTCAGTAAATAGCCAGGCGAACAGAAGTGCAAATACTTATCCGGAATTCTTTCCTGCGGCCCAGCAGGATTTTGCTGCCCGGCTTAAATGGTCTGTTACGCCAAAGTATACGAATGCAAATCACGAACCTATCATTACAATTGAAGGACCTCTCCATGTTTTAGCAACTCCGGGAGCGACAATAAAATTAAGCGGAAGTATTTCGGATCCGGATGGGAATAAAGTCTCACTCAAATGGTGGCAATTCCAGGTAGGTACTTATCCTAATACAGTAACTATTTCAAATGGAAATGCCGCCCAGGCAAAAGTCCTTATTCCGAAGGATGCACTTCCCGGACAAACAATTCACATGATACTTGAAGCAACTGACAATGGCTCACCTGCTCTGACAAGGTATCAAAGAGTAATTATTACCGTAAGATAAATCATGCGTTTTAATAAAATGGTTATTATAGTGGTTCCGAAATAATGAGCAATAGACGATACATATTAGCAATTGACCAGGGTACCAGCTCTACCAAATCATTAATCTTTGATGATGCAGGCATCGCCGTTGCTAAAGGTTCAGAGACATTACACACGTCTTACCTTGATAATGGATTTGTAGAACAGGACGCAGAAGAAATTTATCAGAACGTATTGGCTTCAGTAAAAAAATGTTTACAACATTTCAATGAAAAAGGATTTGATGCAAATGATATAGCCGCTATCGGCATTTCCAACCAACGGGAAACTTTTGTAATCTGGGATAAAGATGGTAAGCCATTACATCCGGCAGTAGTTTGGCAATGCAAACGTTCCGTACAGATCTGCGAAGATTTAAAACAAAAAGGTTTATCAGAAACAATAAAGACAAAAACAGGTTTGGTCATTGACCCCTATTTTTCTGCCACTAAAATTATCTGGCTTAATCAGAGTAATTTAACGATACAATCTGCCATCTTCAAAGGAGAAGCGTTTTTCGGGACGATCGATACATGGCTGCTATACAGGTTTACCAATGGAAAGGAATATGCAACAGATTATACCAACGCATCAAGGACATTATTTTTCAACCTGCATACATTGGAATGGGATGAGGAATTAATTCATCAGTTTGGGTTATCCCAACTTAATCTTCCGCAGCAAAAAGCATCTTCATCCTTTTTTGGAGAAACGACACTCAACAATATTTTGCCAAAGCAAGTCCCTATCACAGCCTTGATTGGCGATTCACATGCAGCCGCATTTGGCGAAGGATGTTTTGAAGCAGGTACAGCCAAAGCCACACTCGGCACCGGTTGCAGTATTTTAATGAATACAGGAAGCAAACCCATTCAGTCAACCAACGGAATGATAACAACAATTTGCTGGAGTGTAGAAGGTAGAATCGATTATGCATTGGAAGGTGTGATCGTTTCCTGCGGCGCTACTCTTGAATGGTTAAAGAACGAATTGAATTTATTTGGCGATAGCAAAGAAACAGAAGTGATGGCAAATGCAATTGCTGATAACGGTGGAGTTTATTTAATTCCTGCTTTCAGCGGGTTAGGGTCACCATACTGGCAAATGGAAAGAAAAGCTTCATTATCTGGAATAAATTTCAGCACAACAAAGAATCATATTGTAAGAGCGGCGCTTGAATCTATTCCCTACCAGATAGCAGATGTTATCGCTGCCATGGAAAAGGATGCAAAGCTGTCCTTGAAAGCACTGATGACAAATGGGGGCATAACCTCTAATAAATTCGTGATTCAGTTCCTTGCTGATTTGTTGAGTAAACCTGTTACAACCATTGGCATACCCGACGTTTCTGCATTAGGTGCGGCCTACCTCGCAGGATTGAAAGCAGGAGTTTATGGGAGTATGGAAATGTTGAAGAATTTAAATTCAGATAAGAAATATTATTTGCCCCGGCCTGATTTGTCAAAAGTAAATGAGGGTTATGCAGGTTGGCAAAAAACAATAAATGAGTAATGACGAATGATGTAAAATACTTTGTGTTTCTCTGTGTCTTTGTGCCTCTGTGGTTCATCTCTTTCTCACAACAAAAACCCTTTGTATTAAAGAGCGTCAACTTCAGGCACTATGTCGAGTACTTCAATAAAATGGAAGATGAGAATATCAAACAAGCAATACCAAATGACAGCGCATGGCCATGGATGAAAAAGAATATTCCGCTTTTTGAATGTCCGCAGCAAAACTTCGAAGAGATATTTTACTTCCGTTGGTGGACTCTAAGAAAACATATTAAGAAAACAGAACAGGGATTTGTCTTCACGGAGTTTCTCGTTCAAAGAAGTTATGCAGACAAGTATAATCTTATTAGCAGTGCATTAGGTCATCATATTTATGAATCGAGATGGCTGCACGATAAAAAATACATGGATGATAACCTGAGAATATGGTTTCGTGGAAATAATGGAAAGCCAATGAGCAGACTGCGTTTCTATAGCGGCTGGTATATGGATGCGGTGTATAATCGATACATGGTTAACCTGGATAAAAAATTTGTGCTGGATTTATTACCAGATATGGAAGATGATTATATGGTATGGGAACAAGAGAAAAAGTTGCCCAGTGGCTTATTCTGGCAATATGATGTCCGGGATGCAATGGAGGAAACTATCAGTGGCGGAAGAAAGGAAAAGAATCTAAGACCAAGCATTAATAGTTATATGTCCGGTAATGCTATAGCATTGCAAAAATTGAATTTGATGACAGGTAATGGCAGAAAGGCCTTTGTTTACCAATCAAAATCTGATTCTATAAAGTCTTTGCTTCAATCAAAACTCTGGAATGACAGGCATGAATTCTTTGAAGTAAGAAAAGAGCAGGGAGATTCATTGGCGAATGTGCGGGAGGAGATAGGTTTTATTCCCTGGTATTTCAATATCCCTGATAATAATTTTAACTCCGCCTGGAAATGGGTGACAGATAAAAAAACATTTAATGCTCCATTTGGAATAACGACGGCTGATAGAAGCCATCCGCAATTCCGCACGCATGGATGCTGCAATTGCGAATGGGATGGGGCGGTTTGGCCTTTCGCCACTTCGCAAACATTAACAGCCATGGCGAATCTGTTGAATAATTACAAACAGAACTATGTTGCCGATAGTAATTATTTTGATTTGCTGGAAACTTATGTCGAATCGCAGTATTACAGGGGGCGTCCCTATATAGGTGAATACCTTGATGAGACAACAGGTTACTGGTTAAAAGGGGATCAGGAAAGAAGCAGATATTACAATCATTCTACTTATAATGATTTAATCATAACCGGGCTTGTTGGATTAAGACCGAGAGCTGACAATATTGTTGAAGTAAATCCATTATTGCCCGATAATAAATGGAATTGGTTTTGCCTCGATAATATTTTATATCACGGAAAAATCGTAACGATCATCTGGGATATAGACGGAACAAAATACAAAAGGGGAAAAGGTTTGAGTGTGTGGGTAAATGCAAAGAAAGTTGCGTCTTCTTTGAATCTGGAAAAACTAACCGGTAAATTCTAATTATGTTTTGGGTCACAAAGAACACAAAGTATATCACGAAGGACACAACATTGTGCTCTTTGTGGTTCTTCGTGTCCTTTGTGTTACTTTTTTCAGTTAAAGTTAGTTCGCAACAGACAGAAATGGTTTACCTCTCCGGCACCGGAAGCGATAAAACAGTGAACTGGGAGTTTATGTGCACCGGCGGTATGAATGCAAATAAATGGACAACGATCGCTGTCCCTTCATGTTGGGAGTTGCAGGGTTTTGGAAAATATGATTATGGTTTTGCAAAAGACAGCGTTAGGGGAAAAGAAAAAGGATTGTATAAATATTCTTTTAATGTTCCAGCATCATGGAAAGGAAAAGTGATAAAAATTGTTTTTGAGGGAGTGATGACAGATGCTGAAGTAAAAATAAATGGACAGTCAGCCGGTGAAACTCATCAGGGAGCGTTTTATGCTTTCAAATATGATATAACCAAATTGTTGAAGTATGGTGAAAACAATTTACTGGAAGTAACAGTTGCCAAGCATTCATCAAATGAATCTGTAAACAATGCCGAACGTAAGGCTGACTTTTGGATTTTCGGTGGAATATTTCGCCCTGTATGGTTGGAGATATTGCCTGAAATACATTTTACAAATATTTCAATTGATGCAAGTGCAAATGGGAATTTTGCAGTATGGATACAGACTACTGATGGAAAAACCCATTTTGATGTCTCGGCCAATATTTTCGATGATAAAGGAATTTTACTGGGGAATGTAAAGGCAGGTAATCTAAATGATGACGCATGGAATACTTTTTTAATTCAAAAAAAATTTATTGCGCCTAAATTGTGGAATTCAGAGTCCCCCAATCGATACAAAGCAGTATTTTCTATTTCTTATAAAGGAAGGATAATACACACTGTTACCAAAAAATTTGGTTTTCGGACTGTAGAAGTAAAGCAACGTGATGGCATCTATATAAATGGTGTGAAAGTAAAAATGAAAGGAGTTAACCGACATTCATTTCGGCCAGAAACGGGAAGAACAATGAGCAAGCAAAACAGCATTGAAGATGTGTTGCTGATAAAAGATATGAATATGAATGCGGTGCGGATGTCGCATTATCCACCCGATGATCATTTCCTGGATGTATGCGATTCACTCGGCTTGTTTGTAATGGATGAACTCGCCGGCTGGCACGGTAATTACGATACAAAGACCGGAACAAAATTATTGCGTGAAATGATTAAGCACGATGTTAACCATCCTTCCGTTATCATGTGGGCAAATGGTAATGAAGGCGGCCATAATTTTGAGCTTGATAGTTTATTTAAGAATTATGATATCCAACAACGACCTGTTGTACACCCTTGGCAATTATTTAATGGGATAGAAACACAGCATTATCGTGAATACAATTATGGTATTGGCAATTATGAAAGCGGAAGAGAGATCGTAATGCCAACCGAATTTTTACATGGACAGTTTGATGGTGGTCACGGCGCTGGGCTTGAAGATTACTGGGAAAAAATGTGGCATGATCCGCTAAGTGCCGGAGGGTTTTTATGGGATTTTGCTGACAATGCCGTTGTAAGAAAAGATTTGAATGATTCATTGGATACAGATAAACACAGAGCTGCCGATGGAATACTCGGACCGCATCTTGAAAAAGAAGGAAGTTATTATGCTATTAAAGAGATCTGGAGCCCGGTATATTTTGAAAAAAAAGAAATCACTGAAGCCTTTGATGGAAATTTAAATATTGAAAACAGGTATCATTTCACTAATCTCAATGAATGTTCATTTAGTTTTCGATTTAAAATACTTTCGTTAGACTATGTTCCTGAAAAAACGGGTCCGATCACGGCACCGGATATTAAGCCGGGTGGAAAAGGTTTCTTGAAGATCAAATTACCAACTGATTGGAAGAAGTACGATGTTTTGTATATAACTGCAAAGGATAGATCAGGCAAAGTAATGCTAACAAAGAGTTTTGCGATTACAAGACCAAAGTCATTAATGAAAATACTCGATGCCGACGATGGGCTATTGAACCCGGTTCTTTCACAAACTGATAGTCTATTTAAGGTGAAAGCCGACAAAATTGAAGTTTCTTTTCATAAGAGAACTGGCTTGTTGATAGAGGTTAAAACTTCAAAAGGAATCATACCTTTTAAAAGTGGCCCGGTAATTCAGGAAGGCACAAATAATTTCGGTTCGTTCACGGCAAGACAGGATGGAAGAAATATTATCATTAGTTCACTGTTTGAGAAAAAAGAACATTCTAATACACTTGAATGGACAATTGACCAAAGAGGCATGATTAAAATGGAGGTGAGGTATTTTCCAGCCGCTTATTTCACATCCTATGTTGGGGTTAATTTTTCTTATCCTGAAAGCAGTATAAAGGAAGTAACTTATATGGGTGATGGTCCTTACCGTGTGTGGAAGAACCGGATGAAAGGAACACAGTTTGGAATTTGGACAAAGAAATATAATAATACAGAAACAGGCGAATCACCTTGGGTTTACCCCGAGTTCAAAGGATATTATTCAAATTTACACTGGTGTGTGTTCAAAGGAGACAATCATTCCTTCACGGTCATTACTCCAGATGAAAATATTTTTCTCAGGTTGTTCACTCCTGCATGGAAAACCGATCAATGGCATAATTATGAACCTATCTTTCCATCAGGGGATATTTCATTTATGCAGGGCATTAGTAGCATCGGAACTAAAACACAACGCAATGAAACAACCGGCCCGATGGGATTGAAGAATATATTTTATGATTATGAAAAGGATCCATCAAGGGCGTTGAAACTGGTGTTGTATTTTGACTTTACAGGTAATTAATACAGATGAAACAAAAACTTAAAATATTCTTTTTTTGCATCTTAAGTTTTCCGGCTGCATTTTCACAGGTGAGTGTAATGAACCTGCGCTGTGAAATGCTGGTAAACCCTTTGGGCATTGATATAAAAGAACCCCGATTCAGTTGGCAATTGAATTCTGATCAAAGAAATGTTCAGCAAACGGCATATCAAATAATAGTTTCATCATCAAAAGAAAAATTAAGTAACGATGATGGTGACGTGTGGAACTCGGGAAAACAAAACTCTTCACAGTCGATTCACGTGGTTTATGCTGGCAAATCGTTACAAACGGGCACAAAGTATTTCTGGAAAGTAAAAGTATCTACAAGCAAGGGAGAAGCTTCATCAAATGAAACAGCTTTCTTTTCAATGGGATTATTAACTACAGCAGACTGGAAAGCAAAATGGATCGGCTATGATAAAGCATCGTCGTGGGATAGCATGACACAATGGTCAAGATTATCTGCACGATACTTAAGAAAAGAATTTCAAAGCCCGTCTGTTGTAAAAAGAGCTACGGTTTATATTTCGGGTCTTGGTTTGTATGAGCTCTATATTAATGGCAAAAAAATTGGCGAGCAAGTGCTGGCTCCAAATCCAACTGACTATCGAAAATCTTTTTTTTACAATACACATGATGTAACCGGACAAATAGAAAATGGTAACAATGCAATTGCAACTGTATTGGGCAATGGTCGTTTCTTCACCATGCGCCAGAATTACAAAACACAAAAGCATAACACGTTTGGGTACCCAAAGCTGCTGTTGCAATTAGAGATTGAGTATGCTGATGGGTCTAAAAAAATAATTGTAAGTGATGAAACGTGGAAACTGAACGTGGATGGTCCAATCAGAACAAACAATGAATATGATGGTGAAGAATATGATGCCAGAAAAGAATTTCCCGAATGGAACAATGTTGGATTTAATGACAGTAGATGGATAAAACCGGAAATAGTTGCTGCACCGCCCGGAAATATAACCGCTCAAATGAGTGAACCAATGAAAGTGATGCAGCTGATAAAACCTGTTTCAATCAGGAAGTTGGGTAATGGAAAGTATATACTCGATATGGGGCAGAATTTCGCTGGTTGGCTACAGCTAAAAGTGCAGGGAAAGCCGGGACAAAAAGTTCAGTTGCGGTTTGCTGAAAGTTTGAAAGCTGATGGAGAAATATTTACAGCCAATCTCCGCGATGCAAAAGTTACTGATGTATATACTTTAAAAGGTGTTGGAATTGAAGCATGGCAACCTTCATTTGTATATCATGGGTTTCGTTACGTGGAGATAACCGGTTTTCCGGGAATACCAACTGTAAATGATTTTGAAGGCAAATTGATTTACGATGCGTTGGAAACAACCGGCTCATTTAGTACATCAAACTCAGTAATTAATAGTATTTATAAAAACGCGTGGTGGGGTATTGCGTCGAATTATAAAGGAATGCCGGTTGATTGTCCGCAACGGAATGAACGGCAACCGTGGCTCGGTGACAGGGTTATTGGCGCTATGGGAGAAAGTTATTTGTTTGACAATGCAAAGCTCTATGCAAAGTGGATTGATGATATTCAACAATCGCAAACAGAAGAAGGCTCGATCCCGGATGTAGCGCCGGCGTTCTGGAATTATTATTCGGATGATGTTACATGGCCAGCAGCTTTTATCACCATCAGTAATAATTTATACAACCAGTTTGGCGATATAAGGCCTATTCAAAAAAATTATGCCTCTATGAAAAAATGGATGCTGTACATGCAGGGCAAATACATGAAGGATTATATTGTAACAAGGGATAAGTATGGAGATTGGTGTGTACCACCGGAAGATCTGAAGCTGATACATGCAAAGGATTCATCCCGTTTAACAGACGGCAAATTGATAGCAACTGCTTACTATTTCAAACTACTTTCTTATATGCAACGTTTTGCAAAACTTACGGGTAATGATGTGGACAGTAAAGAATATGAATTTCTGGCAGAAAATATGAAAAAGGCCTTTCATAATAAATTTTATAATCCGCAGCAATACGGATATTCCAACAATACGATTACAGCAAACCTGTTGCCCCTATATTTTGGTATTTGCCCTGATTCATTAAAAGAAAAAGTGTTTGCTAATATCTATCACAAGATCCGTGTGGAAAGTAAAGATCATATCAGTACCGGATTAATCGGTACTCAATATTTAATGCGAGGTTTAACTGAATACGATAACACGAATCTTGCATTTAAATTGGCTGCCAATACTACATACCCGAGCTATGGTTATATGGTCGCCAACGGTGCTACTACCATTTGGGAATTATGGAACGGCAATACCGCCGACCCGGGGATGAATAGCCAGAACCATGTAATGATGCTGGGTGATTTACTGATATGGTATTATGAGAACCTGGCTGGAATAAGAACCGATAAAACGAGCGTCGGGTTTAAAAAAATAATTATGAAACCATCGCTCCCGGATAATCTGCATTTTGTCAATGCATCTTATAAAAGTATGCATGGACTAATTAAGAGCGATTGGAATAAGAATGATAAAAGTTTTGAATGGACTGTTTCAATTCCCGCCAATACTTCTGCAACCGTTTATATTCCTGCAAGATCATTAAATGATGTATTGGAATCTGGAAAGGAATTAGCAAAAGCAGAAGGCGTACAATCAGTAAAGTGGGAAAATGGTTCTGCGATTGTGCAGATAGGAAGCGGCCAATATACGTTTATGTCACAAATAAAATAAAATTGGAATGAGGCTTTTTCAAAAGATAATCTGCATTACAGTTGTTGTGATGTTATCGAAATCTGCAATGAGCCAAACAGTTGCAGATACCGCTCTTGAAAACAAAGCATCAGAATGGGTGGCTGCATTGAAATTAAATGATGATGCAAAAGCGAAAAAAGTAAAATCAGCAATTGCAACACATCTTATGGCAGTGAGAGATTGGCATAATAGTCATCCATACACAATGATCCCGGAAGGTATTAATCCAACGACTGGTGGTAAGCTTTCTGAAATGGACCGGCAGATCATTATCTGTTCTACGAAGCCAAAATCAATTCATGATAACCTGATGAAGGTACTGAAAACAGAACTGGATTCTGTGCAAGTGGAAGCGATATTAGATAAATACACGATTGGAAAAGTAGCTTTCACATTGCAGGGTTATAAATCGATCGTACCTGACCTTACTGCGAAAGAGGAAACAGAAATTCTTAAAAACCTGAAACAAGCGAGGGAGCAAGCAATTGATTATAAGAACATGAAAGAGATATCGGCCATTTTTGAGATATATAAAACCAAATGTGAGCAGTATCTGAATAACAATGGTCGCAACTGGAGACAGATGTACAGGGCATATGTCGATAAAGTAAATGCGGAAAAAAGGCAAAACAAAACTAATTAAGCAATGAAAAATAAGATTACAATAATTTTTGTTTTAATTATATTATCAGGGGCCGACCTGTCGGCACAGAAAAATAAATGGAAAGATGGAATTCTTATTGATGAATTTATTTATACTAAAGCACCATTTCCGGAAGCGCATGCAGCTACCATTGCTGAAACTCCTGATGGATTGATCGCTGCCTGGTTTGGGGGCACAAAAGAAGGCAATAAAGATGTC